>Ga0153915_10000266_pt1 | contig 47399 bp, 37 predicted proteins | sample Opewatmetagenome_2_FD_107003 | JGI IMG/M metagenome (GOLD analysis project Ga0153915, IMG submission 107003) | Freshwater wetland microbial communities from Ohio, USA - Open water 3 Core 3 Depth 3 metaG | ecosystem: Environmental > Aquatic > Freshwater > Wetlands | place: USA: Ohio, Lake Erie...
GCCAAAGTCGAAAAGGCTCTCGGCTCCGAGTCTAGCCCGCCGTCAGGCAATTCCGCTGACAGTGATCGACGGGATCCAGTGGAGGCTGGATCTTTTCCCGCTGCTCCGGGTACCGGCGGATGCCCCGTAACGGCGGACGAAGTATCTCATCCTGGGGAGCATGGCCCCGAGATTTCGGAAAGGGATTTCCAAGTCCCTGGCAGGGCGCGTGGAACCGGTGGAATTGGGCGGATTCGATTCCCCCGAGATGGGCGTGGAAGCCCTGGAAACGCCGCGGAACCGGCGAGGTCCCTCGGCATCGGGGAGTCGACGATCCGCCGGATCGTCGATTTTTTCGAAGGACTGTACCCGGTGAGCGTCCTGCGGCCCTGGCACGAAAACATCGCAAAGCGTCGGGTCAAATCGCCTAAGCTGTACATCCGTGGCTCCCTCTATGCGCATCGCGATAGAGGACCTCGGCCTGGAGCGCCTCTGGGTGCTGCACCCGTGCGAGGGAGGCGTACCGCTCCGGCTCCTTCAGTACTCCCCCTTGATGACGAAGAAGGAACCGCGGATCGTCCCGGCCAGCCTGGACTTCTGCCTTGCGAACTTGAACTTTCCCTCGAGCTCCACGGGAATCTCCATCCCTTCGGAAAGCTTGAACCCGACGGCCCGCTTCTTAGGGTCGTCCACCGCATACATGACGTTGACGACGAGGCCGCTCTCGTAGAAGACGTAGGTGAACCGGATGTTCTCCACCTGGAAACGGGAGGTTTCCAGCGGCCTGGCGCCGAAGACGAGGCCGCGCTCCTTCTCGAGGATCCGGCTCACGTGCGCCACCGCGTCCTTGCTCTTCGCTGCCGGTTCGACGGAGAAGACGTGCTTGTACTTGTTCATGTAATAGCGCGCTTCGTTGGCGCGCAGGCCGGCAAGGGATGCCGCCACGGGAGAGCTCTCAAGACCTTGGGTGGACACGGTCTGGTAATCTACGGCGTACGACATTTTCTGCCCCCTTATATATGGAAAATACTATAGACGCGCCGCGGCGGCAAATGGGGTGTGTGGGCGCACCGCGGCTCCCGCGAGCTCGGCGAGGTCCATCACCCGGAGGCCTGGGGCGCGCAGGGCGGCCGCGTCCGTGAACATGGCGAGGCAGTTCGGGCAGGAGACGAGGAGCGCGTCCGCTCCTTTTGCCGCGGCCTCCTCCACGGTGCGCACCGCGATGCGCTCCCCGGGCGCCTCCTCGGCCAGGATGCGGCCCCCGCCGCCTCCGCAGCACAAGGTCCCGACGCCTTCCTCGGACAGCGCCACGAGCTCCGCGTCGGGCCGGACGCGGCGGAGGAACGCGCGCGGCTCCTCGACGACGCCCAGCACCCGTGAGACAAGGCAGGAGTCGTGGTAGGCGACGCGGAACGGTCCCGCGGCAGCCGGGACGTCCGGGCCGCCCGCCCCGAGCTTCCCGAGGATCTCCGTGTAGTGCACGGCCTTCACGTCGACGCCCAGCGCGGGATACTCCCTGCCGATCGACACCGCGCAGTGCGGGCACGCGGTGACGATCGGCACGCCCTCCAGGCGCGAGAACATGGCCGCGTTGGCCTGCACGAGGTCCAGGAACAGGTTTTCCTCCCCGATCCTGCGCGCGAGGTCGCCGCAGCAGGACTCCGTCTCGAACGCGGCGACCTTCCTGCCCGAGGCCTTGAGCAGGCCGGCGAGCGCCTTCACCACGGAACGCATGCGGGGATCTCCGGCAGCCTGGCACCCGAGCCACAGGACATAGTCGGGACGCTCCCCGTCCAGGATCGGGACGCCGGCCTCCTCCAGGAGCCGCAGACGGACCCCGGGGTCCATGCCGAGGAGGTTGCCCGTGCGCTCGATGTTCCGCAGCGCCCGCGCCTGCGCCGGAGACGCAGACCCGCCCTCCAGGAGCGCGTGGCGGCGGACGGCCACCACGCGCTCCACCTTGCGGATGGAAAGCGGGCAGGCCGTCTCGCAGGCGTAGCAGGCCGTGCAGGCTTCGGTCTCGGACGCCCGGGCCAGGGTGAGCCGCATGGGAGAAAGGCCCTTCCCCGACCTCGCGGCGGGGCAGGCCGCGTCGCACAGGCCGCAGGATACGCAGGCCAGGGTTTCGGCGCGCTGGCGCGAGGAGAGGTCCTCGATGCCGGAAAGGCCGATGCGGACGGACTCGGGCTCCTCCGAGGCGCGCAGGGCGTCCACGCCGGGATCCCGGGGCAGCACGCCGGTGAGCCGGGGGATCCCCGCCTTCTTCAGGGTGAGGAATCCGATCACGTGGTACAGCTTGGTCGAGGTGAAGACGGCCAGGAACGACGCCATGGAAAAATCGTGGAAGATCGAACATGCGGTCCGCAGCTCCTCCGACGGCGTCAGGGAGGCCATGAAATAGAAGGCGCCCGAGGCGGCCACGAGGATCTGGGCCGCGAGGGGAGCAAGGTCCGAAGCGAGGCGGGTGAACCGGCCGGTCCGTCCAGCCAGCCTCCGGGCCATCGGGATCAGGCTTCCCGCGGTCAGCAGGGCCGCGCCTCCCAGGAAGGCGACGCCCGCGACGACGACGGACACGGTGCCCGCGAATCCAGGCACCTCACGCAAGGGGCTGAACGCGTGACCCATGACGCCGGCCATGAGCCCGACGACGGTCAGGCGGTGGGCGAGGGCGGCGGCCCCGTCGCGCTCCATGACGCTTCGGCACCGCGCGTCCGCCTCGGCCGGCGTGAGGAGCACCGCGTCGGGCGGCTCCGCGCGGCCACGGCGCACCGCCGAGTTCCGCCGCGAAATCGTGACCACGGAAAACATGACGGCCGCGGCCGCCGCGGCCCAACCGGCCAGCCTCAGGATCAGGACGATCGACATGGGAACCTCCTATTCGGTGATCATGCCTATCGAAAGGTAGCCACGGAGGAACCCCCCGGTCGTCCGACGGTATCCTTTCGGACCCGTTTTCCCCTACATTGACTCCATGGGCTTTTCCGTGCTCCTGCGTCCGGGCCACCTGTTCGCCGTCGGAGGCATTTCCATCAGCGCCTTCCTCGCCGGCGTCTTCTGGTTCCGTCCGTGGCCTGGAAAGAGGGCGGACCGGTTCCTCGCGGCCGTGTTCGCCTGCACCACGGTGTCCCAGGCGGGATTCCTGGTGACCTCCGGGTTCCTGCGGGACCTCTTCCCGCACCTGTCCCGCCTGAACTATCCCGCACTCTTCGTCATGGCCCCCCTGTTCCTCTTCTACGTGCGGAGCTTGACGGAGCCCGGCTTCCGGCTCCGGGCAAAGGACCTCCTCCACTTCCTGCCGGCCGCGCTGTTCACAGCGGCCTTCTCACCGTTTTACTTCAACACGGGCGAGTACAAGGCCTCCTTCGGGCCGGAGTCGCCGGCGCCCGCCTACGTCCACTTCCTGAGCCAATGGACGTGGACGGCGATCTGCGCTTTCGTGATCGCCTACCTCGTCGCGGTCCTGCTTGCGATCCGGCGTCACCAGCGCAGGATCCGGGAAACGTTTTCCGATCTCAGCCGCATCAAGCTGTCCTGGATCAACCGCATGATGCTCTTCACCCTCCTTTGCTGGTGCCTGATCGCGGCGGCGTCCGTGAGCTTCGTCTCCGACCGCTCCGGCATGGCGTGGGTCGACACCGTGCCGGCGATCCTCTTCGCCTTCCTGCTGTTCATCGGCTACAAGGTCCTCACGCAGCCCGCCATCTACCGCGAGGCGGACGCGGATGCGGCCGAAGGGCTCCCGGCGGCCGCGGTCCGCGATCCCGATCCGGGGGACGCTGAGAGGCTCGCAAAGATGGTCGCGGACCGCATGGAGGCGGAGAGGCTCTACGCGGATCCCGAGCTGACGCTACCCGCCCTCGCGGAGCGGATCGGCATGCCCCGCAACACCCTGTCCCGCCTCATCAACCGCTCCACGGGCGACAACTTCTACACCTTCGTGAACACCTACAGGGTGGAGGAGTTCAAGCGCCTCCTCCGCAGGGAAGACAGGCGGAACCACAAGATGCTCGTCCTGGCCCTGGAGGCGGGGTTCAACTCCAAGGCCACCTTCAACGCCGCCTTCAAGACGATCGCCCGCATGACGCCGAGCCAGTACAAGGCGTCGATGGAGGTGGAGGAGAGTGCCGGTCCGGCATAGATGGGGCATCCCGTCGTCAGGCTTGTACCGGATCATGGAAGCGGGAAGGAGCCGCATGGAACGCGGCATGCGGAAATTGATGAAGGTCCACCATGAGGAAAGGGCGGACGACTACGGGCTTTTCCGTCATGGAGCAGGAACCGCGGGCGTCGACAGGAGGCGTAAGCCGTTCCACCTTCCCTGCCGCGATATGGGATCGGTGCCGACCCTGGGGTGGGGGAAGCAGATGACCCCCGACACTCGACATTCAAATCTACGGATGGTACTCTGCCAGCCATGGATACCGCCCAGCTGTTGAAGGAGTTGACGGAAGCCTGCGGCCCATCGGGGTACGAGGCCGAAATACGGGAAATCGTCAGGAAGCGGTTCATCCCACTTGCGGACGAGGTCCGCATTGATGCCCTCGGCAACGTCATTGCCCTCAAGAAGGGCGACGGACCGGAGCCCCGGCCGTCCCTACTCCTTGCGGGACACATGGACGAGATCGCCATGATCGCTTCCCAGATCGAGAAGGGATTCCTGCACGTAGCGCAGATCGGCGGATTCGATGCCCGTGTGCTTGTCGGGCAGGAGGTGACCGTTCATGGACGGCGGAAGCTGCCCGGTGTGATCGCCACGACGCCGCCGCACGTCACGAATCCCGCGGAACGGGACAAGCCCGCGACCCTGGACAAGCTGTTTGTCGACGTCGGCCTGCCGCCCACCGAGGTGGAGGCGCTGGTACGGGTCGGGGATCCGATCACCCTGCGCGCGTCATTCCGTCAACTCAACGGGGTGTACGCGACGAGCAAGTCGTTTGACGATCGTGCGGCGGTGGCCGCCATCGTGTTGTGCTTGGAGGAGCTGCGGCGTTATCGACACGCCTGGGACGTGGTCGCCGTGGCGACGGTCCAGGAGGAAATGGGGATGCGCGGTGCCAAGACCGCCGGCTTTGGAATATCCCCTACGGCCGCCATTGCGGTGGACGTGACCTTCGGCATGCAGAATGGTCTTTCCCCTGCGGAAACATATAAGATGGATGGCGGGCCGACCATTCTGTATGGCCCCAACGCGCACCCCCGCATGAACGAGAAGCTGACCGCATCCGCCAAGGCCGCGGAGATCCCGTATCAGGTGGAGGCGGTTTCCGGCGGCTCGGGCACGGACGGCTGGGCGCTCCAGGTGTCCCGCGGCGGGATTCCCACAGCGATACTCGGAATTCCCCTGCGCGCCATGCACACGGCGGTGGAGACCGTGGCCATCCGTGACGTGGAGCGCGCCGCGCGCCTGATGGCCGAGTTCATCTCCCGTCTGGACGACGCCTTCGCCGGTACGCTGGAGACGAGGGATGCCCTGGCCGCAGCGGCCGTCGAGGGGAGGAACGGATAACATGCTCTTGCAGAAGCTCTCCGAGGCAACGGGCGTTTCGGGAAACGAGGAACCGGTCCGGGCGCTCCTCCTGGAAGCCGTGCGGGGACTCGCCGACGAGTGCCGCATCGACACGATGGGCAACATGATCGTCCTGCGCCGTGGCACCGGGGGCTCCCCCCTGCGCGTCATGGTCGCGGCGCACATGGACGAGATCGGCCTCATGATCACGCAGATCGAGGACAACGGGGTCCTGCACTTCGCCAAGGTGGGTGGCATCGACGATCGGCTGCTTCCCGCCAAACCAGTGCTCATCGGACCCAGGAAGGTGAACGGCGTCGTGACCTTCAAACCGGTCCATCTGACGGAAAAGGGGGAACGGGATACCGTGGTCTCCTGGAAGCAGCTGTGCATCGATATCGGCGCCGCAAGCAGGGCGGAAGCCGAAAAGCTGGTGCAGAAGGGCGACACGGCGGTCTTCGCCACGGACTACTGCGAGCTGGACACGGCGGCCGGCGGGTGGCGGACGGTCGCCGGCAAGGCCTTCGACGACCGCGCGGGATGCGCCGTGGTCGCCGAGCTCCTGGAGGACCGCTATCCCTTCGACCTGTACGCCGTCTTCACGGTGCAGGAGGAGGTGGGGCTGCGCGGCGCGCGGACCGCGGCCTTTTCCGTGAAGCCGGACTGCGGCATCGCCGTCGACTGCACGGGCGCCAACGAGACTCCGAAGAAGAAGGACCTGAGCCCTTCGACCCGGTTGGGTGAAGGCCCCGCCATCACGATCCGCGACAACTCCTTCATCGCGGATCCTCGCCTCGTGGACCTGTTCTTCTCCACGGGATCCAGGCTCGGGATCCCGTGCCAATCCAAGATGCCGAACGTGGGCGGAACGGATGCCGGCGCCATCCACATGACGCACGAGGGCGTTCCTTCCATCACCATGGCCGTGCCCTGCCGCTACATTCACGCCCCCAAGGGGATCCTCAGCCTGCGGGATTTCGAAAACACGGTACGCCTCGGCCGTGAGGCCCTGAGGCGCCTGCCCGAGACGATGAAGCAATAGAGGCGCCGCGGCCGGGGAACCGGGGAACACGACGCAAAGGAGACGGACGTGAAGGAAATCATCAGGAAGCTCACCGGGATCTGCGGTCCCTCGGGATCCGAGGGACCGGTCCGGGAATCGATACGCGCGGAGGTGCAGAGGATCCTTGCCGGAAAGGCCAAGGGGACCGAGCTCCGCACCGATGCCATGGGAAACCTGATCGTGACGCGGCACGGCAGCCCTTCCGGACTCAAGGTGATGCTGGCTGCGCACATGGACGAGATCGGCGTCGTGGTGACGCACGTGGACGAGAAGGGATTCTGCCGGTTCGCCAATGTCGGCGGCGTTCGTGCGACCGCCCTCTGGGGATCCCGGGTGCTTTTCACGGGCGGCGCGGTCGGCGTGATCGGACTGGAAAAGCTGGAGGATCCGAGCCGGGTGCCCGGCCTGGACCGGTTCTACATCGACACCGGGATCGTCGGCAAGGCGGACTGCCGCGTCAAGGTGGGGGATGTCGGGTGCTTCCTGCGCGACTACGCGGAGATGGGACGCCTGATCACCGCCAAGGCGCTGGACGACCGCATCGGCTGCGCCATCCTCCTCCAGGCCTTGGACGAGCTGAAGGACAGCCCGCACGAGATCTCCTTCGTGTTCACGGTGCAGGAGGAGGTGGGCCTGCGCGGCGCCACGACATCCGCCTTCGGCGTGGAGCCGAACCTTGCCATCGCCGTGGACGTGACCGGAACCGGGGACACCCCGGAGGCGCACCCCATGTCCGTTCGCGTCGGAAGCGGCGCCGCGATCAAGGTGAAGGACGGCGGGATGCTCGCTCACGTCGGGGTGAAGGACTGGCTTGTCCGCACCGCCGAGGCCGGGGGAATCCCGTACCAGCTGGAGGTCCTGGAAGGCGGGACCACGGATGCGACCTCCATCCAGACTTCCCGCGCCGGCGTGCCGGCCGGGGTGCTTTCCGTTCCCTGCCGCTACGTCCATTCCCCGTCCGAGGTCGTGGACTGCGGGGACGCGGAGGCGGTGGTCCGCATCCTGACGGCGGGACTGTCCCGCGGGATCCAACTGTAGAGACCCGCATGAAGACCTTCGGCATCGGCCTCATCGGATTCGGCTTCATCGGCAAGGCGCACGCCTACGGCTGGACGAACATCCCCCTGTTCTACGATCCCGTCCCGGCACGCGTACGCCTGGTCGGAGTGGCCACGACCAATCCCGCCTCCGCGGAGAAGGCGCGGGAGCGCGGCGGATTCCAGACCTCCACCGCGGACTGGAGGGAGCTTGTGGCCCGGCAGGACGTCGACGTCATCGACATCGCCTCCCCCAACCGCGCCCACGTGGAGCAGCTCCTGGCGGCCATCCAGGCCGGCAAGCACGTGTACTGCGACAAGCCGCTCACCGCCACCCTCGCGGAGGCGGAGCGCGTCGAGGAGGCCCTCCGGGGCTACCGGGGGATCGGCCAGATGACCTTCAACAACAGGTTCTTCCCGGCCACCCTGCGCGCCAAGCAGCTGATCGAGGAGGGGTATCTGGGGGAGGTCATAGGATTCCGCGGGTCCTATCTCCACGCCGGCAGCGTGGATCCCTCACGGCCCATGGGCTGGAAGCAGAAGGCCTCCGAAGGGGCGGGGACGCTGCGGGACCTGGGCTCCCACCTTCTCGACCTCGCCGACTGGCTGGCCGGTCCCCTGGAGTCCGTCCTTGCCGAGACGCGCATCCTCCACCCCGAACGGCCGGACGCCTCCGGCAGGCGGGTCCGCGTGGAGGCGGACGACCAGGTCGCGCTCCTCGCGCGGACGGCGTCCGGCGCCGTGGGGACCTTGGAGGCCTCCAAGATCGCCACGGGAGCGGAGGACGAGCTGCGCCTGGAGATCCACGGCTCCAAGGGAGCCCTCCGCTTCAACCTCATGGATCCCAACTGGCTGGAGGCTTACAGCCTTTCCGATCCCGAAACGCCCCTGGGCGGCCTGCGCGGATGGAAGAGGATCGCCACGGTGCAGCGCTACCAGGCGCCCGCCGCGTTCCCCGGGGGCAAGATGGGCGCCGGCTGGCTGCGCGGGCACATGCATTGCCAGTATTCCTTCCTCTCCGCCGTGGCCTCAGGAAAGCAGGGGGAGCCTTCCCTGCTGCGCGGCGTGCGCATGGAGCGCATGCTGGCCGCCGTGGCCGAGTCCGCGAAGAGCAGGAGCTGGGTGAGCCTGTAGCCGGGAACGGCCGCGTCCATGCGCGGTCGGATCGGTCCTATACCATCCGGAACATCTGCGCCATGCTGCGGCCCAGGATCTTGTTGGCAAGCAGGATGGCCGCGAGCACCAGGACGATCAGGATGGTGCCCAGGGCGTAGGCGGGGCCGATGGTGGAGGAGAACAGGTACTCCATGATCGCCACGGTGATCGTTTTCCACCGCGCCGAATAGAGCATCACGGTGGTGGAAAGCTCCCCCATCAGAGTGGAGAAGCTGATCACGGCGCCCGCCAGGATTCCCGGCGCCATGAGGGGCAGGGTCACGCGCCGGAACGTGTGGGTCCACGACGCGCCCGTGACGGCCGAGGCGTCCTCCATGGCCCTGTCGATCTGCGCGAGGGACGCCGTGGTGGAACGGAAGACGTAGGGCATGCGCCGGATGAAGTACCCGATGATCAGGATGGCCAGCGTCCCGCTCAGGACGACCGGTCCCGAGGAGAAGCCCGTCAGTATTGCCACGCCGACGATGATCCCCGGAAGGATGAAGGGGAGCATGACGGTGAGGTCCAGCACCCAGCGGAAGCGCAGCGCCCGCCTGACGCTGATGTAGGCGAGGAGCGTTCCGACCACGGAAGCGGCCGCGGTGGCCACGGCGGACAGGAGCAGGCTGTTGAGGATGGGGGCGCGGGCCATCTCGAACACCCGCGCGTAGTTGGCCAGGGAGAAGCGCTTGGGCAGTCCCATGCCGGCCCATCCCTCGGTGAACGAGGTGAAGATCACCGTGATGTGCGGCAGCAGGGAGACCAGGATCACCAGGGAGCAGAAGGCGACGCCCGCCCACTTCAGGAGGCGGCTTCCCGAGCTGCGCGCGGCCTGCGTCGTGGAGCCGATCGTCACGTAGGACCTGTTTGCAGTCAGGCGCTGGGACAGGAAGATGGCGACGCCCACGAGGGCCACGTTGACCAGGGAGATGGCGCCGGCCGCGTTCAGGTCGAAGTAGCCCGTCACCTGGAAGTAGATGAGGGTGGGAAGCACGTAGTAGTTGCCGCCGAGCATCGCCGGCACCCCGAAGTTTCCCACCGCCCGGATGAAGACCGTGAGGGCGGCCGCGAGGATGGCGGGGATGACCAGGGGCAGGGTCACGGTGCGCATGAGGCGGAAGCGGGAGGCTCCCATGATCTCCGCGCTCTCCTCGATGTGAGGGTCCGCCGAAAGCAGCGCCCCGTAGGTGAGCAGGAACACGAACGGGAAATAGGACAGCGTCATGGCCACGATCACGCCGGGCGCCCCGTAGATGTCGGGCAGTTTCAGGCCGAAGGCGTGCTTGAGGGCCTGCGTGATCATGCCCTGCCGTCCGAAGAGAAGCACCCAGGAGTAGGCGCCGATGAACGGCGGCAGGATCAGGGGAAGGGTCCCCAGGCTCAGGAAGATGGTCTTTCCCGGCATCTCCGTCTTGGCCAGGAACCAGGCCATCGGGATGCCGAGGAGGCAGGAGAAGAGCACGCAGAGCAGGCCGACGACCAGCGTGTTGACGAAGGCGCCGCGATACAGCCGGGAGGAGAAGAACTGGGAGAAGTTGTCGAGAGTCAGGCTCTTGAGCGCGAACGGCGCATCTTTGGGCAGGAAGCTGCCCAGGACCACCTTGCCGAGCGGGAAGATGATGAAGAGCACCAGGATGGCCAGGGTGAGGCCCATCACGAGAACCGGGATCGGCTCGAAGGAAAGGCCGCGGCGGCCGGAAACGCCTCTCATGCGCGCTCCTTGGGCGGGAACATGCGCGCTCCGTCCCAACGGAGGGTCACGGACACCTCGTCGCCCTCGCGGACGTCGGCGAGTCGGCGCTCCTCGTCCACCATGATCTCCTTCCTGGAAGGACCGGAGAACAGGTCGACGAAATACCGCACCTGGGTGCCCAGGAACAGGATGACAGACACCTTGCCGCGGAGGCTGTTCTGCCGGCCCGATCCCGCCCGGACGCTCAAGTGCTTGGGCCGGAGGAACAGCGTCCCTTCGGTTCCCTGGAAAGACCCGATGGCGGGCGGGAGACCGTCCGGAACGACCTCCTCTCCCGATGGAAAGACCATGGAGAGGGAGGCCCCGTCGCGGCGGATCCTGCAGGGCAGGAAGTTGGCCTGGCCGATGAACTCCGCCACATCCATGTTGGCCGGATTCTCGTAGATCCCGTCGGGGGTCCCGATCTGGGAGACAAGGCCGCCGTGCATCACGGCGATCCTGTCCGAAATGGACAGCGCCTCTTCCTGGTCGTGGGTGACGTAGACCGTGGTCACGCCTGCCTGCTGCTGGATGCGGCGGATCTCCTCCCGCATGTAGACGCGCAGCTTCGCGTCCAGGTTGCTGAGCGGTTCATCGAGGAGGAGGAGTTCCGGACCGTAGACGAGTGCCCGCGCCAGGGCGATGCGCTGCTGCTGCCCGCCGGAAAGCTCCCCCGGTTTCCGCCGGCCCGCGCCTTCCAGGCCCACCAGGCGGAGGATGTCCTCCACCTTTTTTTGTATCGTCCCCGAATCGGCCTTGCGCACCTTCAGGCCGTAGGCGACGTTTTCGAAGACGGACAGGTGGGGGAACAGGGCGTAGCTCTGGAAGACCATGCCGATGTTCCGCCTGTAGGGCGGCAGCGCGGTGAAGTCCCTGCCATGGAAATCGATGCCTCCGGAGGAGGGCTTCTCGAAGCCCGCCACGCAGCGCAGCGTGGTGGTCTTCCCGCACCCGCTGGGGCCCAGGAGGGTGAACAGCTCCCCCTCCCGGACCGAAAGACTCACGCCGGCGAGCGCCGCCACGGTTTCCGCCTTGCCGTGGAACGTCTTGGTGAGATCGCGTACCTTCAGGGCCGTGGCGCCGCCGCGTTCCATCGGATCAGCGGGCGGCGAAAATTTCGCCGAACTTCTTCAGGTACTCGTCCCGCTTCGCGGCCGCCGCCGCGTCGTCGTACGGGATGAACTTGATCTCGCTGCTGGGCCGGAGTCCCGGCGGCGCCGCGACGTCGGTGCGCACCATCCGCCTGTAGTGGGGCGCGGCCGAGATGAGGGACATGGCCTCCCTGGTGGTGAGGAAGTCCATCCACAGCTTCGCATTGGCGGTGTTGGGCCCGTTCAGGATGATGGCGGAAGCGTCGAAGCGCAGGCCCGTCCCGTCCGAGGGGTAGATGGCCTCCACCGGCGCGCCCTTGGCCTTCTCCGTGAAGACGTTTCCTTCCCCGGTGACGCCGATGGCGAACTCGCCGCGGGACACGAAGGTGTAGGCAAGCGTGGAGCTGGGAACGTAGGTGGTCATGCGCCGCACTGTGTTCACGAGGTCCCAGCCGTACAGGCCGACCATCTGGAACAGCTGCGCGAAGGCGGAGCCGGAAAGGGCGGGGTTGGCCAGGACGATCTTGCCGTCCCACTTCTTGTCTCCCAGCTCCTTCCAGGACTTGGGCGCGTCGGCCAGGGGTACGAGCGAGGTGTTCACGATAAAGGCCTGGAGGTTGTAGCTGAAGCCGTAGAACCTGCCGTTCGCCTCCTTCACGCCCGGGGCGAACGCGGCGTCCTCCTTCACCTTGTAGGGCATGAGCAGGTCATTGATGACCTCTATGTTCTCCTTGGCGATGGCCATGATGACGTCACCCTGCGGTTTCTTGGCCTCGGCCTTGATGCGGGTGATCAATTCCCCGGAGCCCTGGCGGATCACGTCGACCTTCACGTCCGGGTACTTGGCCTTGAAGGCCCTGACCAGGTCGTCCCCCATCTCCGGCGTGCCCGCGTTGTAGATCACCAGGTTTCCCGCGGCGAAAGCCGCGAGACCCGTCGCGAGAAGGAGCGCAAGGAAAAGGCCCACCCTGATGGACTTTCCCGACATAGATACCTCCTTTATCAATCCATTTTCCGTTATTATAGGGACATGCCCGACCCGAGTCAATGCAAGGAACCAGGAGGGACGTCCCCCCCGGAGGGAACCGGTGCGGACGGAAGCCGCGCCGCTCCCGTTGTCGGGATTTCACTTGTCTCCTGCCGCACCGTCCGGGACGTGGAAGAACTGGGAGTGGAACCGCCCGTCGAACTCGCCTATACCATGGACGGCGGGTTCCTGCGGGACGTCCGATTCCTCGCGGGACGCGTGCTTTCCGTCCATGCCCCCTGCCCCTCGGCCGAGTACCTTCCCAACCTGGGCAGCCGGGACGCCGGGGTGACGGCGGAGGGCATAGAGACGATCCGGCGCAGCGCGGCCACGGCGGCCTCCTTCGGGGCCAGGGCCGTGGTGCTGCACCCGGGCTACGTGACCGACGAACGCGTGCCCACCGATTCCTCCCGCAGGCTCTCCGGGCTGGCCGCCGCGCGCGGAGAGGCGGACCTGGATCCGCGGTTCCCCGGGGGGACGGTCTGCAGGCCCCAGTACTGTTCGACGGCCGCATACGGCGAGCACCTGCGCCGTGCGATCGACCTGCTTGCGCAAGCCGTGCGCGCCTGCGGGGCCGAGGGACCGCTTCTGGCCGTCGAGAACCTGAACCCGCGCATCCGCTACCTGTTCCAACTGCCCTCCGAGATGGTCGAGGCGGCGGCCGCCGTGCCCGACCTGCGCTTCTGCGTCGACGTCGGGCACCTGTGGATCTCCTCCCTGCTGCACGGATTCGCCTTCCTCCCGGGCCTCCGGGAGATCCTCGCCACGGGGCGCGTGGTCACGGCGCACATCCATGACAACTCCTCGGTCCTGGGGGACGCTCCGCGCCTGGCGGACGATCACGGGGCCGTGGGCACCGGACGGGTCCCGATCCGCGCCGCGGTGGAGGCCATGGCGGAAGCGGGCGTGCCGAGCCTCGTGATCGAATCCACGGGCGCGCCGCTTGCGGGCTGGCGGTGCGTGCGGGGCATGCTTGAGCATGCGGGCCGCAGCCTGTAGAGTCTCTTCCAATGCCGCTGAAAATCCTCCTGACCTCCGATCTCCACCTGGGAAGGAAGTTCACCAACTGTCCCGAGACGGTGCAGGAACGCCTCGTGGAGGCGCGCTTCGCGTGCCTCAAGCGCATCGTGGAGGAGGCCGGAAGACGCCGTGCCGATCTCCTCCTTGTCGCCGGGGATCTGTTCGACAATTCCAGGCCGGCCAAGCGCGACATCCGTCGCGCCGCGGAGATCCTGGCCGATTTCCAGGGCCCCCTGACCGCGGTCCTTCCGGGAAACCATGACTTCCTCGCCCCCGACGACGCATTATGGAAGACGTTCCTGGAAGCGAGCGGAAGCCGCGTGCTGGTTCTCTCCGAGCGGAAAGCCTATCCCCTGTCAGGATTCAACATCGACGCCTGCCTCTACGCGGGGCCCTGCGTCTCCAAGCATTCCTCCGAGAACGCGATCGGGTGGGTGAAGGGATCCGCGAAGGATCCCGCCGTGGCCCACCATGTGGGGGTGGCGCACGGGAGCATCGAGGGGATCTCTCCCGACTTCACGGCGGACTACTACCCCATGAAACGGGCGGACCTGGACGGGGCCGGCGTGGATCTCTGGCTGATCGGGCACACCCATGCGCCGTATCCCGCGCAGGGATCGACCGGACCGCTTTTCTGCGCGGGTACGCCGGAGCCGGACGGATTCGGCTGCGACCACGGCGGCTCCGCCTGGTGGCTGGAGCTGGAGGACGGCGGCACGCGCGCTGAGTCCGTGGCAACCGGGACGTTCCGCTTCCTGCACGAGACGATCGATCTGGCCTCCATGGCGGACCTGTCCGCCATGGCCGCGCGGCATGCGGGCGAGGCGGCATCCCGCGAACTGTTGAAGGTCCGGCTCTCCGGCCGCATCGCACGCGGGGACCGGGAGACGCTGGCCGAGGCCAGGCGCATCCTCGAGGAACGGCTGCTGCTCCTCGCCGACTGGAACGACGCCGGCGTACGCGAGCGCATCGACGCGGAGGCCATCGACCGCGAGTATCCGCGGGGATCGTTCCCCCATGGGCTCCTCACGGCGCTCGCGGAGGATGCGGAGGCATTGGACCTGGCCCATGCGCTGCTCGAGGGGGCCAGGTCGTGAGGATCCTTTCGCTCAGGCTCCACCCCTTCGGCAGGTTCCCGGACCGGACGGTGTCCTTCGCCCCGGGGCTCAATGTCGTCTTCGGCCCCAACGAGGCCGGCAAATCGACACTGTTCCGGGCGGTGGGAACCGCGCTGTTCGAGCCCTCGCGGCTCGGGAAGATCAGGTTGCACGAGCTGTCCAGGCATCTCTTCCCGGTGGGAGGAGGCGACCACGCCGCTGCGGAGATGGTCCTGGAGACCGGCGAGGGCCGCTACACGCTGCGCAGGCGGTGGGGATCCGCCCCGTCTTCGGAACTCGTCCTGCCTGGAGGAGCGTCCGTTTCCGAGGAGCAGGCCGTCGGGGAGCGCCTGAAAGCCATCCTGCCCGCCGCGGAGGGATCGTTCCGCGCCGTGCTCCTTGCGGGTCAGGCGGAGCTTGCGGGCACCGTGGCCGCGCTGGCGGCCGCGGAAGGACTGGCGGCCCGTGACGAATTGGCGGCCGTATTGAGGAAGGCGGTTCAGGAGACGGGTGGGGTATCGGTGGACAGGTTCCGCCGGTCCCTCGAGAAGGGTCTCAAGGACGCCTTCGACAATTGGGACGTCGATCGGGGCGCACCCGCGAAGGGGAGGGGACTCGACAACAGATGGAAGAGGGATGTCGGCGGGGTCCTGGCAGCCTACTACGGGAAGGAGGAGGTCCGGGCCGCGCTGGAAGCCGCTTCCGCCTTCGACCGCGGCCTGGACGATGCCAACAGGGGCATTGCGGAGGCGGAACGGGCCCTGGAGGCCGCGAGAGGATTCCTCACGGCGCACGAAAGGACCTACAAGGACGCGCGCGAACGGGGAAGGCTGGAGGCGGACCTGCGCGCCGCGAAGGCGGAGCAGACCACGCTGCAGAAGGACCACACGGACTGGGTGGTGAACCTGAAGAAGGAAGAGGAGACCGCCCCCGCGATCAAGGAACTTGAGACGAGGCACGGCGGCCTGCAGAAGGAGAAGCGGGAGGCCGAGGCCGCCGAGAAGGCGAAAGGGCTTCGCGACAGGGCCGCGCGCGTCGAGGTCCTGTCGGGGAGGCTCAAGGCGGCGATAGCAAGGCTGGCGGCAACCCCCAGGCTGGACAGGGATCGGATGGAGGAGATCCGCGAAGCGGCCTCCGCGATCGACGGCCTCCAGAAGGCTCTGAAAAGCGGACGCCTCGCCGTGCAGATTAAAACCCGTACCGCCGTGCATCTTGAAATCCGGGAGGACTTGGGCCCCGCGGAAGGCCTGGAGCTCGGCCCGGAAGAGCTGCGGACCTTCGATACGGCCTGGAGATTCGGGATCCGTCATCCGGACTTCGACGTATCGGTCAAGATGCTGGGCGATCGGGAGAAGTCGGGCAGGGAACTCAAGGAGAAGGGCAAGGCATTGGCGGACATGCTCTCCGCCTGCGGCTGCGCCGGGCTGAAGGCGGCGGAATCCGCCCACCGCCTCTGGGAGGACCTGAACGGCGAGGCGGAACGGGCGCGGCGCAACCTTGCCGATGAACTCGGCGGAGAGACCGAAGAGGCGTTCCGCGCCCGCGCAGCCGCCTTGGGGCAGGCCTCGACGGCGCGTCCCCTGGCCGAGGTGGCCTCCGAGGCCGCGCGGGCCGACGCGGAACTGAGGCAGGCGAGGGCCGACCTGGAGCGGTTTCGGGGGCGGATCAGGGAGCTGTCGGCGAAGCACCGGGATCCGGGCAGCCTGCTCCTGGCGCTGGCGAAGGCGGCGCAGGGGGAGAAGGATTGCGGGGACGCTCTGGCCGCCGGCGCGCCGCTGCCGGACGGATACCCCGACGCGGACGCGTTCGTCGCCGCGTACGAGAAGGCGCAGGGCGAGGCGCGCGACGCGGAGGCCGCGCTCTCCGGCCTGAGGGCCAGGAAGGAAGCCCTGCTGGAGCGCGCTCCGGAGAGCTCCGCGGAGGAGCTTGCCGGGGAGCTGGCCTCCCGCGAAGAGGCTTTCTCCGCGGCGCTTTCCCGCGGCAAGGCGCTCCTCAGGATCCGCGCCGCGGAGGGGCGCCTGTCCGCCGGAGGCGACGATGCCGTGTTCGGCGGGCTGCGCGACGAGACGGTCCGCCTGTTCTCCGCCATGACGGGCGGCCGATGGATCTCCCTGGAGATGAAGGACGGCCTTCCGTCAGCCGCCCGCGCCGGGGACGGAACGCCGATGCCGCGGGAACTCCTTTCCGCCGGCGCCGGGGACGCGCTGGCCCTGGCGCTGCGCCTTGCCATGGCGGGCCGGCTCCTGGGCGACGGGGACGGCTTCCTCATGATGGACGATCCGCTGGTCGACCTGGATCCGGAGAGGCAGGAGGCCGCGGCCGCCCGGATCCGGGCCTTCGCCGCGAAGCACCAGACCGTGATCCTCACCTGCCACCCGCGGCACGCCGAGATCCTGGGGGGCAACCGGATCGGGCTGTAGGGCCGCGGCGGTTGCCGGGCGGGTGCGGCCATGGTAGCGTGGCCCCATGGCAGGGCATGCTCCTCTCGGTTTCTCCGCGGCGCTGGTGCAGTCCGGATTCACCGCGGCCGACTACGCCTCCGCCGGGGCGTTCCACGCCAGGGTGAGCGCCCTCGTGGAACGGGCAATGGAGGCCACGCCGCGTCCGGCCCTTCTCGCCTTCCCGGAACTGACCGGCCTCTGGCTGCCGCTGCTCTCCGGCGCGGGGGGCCGCACCGGAAGCCTCGCCCGGATCGTCCTGTCCCGCCTGACCCGCCATCCCCTTTCCGCCCTGTCCTCCCTCCTTTCAGGCCAATCCCTTTCCTTCGCGTTCCGCCTCGACTGGCCGGCGCACCTGGAGGCATGGCTCGCGCCCTTCCGGGAGGCCGCCGTCCGCCATGGGGTCTACGTCTGCCCCGGCAGTACGTTCCTGCCGCGCGTGGACCGCAACAACACGCGCGACTGGGAGCTTTTCGACCGGCGCGTCTACAACACCGCCTGCCTGATCAATCCCCATGGACGGATCCTCTCTTTTGCGCGCAAGGCCCGCCTGACGGCGGAGGAACGGCGCCTGGGAATCGCCGCCGGCAGCGACGCCGAGATAGCGCCCGTGGCCACGGAACTGGGCCCCATCGGGATCCTGGTCTGCCTCGACGGGTTTTTCGAATGCATGGTCCAGCGCATGGACGCCGCGGGCGCGCGCCTGCTGATCCAGCCTTCCGCCAATCCCGTGGGCTGGCACGCGCCGATGGGGGAGATGGACCAGGAGGAGGAATGGCTTTCCCTGGGCCTCGGATCCCTGATCCAGGGGCGCGAGAACGTGCGCTGTTCGCTGAACCCCATGTCGGTGTCGCGCATCCTGGGCCACAATGACGAGGGACGAAGCTCCGTGTTCGTCAATGGGGGGGAGGCCGGGAGATACCCGGGCCTCGTGTCGATCGCCGCGTCGCAGGACAGGGAGGAGATCGTCCGGGCGGCGCTTTGAAGCGGGGACCGCCCTGTTCGACAGCGGCGCCAGGCGAGCCGTCGCCTCGATGATCGGCCGCCTGACGGAGGCCGAATCGGAGGAGCCGGTCTCCCACATGCGCCGCATCCGCGAAATTCCGGCCTGAAAGGAGGCGGTCATGGGGATCCGCGTCGAGGACATCGCGATCCGAAGCGATCTGGCGCCCGGGGACCTGGGCTTCGTCATCCACCTGCACGGCCTGCTCTACGGCAAGGAGTACGGCTTCGGGGTCGTCTTCGAGACCTACGTGGCGCAGGGGCTCTGCGAGTTCTACCAGCGATATGATCCGGCGCTGGACCGCGTCTGGATCTGCGAGCACGGTGGCGGGCTCATCGGGACGCTGTTCCTGATGCACCGGGACGATGGCGCGGCCCAACTGCGGTATTTCCTGATCCGTCCCGAGTATCGCGGCATCGGACTGGGGAAACTGCTGATGGAACGCTTCATGGAGACGCTGCGCCAACGGGGGTACCGGTCGGCCTACCTGTGGACGACACACGAACTGTCGGCGGCCGCCTCCCTGTACACGCGGCACGGGTTCCGACTCACCGAGGAGAAGGCGTCCACCGCGTTCGGCAAGCCGGTGTTCGAACGCCGCTACGATTACGTCCTCGTGCCCCGAGAGGGAAACGCGCAAGCGTAGTCCCGGCTGACCTCTCTCAGCGGGTGCTTCCGCTCCAGGCCGTGCCGTTCACGTAGAGCGTATGGCTTCCTTCCGTGATCGTCCCGCTGTTCGTCAGGTCGTGGTGATGCTTCCACCGGTCATGGTGAACTTGCCGTTGTATCCGGTGGCGTCGCCCGAGCCGCTCTGCAGGATGAGGATGCCGCGGTTCGCCGCGCCGCTCGTCAGGGTGCAGGAATCCGTCAGCGTGATCGAGTTGGAGCCCTCGATGACGCAGGCCTCGCCGACGGAGGACGAGGCGGAAAGGCCGCTGCCGCTGATGGTGCCCGTGGAATAGATGCCGGCGGAGTCCGTGCCCGTTGCCGAGAAGCTGCCGCCCGTGAGCGTTATGGTGCCGCCGCCCTGGTCCGTGGCGACCACGGAGCTGTTGCTGCCCGTGGTCGAGGCCGTGAGGTTGACGGCGGCGATGATGCCGCCGCTTGTCGCGTCGATGCCGCGGCATTCGCTCGACCCGGTGCACGTGACGGTCACCCCGCTCAGGCTGACCGTCGAGCCGTTGTACGCGAAGGCGCCGTTGCCGCCCTTGGCGCCGGACTGGATCGTCCCGCCGTTGACCGTGATCCTGGCGCTCGATGAGCTCGCCCGGACCGCTGCGTTGACGCCCGTCTTGCTGCTCGCGCCGCTCGTGGACTCGTCCCCGCTCTTGGTGACCGTCGGGGTGTTCAGCGTCAGGACGCCGTTCGTCACGTAGACGGCAGGCACGTCGGACGTCGAGGAGGAGTAGGCGGTTCCCGCCGTTTCCACGGTGGAACCGTCGCTCAACGCGTAGGCGGAGGAGGTGCCCGTTGCGTTCCCCGTGTCGCAGGCCTGCAGGAGAAGCAGCGTGAGGAGCGGAACAATGGCGGGAACGAATGCGCGGAATTTCATTCGGGCGCCTCCTTTTGGAATACGGACGTCGTGAAAACGCCTTATCCTACCAGCGGCGGGACGGGCCGGTCCAGACCGTCGGGAAGGGCTTGTCAGAGCTCCAGCATCTCCACCGGCGCATAACGGCTCGCCGTGAGCAGCGGCAGGGAATCGGGAAGGACTCGCCTGTGGGTCTCCAGGGCGATCTCCGGCGTGTTGTTTTCCGCCGAAAGGTGGGCGAGGCAGGCCCAGGACAGGCGGCGGCCCGAGGAACGGAGAAGCTCCGCGGCCTCCGCATTGGAAAGGTGGCCGCCAGGCCCGCGGATCCGCTGCCTGAGGACCTCCGGGTAGGGGCCTTTCTCGAGCATCTCCGGATCGTAGTTGCTTTCCAGCAGAACCCCGTCCAGGGAGGAGATGATGTCCGGCAACTCCGCGAAGACGTGGCCAAGATCGGTAAGGACGCCCAGGCGCCGCCGGCCGTCCTCCACCGCGATGGCCACGCCGTCCACCGCGTCGTGCGGCGTGGGAATCGTGAGGATGGAAAGGCCTCCGATGCGGAGCGAGTCCCCGGAATGGAATTTCACCAGTCCCTTGATCCGGCCCAGCTTGTGCCTGATCTTCGCCGCCTCGTAGGTCCGGTCCGAGACGTAGACGGGAAGGGCGAACTTCCTGCGGTACACCCCGGCGAAGGCGATGTGGTCCGCATGGTCATGGGTGATCACAACGGCCGTCACGGAGCGGATGTCGATGCCGAAGGACGCCAGGCGGTCCGCCGCGCGGACGCCGGAGATGCCTGCATCCACCAGGATCGAGGTGTCCCCGGATGCGACGTAGACGCAGTTTCCATTGCTTCCCGATTGGAGCGATACGACCTTCATGGCGCGCCGGTCAGATCCGGCCTCCCAGAATGCGCGCGGGCAGCAGGAACAGGGCCTTGATGAAGGCGAAGAGGCCGTCCACCGTGATGCCGATCAGGCGGAAAGGCAGGAGCACGACCCACGCGATGGGGTAGAGCACGAGCGCCGCCAGCGCCAGCGGCCAGCAGAGCGCCAGGAGGATCAGCCAGAGGAGGAACTTCATTGCATGGAACATACGATTCCAGGGGCGCACGGTCAAGGATCGACGCGGCGCGGGTGCGCTCCCCGCGAGCGCCTACCGGGCGTACCTGCGGGTCCCGCAGATCCCCGTGAAGGCGCAATACGGGCAGGCCGGCGCAAGGTCTTCCGGTGCCGTGAAGGGGATGTCGGGCGAGACGATCTCGTGCAGCAGGGCATCCAGGGTCCCTTCGACCTTGGGCCAGTTCTCCGCCTCCCCCCGCTCCCGGAAGAGGGGGACCTCGATGTCCCTGTCCATGACGGTCCGGCCCAGAAGGAGGAAGGATGCGCCGAGGTCCCGGACGGCGATGCCGGAGTACGACGAATACAGGAGGATGTAGAGCGGGAGCTGCATCGTGGGCAGGGCGGCGGACCAAGTGGCGCGGTCCGCCGGTTCCAGGTCCTCAAGCCTGGAAGCGTAGCGCCTACGGTCGTGGGCGGTCTTCCAGTCCACGATCCAGGGTTGCGCACCCCTGCGGAAAACCGCGTCCAGCTTCCCGAACAGGGAGAAACCGTTCCAGGCCTTCTCGATCTCAAGCTCCGTCGCCAATGCTTCCAGGTTTCCGCCGTGCGCGAGAGGCCGCAGATACCCTTCCAGGAAATCGCCCAGATGCTCCGTGACCTGCCGGGCAAGGAGGCGTCCCGCACCGGCTTCCGAGGGGCCGAAGCGGGAGACGAAGGCGGGACCCGCGATCCTTGCGATGGCCGACCGTGCCGTGTCCTCCTCCGTGAGCGGCCGGCCGATGCGTGGGCCCAGGTAACCGCGGAGAATCTCATGCACATGGAGCCCGATGTCGGCGCGGTCGATCTCCCCGCGGATCTCCTCCTTCTCGGAAAGCCGGAGTACGTGACCATGGTAGAACCGAAGGGGGCAGGCGAGGTATGCGTCCAGGGACGTGGCGCTGAAGCGGAAGCCCGCGAGGATCTCCAGGATCCGCGCGTCCTTGCCGACAGGCCGCGGCCGCCTGTCCGAAAGGTCGGCCCGGTATCGGACCGTGCCGATGTGCGCCCCCTCCGCGAGGTTCCCGTCGCGGCGCTGGGCGTCCCAGAGCAGCCGCTCCACGAATCGGGACCGCTCCTTCCCGCCCCCCTCCACGAAGAACAGGTGCGCCTCCCGTGCGCCCGCGAGGAGCCTCCCGAAGTGATAGTCGGCCGCTTCCTCCCGTTCCCGGTGCGTGGACAGGCCCAGGGCCCGCCGCACGGCGAGGGGAAGGAGCGAGTCGTCGCCGCCGGATTCGGGGAGGCTGCCCTCGTTGGCGTCCAGGATGAAGACCCTGCGGAAGGTGAGGTCCCGCGTCTCCATGGCGCCGAGGACCTGCAGGCCCGCGAGGGGCGTGCCCTCGAAAGGCAGTCGGCAGGTGCGCACGTAGCGGCGCAGGAGCGCGAAGTAGCCCGCCGTTCCCTCGAAGGCCATCGGTCCCAGAAGCGAACGCGCCAGGGCGTCCAGGGACCTGAGGAACGACTCCGAGAAGGGGGTGAAGTAGGGGTGCAGGCGCGCCGTGCTGCGGTCGTGGATCCACTCGACGATCCCGATGCAACGCTCCGCGAAGTCCCGGACGCTCGCGAAGGAGCGGAAGACGCCGATCGTCGCCGCGTGGATGGACGCGAGGTGCGCCGCAAGGTCGGCGGCCGCGGGCCCGCGGCCGCCCTCCGCGAGGACCCTCTCGGCGTCCCGGAAGACCTCCTCCGCGGCCTCGATCTCCGCCAGCGGGAGGAACGTCCTGCCCCTCCCGGCCGCCAGGCGGTCCTCCAGCATGTGCAGGAGGACGCGCGTGGCTTCCGCCGAATCGCCGAACAGGACGTTCTTCGTATAGGGGTGCAGGAGGAACGTGAGGTAGGAGGGCACGTAGACCCGGTCCCCGTCCATGGAGAGCACGAGCTCCATGAGGTCCGCGAAGAATCCGAACATCGGCGTGCGCGCGAGGGGGTAGCCCAGGGAGATATTGTAGGCCTGTCCGTCGAAGCGGGAGAGGCAGTGGCGCAGCAGGGGGAAGAGGGTCTCCGCGGCCGGGAGGACGATCACCGTCTCCCCGTCCGGCTCCCCCAGCAGGGGACCCAGGGCGAAGGCCTGGCCGTGCGTGTCCGGGCTCTTGTGCAGATGGATCCGGGGGCCGGGGCGCCCGGCGGAGGTCCCGGCCTCCCCCGCGGACCCCTTGTCCGCGCGCCCGATGCCGAACTCGTCGAAGGCCTTTCCGATGCCCGGACCCTCCTGCAGCAGCAGAATCCCGCCCGGGACCTGCGAACCCCGGCGCAGGACCTCCCGTTCCCCCGCATTGGGGCGGAAGAAGCCCGCGAACACCACGCGCCGGAAGGCCGCGAGGTCCTCCGCCGCGAGCGACGAGGCGACCGCGCGGCAGCGCTGGGCGCGCGTGGAAAGGCCGCGCTCCTCCACCCTGGGGTAGAACGACTCGTAGAAATGCGCCATGGCCGCCAGGCGGTCCCTGGAGCGCAGGGGGACCCGTTCCTGGATCAGGGTCTCGACCTCCGCCACGCGGGCCGGATCCACGCCCTCGGCCAGGAGGTCCTCCAGGTCGTCGAAGATCCGCATCCCGAGCGGCAGGAAAGAATCCAGGCTCAGGAACTGCTCCCCGCCGAGAGGCTCGCCTTCCCGTTGGATCTCGAAGAGCAGCGCCACCGCGTCCACCGGCTCGATGCAGGGCCTGGGGCGGGTCTGATGCGCGTCGAAGACCATGTCGACGAATCCGTCCAGCGACAGGACCCGCGGAGGGACGAACCCGCTTCCGATCCGCTCGGCAAGGAGCTTGCGCAGGAAATGTCCCGGCCGTCTTCCGGGAAACACGGCCATTCGGTCCGCCATGTCCGGTCCCATGTCCCCCAGCCGTTCCGCCACGGCCTCCACGAGATCCGCCCCCGAGGCGACCATCTCCACGTTCATCGGATCCCCCTCGTCTCCCCGCGGTCCAGGTGTACCAGGACGGCCTCCGCCTTGCGGCCCGGGTAGGCGTCCTCGAGGACCCCGAGGTAGCCGCGCATCTGGGCCGCCTGCTCCGCCGTGCCGATGTCCTCCGAACCGCTCTTCCAGTCGAGCACCGTCACGCGGTCCGCCTCCACCTCCAGGCGGTCCACGCGGAACAGGTGACCGGATCCGTCGCAGAGTTCCCATTCCGTGAAGACCGTGACTCCCGGCCGCGGGAGGAAGCGGTCCGCAACGCCCGCCCTGCCAAGCGATTGGGCGAGGGCCGCCGGAAGTCCGGGTTCACCGGGGATCCGCATCTCGGCCGCGGTGCGTAGGGCGGCTTCCCGCAAGGCAGCCTCCAGGCCGCCCGCTGCCACTGGGACGAGGGAAAGGACGCGGTGGAGGAGCTCCCCGCGACGGCGTTCCCCATGATTCAGACGGCCGCGCACCTTCGCCGCCTCCACCGTGCCGTGGGCGGGTTCCAGGATCTCCGTCGTCTCCTCACGAACCGCTTCGACGCGCGCCATGGGCCTTTTGCCGGGCGACGGAGGGAATTCCTCGAAAGGAAGGATATCGAGCGGGAAACCGTCTTTCCGCCCGCCCACGGCGAACACGTGCATCTCTCGCCGCGCCCGCGTGAGGGCCACGTAGAGCGCGTTCAGGGCGCTGACCTTTTCTTCCAGCCGCTTTTCCTCGTAGAGCGCGTCGATCACGGGATCCCGGGCCCCGATGGCCCGGGAGAGCTTCACCATCCGCGTGCCGCCTTCCTCCTCCAGCAGGTCCCATTCGGGATTCTTCCATTGATAAACGTATTGGAGGAGGATGACGGCGGGAAATCCCAGCCCCTTGGACTTGTGCACCGTCATGAGACGCACGGAATCGGTGCCCCGCGGGACTTCCAGGGTCCATTCCCCCCCCTCCGAGTCGCCCGCGAAGCGGAGGAAGTCCCGCAGGCTGTTCTCCCCGGATCCCTCGAAATCCTTCACGGCCTCCAGCACGCGGGCGTACGTGGCCTGTTCCGCCGGGAGGGCCCGGAAGGCGTCGAACGCCGCAAGGATCTCCGCGACGAGGTCGTAGAGGGGCAGATAACCCGCGGAGCGGAACAGGCGCGAGAAGCGGCCCTCCCAGGCCGCGGGGAACGCGCGCTGGAAGGCCTTGTACAGCGGCCTCGTCCCGCGCGAGGAGGCCAGGAAGGAGCGCAGCTCCTCCGGCTGGGGGCCGCCGTCCAGGCGGAGGGCCGCGGCCATCAGGTCCCCGAGCAGGAAGGTGGAGAAGGCGAGGTCGTCCGGCGGGGAATCCAGGAAGGCGAGCAGCGCCAGGACCTCCCCCGCGGAGTGGCGGCGCCGGGCGTCCAGGCTGCTGTAGGAAAGGAAGGGCACGCCCTCCGCGGAAAGCCAGGAAGCCGCGCGCGCGACGTCCGCATTGCGCGGGGCGAGCACGGCGATATCCTCGTAGCGGTAGCCGCGGGCCCGCAGGTCCCCGATGGCGGCGACAAGCAGGCCGCGCTCGGGAGGATCGTCGTCGTCGCGCTCGAGGCGCGTGGCCTCGACATGGCCGGGATCCGCGTCCGGGTTCACCGCCTCCTGGACGTAGGAGGCCAGGCCGCTGCGCCTCGCGGCCTCGCGGTATTCGTCCATCCCGGCGGCCGTTCCCTGGAAGGTCCTGCGGGCGAACTCGAGGATCCGCGGCCGGCTCCTGCGGTTCACAGCGAGTTCCGGCGTTTCATGCGTCGAGGATGGGAAAGGGTTCTCCTCCTCCAGGGCGCGCATGATGCGGTAGTCCGCGTGGCGGAATCCGTAGATGGCCTGCTTGGTGTCCCCCACCGCGAACAGGCTGCCGCCGGACGCCAGGGCGTTCTCCACCAGGGGGAAGAGGGTGCGCCACTGGATGGGGGAGGTGTCCTGGAACTCGTCGATGAGGAAATGGAAGATCCTCTCCCCGAGGCGGAAATAGACGTCGGGTACCGACTCGGCGTCGATGGCGGCGGCCAGGCGCCGGGCGACGTCGGAAAGGGCGATCTTTCCGCGCGTCCGCTTCACCCTTTCGGTCACCGCGTCCAGTTCCACCTGGAGTGCGAGGAACGGCGCGAACCAGGAACGCGCCGCCAGTCCCGCGTACTCGTCCACCAGCGCGTCCACGCCGGCCCATGCCTCCCCGATCCGCCCGTAGCGGTCCATCGCGGCCGCGTCCCCGGCCCGCGGCTTCCTCACGGGACAGGTCCGCATCCCCTTGCCGATCAGGGGGGCGTAGCGGCCCGCCCGCGCGAGTGCAAGGCAGTCCGGGAACGTGGAGCGGGCACTGGCGTCCAGGCCGGAGACGCGCACGGCGGCATCGAGGTCCACCAGCGCGTCCCCGATGGAGCGCTCCAGCGCGTGCATGCGCCCCGTCCCGGTCCATGGAGCGGGCGGCGCGGAAACGGCTTCCAGCCTGTTCGACAGGTCCCGGACGGCCGTGCGCAGCGCGGAGGCGGGATCCCAGGGGAACGGGGCGGCATCGTCCCGGCTTCCCTCGATGGCGCGCACGGCGCCGTCCAGGAGCCCCGCCTGAGGGGTCCCCTCCCGCGCGTCCCGCAGCAGGAGATCGAAAGCGTAGTCGATGAGGGGGCCCGGATCCAGGACGATCTCGTAGCCGGGGGGAAAGCCGAAGTCGAGGGCCGAGGCGCGGAACACGGCGGCGGAGAAGCTGTCGATGGTCCTGACCTGGAACTCCTCCCATCGGTGGAGGATCCCGTCGAGGAGGGCGCCCGCGCGGCCGGGCAGCGCCTCGGCCGATCCGCCCACAAGCGGGCCGATCTCCCCGGCCGCCCCCGCGTCGCCCAGAGCGAGCCTCTTCAACCAGGCGAGCACATCGTCCTTCATCTCGCGGGAGGCATTGTTGGAGAACGTGATGGCCAGGATCTGGGCCGGTTCATTGCGCGGGATGGAGCGGGAGAGGGCGAACTGCACGTAGCGCGCGGTCAGGGTGTAGGTCTTGCCCGAACCGGCGGACGCCTTCAGCACCGTCACGAGGGGAAGCGGAAGCGCGCCGTCGGGCCGAAGGACGTCCATACGCGCCATCCTACCGGCCCCCCGTCCCGACGGCAAGGAGGGCCGCGGCCTGTCCGCCAAACAACGAGCATCCGCCTTGACAGTCCGGGCATGGGGGGCCACAATGTCCGCCAGTGTCCGTGTGACATGCCGAATGTTTACTGGATTCCAAGGAGGCTTCCATGAAGCGGTTCCCCAAGATCCTTGCAATCCTCCTCGCGGTCGTCCTGGTGATCTCCCTTGCCGGGTGCGCGAAGAAGGAAAAGCCCAAGGTCACGTTCTACTGGGCCCTGTACGACGGTCTGACGGAACAGTTCCGCGCGGACCTGGAGACGGCCTACAACAAGCAGGCCAAGGACCACCAAGTGCAGATCGTGCCCGTGAAGTGGGACGAAGTCCAGAACAAGATCACCACGTCCCTGGCCGGCGGAACGCCGCCGGAACTCTCCGTGGTCGGCACCCGCTGGCTGCTGGACTACATGACCACCAACTCCATCGCGGAGGTTTCCCAGTACGTGAGCAAGGCCACCCTGGACAACATCGCCCCCGGGGCCATGGAAGCCAAGATCAAGGGCAAGCTCATGGGCATCCCCATCGCGGCCGGAGCACGGATCCTCGCGATCAATACGGACCTCACCAAGAAGGTCCCCGCCACCATGGAAGAGATGCGTGACGAGGCCAAGAAGATCACCAAGGCCGGCAAGACCTACGGCGTCATCATGCCCGGCAAGAGCCACACCGAGACCACGGACTTCTGCTACTACTTCTACGCCGCCGGCGGCGACTACTTCGCCATGAACGCCGACGGGACCTACGGGAAGTGCACCATCAACAGCGACGCGGGCGTGAAGGCCCTGACCTTCATGGCCGACATGGCGCTGAAGGACAAGTCCGTGCAGGACGGCTTCACCGCCATGACCCGCATGGATGCCCACCCCGTATTCTACGCGGGCAAGGCCGGCTACGTTCTGATCGGCGCCTGGGTCGAATCCGCCATGAAGCAGGCCAACGCCACCTTCAAGGTGCAGTACGCCCAGATCCCGCCGTTCCAGGGCCAGAAGCAGGCCGGACTGATCATCACCGACTCCGTGGCCATGTTCGCCAAGGCCAAGAACCTGAAGGCGGCCGGACAGTTCATCGACTTCTTCTATCAGGACGCCTGGAAGGCCAAGTTCGACGAGGCGATCGGATTCCCGCCCGTCACCATCAGCGCCGGCAAGCTGCCGCAGTTCCAGACCCCGCTTTACAAGACCCTCGGCGAGGCCGCCCTGACCGCCAAGCCGTGGCCCCTGATCGCCGGCTGGGACGAGTTCAACACGATCATCTGGGATGCCTGCGAGAAGGTGTTCCAGGGCAAGGCGACTCCCAAGGCCGCCCTGGACGAGGCCGCAGCGAAGATCGACGCCGCGAAGAAATAACTCTTGTACCGATCCCGAGGGGGGCGTTGCGCCCCCCTTTTTTTTGCACTACGATGCATTCCGTGAGCAGCCACGAATTGTCCCTGAAGCAGAGGCTCTGGAATCCGGAGGCGCGCCTGGCCTACGTGCTCATGGCGCCCACCGTGCTCTTCCTTGCCGCGTTCCTCTTCTTCCCGATCGGCTACGTGTTCGTCATGTCCTTCTTCCGCACCAACAAGCTGAGCGAGCTCACCGAGTTCGTGGGCCTCGCCAACTACGTGGAGCGCCTGAAGGACCGCGAGTTCTGGGAAACCGTGGGGCGCTCCATGGTTTGGACGGCGACGGGCGTGGTCGTGAAGAGCCTCATGGGCATGGTGATCGCCCTCCTGCTCAATGTGGAGTACAAGGGCCGCAAGGTGATGCGGATGCTCTTCATCATCCCCTGGGCGTCCAGCGTTCCCATCAGCGCCCTCCTTTGGCAGTGGGTCTACCATCCCGAGTTCGGCCTCCTCAACCATACGCTGAAGGCCACGGGGATCTGGACGAATCCACCGACCTGGCTGGGGGAGCAGCTTTCCGCCTTCATCGCCTGCATGTGGGTGGACATTTGGGCGGGCATCCCCTTCTTCGCCCTGGTGTTCCTCGCGGGCATGCAGGCCATTCCGCCGGAACTCTACGAGTCCGGGCAGATCGACGGGGTCAATGGCCGCCAGGCGTTCCGCTGGATCACCCTGCCCGGCCTGAGGGACCTCATCCTGATCTCCACGATGCTCTCCGCCATCTGGACGTTCAACGACTTCAACGTGATCTACATCCTCACGCGCGGCGGGCCGGCCGGCGCCACCAACATCCTCACCGTTTCGGTCTACATGAACGCCTTCGTCAACCTGAAGTTCGACAAGGCCGCCGTGACCGCGGTGTTCGTCTTCCTCATCCTCACAGCGGTGAGCATCGTGTACGCCCGGTTCTACTTCAGGAAGGAGAACGACTGATGAAGTGGCAGAACCGCAGCCGATGGGTCGCCATCCCGCTGACCGTGCTCATCCTCCTCATCCTCCTGTTCCCCTTCTTCGTGATGCTGTCCACCATGCTGAAGTCGGGCCAGGACGTGTACACCTCCCCCCCGTTCTGGATCCCGACGCACGTCGAGTGGTCCAACTTCGTCACGGTCTGGACGAGCTACGACCTGGCCTCCTACTTCCTGGCCAGCCTGGTCATCGCGGTCGGCGCCACGGTGCTCAACACGCTGCTCTGCGTCCCGGCGGCCTACGCGGTGGCGCGCCTCAACTTCGTGGGCCGCAAGGCGGCCCTGTTCCTGCTCCTGATGATCGAGATGTTCTCCCCCGTCATCGTGATCATCTCCCTGTTCAAGATCGTCACGCGCGTGGGCCTGTACGACACGTTCCTCAGCCTCATCATCGTGGACGCCCTCTTCACCGTGGCGTTCAACACCTGGATGATGAACGGCTACTTCAAGACCATCCCCAAGGACATCGAGGAGGCGGCCATGATCGACGGCTGCACGCGCGTGCAGACCATCACGAGGATCATGCTGCCCATCGCGGTGCCTGGCCTGGTGACCATCATGATCTACGCCTTCATCTTCGCCTGGAACGAGTTCCTCTTCGCCCTCTCGTTCATCTCCTCCAAGAACCTGATGCCGCTCACCATCGGACTCTACAACTTCGTGGGACGCTGGACCACGCAATGGCAGTACCTCACCATGGCCGCGTTCCTGGCCATCCTGCCGGTGCTCTGCCTGTTCTACGTGATCGAGAAGCGCCTGGTGGCGGGACTCGCCGGCGGAGCGGTGAAAGAGTAAAGCGTTATCGGTGCGCCGGGATCGCCGTTCGCGCGGTGGATTCGGCCGCGGTACCGTCCGTGGCCCTGTACCGGCGGAGCGCTCAAGGAGGAGGGGCCGGTTTCAGTGCCGGCCACGGACGAAGGAGGAGACGCTTCGGTCGTAGGTCCGCTCCTCTTCCTTGGTGAAGAAACAGGCGGGAAGCTCTTCGGCCGCGCGGTGGAAGGCCACGCATTCGCAGCATCGCCCATGTTTTTCGCATCCCGCGTAGGTGCAGGTGCACCGCGCGCCGTTCACGCCCTTGTTCGCGCAGACCATGACGCGAGTCTAGACAGGAAAACGCGGCGCGGGCAAGGGGGACGCGGGACCACCGCGTCGTCGGCCGCCCGTTCCGTCATTTGCCCACCGAGAAGCCGGCCGAGAGCATGAACTGGAAGCTGCCCATCGGGTAATTCTGGAAATCGGTGACGGGAGGCGGGGAGACGAAGGGGGTGTAGACGAGCTTCCCCTTGATCAGGAATCCATCGAGATTCAATCCGACGCCGAGGCCGGCGAAAGGGAAGATCGAGAGGTAGAGCGGGTCCGTGTCCGCGAGGGACGAAAGCCCGCCCAGGAAGACGCGGCCGGAACAGCCGACGCCCACGGTGAGGAACGGATCGAGGAACGCCCCGCCTCCGAACAGGTGGTAGTTCATCTGGATGCCGTGGCCATACCAGTCGAGCCACCATCCGGCGCCGCTGTCCTTGAAGAAATCGACAAGGTAGGTGCCGCCGATGCCGATCCTGCCGAAGATGACCTCCCAATCCATGCCGTAGAAAAGCGGCTGCGTCCCGCCGCCGAACGCATCGATGATCTCCTGGGCCGTGGGGCCCTGCAGGAAATCCGCCGCAAGGTCGCCGCTCATCTGGAAATGGACCGATGCGAACAGCGGGGAGACCGCGAGCGCGAGCAGGAGCATGCAAAGGGCCTTTTTCATCGTACTACCTCCATCGACGTCTCCGATACGATCAATGAAACACCGGGGGACGGTTTTCCCGTTACCCCTTCCTGCCGATCCAGCGGGCCACTGGATCCCAGGGCGCCCCAGAGGCTGCGTCAGTAGCCGCCCCTGGGGCTGCGTCAGTAGCCGCCCCATGGGCTGCGTCGGTTCCGCCGCATTCCCAGGCTCCCTCCAGGCCGAGTTCCCCGGCAACCAGCTCGAAGTGGCACATGGCGATCCCCAGGTCGATATCCCGGATGTCGGCGGAGGGCTCCTTCCGCGCAGGCGGCCGGTCCACGAAGAAACGGAACATGTCTCCGTCGTCCTCCCTCACGATGCGCCATGGCTGGCGGTTCGCGGCCGAGGGGGCGAGACGAACCGCCTCCAGGCATGGCTCATAGGAGCCCGCCTCTCCCGCCGACAAGGGTGTTTGAAAGTCGCCTCGGAAGAACAGGGATTCCCTCCCTTTGCGTGTGGCCGAACGGGCCGTCAGCCTCAGGAGGCCGTCGAGCAGGGTGCCCCGGGCCGCGGGCTTTCCGATGGGCATGACCGCCGGGATGGCATCCTCGGGTCCCGCCTCCAGGCCGCGCGCGAAGCCGCTCCGGCTGAAGGTCCCTCCGAGCCAGCAGGTGCCCAGGCCCCATTCCGTTGCCTCCAGGACCACCTTTTCCAGTACGTAGCCGTAGTCCATGTAGGCGCCCGGCGCGCGGCGCACGAGGCCCGCCAGGAATGCCCTGGCACCGCGGATGAAACCGTATGTCCCGAACGCGCCGCTTCGAGGTCCGTCATCGGGTTCCACGAGGGCAAGGCGCACCTCATTGCCGAATGGACCCCGCGCCGAGCGCGCCAGGGCTTCCAGCAGCCGTTCCCGTACCACGGAATCCAATGGCGTTCCGTCATATGACCTGCAGGACCTTCGCATTGCGATCGCCTTGATGGCCGATGTCATGTACCGTAATCTCCTTATCCATAGAATAACTCTTTTCCGGCTCATGGGAACGGGATGGAACCGCCTTGCATTGTCGGGCGGAAAGTTGACAGTACGATCCCAAGGTCCTATAATCGCATAATTTTCCAAAGGAGGCATATTTATGAAGCGTGTCGGGGCGGGAGTCATCGTACTTCTGGCGTTGTCGTTCCTTCTCCAGGCCTGCGGGGACAAGAAGGTGTTCCTCAACATTGCCACGGGCGGTACGGCGGGAACCTACTTCCCCCTCGGCGGCGCCATGGCGGAGGTCATCAACAAGAACGTCGGCGGCGCGAACGCCACGGCGGTCTCCACCGGAGCCTCGGTGGCGAACGTCAACATGTTGGGCACCAATGAGGTGCAGATGGCCTTCATCCAGAACGACATTGCCTTCTATGCCTACAACGGGCAGGAGATGTTCAAGGACAAGAAGCAGGCCAACCTGCGCGCCGTGGCGGCCCTGTACAACGAGACCATCCAGATCGTGACCCTGGCCTCCTCCGGCGTGAAGAGCCTGGCCGACATCAAGGGCAAGCGCGTGGCCGTCGGCGCCGCGGGAAGCGGCACGGAGGTCAACGCCCGCCAGATCCTGGAGACCGTGGGCCTCACCTACAACGACATCAAGGTCCAGTACCTGTCCTTCGGCGAGGCGGCCAATGGCCTGCGCGACGGAAACACCGACGTGGCCTTCAACACGGCGGGCGCGCCGACGGCGGCCATCCGCGACATCGCGGCCCAGAAGGACATCGTGATCGTGCCGGTACCCAAGGACGTGGCGGACAAGCTGATCGCCAAGTACCCCTTCTACGCGCCGCAGACCATCGCGAAGGACACCTACAACAAGCAGACGGCGGACGTGCCGACCGTGACCGTGAAGTCCATCCTGGTGGCCAATGCCGACCTGGACGCGAACTTCGTCTACAAGGCCACAAAGGCGCTCTTCACCAACCTGGACCGCCTCGCCCAGGCGCATGCCAAGGGCAAGGACATCACCAAGGCCTCGGCCACGGAAGCCCTGCCCATCCCGCTGCATCCGGGCGCCGAGAAGTTCTTCAAGGAGAAATGATGAAGGCGCGCGGCCGGCGCCGCGCGGGGATCCCCGGCGCCGCGGCAGCCCTCGTGGCCGCCGCGGCGCTCTGTTTTTTTCCGTGCACCGACTGTCTGGTGATCCGCGGCGCGGACGGAAGGGCCGTCGCGGTGCTGCCCCTGGAAGCGGGGGATCCCGGCTTCCGGATCACGTTCCGCCACTCGGTGAACAGGGAGCCCTGGGTCGAGTGGTACCGCGGGGGCGCGGGCGGCACGATCGAACTGTACCGGACGGCCTTCAAGGCATACGGCGCCGGGGTCCCGACCGGCGACGAGGGCGGCACGGTGAGCCTTCAGGACGGCTGGATCGTCATCGACGGCATGAGGCGGGTGATGCCCCGCATCGCGATGATGGTCCTGCCGCTCACCGAGCACCGCATCGGCGTCGGCGGATGCGACTACGACCTGGTTGGGCTGCTGCGGGGCGGGAAGCTGGCGGTCCTTTCGATGGAGAAACGGTCTCCCGCGGCGGTTTTCCTGGCGCGGCGGCGCGCCGGGAGTCTTCCGCGGTGGAACGGAACGGCTTGACGGAGGTGGCAAGGTGGACGAGACGAAGGGCGCGGGCAGCGGGGCCGAGGCGGAGAAGTTCGACGCCGACAGTCCGGAGTTCAAGAAGGTCCTCGAGAAGGTGGACAAGGAGTCCACGCACCGGAACCTCGCCGGCTGGCAGGAAATCGCCGTCGGCGCGGTCGCGCTGGCCTTCTCCTGCTTCCACATCTACACGGCTCTGTTCGGGACGCTGGACGCGCACCTGCAGAGGGCCGTGCACCTGCTGTTCGCCCTCACCCTGGTCTTCCTCCTCTACCCGGCGGCCAAGGGCATGCGCCGGGACAGGCTGAATCCCTTCGACCTGATCTTCGTGGCGCTCTCGGTCGCCTGCATCGGCTACCTCTTCGTGCAGTACCGGGTCCTCGTGAACCGGGCCGGCATCCTCACGCCGCTCGATATCGCGGTGGGCATCACGGCCATCCTCCTGGTCTTCGAGGCGGGCCGCAGGATCGTGGGCCTGCCCATGGTGATCATCACCGGGATCTTCCTGCTCTACGCCCTGTTCGGGGAGTTCATCCCCGGAGAACTGGGGCACAGGAACGTGAGCATCCCGCAGCTCGTCAACCACCTGTTCTTCACCATCGAGGGGATCTTCGGCATCCCCCTGGGCGTCTCGGCCACCTTCGTGTTCCTGTTCCTCCTCTTTGCCGCCTTCATCGAGATCACGGGGATCGGGAAGCTGTTCATCGACTTCGGCAATGCCATCGCCGGCTGGGCCTCGGGGGGGCCGGCCAAGGTGGCCGTGATCACCAGCGCGTTCGAGGGCATGGTGGAGGGAAGCTCCGTTTCCAACGTGGTGGGCTCCGGCAGCTTCACCATCCCCATGATGAAGAAGCTGGGCTACAAGCCGGAGTTCGCCGGCGCCGTGGAGGCGGCCGCCTCCACCGGAGGCCAGATCATGCCGCCCATCATGGGCGCCGCGGCGTTCCTCATGGCCGAGTACCTGAACGTGCCCTACCGGGAGGTGGCCTACGCCGCCGCCATTCCGGCGGTCCTCTACTTCTGCGGGATCTTCGCCGGCGTGCATTTCGAGGCCAAGAAGCTGGGGTTGCGCGGGCTGCCGCGCAAGGATCTGCCGAAGCTCGGGTGGATCATGAAGGAGGAGGGGCACCTGTTCATCCCCCTGGTCGGCATCATCTGGCTCCTGGTGTCCGGCTTCTCCCTCATGCGCGTGGCGCTGCTCTCCTCCGCCCTGGCCATCGCGGCCTCCATGATCCGCAAGTCCACGAGGATCACGCCGCGCAGGTTCATCGAGGCCCTGATCAAGGGCGCCAAGAGCGCCCTCGGGGTGGCGGTGGCCTGCGCCCTGGCGGGGATGATCGTCGGAGTGGTCACGCGGACCGGCCTGGGCCTCAAGATGGCCAGCGCCCTGGTGAGCGCGGCCGGCGGGAACCTGTTCCTCACGATGTTCTTCACGATGATCACCTCCCTGATCCTCGGCATGGGCGTGCCCACCACGGCCAACTACATCATCACCTCGACGATCGCGGCGCCCGCGCTCCTGTCCCTCGGGGTGGCCAAGCTTCCGGCTCACATGTTCGTGTTCTACTTCGGCATCATCGCGGACCTCACGCCGCCCGTGGCCCTGGCCGCCTACGCGGGAGCCGCCATCGCGAAGGCGGATCCCTTCAAGACCGGCGTGACCGCCACGCGGCTGGCCATCGGGGCCTTCATCCTGCCTTATATCTTCGTCATGGCGCCCCAGCTGCTCCTCATCGACGTGACCCCCCTCGGCATGATCCAGGCCGTGATCACCTCCCTGGTGGGCATGACGGCCATCGGCGCGGCATTGAGCGGATTCCTTCTGGCGCGCCTGCACTGGGCGGAGAGGATCCTGCTGGCCGGCGCCGGCCTGTGCCTCGTGGACCCCGGCCTGATCACCGACATCGTCGGCATCGCGGTGCTGGGCGGCCTGGCGGCGTTCCAGCTGCTGCGCAATCGCCGTCAAACGGCGTCGGGCGGGGCCTGAAAAGACCGGGGCGGCGCGGGCCGCCCTCCTCCCGTGACACGCCTCCCTTTTCGCGCTACATTCGGGAACGTCTACGAGGAGGACAGGCGATGAAAGACACGAACGGTAGGAAGATGGCCGGCCCGCAGAAGGCCGCCGTGGAGACCGAGCTGGCGGGTTATCCAGTCGATTTCCCCATGGGCCTCACGCAATGCAGCCGCGCCATCGAGGAGGCCTACCGGACCTCCGCGCTGGACTTCCGCACGATCCTTTCCCGTTTCCTCTGGCTCACCGATCCGCGCCGCAAGGAAAGGGGGATCCACCTGCTGGAGCACTTCCCGTCCATCACCGCGGAGGAACTGGCCCGGCACATCGCCCAGCCGCGGGACGTGGTGCTGGCCGTGATCCAGAAGAAGACCGGCCTCGATTCCGCGTTTCTCGCCTCGATCTACGAGGCGATCCGCAGCAAGGGACACGGCGGCTACGGGGAGATCCAGGACCTCGCCGACGAGCGCGTGCTCCAGGAGATGCGCTGGTGGCTGGTGGACCTGAAGTTCCCCGAGTACTACCTGCGCACCACCCCCGCGGAGGCGATCGCCCTCCAGATCATCACCAACCGCTCCTTCGAGCTGCAGGGCACCGATTCCGAGGCCTATGCGCGCATGAAGGTCTCCTACGTCTCCGCGGACGGCTCGAGCCTCCACTGGGTCCACAGGAACCGGAGCCTGGAGCTGGAGGCGGAGATCGAGCGGGAGTACTACAGGACGGGGGATCTGCTCAACATCGCCGCCTACGCGCCGCTTCCCGACCTGCTCCTGTACATCGTCGGGCGGAACCAGGCCGGCGCCGGCACGGAGTTGCGCGACATCGCGCCCCGGAGCTTCACGGCCCTGGCGGACGGAGCGGCGATGGAGCGCTACCGCAAGGTGCGCGGGGACGTGCTTTCCACGGGCTCCATCGCCATGGACCGTTCCTTCAAGAAGGAGACGGGGGAGCACCGGCTGATGCTCGGGTTCCCCCGCGGCATGATCAACCACTTCGCGGCCAACATCACCCGCGTGGCGGCGCGCAACAAGATCGAGGTCACGCGCAAGTACACCGTCACCTTCGGCGGTCCGAAGCCCGTGATCATCTCCTCCCTGTACGCGCGCTCTCCGTTCCCGGAGGACATCCTCACCCAGCTGGTCGAGGTGGGCCTGTATCCCGGCGACGCCCTGAGCGCCCTGGTGGAGACGGGCGCCGTGAGCCCCCGCGAGGCGAACTTCCTCCACGCCGCGGTGCTGTTCGTGCACCAGTTCATCAGCGTTCCGGACGCCGACATCGGCCTGCTCTCGGAGCGCTTCCGTTCGGATCCCGAGATGCGCGGGATCCTCAGGACCATCCAGACCCGGATGGACAAGGACAATTTCACCCTCGATTCCATCGTGCAGGTGTTTGTCGAGAGGCCGGATATCGCCAAGGACCTCTACGCGCTCTTCGCCTCGCGCTTCGAGCCAGGGGCGGCATCCGCCGCAGCCCCCGGTGCGGCTATTGCCGCAGCCCCCGGTGCGGCTCCCGCCGCGGTCCGGGGCCGCGTCGAGGAGGCGCTCCGCAGCCTGTCCGCCGACCAGTCGGAGGCCATCCGCTGGGCGCTCCTGTTCGTGGACTCGGTGGAGCGCACCAACTTCTACCTCCCCGTGAAGACCGCCCTGTCGTTCCGCATCCCGGGCCGCGTCTTCGGGGATCGCGGCTGGGAGGTGGTGCCCTACGGGGTCTTCTTCATCGTCGGCCGCTCGTTCCACGGCTTCCACATCCGTTTCAAGGACATCGCCCGCGGCGGCGTGCGCCTGGTGCGCTCCGGAAGCCGCGACGACTACCTGAAGAACTCGGATTTCCTCTTCGAGGAGTGCTTCAACCTGGCCAACACCCAGAACAAGAAGAACAAGGACATCCCGGAAGGCGGCTCCAAGGGAGTCATCCTTCTGCCGTTCGGCGCCTCGAAGGCGGAAGGCGAGGAATGCTTCCGCTTCTACGTGGACGCCCTCCTGGACCTGCTGCTGCCCGGCCATGAGGCCGAGATCCGCGGCTGGAGCGAGGAGATCCTGTTCCTCGGGCCGGACGAGGGTTCCGCGGACCTCATGGACTGGGCCTGCGAACGTGCCCGGGACCGCGGCTACCGCTTCTGGAAGGCTTTCTCCACCGGGAAGGCGGGGCGCCTGGGCGGCGTCTCCCACAAGGATTACGGCATGACGACCTCGGGCGTGCACCGCTACGTGCTGGGCATCCTGAAGGAGACCGGGACGAAGGAAGAGTCCGTCACCAAGCTGCAGACCGGGGGTCCCGACGGGGACCTGGGCAGCAACGAGATCCTTCTCTCAAAGGACCGCACCATCGCCCTTTCGGACGGAGGAGGAGTGCTCTACGATCCGGCCGGCCTCGACCGCACGGAACTCACGCGCCTGGCCCGCGCCGGCGAGGATTCCTCCCATTTCGACGAGAAGAAGCTGGGGAAGGCCGGATTCAAGGTCACCGTCAAGGACAAGGACAAGAAGCTGCCCGACGGCACCACGGTGGTCTCCGGCCTGTCCTTCCGCAACACGTTCTACCTGGACCCCAGGGCCCGCGCCGACCTGTTCGTGCCCTGCGGCGGGCGGCCCAAGTCCATCAACCTCACCAACTGGAAATCCCTGCTGGACGACCAGGGGAAGCCCGCGTTCCGCTGGATCGTGGAGGGGGCCAACCTCTTCATCACCCAGGAGGCGCGCCTGCGCCTCGAGGAGAAGGGGGTGGTGCTGTTCAAGGACAGCTCCACCAACAAGGGCGGCGTGATCTCCTCGGCATTCGAGGTGCTGGCGGGCCTGGCGCTGACCGACGAGGAGTTTGACGGGTTGATGACTGTGAAGGCGGACGGAAACGTGCCCGGGTTCCGCAGCACCTACGTGCAGGAGATCCTGGATGCCGTGAAGAAGAAAGCGGACCTGGAGTTCGGCCTGCTGTGGCGCACCTGGAAGGAGACCGGGACGCCCCTCTCGACGCTGTCCGAGTCGGTGAGCGAGAGGATCAACGCGATCACGCTGGACGTGGAGCGGTCCTCCCTGTTCGAGAACCCGACCATCCGCCGCAACGCGATCGCCCTCCACGTGCCCCCCGTGCTGGCCGCGACCGTGGGACTGGACAAAATCATGGAGCGCGTGCCGGAAGCCTACCAGCGCGCCATCTGCGCCCGCAGCATCGCGAGCGGTTTCGTCTACCGCTACGGCATCACGGCGGGATTCGAGGATTACCGCAGGTTCATCGAGGAGCTTTCGGCCCGCAAGGCCTGAGGCGCCGCGTCAGGCGGCCGCGGCGGCCCTCAGCGCGCGGCGCGCACCTCTTCCATCGCCTCCACGGCCGCCCGTGCCGCCGTGGAGGCGTCCTCGTAGCTCACGTCGTTGTGCGCCACGAAGCGCATCCATCCGCCGCCGAAGGCGAGGATCCGCACCCCGCGCCGTCCCAGGGCCTCCACGAACTCCTTCTCCCTGCCGGAAAGGGCAGGATCCGTGAAGCGGACCCAGAACATGTTGATCTTCACCTCTTCCGGCGAGATGGCGCAGGCGCCCGTGGCCATGAGGGCCGCGGCGATGGAAGCGGCCTTTTCCCTGTCCTCATGGACGCGGAGGGTCATCTTGCGCAGGGAAACGAGGCCCGCCGCGGCGAGGATTCCGGCCTGCCGCATGCCGCCGCCCATGACCTTGCGCCTCCTGCGGGCCAGGGCGATGAAGTCCCGATTTCCCGCCACCATGGATCCGACGGGGGAGCAGAGCCCCTTGGAAAGGCAGAACATCACGGAGTCCGCGTGGGAAGCGATGGCCGAGGCGGGGACCTTGAGCCAGGAGGCCGCATTGAAGAGGCGCGCGCCGTCCATGCTCACGGGGACCCCGCGTTTTCGCGTGCCTTCCCGGATCTCCGCCAGATCCGCGAGGGGCACCACGTCCCCGCAGGCCACCGGGGTCTCCACGTGCACCAGGGCGGTGCGCGGACTGTGGATGTCGGGCTGCCTGATGCGGGGCTCCACGTCCCGCCACGAGAGCCAGCCCTGGCCCTTGTCCACCGCGAGCAGGTGCGCGCCTGTGATCTGGGCCGCGGCGCCCGCCTCGTGCTGGACCACGTGGCTCTGCTCCGCCAGGATCACCTCGTCGCCCTTCAGGCAATGCGTGAAGAGGGAAACCTGGTTTCCCATGGTTCCCGAGGCCACGAAGAGAGCGGCCTCCTTGCCGGTCATTTCCGCGGCCGTGCGTTCCAGTTCGGCGACGGTGGGATCGTCGCCGAACACGTCGTCCCCCACCTCCGCCTCGTACATCGCCTTCCGCATCTCCGGCGTGGGCCGGGTCACGGTGTCCGAACGCATGTCGATGATGCCCTGGTACATGGGTGGATCATGCACCGTCGCGGACCGCGCGGCAAGCGGAAACGGCATTCGTTCTTGCATTCCGTGGAGGATGCGAAAATTCTTGACAGGTGCCGGTATGTCGTGCATGCTACATGAAAGATAGGACATGTTGGTGATGCTCGATGATGCATTGCGGGCCACTGGGCCGCAATCGGGACGGCCTTACGGGGCCCGCGATGCGAGGACCCGAGCCCAAGAGGGCACAGTGCGCTTTCCATCCGGCGCGTGACGCCGGAAACCCGCGGTCGAAAGCGGAACATCATGAAAAGGAGTCGAGTATGAAAAGATTGTCGTGCCTCGTCCTGGCTCTGGCGGTCCTCGGGGCGGCGGCCTTCGCCCAGCCCAACAAGGAAACGCCGAAGACGGGCGGGGCGGCCGCGGCCCAGGCCGGCAAGGAGGCGCCTGAACTGGCCGCGCTGGTCAGCGCCGGCAAGCTTCCCCCGCTGGACCAGAGGCTTCCCTCCGATCCTCTGGTGGTCACGCCCATCGACAGGGTGGGCAAGTACGGCGGCACCTGGCGGATGGCCTTCCGGGCCTCCAGCGCCTGGTCCTTCTGGACCTACGTGATCAAGGAGACGGAAATCCGCTACGCCGCGGACCTCCGCACCCTGGTCCCCAACCTCCTGAAGGGCTTCACGGCCTCCCCGGACAACAAGGTCTTCACCTTCAACCTGCGCCACGGGATCAAGTGGAGCAATGGCGATCCCTACGACGCGGACGACTACGCGTTCTGGTGGAACGACATGGTCCTGAACAAGGAGCTCTACCCCTCGATGCCCAGCGAGTTCGCCGCGGGCGGGAAGCTGGCCAGGTTCGAGAAGATCGACCAGTACACGGTACGCTTCAGCTTCGACGTGCCCAATGCGCTGTTCCTGCAGCGCCTCGCGCAGCCGCGCTACATGGGAAGCATCAGCATCGCGGGGGGCGGCACCTATGGCGGATCGATCGCCAAGCCGTCACGCTACCTGAAGCAGTTCCACCCCGCCTACGCCTCCAAGGACTCCATCGACAAGGCGGTGAAGGACGGGAAATTCAACACCTGGGTGGACATGTTCACCGCCAAGATCAACCTCATCGTCAACCCCGAGGTCCCCGTCCTGAACGCATGGAAGAACGTCGACACGAACACCAAGTCGGTCATGCGTTTCGAGCGCAATCCCTACTATTGGAAGGTGGACACGGCCGGGAACCAGCTTCCCTACATCGACAGGCAGGAGATGTACCTGTATGCGGACGCCCAGGCCTGCCTCCTGAAGGCCCTGGCCGGGGAGGTCGACTTCCAATACCGCGAGATCGCCAGCCTCGCCAACTATCCCACCCTGTCGAAGGGCGCGGACAAGGGCGGGTACCGGATCATCCAGACCGAGACCATGAACATGAACAACCATACGATCTTCCTCAACCGGACCACCACGGACCCGGTGAAGAAGCAGCTGTACAATGACCTGCGCTTCCGCCAGGCCCTTTCGTACGGCATCGACCGGGACGAGGTCAACAACCTGCTCTACAGCGGCCTGGCCGACTCCACGCAGGTGGCCCCGCCCGAGAGCTCGGCGTCCTGGGAACAGGACGTGGCGCAGATGTACGCCCAGTACGACATGGCCAAGGCAAACGGCCTGCTCGACGAGGTTGGCATGAAATGGGACGCCAACCACGAGTGGCGCCTCGGGCCGGACGGCAAGCCCATCTCCTTCAACAAGATCTTCTACATTGGAGCCGAGGCGCAGGAGCTGATCAAGGCCACCTGGAAGAAGATCGGCATCAACGTGAACAACAAGACCGTGGACCGCACCCTGTGGGAAGCCACCATGGAAGGCAATGACTGGGACATGTCCGCCTACGGGACCGACACCGGCGGCGGCGCCTACCTGCCCCTGGCCGGTTCCGGCATCTTCCCGCAGAGCAAGAGCTGGCGGCCCAACTCCCAGTGGGGCGCCTGGTTCGGCACCTCCGGGACGGGAGGCATCGAGCCGCCCGCCGAGGTGAAGATGCTGAAGACGCTCTATGACGAGTACTGCACCACCGCCACCCCGGCGCGGATGGTGGCCATCGAGAAGGAGGCGTTCCGCACCTACGTGGGCAACCTCCTCTCCATCGGCGTCGTGAACCGGACCAAGTACGACGTCTACTTCATCGCGAACAAGAAGATGAAGAATACGCCGAACAAGATGATCGACGACACGTCGTTCTACCATCCGGCCCAGTTCTTCTACGAGTGATCCGTGGGGGGGGCGCTCCGGCCCCCCCCATTTCCCGGCTTGGAGGGTTCCCGATGCTCCGATTCATAGGCCGAAGAGTTCTCATCATGGTCCCGACGCTGTTCGTCATCTCCGTGATGACCTTCGTCATCATCCAGCTGCCTCCGGGCGACTTCCTGACCTCCTACGTGGCGCAGCTCACGGCGGAAGGGGACACGGTGCACCAGGAGCAGATCGACGCCCTGCGGGCCCGCTACGGCCTGGGGGAGCCGTTCTACGCCCAGTACTGGAAATGGATGTCGGGCATTTTCCACGGGGATTTCGGCAGGAGCCTGGGCTGGAACCGCACCGTCTCCAGCCTCCTGGCGGAGCGGCTTCCCTGGAGCATCGCCATCTCCTTCACCTCCTTCCTGATGGTATGGATCATCGGCCTTCCCATCGGGGTGTACTCGGCGACGCACAAGTATTCGCCGGGGGACTACGTGGCGACCTTCATCGGCTTCATCGGCGTGGCCACGCCGGAGTTCCTCACGGCCCTGGTCACCCTCTGGATCTATTTCTCCATGACGGGCGACGCGATCGTGGGCCTGTTCTCCCAGCAGTACGCCTCGGCCCCCTTCAGCTTGGCCAAGCTCCTGGACCTGTTGAAGCACCTCTGGGTCCCCGCGCTGATCACGGCCACCTCGGGCACGGCCGGCCTCATCCGCACGGTCCGCGCCAACCTGCTGGACGAGTTGGAGAAGCCCTACGTCACCGTGGCGCGCGCCAAGGGCCTTACGGAGCGCCGCCTGCTGTACAAGTATCCCTTCCGGATCGCCATGAACCCGGCGGTGAGCACGATCGGCTGGACGCTTCCCCATCTGGTCTCCGGGGAGCTTCTGGTCTCCATCGTACTCGGGCTTCCGACGGTGGCGCCCATCCTGACGACGGCGCTTCTCAGCCAGGACATGTTCCTGGCCGGCAGCATCATCATGATCATCAGCACGCTCACGGTCATCGGGACCCTGGTCTCGGATCTGCTCCTCGCATGGATCGATCCGCGCATCCGCTCCGCGGTGTAGTCGGAAGGAACGGGATGAAAGCATGAAACGGAACAAGAAATCGCCCGGGACGGAGCCGCTCGAGCCCGACCTCCACGTCCTCGACGAGGCGCTGGCGGACAACAGGATCGCCAGGGCCTCGGAATGGCAGCTGGTGCGCTGGAAGTTCGCCAAGCACAAGCTGGCGGTGGTCTCCCTGTTTTTCCTGGCGCTGATGTACCTCGGGGTGATCCTGGCGGAATTCCTCTCCCCCTACGACCCGCGCCAACCGCAGCAGGCCTACATGTTCGCCCCGCCGCAGGCCCTGCATTGGGTGGACAAGGGGGGGGCGTTCCACCTGCGGCCGTTCGTCTACGGCCTGAAGACCGTGCTGGACGAGACGACCCTGGAACGCAAGGTGGTGCCCAATGAGGGCAAGAGCTATCGGCTGAAGTTTTTCGTCCATGGAGACGGTTACAAGCTGTGGGGACTCTTCCCCGCGGACCTGCACCTTGCCGGCGTGGAAAGCCCCGGCCGCCTCATCCTCCTCGGGACGGACAAGATGGGCCGCGACATGCTGTCCATGATCATCTACGGGAGCCGGGTGTCGCTTTCCATCGGGCTCCTCGGCGTGGCCATGTCGCTCCTGATCGGCGTCACCCTGGGAGGGCTTTCCGGATACGTCGGCGGCAATGTGGACATCGTCATCCAGCGCATCATCGAGTTCCTGCGCTCCATCCCCAGCCTGCCGCTCTGGATGGCCCTCAGCGCGGCCCTTCCTACCAACTGGACCGTCATGCAGACCTACTTCGCCATCGTGCTGATCCTGTCCCTCATCGGCTGGACGGGACTGGCGCGCGTCGTACGCGGCAAGTTCATGGCCATCAAGGCGGAGGACTTCGTGATGGCCGCGGAGCTGGACGGGGCGAGGGACCTGCGGGTGATCTTCAAGTACCTGCTGCCGTCGTTCATGAGCTACATCATCGCCAACGTCAGCCTTTCCATACCGCACATGATCCTGGGCGAGACGTCGCTCTCCTTCATCGGCCTGGGCCTGCAGGCGCCGGCCATCTCGTGGGGCGTGCTCCTGAAGGAGGCGCAGTCCATCTCCGTGCTGGCCACCGCCCCCTGGCTCCTGCTGCCGGGAATCTTCGTGATCCTCACCATCCTCGCGTTCAACTTCGTGGGCGACGGGCTGCGCGACGCGGCCGATCCCTACGCCAAGGTCTAGGGAGAAGCCATGGAAGCGAAACCGATCCTTCTGGACGTGAAGAACCTGAAGGCCCACTTCATCTCCCGGGAAGGCACCCTGCGTGCCCTCAACGACGTGAGCTTCACGCTGCGCGGGGGGGAGACCCTGGGCGTGGTGGGCGAATCGGGCTGCGGCAAGACGGTGACCTCCCTTTCCATCCTGCGCATCGTACCGTCCAATGGCCGCATCGTGGGAGGGCAGATCCTGTTCGCCAGGAACGGGGGCTTCACGGACCTCGTCAAGCTGGACGCGCGCGGGCCGGAGATGCGATCCATCCGCGGCGCGGAGATCGCCATGGTGTTCCAGGAGCCCATGACCTCCTTCTCCCCGGTCTACACGATCGGCAACCAGATCGCGGAGGTGCTGAAGCTGCACCGCGGCATGGACGACGCGGCGGCCCGCCAGGCCACGGTGGAGCTGCTGAAGCGCGTGGAGATGCCGAAGGCGGAAAGCCAGGTGGACGCCTATTCCTTCAACCTGTCGGGCGGCATGAGGCAGCGCGCCATGATCGCCATGGCCCTTGCCTGCAGCCCCCGCCTCCTGATCGCCGACGAGCCGACCTCGGCGCTCGACGTGACCATCCAGGCGCAGATCCTCGACCTCGTGAAGGAGCTGCAGGAGAAGTCCGGCATGGCCATCATGATGGTTTCCCACGACCTGGGCGTCGTGGCGCAGATGGCGGACAAGGTGATGATCATGTACCTGGGCGACAGCATGGAGTACGGGCCGGTGGACGCCATCTACCACGACGCGCGCCACCCCTACACGAAGGGCCTCATCAAGTCGGTGCCGCGCATCCGCACCCGCACGCGGGAGGAGCTGGTGCCCATCATGGGCAATGTGCCCAGCCTGTACGAACGTCCCACGGGCTGCTCCTTCCACACCCGTTGCCCGTCGGCCGTGAAGGGCCTTTGCGACAGGCGGGACCCCGCGACCGTGGAGGTGGCCCCGGGGCACGCGGTGAAGTGCCATCTGTATTCCAAGGAGCCCCAGGCATGAGCGATCCGAATACGCACGCGCGGACCGAAGAGCCCCTCATCGAGGTGAAGGATCTGGTCAAGGAGTTCCCGATCACCAAGGGCTCCTCGCGGAAGGTGACCGGGACGGTCCGGGCCGTCAACCACGTGGGCATCTCGATCCGGCGGGGAGAGATCCTGGGCCTCGTGGGGGAGAGCGGATGCGGCAAGACCACCACGGGCCGCTGCATCATGCGCGCCATAGAACCCACCTCGGGTCACGTGCTCGTCCGTTTCGACGGCGGAGAACCCAAGGACCTGCTGGCCATGGGCCAGGGAGAGCTGATCCGGACGCGCACCAACATGCGCCTCGTCTTTCAGGACCCCTACTCCTCCCTGAACCCCCGCATGCGCGTGGCCGACATCGTGAAGGAAGTCCTGCTCCTGAACGGGACCGTGAAAGGCCGCAGGGAGATGGACGAACGGGTGGCCGTCACCCTGGAGCGCGTGGGCCTCAACCGGGACCAGATGGGCCTCTACCCGCATGCGTTTTCCGGCGGCCAGAGGCAGAGGATCGCCATCGCGCGGGCCCTGGTGTCCGAGCCCCGATTCGTGGTGGCCGACGAGCCGGTCTCCGCCCTGGACGTCTCCATCCAGGCGCAGATCCTCAACCTCCTCATCGGGCTGAAACGGGAGATGGATCTCACGATCCTCTTCATCGCGCACAACCTGGCCGTGGTGGCGCATGCCTGCGACCGGATCGCGGTCATGTACCTCGGGGAGATCGTGGAGCTTGCAGGAAGCGACGCGCTGAACACGGCGCCGCGCCATCCCTACACGGAGGCGCTCCTTTCCGCCGTGCCGGAGCCGGATCCGCGCAAGAAGCGTCCACGGATCACCCTGACCGGGGAGATCGGGGACCTGTCCGACCTTCCGTCCGGCTGCGCCTTCCATCCCCGGTGCCGCTATGCCAAGGACGTCTGCCGGAAGGAGAAGCCGCCCCTGGAGGAGACCGCGGTTCCCGGGGCGGACAGCCACCTCGCCGCCTGCCACTTCGCCAGGGAGCTCAAGCTGGAGGGCTGCCGGTAGAAGCCGGGCCTCCGCACTCCCTGTTCCATCCGTCGCCGAACGGCTATACTGGGGGCGGGAGGAAAGCTGATGTCGGACCGTATCGGGGATTTTCTCGTGAGGATCGGGGCCATGAAGCAGTTCCAGGTCGACGACGTGGTCATGGTCCAGAAGCAGGGCGACAAGCGCTTGTTCGGTGAAATAGCGATCGAGCTGGGCTATATCGACGACAAGGCGATCCAGAAGTACCTGGCGCACAAGCTGAAGGACAAGGACGTCTGACGGTAGTCCGTGCCCTCAGGCACGGTAGTCCGTGCCCTCAGGCACGGTAGTCCGTGCCCTCAGGCACGGGGATCCGCCGTCTGCCGCCCATTGAGCACCTGCCGGACTTTCCTTGACAGGTCTTCCGGCAGGAAGGGTTTCTGAAGGAATTCGATCCTGCGGTGCATGATCTCCCCGGGAAGCACGTCCTCCATGGGATAGCCCGAGATGAACAGGATCTTCAGGCGTGCATTGGCCGGCCACACGCGTTCCACCAGGTCCCTGCCGCTCAGGTGCGGCATGACCACGTCCGTGATCAGGATGTCCACGCGGGAACCCTCCGGTCCCATGAGGAACGACAAAGCCTCCGCCGGATCCTGCATCCGGATCACGCGGTAGCCACGGTCCTCCAGGATCCTCGCCGCCATGACGAGGAGCGTCCCCTCATCCTCGACCAGCACGACGGTCTCGGTCCCGCGATCCAGTTCCGTGGCAGCCTCCGCCGTCTGCGTCTCGCCGTTCTCGGCGGCGCGCGGCAGCAGGATCCGGAAGGAGGTGCCCTGCGAAGGCGCGGAACGCACCGTGATGCGCCCACCGCTCTGCGTCACGATGCCGTAGACCGTGGAGAGCCCCAGGCCCGTGCCCTTGCCGGGCTCCTTGGTGGTGAAGAACGGTTCGAACAGGTGCGCCTTCACCTCCGGGTCCATCCCGGTACCGGTATCGGATACCGACAGCTCCACCCATTCGCCGCATCCGCCATCGGGATTGCCGGTCGCGATGGCAAGCGTGCCCCC
>Ga0153915_10000267_pt1 | contig 47184 bp, 43 predicted proteins | sample Opewatmetagenome_2_FD_107003 | JGI IMG/M metagenome (GOLD analysis project Ga0153915, IMG submission 107003) | Freshwater wetland microbial communities from Ohio, USA - Open water 3 Core 3 Depth 3 metaG | ecosystem: Environmental > Aquatic > Freshwater > Wetlands | place: USA: Ohio, Lake Erie...
AGCATCGTGCCCATGGCGCCGTCGAGGACGTGGGTGCGGCCGTCGGCGATCAGATCTTTCAGGGTAGGCATATCGGTCAGGACCCTGTTCCGCGTTCTGCGTTCCGCGTTCCGCGAAGGATTGTGCGTATCGCCGGGCAACTGTCCCGACTTCCAACCAACGCGGAACGCGGAACTCGGAACGCGGAACGGTTCATCTCGAGTATCCCAGGTTCGGGGCCAACCACCGTTCCGCCTCGGCGCGCGTCCAGTCCTTCCGCAACGCGTAGTCCTCGACCTGGTCCCGCCCCACCTTGCCTACCCCGAAGTACTGGCTCTCCGGCCGCCAGAAGTAGTACCCGCTGACCGACGAGGCGGGGAGCATCGCCATACTCTCGGTCAGGCGGATGCCGGCACAGGCCTCGGCATCGAGCAGTGAGAAGAGCATCCACTTCTCGGTGTGATCGGGGCAGGCGGGGTAGCCGGGAGCGGGCCGGATCCCCTGGTACTTCTCGTGGATCAGCGCGTCGTTGTCGAGCGCCTCGTCCGGCGCATAGCCCCAGAACTCCCGTCGCACCCGCTCATGCAACCGCTCGGCGAACGCCTCGGCCAGCCGGTCGGCGAGAGACTTGGCCAGGATGGCGCTGTAGTCGTCATGTGCCGCCTCGAATTCGCCGACCAGCCGGTCGAGGCCATGACCGCTGGTCACGGCGAACAGTCCGAGGTAGTCCGGTACGCGGGCCTCCAGCGGGGCCACAAAGTCCGCCAGGGCGAGGTTCGGCCGCCCGGCGCTCTTGCGGTGCTGCTGCCGGAGCGTGTGCACCGTTGCGCGGAGCTCGTCCCGTGCCTCGTCCCGGTAGAGCAGGATATCGTCGCCCCGGCTTGCGGCCGGCAGGAAGCCGTAGCGGGCTCGCGCGGTGAGGAGGTTCCCCCTCACGATGCGGTCGAGCAGGCGGCGGGCATCGTCGTACAGCGCCCGTGCGGTCTTTCCCACCGCGGGATCGGTGAGGATGGCGGGATAGTGGCCTGCCAGCTCCCAGGTCTGGAAGAACGGGGTCCAGTCGATCCGCTCTACCAGTTCGGTCAGGGGATAGCTGTCGAGTGACCTGACGCCGAGGAAGGTGGGGGCCGGAGCCGGCGTCCACGTCGGCACCAGCCGGTTGGCCCGCGCTTCGGCCAGGGTGATCAGGCGGTCGCCCGCGTCGCGATCGCCCCGCTCCTCCCGGAGCGTGGCATACTCCTGCCGTACCTGCTCGACGAACTCGTCCTTGAGCGTGTCGCTCAGCAGCCGGCCGGTGACACCCACCGCGCGGGAGGCGTCCAGCACGTGCACCACCGGACCGGAATACTTCGGTGCGATCTTCACCGCCGTGTGGGCTCGAGATGTGGTAGCGCCCCCGATCAGGAGCGGGATGCGGAAGCCTTCCCGCTCCATCTCCCCCGCGACGACGGTCATCTCCTCGAGCGACGGGGTGATCAGGCCCGACAGGCCGATCGCGTCCGCCCCCACCCGGCGCGCGGTGTCCAGGATCTTCGCGCTGGGCACCATGACGCCCAGGTCTACCACCTCGTAGTTGTTACACTGCAGCACCACACCCACGATGTTCTTGCCGATGTCGTGCACGTCGCCCTTCACCGTCGCGAGCACCAGCTTGCCCTTGCTCCGGGAGTCGGCGTTGGCCGCTTTCTCCGCCTCGATGAACGGGATGAGGTGGGCCACCGCCTTCTTCATGACCCGGGCGCTCTTCACCACCTGGGGCAAGAACATCTTGCCGGCGCCGAACAGGTCTCCCACCACGTTCATTCCGCGCATCAGGGGGCCCTCGATCACTTCGATCGGCCGGGTGACCTGCTGCCGCGCCAGCTCGGTGTCCTCCACGATCCAGGTGTCGATGCCCTCGACCAGCGCGTGGGACAGCCGCTCCTCCACCGGAAGAGCGCGCCATTCGACAGCGCCCGGCACCTGCCGCCTGTCGCCTGCCGCCCGGTACCGTTCGGCGATCTCCAGCAGCCGCTCGGTCCCGTCCGGCCGCCGGTTGAGAACGACGTCCTCCACCCGCTCCAGCAGGTCGGCGGGGATGTCGTCGTAGATCGCCAACTGGCCCGCGTTCACGATCCCCATGTCCATGCCCGCCCGGATGGCGTGGTACAGGAAGACCGAGTGGATCGCCTCACGGACCGGGTCGTTCCCCCGGAAGGAGAAGGAGATGTTCGACACGCCGCCACTCACGAGAGTATGCGGCAGGCGCGCCTTGATCTGCCTCACCGCCTCGATGTAGGCGACGGCGTAGCCGTTGTGCTCCTCGATGCCGGTGGCGATCGCGAAGATGTTCGGATCGAAGATGATGTCCTCGGGCGGGAACCCCACCCGCTCGGTCAGCAGCCGGTAGGCGCGCTCGCAGATCGCCACCTTCCGCTCCACGGTGTCGGCCTGGCCCTGCTCGTCGAAAGCCATGACGATCACTGCGGCCCCATAGCGGCGCACCAACTCCGCCTGCCGCAGGAAGGCCGCCTCGCCCTCCTTGAGGCTGATGGAGTTCACCACCCCCTTGCCCTGCAAATTCGCCAGGCCGGCCTCGAGCACCGACCAGCGCGAGCTGTCGACCATCACCGGTACCTTGGCGATGTCCGGCTCACCGGCGAGGAGGCGAAGGAATTTCACCATCGCCGCCTCCGAGTCCAGCATCCCCTCGTCCATGTTGATGTCGATGATCTGCGCGCCGTTCTCGACCTGCTGGCGGGCCACCTCGAGGCCGGCTTCGTAGTTGCCGTCCAGGATCAGCTTTGCGAACCGGCGCGAGCCGGTCACGTTGGTCCGCTCGCCCACGTTCACGAAGTTGGTCTCCGGCCCGATCGTGAGCGGCTCCATCCCCGAGAGGCGGCAGCGGGGCTGCAGCGTCGCCCGTTTGCGCGGTGGCAGGCCCCGAACCGCCTCCCCGATAGCCCGGATGTGCGCCGGCGTGGTGCCGCAGCACCCGCCCACCACGTTCACCAGCCCGGAGGCGGCGAATTCATGCAGCGTCTCCGCCATCGTCTCCGGAGTCTCGTCATACCCGCCGAAGGCGTTGGGCAGCCCCGCGTTGGGGTGGGTGCTGACCCACACCGGTGCCACCCGGGAAAGATCCTGGACGTACTGCCTGAGCTGGCGCGCGCCGAGCGCGCAGTTGAGTCCGATGCTGAGCGGCCGGGCGTGGGATACCGAGTTCCAGAAGGCCTCCACGGTCTGTCCCGACAGGGTGCGACCGCTCTGGTCCGTGATCGTGCCGGAGATCATCACCGGCACGCGCAACCCCGCCGCCTCGAAATGCCGCTCGATCGCGAAGATCGCCGCCTTGGCGTTGAGCGTATCGAAGATGGTCTCGATCATCAGCAGGTCGGCGCCGCCGTCGAGCAGCGCCGCGGTGGCCGCGGCGTAGGTCTCCACCAGCTCGGCGAAACTCACGTTCCGCATGCCGGCGTCGTTGACGTCGGGGGAAATCGTGGCGGTACGGCTGGTGGGGCCGAGCACGCCCGCCACGTACCTGGGCCGGGATGGATCCGCCGCCTCGAACCGGTCGGCCTCAGTCCGGGCCAGCGTGGACGCGGCACGGTTGAGCTCGGGAACCAGCGCCTCCATGCCATAGTCGGCCATGGAAACGGCGGTCGAGTTGAATGAGTTCGTCTCGATGATGTCCGCACCGGCCTCGAGGTAGGCCACATGAATGCCGCGGATCACCTCGGGTCGGGTGAGGCTCAGCAAGTCGTTGTTGCCCTTGAGGTCGCTCGGCCAGTCGCGGAATCGCTCGCCGCGATAGTCGGCCTCTGCCAGACGATGCGTCTGGATCATGGTGCCCATCGCGCCGTCGAGGAGGAGGATGCGCTCCTCGAGCAGGTGGGGCAGCTGGGCCAGGCGGGTGGCGCGGTCGAAGGGAGCCATTAGCCGTTAGCCGTTAGCCGTTGGCTGCAGGCCGTTGGTGATGGACGGTCTGCAATCGAACGGGATACCTGCTGCCAAGCTCGACCTCATCCATGCCTCCAGGCTGCCAACGGCTGACGGCCAATGGCCAACGCCACTCGTCTGACTGACCCCCAACAGACAGCCCCCGGGTTGCGCGACGGCACCCGGGGGCACGGCCGTTTTAGCACTTGTTTAACGTGGCTGCAATAGGCGCAAAGCACCACGACTTCGATTGTCCTGCGCCAAATACTAACCCGGCTCTGTGGGTCCGCCAAGTCCGAGCCGTCGGGCGGCGTCCGAGGCGCCGATTCCAGACACCTCCACCGACTTCCGCCGGGATCCGGCCCCCGCCGTCAGGCGTACCGCCGAGCGCGGCCGGCCGAGGAGATCCGCAAGGAAGCGGACCAGGGCCTCATTAGCGGCCCCGTCCACCGGTGGCGCCGCCAGGCGGACCTTGAGGGCGTCGCCATGCTGCCCATCGATCTCGGTGCGCGAGGCCCGGGGCTGGACGTGAAGCGTGAGCCGGACCCCGCCCTCGATCGGGGTGATACCGTTCCCCGTTCCGCGTTGCGCGTTCTGTGACGTCACGGACCGGGTGCGGCGGAGATGCTCGCCTGCCGCAGACTCAACGCGGAACGGGGAACGCGGAACGTGGAGCTCACAGCAGTCCCAGCACGAACGACCGCGCCAGCCACAGCATCAGGTACGCGACCAGCGGACTGAGGTCGAACGCGCCCAGCGGCGGGAGCAGCCTGCGAAGCGGGTCGAGCAGCCAGTCGGTGAGCCCGTTCACCACTCGCATCGGCTTGGAGTACGGCGACGCTCCGATCCAGGATGCGATGACCCGCACGAACAGCGCCAGCATCAGCACCGAGAAGACCGCATTGACGACGAAGAACAGCACTCCCCTGGGCCCTGCGGCCGCGCTCGACCCCAGGGAGACCACGATCCCGATCAGCCACTCCACCAGGGCGATCGCGGCGAGACCACCGATGAGCGACGCCCAGAAGAACATGTAGGGAGCGTTTGCCGGGTTGCCGCCGCTGCGGTAAAGCCGGCGCTCGAACGGCTTGATCAGCGGATCGCCGATCCGGCGCATCGTCCGCGGGAGCGGTCCGAAGGGCTGCAGGTACTTGTGCTTGACGGCCCAGTGTGTGGCCGCCACCAGGGCTGCCACGACGAACACCAGGAAGGCAGCCGCGCGGACGGCCAGGCTCAGATACGCCAGGATCATGAGGGGAATATGGCGGAACCAGGGGAGCAGTGCACGGCCGGACGGAACTCCCTTTCCTCGAGAGCTAGTCGTCCTTCTTCGGCGGCGGCGGGGGAGGCTCGATGGTGAACGTCGTGCTGCCACCATCGGTCAGGTCGCAGGTGACCTCGAATCGTCCGGCATGCAGCATCGCATCCTCCAGCACCATGTTGGTGCCCCGGCAGGCGGCCACCTGCCGGCCGGTCAGGTTGCGGAATCGGATGGTGATAAGGGGTTCGTCGCCCTGTCGGACGTACTCGCGGCTGAACACCGGCGTCAGACTGTCGATGCCGGCCAGACGCAGAGAAGCCGGGAGCTGGCCTCGGTGAGCGCTCCGGTAGGCCATGACCCGGTCGACGATCTGAGCCAGTTCACGTCCCAGCAGCTGGGCGTTGCCCTGAGGCGTGTACTCGGCAGCCCGGGCGGCTGCCTGCTTGCGCTTTTCGCTGTTGCAGCCGAGGACGGAGACCGCCAGGATGGCGAGGGTCGCCATCCGGGCGGGCCTACTCCATCGCGAATTCACGGTTGAAGACCACCTCGAAACTGAAGGTCTTCGCCTTGCTCTTGGTCTCAATGTGCTCTGCGATACGCTGCAGCCGGGCGGGGATTCCCAGGATCTTCTCCTGCGCCTTGCGGCCCAGCTCGTTCAGGCCGTTGAGGGCGTCGATCTTCCAGTAGCGGATCTGTTCCTGCACGATCCGCAGGTAGTCGCGCGGACCGTAGATGCCGGATCGCCGGATGACATCCGCGATGTCCCGGAATCCGGGCATGGTGTGCCCCGGCATCTCGATGCTGGGCAGGATGTGCGACGCGGAGACCAGGGCCTGGTCCGGATCCCGCTTGAGGATCTCCTCGAAGATCGTGCGATAGAAGCTGAAGTGGCGGGCTTCCTCTGTGGCGACGTTTCCCAACACCTCGGCCAGCAACGGCTCGTACTCCCCGATGATCCGGCCGGTCTCCGAGTGCGACTGTTGCGTGGCCCGTTCCTGCAGGGTTGTGTAGGCGAAGACCCGGTACGGATCCTTGTCCCAATCGGGATAGAACCCGCTCTTGAGGTAGCTGAACTGCATTTCTTCGAGGCGGGTCTGGTTGAGAATCCGGGAGTCGCGTACGTAATCGTGCAGCACCGCCCCGTGACGATCCTCTTCCGCGGTCCACAGGTTGTTCCAGTCCCGCCAGCAGCTCGCCTCTCCGAGATACAACGCCAGCAGTCTGTGGAAGTGCGGCAGCCCTTCCTCGGTGAGCATGTTGAGCGCCAGGGCCGCCCGGGCCGAGTCCGGAATCCCCGCCGCCCGTTTCCGCAGCTCGGCCAGATGCCGGTCCGGATCCTCACCCGGCTTGGGCCCCAGCAGCTCGCTCGGCAGCCACAGGGGCCGCTTCTTCTCATGCTGGTCCATCAACTCCCTGACCGTCTCCTCCAGGTCCTGGAGCACCTCGATCTTGGTGAAGAACTGGCGGCTCAGGTCAGTGAGGGTCATCTGCTAGGGATTGTCCTTCCAGCCGGAGGCTGGCCCGGATCCAGGCCGGGCCGCATAACCGAGAGTTGCAGCGGAATTTAGGCGAGACGAAGGGGAAGAATACCGGTCGGGCCGGCGGCGCGCTAGGCCGATTGGTCGAGGCGCTTCTCCATCAGGTACCAGGTCCGGTTACCGGTGTAGCCGTCCCGCCGCATCACCCTGTTCCAGCCAAACGCCAGCAGCTCGGCCTCTGCGGTGACGTCGTCGGTCCAGAACTCGATCAGGTGGGCGTCGGCCTCGCGGGCCCGCTCCTCGAAGGCTTCCAGCAGCCTATGGCCGTGACCGTGGTGCCGCTCCTCCGGCCTGACGGCGATGTCCAGCACATGGGCCACGCCACCGCGCAAATAGTACCGCAGACCTCCGATCCAATCCCCGATGGCGTTACTCAGAATCAGGTAGTGCTCCTCCAGGAACACCGGATCGCCGGTCGCTTCCTCCTCCCGTTGGGTGAGGTCGGCAAACCAGTCGGCGAATTCCTCGCCGTTCTCCATTTCCCGAATCGTGAGCTCGCTCATCATCCCTACCCCTTTGTATCGGAACGGCGGAAGGAAGACCCACCATCCTGAACGCTGGAGCCGCAACCTTGGTGCCAGGCGGATTTCCAATGAAACCCGCCGTTCCGCAATGTAATGCATTCTGGCGCATCCACTTGCCATACAGGCCCTGGCACCTGCCCGTCCGGCCAGGTGGACAAGTGGCAAGACCGAGACAGGTGCCCGTGATTTCCGGCAAGTCTCGGGTGCTTTGCCAGCCGGCCGTGCTACCTGAGCCCGGTGACGATCCCGGCAACGAGTCCGAGCACCGCCAGAACCGCGATCGGGACCAGCAGCCGGATGACGAATCGGAGCCATTCTTCGTACCTCACCCCGGCGGCAGCGAGCATGGCCATCAGGGCGCCGTTGGTGGGCGTGACCAGCTCGCACAGCCCGGCCCCGTATTGGTAGGCCAGGACCGTCACCTGGCGGGCAAGCCCCAGCAGGTCCGACAGTGGCACCAGGACCGGCATCGTGAGCACTGCCTGACCGCTGGTGCTCGGCACCGGGACATGGACCAGCGCCTGCATCGTCATCATGCCAAGCGCGGACAGGACGACCGGCAGCCTGGCGATGGGGGTGAAGAGCCCCTGCACGATCGTGTCCACGATCTGGCCCTGGTCGAGAACCACGTAGATCGCGCGCGCGAAACCGATCAGGAGGGCGGCGTATGCCAAGGATCGGAACCCCTCGACGAACGCCTCGGCGGTCCCCGCCAATCGAAGCCCCCCCATCAGTCCGGCGGCCACACCCATCAGGAAGAACAAGGCGCCGAATTGCTCGAACTCCCAGCCCCAGATCCGAGCTCCAACGACGAACAGGGTAAAGGCGGCAAGCACCACGACGAGAATGGCCGTGTCTCGGGTAGAAGGGGCAGAAGCGGGGGAAGCGCTCGTTCCCCGACTCGCCTCCTCCACCCCGCTCGGCTTTTCCGCCGTCTTCCTCGCATACCGCATGGTGCCCCAGATCCAGATCACCATGGCAGGAAGCAGGAACACCATCCGAAACCCGAGTCCCGACTGCGGCCTGAGCTCGGCCACCTTCTGGGCGATCACTACCTGGAATGGGTTCACCGGGCTGAAGGCGGCCGCCACGGCCGCTGCGCCGATGCTGACGGCGCAGGCGACGGTGGCATTGAACCCCAGCCGACGGGTCAGGAGAAGCAGCATCGGGACAAAGGCGATGAGCTCCTCCTGCATCTGGATCAGCCCCCCGCCGAGTCCGAAAGCAACGCAGGTGATCGGGATGACGAGGGTCTCGTTCCCCTCCAGCCGGGTGACCAGCCCCTGCACCAGGCGGGTCGAGGCGCCGGTACGCTCGACCACGGCGAACGCTCCACCCACCAGGAACACATAGAAGATCACGGCCCCAGCGTCGGCCATCCCCTTGGGAATCGCGACCACCGCGTCGAATGGCCGCACAGGCGTGGGGTCCACGGGTCGGTAGGTCCCCGCAAGGACAACGCGCCGTCCCGTGGCCGGATCGTCGTGCCGTTCGAACCGGCCCGCCGGCAGCAGGTAGGACATTGCGGCCGCAACCAGGACGCAGCCGACCATGAGGTTGAGCGGGTGCGGGAAGCGCATCTCGGGCCTGTACGGTTGGGCTGCGACGGGAAGAGGACTGAGTACAGTGAGGAGTAAGCAGTAAGCAGTGAGTAGTGAGGCGAGGACTGCTCACTGCTCACTGCTCACTGCTCACTGCTTACTGCTTACTGCTTACTGCTTACTGCTCACTCACCTCGTCTTGCACTGCGCCGAGACCGGCACGACCCGCCCGCAGGCAATCGACTCGTTCATGCCGTTGGCGAGCGTGCCGCAGGCGGTAGTCTGGGCGGCCTGCCGGGCATCGGATTCGTTGGCGTGCGAGGCCGAGGCACAGTTGCGCCTCCCGTTGAACTCCACGCACACGGTGCACTCGACCTTCTGAGCGCTGAGCGTGTTGAACAGGAGGAGGGCCCCGAACAGGACGATGGCGACGAGTGTGATGATGGTGCCGCGTTTCATGGTGCGGACAGGGGCCAGAGGTGAGCAGGGGAGCCGGAGAACGTCAGACTCAGGTTACCCAACCACGGGGCATTCGGCCAGAGTGTCCGGCTCCTCAATCCGGCTGTCCACCCGCCGATACCCCCTGTCGCGGCCGGGGCCGACTCCGGCTCGTCGGGTTTCCGCGCCTACTTCACTACTCGCACCGCTCCCCAGATCGCCGGGATCGCCCCGATCACCCACATGATGGCCGCTGCGGCAAACGCTCGTCCCTTCGGGATACGGCCCATGACCGCGAGTCCGATTCCCAGCAGGGCGGTCACCCACAGGGTGAAGACATCCAGCCGTCCCAGGAGCGCCACCAGCATCGGGCTGCCATCGGGATTCAGAAACCGGCCTACGCCGAGCGAAAGACTGAAACGGGAGCGGATGCTGTCCTCGGGGAGCACCAGCATCTGCACGGCGCCGACAATGGATTCCACCACCCGTGGGAACATGGCGTAGGTGGAGACCATCATCATCTGGCCCAGCGCGGCCTTACTGTCCATCAGCTTTCCGACGAACCAGAGAATGATGCCCAGCAGGAGTGGGGTGATCAGCGCGTAGAATCCTACACCGACCACCAGGAACTTCTGGGCTATCGCCCGCCCCCGTTCCATCATCTCCGGGGTGAGCTTGGGGTTTTGCTTCATCGCCTGGGCCATTCCGCGCTTGAACTCGACGTCGAAGACGGGCTCCATGAGTCCGCGGAACGCGAGCGTCAGGACCACCACCAGTATCACGAACACGATCAGCGCCAGGCCAAAGGCCGGCGTCTCTCTCCGGCGCTCGAACACGGCGCTCGGTGCGTAGAAGATTTCCAGCAGATCCTCCCACACCGACGGGGCGCGCTCGGTCTTCGCTGGTGTGCTCATGGAATCGGCCAATCCGGGTTCGGGTTTCGGTTGATCGTCGCCTGTGCGGGGACAAAACGTACCGGGCGGACCACGACTGTCAAACGTCCGGGTTGCGGCCGCCAGCCACACGAGACCTCGCTCTTGCGGGCACGGAATGAGCCCTGGAAACGGAGCTTGCCGTCTGCGAGAGAGGTCCTGTTCCGCTCGACACCGCGCTCCGCCACTCCGGCTTGCGCCATCGGGCATCCCGCAGCGAACCTGACCCATTGCCCCCTGCTTCGCGGGTGCCGAGAGGGCATTCAGCCTTCCTCCCTGCATGCTCCGCAACTCGCTGTCAAACAATATCTTACTAGCCGCAGCCCGGCTTCACCCTTGGAGCCCAGGCGGCCCTTCTGTTCAAGGTTGGCCCCCTTCTTGCCTTTTCCTCGGTCACCCCCCCACGCACTGCCAAGCCGTTGCACGGTTGTTGGCGCATCCACGGAGGATGCCTTGCGGATTCTCATTGTCGAGGACTCGCCGCTGGTCCAGAAGATGTACGGCCTGGCCTTCTCACAGCGGCAGCACACGCTGGTGACGGCGGCCAATGGCCGCCTCGCGCTTTCGATTCTCGATGCGGACGAGGGCAACTTCGACCTGATTCTGCTGGATCTGCGCATGCCGGACATGAACGGGGTGGAGTTCCTCACCGAGCTTCCTCGCCACCGCTCGGCCCACATCCCGGTGGTGCTCACGACCGCGGAACCGGCGGGATCCCCGATGGTGGAGCAGGCCAGGGCGCTCGGTCCCGCAGCCGTGGTCTACAAACCCTGGCGCCCGACCGAGCTGCGCGACCTGGTCCGGCAGTTGATCCCGGAGGAAATCGCGTGAATCCCGGCACATTCCTGGTGATTGACGATTCGAAGCTCCATCACCAGATGTACCACTTGATCTTCTCCCGCAGCGAGCTGACGGGCAGTAGGCTGCTGCACGCCTACGACGGCCGGGAGGGCTACGAGCTCTTCATGGCCCATCCCGAACTGACCCTGGTGTTTCTCGACCTCAACATGCCGGTGATGAACGGGCTCGAGTTCCTGCACCGTCGCCAGGCCGAGGGCATGCACCCCCAGGTCCCCGTGGTCCTGGTGACCACCGAGTCCACCGCCGAAGATGAGGCGCGGGGCCTCGAAGCCGGCGCGTGGGGCTATCTCTGCAAGCCGTTCGCCCCGGAGCAGCTGCTCGCCCTCGTGGGCCGGGCATCGAGTCGCCTCTCGCAGCGCATCGCCCATCCATGACCGGGCCGGAACACCCGTTCGCCGCCCTGCTCGCGGAATACGTCGCCGAGTGCCTCCCGCTTGCTGAGGAGGTGGTGGAGGGGGCGCTGGCGCTGGAGCGGGCCTGGCAGGAGGGGCAGTCGGCGGACGAGCTGTTCGGGCCGCTCAAGGGAACACTGCACACGATCAAGGGCAATTCGGCGATGATGGGGCTGGCCGGACTTCAGAACCTGGCCCATCGCCTTGAGGACCTGTGGGGCGTCCTGGCCGCCGACCCCGCCAGCCGGGACGCGGGCGCGCCCCTCTTCGTCCGCGGGACCGGTCTCCTTGCCGATCTGGTCCGCGGGACGGCGTCCGGTCCTCCGCCCGAGGGGGCCGCGGCGGATTACCTCGAGGAAGTCGAAGCGTTTCTTGCGTCCGAGCGTGGCGCGCGGGAGGCGGCGCGTGAGGAGCGGCGGTCACCGGACCGGCGCACCTCCGACCGCCGCAATCCCAAGGCCGGTGGAGAGGTCGGCGCGGACGGCGCCGTGGCCACGATCCGGGTCGATTCCCGCCGGCTCGATGCCCTGCTGGAGAGCTTCGGCGAGGCGATGATCGCCCACGCCGGCCTGGGCGAGGCCATGCGCCAGCTCAACCGGCGCCGGGGGACCACGGGGGAACTGACCCAGCTCGAGCGGGCGATGCTGGGTCTGGACCGGACCCTGAAGCGGCTCGAGAGCGCGCTGATGGAGACGCGCCTGCTTCCCATTTCGACGGTCTTCAGCCGGTTCACCCGGCTGGTGCGCGACGTGGCGCACAGTGAAGGCAAGCGGGTGCGCCTCGAAGTCGCTGGAGGCGAGACCCGGCTCGACAAGACCGTAATCGACCGGCTGGGCGAGCCCCTGGTGCACCTCATCACCAATGCGGTGACCCATGGCATCGAGCCGCCCGAGGAGCGCGAGTCGCGAGGGAAGCCCGCGGAGGCGGTGATCACGCTCCGAGCCGTGCAGCGGTCCGACCGGGTGATCCTGACAGTGACCGATGACGGCCGTGGGCTCGACCCCGAGGCCATTCTCCGCAAGGCCAGGGCACTCGGTCAGGCCCCCGCGGTTGAGGCGCCGTCGCTTGCGGAGATCTTCGCCCTGGCGTTCCTGCCCGGCCTTTCCACCGCCCAGCGCGTGTCCCAGCACTCCGGCAGGGGTGTGGGCCTGGACGTGGTGGCCAGCTCCATTCGGGCGCTGTCCGGCAACGTGTCCGTGGGCAGCGAGCCCGGCCGGGGGACCACCTTCCTGCTCCGTTTGCCCCTCACGGTGGCCGTGCTGCGCTCGCTGCTGGTGGAGGTCGACACCGAGCGCTACGCGCTGCCGCTGGTGGACGTGGCGGAAACGGTCCGGGTGCTTCCCGAGACCCTGTACCAGGTGGCCCGGCAGGGCATGATGACCTGGCGGGGCGAGGTGATCCCGGTCATGGACGGCGGTCTGCTTCTGGGCGGTGGCGCCGCGGAATCCAGGCGGTACTGCGTGGTGCTTCGCTCCGCGGCCCGGCACCGCGGGGTGATGGTGGATTCCCTGCTGGGGCATCACGAAGTCGTGGTCAAGGCGCTCGATCCGTCGCTCGGACGGCCGCCAGCGGTGGCGGCGGCCACGATCCTGGGCGACGGCCGGGTAGCATGCATTCTCGATACCGGTCGGCTTGCCGATGGGTGGGTGGAGCCCGTCGCGGCCGCCGCGCCCTGAGGACATCCATGGTCTCCGACAGCATTCTCGATTTCGCGGCCCAGTTGAGCCAGGCTCCGGCCGCTCCCGTCATCGAAGAACGCGAGCTGCATCTCGTGGTCTTCCGGCTCGACCGCGAGGAGTACGCCGTCCCGATCGAACTCGTGCGTGAGGTGGTGCGCGTGGCCGACGTGACCCGGGTGCCCCACGCGCCGGCCCATATCCGAGGAGTAATGAATCTTCGCGGGCGGATTCTGCCGATCGTCGAGATCCGTACCCGCCTGGGGCTCTCCCGGGCGGACGTGACCCCCACTTCCCGGGTGGTGGTCGTCGAAGTGGCGGGGCGCACCGTCGGTCTGCTGGTGGATGCCGTGGGGCAGGTCGCCCGCGTCAGTGAGCGGCTGATCGCCGCCCCGCCCGAGGAAGTCCGAACCGCCGGCGCCGAGGCCGTCACCGCCGTCGCCCGGGTCGGCACGCGTCTTCTGGTCCTGCTCGATCTCGAACGGGTACTCGCCTCCACGACGTCCAACGTCAACTCCACTGCACCTTCAGCCGCCTCACAGCCATGACAGCAACACTGACGCAGATCGTCCGGGACTGGAACATCCGCCGCAAGATTCTCACCGGATTTGCGGCGGTGCTGCTGGTGACCGCGGGACTCGGCGGCTACGCCATCCGCTCGCTCGACCGCATGCACGCAGCCATGCAGGCAGGCGGCGGTACGGAGGAGCTGTATCGCGATTCCCGCAACCTGATCTTCGTGCTGTTGGCGGTGGCGGTCGTCCTCAGCGTGCTGATCGCCCTCTTCCTCGCGCGCGTCATCGCCGACCCGCTCACTCGGCTCGGCCTGGCCGCGGAGGAGGTTTCCAAGGGAGACCTGACGATCGAGATCAGAAGCGCTTCCCGCGACGAGATCGGCTGGCTCGAGCACCTCATGCGCCAGATGGTCAAGAACCTCCGTGAAATGGTCGGACAGATCACCACTTCCTCCCGCACGGTGGCGACGTCGGCGGAGGAGATCTCCGCGTCCACCTCCCAGATGGCGAAGGGCGCCGAGGCCCAGTCCAGCTCCACCGAGGAGACCTCGAGCACGATGGTGGAGATGGCCGCCCAGATGCAGGCCCTTACCAAGAACGCGGAGGCCCTCGCCGCGAACGTGGACCAGACCTCGTCCGCCATCCAGCAGATGAGCTCCGTGCTCGCCCAGACCGCCCAGAACGGCGAGCAGCTGCTGACCTCCGTCGAAGGCGTGTCCGCGACCCTGACCGAAATGATCGAGACCGTCGGGTCGATCGCCAGCCGGGTGCACCAGGTGGACGAGGTGTCCCGCCGATCGGTGACGGAGGCGAAGAGCGGCGGCGAACGGCTGCACGGCTCCATCGCCGCCATTGACGAGCGCTCCCAGGAGATCGGCAAGATCGTGCGGGTGATCGAGGACATCGCCGACCAGACCAATCTTCTCGCCCTCAACGCCACTATCGAGGCGGCGCGCGCGGGTGACGCGGGGAAGGGCTTCGCCGTGGTGGCGGACGAAGTCCGTCGCCTCGCGGAGCGCTCGGTTCAGGCTACCCAGGAGATCGCCGATGTGATCGACACGGTGCAGCGGGAGACCAGGGGCGCGGTGACCCTCATGGAGCAGGTCCTCTCCGGGATCGTCGGCTCGGTGGACCAGACCTCACGGCTGGTCACCGAAGCCGCCCACGCCACCGAAGAGCAGGCCGCCGGGGCGCGGCAGGTACTCCAGATGGCGGCGAGCATGTCCAACCTCACCCGCCAGATCGCCAACTCGGTGCGGGAGAATGCCGTCGGGGCTCGAGAGATCACGCAGGCGGCCGAAAAGATGAACCGGCTCACCCACCAGATGTCGGAGGCGGTGGGCGAGCAGAAGCGCGGGGGAGACATGATCGTCAAGGCGATCGAGTCGATTGCCCTGGTCTCCCGCCAGAACCTGGTGGCGGTGGAGCAGATGAGTGGTGCGGCCCGCGGCCTGGCTGGAGAATCGGAGTCCCTGCGCGAGCGGGTCGAGATCTTCCGGACCTGACCGTGACGCCCGTCCCGCTGCCCCTGGCCTCGCGACTCGCCGCGCTCGATCGGCCGGAGGACCACCCGGAGCGGGCGCGGCTCATTCTCCACGCGTTGGGCGACCCGTCTCCCCAGGTGCGTGAAGTGGCGATCGCCTGGGCTGCCCGGGTGCTCGAGCCCGACGTCCTCATCCCGCTCGTCGCCAACGGCAGCGACGCGATGCTCAGGAATGCCGCGTTCGCCGCCCTGGAGCGTCAGGGCCCCTACGCGATGGAGGCGGTGGAACAGGCCGTGACCGCCGCCGATGCCGACCTGGCCATGTTCGCGTGCCAGGTCCTGGGCAGCATCGGCGCCGACTCCAGCGTCGCACCGCTGATTGCGGCACTCGACCGTAGCGAGGTCAACGTCGTTCAGGCGGCGGCGGAGGCCGTCGGTCGTCTCAGATTGCGCGAGGCAGTGGCGCCGCTGGTGGGTCTGCTTCAGAGGGAGCCATGGCTGCAGCTCGCGGCCGCCGACGCCCTCGGTGCGATCGGAGACCCGCTTGCAGCAGACGCCCTCCTGGCGCTGGTCCCCGATACCATGGTGGCGGAGCCTGCGCTCGAAGCGCTGGCGCGAATCGCGGCGTCCACGGCTGTGCCCCATCTCCTCGGTTTCCTCGCCGATCCGCGCAATGCCCGGCTCCGCGGACCGCTGGTCCGGGCAGCCGGCGCGAGCCTGACGGCGGCGAGCGAGGGCACGACTCCTCCAGCTCACGACCTTCTGGCGTTCGGTCGCAGCGTGGAGGCCGATCACGGTGAGGCCGGCCTATGGCGGTTCCTGGCCGACCGGCTCGCCGGCGGGGATGAGCCTCCCGGACTGGTGTCGATCCTGGACACCGGCGACGACCGTGGCCAATCGCGAGCCGGGGGCGAAACCCTGAGGGCGGCGGCCATTCTGGTCCTGGCCGGCGGGATTGCCACCCTGTTCCCGCCGCTGTTCAAGTGGGCGGAAGCGCGCGACGGACGCGCCTGGGTCGAACCGCTGGCGCGGCGCTACGTCGAGTGCCTCGCCCCGCTGGCTGAGTCCCTGCTGACCCATTCGGATCCCGGCGTACGCGCCGGAGCCTTGTGGGTCCTCCCGCCCACCGTCATTGGTGCGGCCCGGTTTCGCGCCGCACTGGAGGACTCCGCGCCCGGCGTCCGGGTGGCCGCGTGCCGGGGCATAGGGGCGACCGGCGATGCCGGCGCGGCCAGGAGCTTGGCCGCCCTGCTCGACAGTGCCAGCCCCGAGGAGCGTCTCGCCGCGGCCGAGGCATTGACCCGGCTCCCGCAGGAGGCACAACTGGCCTACCTCGCTCCGCGCCTCGAGCCCTCCACCGACGAAACCGTGCTGCTGGCCGTGCTCGGCGCCCTCGCGCTGTTGCACTGCCCGGGATTGGACGAGCGGGTCCTGCACTTGGCGGGAATTGCGACCGGGCAGGTCCGCCGAAGTGCCCTCCGTGCTGTGGCCGCGATTTCGGGGCCTCGCGCCGAAGTGATGCTGCTCCGGGCCCTGGCGGATCGCGACCCGGGGCTTCAGGTCGAGGCGCTGGATCTCCTGGTTTTACGGGGCAGCGACAGGCTGGGGGCGACCCTGCTCGCGATGCTCGGGGTCGCGGATTCCCTCCGCTACCACGTGATCCGTGCGCTCGGCCGGCTCGGCCGGGCCGATGCCGTCGCGCCACTGAAGTCGTTGTTCTCCTCCGCCCCGCTCCACGAGCGGGTTGAGATTCTGACCGCCCTCGCGCGACTCGGAGGAGACCCGGCCCGGCAGTTCCTCCGCCAGTGCCTGGATCAGTCGCAACCGGAGATCCGGCGGGTTGCCGCTCAGGGCCTGGCGGCAGTCGCCGAGCCGGAGGATCTCGACCTCCTGGCACGGCTGGCGCGCGATAAGGATTGGGTTCTGCGCAGTGAAGCGGCTCAGGCGCTGGGCCGTCTCGGGCCCGGGCCCGCCCGTCCGGTGCTGCTGGATCTCGTGCGTGACCTCGAGCCGGCGGTGGCCCGGACGGCACGCGCCGCGCTCGCCGAGAGATGATTGAGGCCACCGAAGCCGACTGGAAGCTGCTCACCGATCTGCTGGCGGAGCGATTCGGCCTGACCTTCTCTGGACCGCGCCAGGAGATTCTGGCAGCGCGCCTCCGGCCTCGGCTCGAAGCGCTCCATCTCGAGGGCCTGCGCGAGTACTATCATTACCTGTGTTTCCATCCGGGCCGGGAAGAGGAGTTCTGCGAACTCACCCGGCGGATCACCAATAACGAAACCTATTTCTTCCGGGAAGGGGCGCAGCTCGACGCCATCGTTCAGCACGTCCTGCCGGAGAGCGCCCAGCTCATGCGCGAGCGCCCGCTGCGCATACTCTCGGCCGCCTGTTCGTCCGGCGAGGAACCGTACTCGCTATCGGTGAGGCTGGTCGACAGCGGGAGCGAGTTGCTGGGGGCGAAGTGGGAAATCGATGCCTGCGACCTGAACCCTGCCCGGCTCGAGGCTGCCCGCCGTGCGATCTATGAGGGATTCTCGTTCCGGAACTGCGACGAGGAAACCCGGCGGCGGTGTTTCCAGGAAGTGGAGCCCGGTCGATTCCTGCTCCGGGAACGGTACCGCCGCGCGGTGCGGTTCTTCCATGCGAACCTGGCTGGCCCCTTCGCGGGGATCGGCTGGGGCAGCTACGACGTCATTCTGTGCCGCAACCTGCTGATCTACTTCGACCCGGAAGGATTCGACCGGCTCATCTCACGTTTTGCGCAGCTGCTCAGGCCCGGCGGCTATCTCTTTCTCGGTCATTCGGAGTCGCTGTTCGATCGCGGCCCCGGCTTCGAACCGGTGTACTTCTCCGACTGCATGGCCTACCGCCGGATCGGGTCCGAATCATGATCCGTGTGTTCGTTGTGGACGACTCGCCCTTCGTCCGGAAGGCGCTGCGCCGGGTGCTCGCGTCCGACCGCGAGATCCAGGTGGTCGGGGAGGCGGCCACAGGAGAAGAGGCGCTGGCGCGCATTCCCGACGCGGATCCGCATGTCGTCACGCTCGATGTGGAGATGCAGGGCCTCAGTGGTCTGGACGTCCTGCGCCAGCTCCTGCTGTGGCGGCCGGGTCTCCGGGTACTCATGCTGTCGGCTCACACCCACGAAGGGGCCAGCGCCACGCTTGAGGCGCTGGCGGCCGGTGCCGCGGATTTCATCGACAAGCGCAGCCTCAACCTCATGGACCTCGACCGGCTCGGGCGGGAGCTGGGAGAACGGCTCCGCGCGCTCGGCGGCGGCCGCGACACCCATCAGGCCAGGCTCCGGCCGGAGGGCGGTCTGCGCCGGGCGGCGGCCCTCCCTGTGCCCGGGGACGCCGAGCTCGCCAAGATAAGGCTGTGTGTGATCGGCGCCTCCACGGGGGGGCCGGCCGCGGTGCAGGCCCTGCTCGAAGGCCTGCCCGCGGAGTTCCCGGTCCCGGTGGTCATCGTGCAGCACATGCCGCCTGGCTTTACCCGACCCTTCGCCAACCGGCTCGACGGACTGTGCCGGCTGGAGGTGGCCGAGGCCGAAGACGGCCAGCGCCTCGAACCGGGTATCGTCGTTGTCGCGCCGGCCGGAATCCACCTGAAGCTGAGCCCGTCGCTGGTGGTCACACTCAGCCCGGAGCCCGCCAGCACCCGCCATGTGCCGAGCGTGGACGTCGTGTTCCGCTCGGCGGTCAAGGCCCGTCCCGGCGCGGTACTGGGCGTCCTGCTCACCGGAATGGGAGACGACGGGGCGGAAGGCCTGAGCCTGATCCGGGCGCAAGGCGGGGTTACCATCGCGGAGAGCCAGGAGAGCTGCGCTGTGTACGGGATGCCGCGCGCCGCCGTGGAGCGGGGGGCCGCGCAGTACGTGCTGCCGCTGCTGGAGATCCGGCGGGTCCTCGGCGGCATGGGCGTGGCCGGGCGCGGGACCTGAGCCGCGAACCGTGTCCGCCAGCCTCACCCCTTCTTCCCTCCCGGTTACAGCAGTGTGCCTCGAAGGATGATGAACGCCACGGTGAAGTAAATGACCAGCCCGGTCACATCGACCAGGGTGGCCACGAAGGGCGCGGAGGCGCTGGCGGGGTCGAACCCGACCCGTCGCAGCACGAACGGCAGCATCGACCCCGCGAGTGAGCCGAAGAGTACGACGCCTACCAGCGCACTCCCCACCGTCAGCCCCACCAGCTGGAAGTGCACCCCGTAGTCGTACCAGCCCAGGTGCTGCCAGAGCAGGATCCGGACGAAGCCGATCAGTCCCAGGATAGATCCGAGGGCCAGCCCCGCCGGGATCTCCCGCACCGCCACCCGCCACCAGTCCACCAGAGTGACCTCGCGAAGAGCCATGGCCCGGATGATCAGCGAGGTGGCCTGGCTGCCGGAGTTGCCGCCGGAGCTGATGATCAGTGGAATGAAGAGCGCCAGGACGACCGCGCGGCTGATTTCGTGCTCGAAGTGGCCCATCGCCGTGGCCGTGAGCATCTCGCCCAGGAAGAGGGCGCAGAGCCAGCCCGCCCGCTTCTTGACCATCCGGAGCAGGCTGATCTCCATGTACGGCTCGTCCAGCGCCTCCATGCCGCCCATCTTCTGGACGTCCTCGGTCTGCTCGCTGATCAGGGCGTCGATCACGTCGTCCACCGTGACGATCCCGATCACATGGCCGCCGTCGTCCAGAACCGGAATGGCGAGGAGATTGTACTTCGAGATCAAGCGGGCCACCTCTTCCCGGTCGGTCAGCGGTCTGGTGGTGACCGGCTTGCGGCCCTCCCCGATCTCCATGACGGGAGTATCCGACTCCGCGATGATCACTTCCCTCAGCGAGATGACCCGGACCAGCTTCTGAGTCTTTTCCTCCAGCACGTAGATGGCGTAGACCGTCTCCTTGGCCTCGCCGACCTTGGTGATGTGGCGCCGGACATCCAGTGCGGTCCAGCTCGCCGGTACTCCGACGAACTCGGTGGTCATGAGGCCACCCGCGCTCTGCGGCGGGTAGCTCATGAGCATTCGCAGCTGGTCCCGGGTGGGGGCATCCAGCACGTGGAGCAGACGCGCCCGGTCGGTCTCCTTGAGGTCGCGGAACAGGCGGACCTGCTGGTCGGCCGACATCGCCTGGATGAGCGGAATGGCCACCGGATCGGGCAGCAGCGCCACCAGCTCGTCGCGAGCCTCCAGCGAAGGCTCGTCGAATACCTCCACCGCCAGGTGGAAAGGAAGAGCCGCGACGACCTTGGCCGCGGCTTCGGCCGGCAGATCGTTCAGGGCATCGGCGATGTCCGCGGGCAGCAGATTGGCGCAGGTATCGACGAAATCCTGCTCGTCGCCGGCGAGCAGGTAGAGCAGTTCGCCCGGAGGCGGAGTGGGGCGGGAAGGCATATGCGGCCAGACGTAGGGGGTGGGACGTCAGGCATGAGACGTGAGACGTAAGGCGTGAGAGGCAAGTCGTGAGACGTGAGCGATGACACCCGAGACGCTACATCTGATGCGTGACGCGAGGTAGGGCAGCGAGGCCAGCCGCGACGAGGGGCCGCCGGCCCGCCGACTCACGTCTTTCGTCTCACGGGTTGCCCTTCACGTGGTACGCTCGCACTCTATGCGCCCCGGATCGAGTCCTCGACCCACCGCAGGTACGGCTGATGGCCGCCGATGACCGCAGTGGCGATGATTTCCGGCATCTCGTACGGATGCAAGCTGCGAATCCGGTCCGTCAGCTCCTGCACCCGCGACGAGATTGTCTTGCAGTGGACGTACCACTCCGTTGCCTGGTTCACCTCTCCATGCCAGCGGTAGGTGCTGAGGATCGGACCCTGGACCTGGGCGCAGGCGGCGAGCCGTTCAGCCACAACAGTTTCGGCGATTCGCGTGGCGTCTGCGTCTGACGGAACGGCGGCAGTAACGATGAGGACGGGCGGGGGTGCCGCAGCGGGGCCGGAGCCGGCCGGAGCCTGACGGGGGTCGGGCGCGCCGGTCACCGACTCCGGTCCCGCCTACCGAACCAGGCTCATGATGGGATCTTGGTGTCGTCCCCGGCCTTCCCATCCTTGATGGGAACGACGGCGGTACGCCACCCACTCTTGAAGGTGACCACGATCCGGTTGCTTTGAGGATCGGCCGAGATCACCACGATGTCCCCGGCAAATTTGTTCCGGGCGTAGTTGATCGCCACCTCGGCCTGGGCGTCCGCTCCTGAATTGTAGGGCCGGCCGAACTCCCGTCCGATAGCGACCGCGATAGCCTGCTCGCGGCCATAGCGCGCGAACTGGTCGGGTGGAATCAGGCCCTTCTGGCTCGCCAGATGCCGGGTGGACTGATAGTCCCGGCAGCCGCCGAGTGCGGCGATGAACAGGACAAGGACTATGGATACACGGGATGCACGCATCACAGGTCGCCTCCGGACAGCCCGAAGCTACTAGATTGCCCGGGCCATGCGCAACCGACTGATTCTCTCGTGCGGCGCCATGCTCTTCATGGCGCCTTTCCTGGTATTGCCCTCGCTCCTGGAAGGACAGGTGGCCCACCACGATCTGGCCGCCGCGGCCTGGGCAGAGCCCGGGTTTGAGCTGCCCGCCGGGACCCCGTGGTTCAGGATGCCAGTGCGGCCAGACTCCGCCGCGCCCCATCAATCGGCCATCCGCTGGTACCATGGCCTGGCGTTCCTCGGTGCGATGGTCGCTCTCTCTCCCCTCGATGAGCCGGCCCGGGACGAGGTCCAGCGCCGCCGCTCCAGTGGCAGCGACGACTTCGCAGCCGCCATCCGCCACGTGGGCCAGCCCGAGGTGTACGCCACCGTCGCCCTGGGGACTCTGGCAACCGGCCTTGTGACCGGGAACTCCCGCATCGCCCGGGCAGGCGGGCGGATCACGGCCGGTCTCATCCTCGGCGGTGTGCTGGCGGGCGGCCTCAAGCTCGGGGTCGGCAGGCAGAGGCCCCTGGGTGGGGAGGAGCAGTACGTCTTCCACCCCTTCACCAAGACCGACTCCTGGCCCAGCGGACACACCATGACCGCGTTCGCCCTTGCAACAGGAGTCAGCGACGAGGTCCACTCCACCCCGGTGACGATCGGGATGTACACCCTGGCGAGCGCGGTGGGGTGGTCACGTATGAACGACAACAAGCATTGGTTGACCGATGTGGTCGGGGGCGCAGCCATCGGGATCACCAGCGCCAAGCTCATGAACGGACGCTGGCGAGTATTCGGCCTGTCCGCGCCGCGCTTCCTGCTCGAGCCCACCGGGGGTGCCGGGGTCGCCTGGCGGTTGGAGTTCTAGGGGACATGCGCCAGGGATCTGGTGTCGGGCGTCAGGGATCGGGTGTCACGCGGTCCTGAATGACGGCGCTGGCAGCCGCCCGCGCCGGGGAAGGCAGTTGGCGGAGCATCCGGTACCCGGCTCGCACGAAACGACCCTCGGATTCCGAGGGTCGTTTCGTGTGGATCATCCGTCGACGGCTCGTGACTGGTGGCTATGCTGCCTGCGGCTCCTCGATCCAGATGTACTCCGGGTCGATCACCCCCGACTCCTCGTCCCGGATGTGCCAGGGCATTCCGGAGGCATCAAGCTGCGACATAAACGGGTCCGGATCAAACTGCTCGGGTGACATGACCCCGCTGCCGGTCCACTCGCCGGTGGCGATCAGCCGGGCGGCGATGACCGGCGGCACCCCGGTCTGATACGCGGTGGCCTGCACCCCGAGCTCCCGGTAGGTGTGTTCGTGGCTGGTCACGTTATAGATGTAGAACGACCGGTCCACCCCGTCGCGCAGGCCCCGCGCAAGTGTCCCCACGCAGGTCTTACCCCGCATGCGGCCGGCGAGGCTGTGAGGCTCAGGCAGGAGGGAGACCACCAGTTCGCGAGGCGAGATCTCGACCCCGCCCACTCGTACCTTCTTCTTACCGTGGAGCCCAAGGTCCTTGAGGACCTTGAGGGTCTGCCAGGTGGTGTCGTCCATGCAGAGCTTGAAGTCTGCGATCCGCACCTGCGGGAAGAACATCGGCAGGGTGCGGGCCTCCTCATGGTCCACGTAGTACGTCTTGAGAACGCCGAGCTCCGGGAAGTCGAACAGCTCGGATCCCGAGAGCGCTTCCTCCATGTGGTAGCGACCATCGCGCCAGGTGATGGCCCCACAGGTGCATTCGTCGATGAACACCCAGGGGCTGAACGTGGCCAGGAAGCCGGTATGCCCCTCGCACACCGAGTTGTCGCCGTCACGCACCCGAAGCTCGGTCACCTCGTCGAGGAGATGCTTCGCGGCGTAGGCGGCGTAGATGTTGGACGTGCCCGGATCGGCTCCCATGCCCAGCAGGGCGAGCCGGCCCGCGGCGCGAAACTCCGCATCCAGGGCGAACTGGTCGGGCAGCTTGGGGGTGCCGTCGGCCTCGGCGCCACCGGATGCCATGTCGACATAATCACAGCCCGCCTCGAGGCAGGCGCGCATGACGACCAGGTTGGTGGCCGGGAGGGCGGCGTTGAGCAGAATGTTGGTTCGGGTCTCGCGAATGGCTCGGGCAACTGATGGGCGGTCGCCCGCGTTCAACGTAAGGGCCCGGACTGTCGGGCTCCCGATCCGGTCGGCCAGCTGCTGGGCGCGCCCGGGAAAGGCATCGGCGATGATCAACTGCTCGACCATTGCCTCCTGCGCGAATTTGAGTGCGGACACGGTCCCCACCGCGCCACACCCCAACACCATGACTCTCACAAACTCCTCTTTTCATTGTGGAGCGGGCCTCGGTCTGGTGTCCGTTCGGTCCGGGAATGCGCGCCGGGCTTGGCGCCACCTTCCGGACCCCCAGGATCACCTCGCCCCCCCCGCAGACAGGGGTCGCGACTCAAGGGTGGTGTCAGTCGCGAGATCGGACCCCCCGAGTGTCGGGGGATTCAAACACGTGCCACCCGCCAGGCGGGAGGACGTAAAGCCAACCTAGCGCTTCCCCCCACCAGTCTGTCCAGCCCGACGAATGGCGCCTTCGCAAATGGCGTTCGGGGGTTGACAGACTGACGCCGAAGCCGGGGGCATGCCCGGCAAGCAGTTAGCGCAGCTCGCGGCACCCGAAGATAGACCGGTGGCTGGTGCCCGAAAACCGACCTCCGTGCACCGTAGCGGCGTTGCCGCAACGGCCTCAAGCGGGACGTTATTGCCCGCCCGATCGTCGGGTCGCGGCGAATGGCCTCTCTGGAGGAGGGGCCACGACCCGTCCGGCAGCGTCGTCAACGTATCTCCCGATGCTCATTCCCTCCCGACCAGCAGACCTCCGCCGTGTAGATTGGGGATATGCCTCCCCGCGCGCCGGACGCCAATCTCTCTCCGCGAGTCAAGGTGTGGCTCGCCTGGAGGGGCGGGTTTCTCATGGGGCCCAACTACCTCCGCTTTCTGGAGGCGGTCGAACAGACCGGCACGATTCGCGAGGCGGGCCGGGCCGCCGGGTGGAGTTATCGCACCTGCCTCAACCGGATCCGCCGGATGGAAGCCGCGCTCGGAGGACCAGTGCTGGTGACCACGCGGGGCGGAGCCGACCATGGCGGCGCGCAACTCACGCCCCAGGCAAGGCGACTGGTCCGCATCTTCGGGCGTTGGCGGAGCGAGATGCACCATCTGTCCGACAAGGCGTTTAAGCGGGCACTAAAGGCCTGAGAGCCGGAGGCAATCTGGGCGCGACCGACACCCTGAACGCGGCCGAGGCGGCCGCGCTGCTCAAGCTGAACGTCAAGCGCGTTCAGGCGCTGGCGCGTGCTGGCCAGTTGCCGGCCACCCGAGTGGGACGGAAGTGGCTCTTTCCACGCGCGCGCATCGAGGCGATGTGTGGAATTCGGCAGGGCCGGGGGGAGGTACGGGGTGGCATCGAGTTGAGCGCGAGGAACCAGCTGCGTGGCCGGGTGACCGCCGTCTCGGGCGATGGGATCATGGCGGAGGTGCGGCTGGACGTCGGAGGTCAGGAGCTCGTGGCGATCATCACCCGTTCTTCCGCTGATCGGCTTCGCGTGCGCGTGGGCGAGGAGGTACTGGCCGTGATCAAGTCGACGGAGGTCATGATCGGTCGGGACTAAAACCTCCCCCTGTTCGCCTTCCCGCTCTCCCCTTCCAAGTCGCATCTGCCGTGCAGCCACTTCCCTCAAAGGTCTATTAAGGTATCTTATCCGACTGCCATAATGGGCGTATAGAGATACTTAGAGTGAGAGAGGGGCGACCGTGTCCCACAGAGGCAGCGGGGATTGGTGGGCACTCGGGGCTGTTGTAGTCAGCCTGACGCTGTCGCCGGGGAAACTCCCCGCGCAGGAATCCATCACCGTCTTCGCAGCGGCGTCCCTGGCCGACGCATTCACGGCACTGGGACAGCGGTTCCAGGCGACGCATCCGGCCGTCCGGATACAGTTCAACTTCGCCGGCTCGCAGCAACTGGCTCTTCAGATCGAGCAGGGCGCCGGGGCCGATCTCTTCGCGTCGGCGGATGAGCGCTGGATGACCAGCGTGGCCCAGCGCGGGCTGCTCCTCGGAGAGCCGGTGACGTTCGCGGCGAACCGCCTGGCGGTGATCCTGCCGCGGTCGAACCCGGCCTCCATTCGGCGTCTGGAAGACCTTGCGCGTCGGGGCATCAAGCTGGTGCTTGCCGCCGACCTGGTCCCCGCCGGACGGTACGCGCGGGAGATGCTGCATCGCCTCGCGGCCCTTCCGGGTTACGGCGCCGGCTATGAGGCGCGAGTCCTGGCCAACGTGGTCAGCGAAGAAGACAACGTGAGAGGGGTCCTCGCGAAAGTGCAGCTGGGCGAGGCGGACGCCGGCGTGGTATACCGGTCCGATGTGTCCGGCGCCGTGAGGGAGCGGCTCAACCTGCTGGAGGTTCCCGAAACCGCGAACCCCACCGCGCTCTACCCGCTCGCGATAGTCAGGGGCGGTGCCGGCGAGGGGCTTGCGCGGGAGTTCGCCACCCTGGTGCTCTCTCCGGAGGGACAGGAGACCCTGACACGCTTCGGCCTGCTCCCGGCCCCGGCCACGGCGGGAGGACGACGAACGTGAGCCGGGCAGGCGAAACCAGGCGCGCCATGGCGGCGGTCGCGGTGCGCGCGGCGGTAGGCCTCGCCATGGCACTCTGTGCCGCGCTCGTTGTCGTGCCTCTCCTCGCCCTGACGCTTCGAGTTCCGTTGCGGACTCTGGCCGACCAGCTCGGGCAGCGGGTTGTGATCGAGGCGCTGGTGCTCAGCGCGCAGGCCAGCCTGAGTGCCACGGCTGCGGTGGTGGCGTTGGGCCTGCCGACGGCCTATCTGCTCGCGACCCGCACCTTCCCCGGGAAGAAGGTGGTGGAGGTGGTACTCGATCTTCCCATGGTCCTTCCACCGACGGTCGCCGGCCTGGCGCTTCTGCTCGCCTTCGGCCGAGCGGGGCTGGCCGGGCGGCTGCTGCAGTTGTTCGGTCTCTCGATTCCGTTCACTACCCTGGCGGTGGTCATCGCGCAGACGTTCATGGCGCTTCCGTTCTTCATCGGCCCGGTCCGCGCGGGGATCGCTTCGCTTGACCCGCGTGCCCAGGAGGTGGCGCGGACCCTGGGGGCAACCGAGTGGTACGGGTTCTGGAGGGTCGTACTTCCGCTTAGCGTGCCGGCGATCGTCGCCGGTACGGCCATGGCAGGTGCCCGGGCGCTGGGCGAATTCGGTGCGACGATCACCTTTGCCGGGAACCTGCCCGGTGTGACCCAGACCATGCCGCTCGCCGTGTACGTCGAGCTTCAACGGGACCTCGATACCGCGATCACCCTCTCGGTGCTGCTCCTGCTGGTGTCGTTCGGGCTCCTGCTCGCGCTCCGGATGGGGCGGGCCGGACCGGGCAGATGAGTCTTGAGGCCCGGCTCACTCTGGGGCGCGCCGCGGGCTTCGTCCTCGACGTGGAGCTGGCGGCGCCCGCGGGCGGGACTCTGGTCCTGGCCGGAGAAAGCGGCTCCGGCAAGTCGACCGTGCTCCGGCTGCTGGCGGGACTGGAGCGGCCCGACGCGGGCCGCATCGCGCTCGGCGGGTCGGTGTGGTTCGACGGCACGGCGTGCCTCAGGCCGGACGAGCGGGATGTGGGCTGGGTACCCCAGGACTACGCCCTCTTTCCCCACCTCAGCGTGAGGGAGAACGTCGAGTTCGGACTCCGGGCGCGACGCTGTCCTGCCACGGAGGTGCGGCGCCGCGCGAGTGCCGCGCTGGAGCGGTTCGGCCTGCGTGACTTGGCGGGGCGCCACCCGGCGGGCCTCTCCGGCGGCCAGCAGCAGCGGGTTGCGCTGGCCCGGGCGCTGGTGACTGAACCGGCGCTGCTGCTCCTGGATGAGCCGCTGGCGGCGCTCGATCTCCCGGCCCGGCAGACGCTGCGTGGCGAGCTCCGTTCGCTGCTGGCGGGGTTTCCGGGTGTAATCGTATTCGTGACCCACAACCCGGTCGAGGCGATGCTGTTCGGCGAGCGGATCGCGGTGCTGGAGCAGGGTCGAGTGAGCCAGAGCGGCGGACGCGACGAGCTGCTGACCCGTCCCCGGTCGGCCTACGTGGCCCAGTTCATGGGACTCAACCTGATCCAGGGCCGGGTGCTCGAGCGCCAGGCGGACGGGGTGACCCGGGTGGAGACCCGCGACGGCAGCGTGACCGTGGCGGGGACGGAGGGAGCTGCGACTCCGGAGCTGTTTGTCGCGGTGAGCCCGCGCGAAATCACGCTCTACCGCTCGGCTCCGGAGGCGAGCGCCCAGAACCTCTATCGGGGCCGGGTCCTGGAGATGGTGCCGGAACTGCCCTTCGGGGAGCGGGTCCGCGTCGTGCTGGATACCCATCCACGACTGGTGGCGGAGGTGACCCGGAGCGCCGTGGAGCACCTGGGGCTCTCCGAGGGTCAGGAGGTCTACGCCTCGTTCAAGGCCACGGGGGCGGTGGCCTACGGGTGAGTGGACCGGAGTGGGTGGGATTGCCGGAGCGTGCGGCCGTCGATAGGCAACATGTTGCCTATCGCGACCGCTCGGCCTAGATTGCCGCCCGGCCTTCCGCGATCGGCACGCACTCCAGGATCCCGGACCACAGCGCGAGGCCGCCTTCGTTCGGGTCGTCCCCTGGGTCGCTCCACGGAGAGCTGCATGAGTTCCTGGCGTTGCCGCTGGTACCCTGTCCTGATCACTCTCACCCCCCTTGCCGTCCGCGGGCTGCCCGCCCAGACGGTGGTGCCCGACACGCTCGCCGCCGGCCACGTCGGGGAGGTGATCACCGTGGAGGGCAGGGTGCACGACGTCCACGTCTCCAGCCAGCGCGGCGTCAGCTTCCTGAATTTCGGCGGCGCGTTCCCCCGGATCACCTTCACCGCGCACGTCCCCGATTCGGTCGCGGCGCGGATTCCCGGGCTGACGGGACTGGGTGGCAGGGGCGTCCGGGTGACCGGCAGGATCTGGCTGCAGGATGACAAGTGGCCTGCCATCACGATCACCGACCCTGGGCAGCTCAGGCCACTGGAATGATGCAGGCCGGCGCCCACCGGGTGCCCTGAGCCCCCGGGCCGCCTGGCCCGCAGGGAGGGGAAGGCGTGGAACCACAGAATAATCGCGCGGGCCAGGTACTGGTATTTCACGCCGGCAGTCTCCGTCGGCCGCTCGAGTCGATCAGCCAGGCCTTCCAGGCGCTCAACCCCGGGTCGCGAGTCGCGCTGGAGAGCTCTGCCAGTATGGACGCGGTCCGGAAAGTGACCGAACAGGGACGCGTCCCAGATCTGCTCGTCGTGGCCGATCACGGGGTGCTCGCACGGCTGGTCGTGCCGCGGTTCGCGGGGTGGTACGTGCAGTTTGCGCGCAACGCGATGGGGCTCCTCTACACCCGCCGTTCACGCGGCGCCGGCGATCTGGCGCGGGACGGCTGGTGGCGGGTCCTGCTTCGCGATGGGGTCCGGATCGGGATGAGCGATCCGGCCCGCGACCCGGCGGGATACCGGGCGCTCCTGGTCTTCGCGCTGGCGGAGCGCCATTACGGGGAACCGGGGATGGCGGCCCGGCTGAGGGCGGCGATTCCGCCGGAGCGGGTGCGCTCGCGGGCATCCGAGCTGGTGACTTCGCTGGTGAACGGCGAGCTGGACTATGCCTTCGAGTACCGCTCCGTGGCGCAGGCCGAGGGACTGCGATTCATGCCTCTGCCCGATGCGGTGAACCTCGGAAGCCTGGAGCTGGCGGAGAGCTACGCCGGGGTTCAGGTGACGGTGGACGGCGGTGCCGGCGCGGTGACGCACGCCGGAGCGCCCATCGTGTACGGGCTCACTATCCCGCGCTGCGCTCCGCGCCGGGAAGCAGCGGAGGCGTTCGGGCGTCTCATGCTGTCCGCGGCGGGGCGGGCGGTGCTGGAGGAAGCAGGAATCGACGCGCTGCTTCCGCCGGCCTTCGCCGGCGCCGAGCCGCCGCCGGCAGATCTATGGTCGGCCTCGTCGCCATGACTCTCCTGCCGGGCAGGCTCCCCTGGCCCGGTTTCACCCTCGTCACCGGAGTCCGGATGTCAAACGCGGTCCGTAAAATCCTGTTGCTCACTGGGGCCATCTTCCTGACTGGCGGCCCGCTCATCGCCCAGCAGCCGGCCAAGGCAGCCCCGGCTTCCTCGGGCGTGAAGCTCTCGGGCTACCTGCAGGCCCGCGAGACCTGGCAGAAGGATGTGGGCCTCACGTCGACCCTCAACCGGGCCAGACTGACCGCTGCAGGCGGGGTCGCGACCGACTTCACCTGGCGGATCCAGGGAGAGTTCCGCACCGGCAATGTGGGCACCGGCAAGGCGTCGGTGTCGCTCACCGACGCCTACGTCCGGTGGAAGCATCGGGATCTCGGCCTCCAGGCGGGGCAGTTCAAGACGCCGTTCACCCGCGAGTATGTCACCAGCCTCGCGGACCTGGAGACCGCCGACCGGTCCACCGTCGTCGATTCGCTCGCGCCGAAGCGGGACATCGGGGTGATGGGGGACTACGAGCTGCGGAAGAAGGTCACGTTCTACGCGGGGGTGTTCAACGGGGAGGGTACTAACATCACCGGCAACAGGGACTCCACCGTACTCGCCGTGGCTCGTATCGCGGCCCGGCCGATCCGGGAAGTCTCCATCGGCGCCAACATCGCACGCTACTTCGGCGACAGCACCCGGTACGGGGCGGACATCAGCTATGAAGGACCGAAAGTGACTCTGCGAGGGGAGTTCGTGGCCGGGGCACGCGACGAGCTGGGGGGCCGGAAGGACCATGGCTGGTTCGGGCTGGCCGCGTTCCGCCCGGCAGACGAAGTCCAGCTGTTCGGTAAGTACGAGTACTTCGGCCGGCCGCAGATCAGCGATCAACAGAAAAACCGGGCAGTGACCGGCGGGGCCAATCTCTTCCTTGCGGGCAGCGCGGTGCGGCTGACGCTGGAATACATCTCGCGGAAGATCGGGACGCCGGGTGAACGGAAGGGACTGCTGCTCACCCAACTCCAGGTGAGGTACTAGATGCGTTCCCGGGCCGGGGCGCGCGGCGCACGTCGCCGCTTCGCCTTGCTTCTCCTTGCCCTGGGAATCGCCGCTCCACTGGCGGCCCAGGCGCGGCGCGATGTCATCCTGGCGACCACCACGAGCACACAGGACTCGGGGTTGCTCGACTCGCTTGTCCCGAGGTTCGAGAGGATCTGCCGATGCCGGGTCAAGACCATCGCCGTCGGAACGGGCCAGTCGCTCGCCCTGGGGGCCCGGGGCGAGGCCGATGTGGTCCTGGTGCATGCGCCGGGCCTGGAGATGCAGTACGTGGCCCAGGGGTTGTTCCGGAACCGGAGGCTGGTGATGACCAACGACTTCATCCTGGTCGGCCCCGCTGCGGATCCCGCTGGAGTGCGGCAGGCGGCCAGTCTCAAGGACGCGCTCCAGCGTCTCGCCGCAGGCAAGGCGCCCTTCGCCTCTCGGGCGGACAGTTCCGGCACCAATATCCTCGAGCTCAACCAGTGGAAGGCCGCGGGGATCAAGCCTTCGGGCGGGTGGTATCTTGAAGTCGGCCAGGGGATGGGGGCCACGCTGCGGATCGCGTCGGAAAAGGGCGCCTACACGCTGACTGACAGGGGCACCTACCTGGCGGTGCGCAAGGGTCTGGCGCTCGAGGTGCTGTACCAGGGCGCGCCGGAGCTGCTCAACATCTATCACGTCATGGAAGTGAACCCCGAGGTCTTCCCCAATGTGAACCATGACGGGGGACGGGCCTTCGCGGATTTCATGGTCGCCGCCTCGACTCAGGAGTTCATCCGCACCTTCGGGACGTCCACGTTCGGCGAGCCTCTCTTCACGCCGCAGGCCGGGAAGCGGGAGGAGGACTTGCTCCGACCGGCACGCTGACCTCAGTTCCGGGAGCACATGGATCTTCTCTTCGACGGCATCACCCACGCGTTCAGGCTGATCCTCTCGGGAAACCCCCAGGTCATGGAGATCATGTGGCTATCCCTGCGGGTCTCGGGGATCGCCACCCTGGTGAGTCTGGTGCTCGGCGTTCCGCTTGGCATGGTACTCGGGCAGAGTCGGTTCCCCGGCCGCCGCCTAGCCCTGGGGATCATCAACACCGGGATGGGTCTCCCCCCCGTGGCCGTCGGTCTCTTCGTCAGTCTGTTCCTGTGGCGGAGCGGTCCGCTCGGTTTCCTCGACCTGATCTACACCCCCGGGGCCATCATCATGGCCCAGTGCATCATCGCGCTGCCGGTCGTCATCGGTCTCACCGCGGCGGCGATCCAGCAGCTCGATCCCCGGCTCCGGCTGCAGCTGCTTGGCCTGGGCGCCTCGCGCGCGCAGACCCTCCGGTTCCTGCTCCGTGAAGCCCGGTTCTCCATCATTGCCGCGATCATGGCCGGGTTCGGGGCTGTGATCTCGGAGGTCGGTGCGTCGATGATGGTCGGCGGCAATATCCTGCACTACACGCGCGTGCTCACCACTGCCACGGTGCTGGAAACCAGCAAGGGCAATTTCGACATCGCGATCGCGCTCAGCGTAGTGCTGGTGGGGCTGACGTTCATGGTGTCGATGCTGCTCACGGTGCTGCAGCAGCGGGGGGCGGAGCGGTGATGGACGGTCAGGCGGTCAGGCGGTCAGGTGGTCGGGATGTCGGTGAGCCACTCGCGTTGTCCCTGTCAGCGGTCGAGGTACAGTACCGCTCGCGCCGCGTGCTGCGGGTGGAGTCGCTGCAGCTGGCCGCCGGCAGTACACTGGCCCTGCTGGGACCCAACGGCTCGGGCAAGTCCACCCTGCTCCGCGTGCTCGCGCTGCTGGAACGGCCGAGCGCCGGGTCGCTCACGCTGCTGGGAGAACCGGTGCGCGACGGGGAGGGGCAGCGGCTCGCGCTCAGGCGCCGCACGGCCACGGTGTTCCAGGATCCGCTGCTCACCGATCAGACGGTATTCGACAACGTGGCGATGGGGCTCCGGTTCCGGGGTCTTGGCGCCGGGCAGATCGAGCGACGCGTTGGACAATGGCTCGCCCGATTCGGCGTTGGCCACCTCGCGGCGCGGCGGGCCCGGAGCCTGTCCGGCGGTGAGGCGCAGCGGGTGAGCCTGGCGCGGGCCTTCGTGCTGGAGCCGGAGATCCTGTTTCTCGACGAGCCGTTCGGCTCGCTCGACCTGCAAGGACGCGAAGCGCTCGCGCTGGAGCTGGAGGCGATTCTACGCGAGGCCAGGATCGCCACCGTGCTCGTCACCCACGACCGCGGTGAGGCGCAGATGCTGGCGGATCAGGTGGCGGTTCTGCTGGATGGCCGCGTCGCACAGTGCGCCGCGGTGCGGACGGTGTTCGAGCGTCCGGCCACCCCCGCGGTGGCACGCTTTCTCGGGGTGGAGAATCTGTTGCCGGTGTCCCGGACCGGGCCGGACGAAGTCCGGATCGCGGACCGGGTGCTACCCCTGGCGCTGCCGCCGGGCATGGCGCGGGCGCTGGCCTGTCTCCGCGCGGAGGACGTTCACCTGTCCCCGGAGGGAACGCCCGACGCGCCGGGGAGCGTGCGGCTCACCGCCACGGTGGTACACGTCGTCCCGTACGGCGTGCCGTACCGGGTTCACCTCGACGCCGGGGTGCCGCTCATCGCCTTGGCCGCGCAGCGGACGCTGGACCGGCTCGGCGTTGCGCCGGGGGTGCGACTGGTGGCCTCGTTCGATCCCGGCGCGCTGCACCTGCTCGAGAGCGATGCGCCCGATCCTCCCTTGCCCGTGTCCCATCGGCCGGGCTAATCTCCCCGCCTCTTCAGCCCGGCGGCAGGCATGAGCGGTACAGTGAATCCCCCCCCTCCACGGAACGAGCCGGTGCTCGGCTATGCTCCCGGATCGGTCGAGCGCGCCTCGCTCAAGGCCGCGCTGGCCGCGATGGCCGGCGAGACGGTCGAGATCCCCGTGGTGATTGGCGGCAAGGAGATCCGGAGCGGCACGACCCACGACGTGGTGAGCCCGCACGATCACCGGCGGGTGCTGGCGCGCGCCCATCTGGCCGATGCGGCCACCATCCAGGCGGCGATTCAGTCCTCGCGGGAGGCGTGGCGTGACTGGTCGGCGACCCGGTTCGAGGACCGCGCCGCGGTGTTCCTCAAGGCCGCCGACCTTCTGGCGGGGCCTTGGCGTGCCCGGGTCAACGCGGCCACGATGGTGGGACAGAGCAAGACCGCGTTCCAGGCAGAGATCGACAGCGCCTGCGAGCTGATCGACTTCTGGCGCTTCAACGTGCAGTTCGCGGAGCGACTGTATCGGGAACAGCCCGATTCGGCGCCGCTCACCTGGAACCGGATGGACCATCGGCCGCTGGAAGGCTTCGTCTACGCCATCACGCCATTCAATTTCACGGCGATCGGCGGAAACCTGCCGACCGCGCCGGCGGTGATGGGGAACGTCACCATCTGGAAGCCGTCGCATACCGCCCTGCTCAGCAATTACTACGTGTACAAGGTGCTGGAAGAGGCGGGGCTGCCGCCGGGGGTGATCAACTTCCTGCCGGGGGACTCGGTGCAGGTCAGTCACGCGCTGCTGGCCGACCGCTCGCTGGGCGGGATCCATTTCACGGGATCCACGGCGGTCTTTCAGACGCTGTGGCGGACGGTGGGCGAGAACCTGGCGGGATACCTGTCCTACCCGCGGATCGTCGGCGAGACGGGGGGCAAGGACTTCGTGCTGGCCCATCCGAGCGCGGACGTGGATGCGCTGGCGGTGGGACTGGTGCGAGGTGCCTACGAGTACCAGGGTCAGAAGTGCTCCGCGGCCTCGCGGACCTACATCCCTGCAAGTCTCTGGCCGAAGGTGAAGGAACGGATGCTGGCGGTGATCGCCGAGATTCGCATGGGCGACGTGGCGGACTTCCGGAACTTCATGGGAGCGGTGATCGATCGCCGGGCCTTCGACCGGATCACCGGGTACCTGGCTCGCGCCAGGCATGACCCGGGGGTGACGATTCTCGCGGGCGGCGGCGCGAAGGCCGATACCGGATTCTTCGTGGAGCCGACACTGATCCAGGTGGAGGATCCGAGGTATCGCACCATGTGCGAGGAGCTGTTCGGTCCGGTGCTCACCGCGTATGTCTACCCGGACGCACGCTGGAGCGAGACGCTCGCGCTGGTGGATCAGACCAGTCCCTACGCCCTCACCGGAGCGGTGTTCGCCCGGGACCGGCGCGCGCTCGCCGAGGCCGAGGCGGCTCTCCGATACTCGGCGGGGAATTTCTATCTGAACGACAAGCCGACCGGTGCGGTGGTCGGCCAGCAGCCGTTCGGCGGGGCCCGGGCGAGCGGCACCAACGACAAGGCCGGCTCGATCCTCAACCTGGTGCGGTGGACCTCGCCCCGGAGCATCAAGGAGACCTTCGTGCCGCCGCGGGACTATCGCTACCCGTTCATGACTGCCGAATAGCGCGCGGCACCGCCATCGCGAAGAACGGGCGCGGGTCTCGAAGCCAGGTTAGATTGCCACGGTCGCAAGTCCCACGATTCCTTTCAGACTGGTTGCCCATGGCGGAAATCGCGCCGTATGATGCGCTGAAGTCGATCAAGCTCACCACGGTCCGCAAGGCCATCTCGGGCGCGTGCTACCGGCGTTCCTGGCTGCAGACATTCGGGTGGCTCGTGTTCGACCTGGCGCTGTACCTCGCGTGCATGGCCGGGATTTTCGCCAGCGACGCCTGGTGGGCCAAGCTGCTGTTCGGCCTCGCCGCCGGCTGCGCCGTGGCGTTCATGTTCGTGTGGGCGCACGACGCCGCGCACGGCGCGCTGTTCAAGAGTGACCGGACCGCGGAGGTCCTGGGCACCACGCTGATGCTCCCGTCGCTCAACATGTACCGGTTGTGGTGTCACGGGCACAACCGGGTGCACCACGGATTCACCTCCTATACGCCGGTGGACTGGATCTGGCGCCCGCTCACGCCGCAGGCCTACGCCGTCCTGCCGTGGTACCGGCGTCTACTGTACCGGCTCGAGCGAACACCGTACGGCTGCGCGCTCCACTATCTGCTCAAGGTGTGGTGGCCGGGGATGGTGATGTTCCGGCCGGAGAAGCAGTCGCGCGAGCGCCTGGGCTACTACGTCAACAAGCTCATCACCCTGAGCTTTGCGGTGGGGCTGGCGGCGCTCTGCTACTCCCTCGGTGGGGGCGTGATCGGGATCGTGGCCGGCGTGGTACTGCCGTTCATCGTCTTCAATTATTTCATCGCGCTGTTCGTCTACCTGCACCACACCCATCCGGACGTGCCGTTCTTCGACCACCGGCCGGAGTGGAGCAATACCATCGGCCAGGTCTACTGCACGGTGGTGTGGCGCTGCTCGAAGCTGAGCGAGCTCCTGGTTCACAACATCATGATCCACGTGCCGCACCACGTGGAGCCCAGGATCCCCTTCTACCGGCTCAAGGCGGCATATGCCGACTTGCAGAAGGAGTACGGCCAGTACCTGCACGAATACCGGTTTCGTTGGCGGACGGTGCGCATGATCTTCCGTCGCTGCAAACTGTACGACTTCGAGAACAAGGTCTGGTACAGTTATCAGGAAGCGGCGGCGCTCGGCGCGGCCTGAGCACCGGACTCGTCACCCACTCCACCGGCGCGTAGTCTCCCGTCCTACAGGTCCACTCCCGAAAAACCGAACCACTGGTCAGCCCCTTCCCGATCGATCGGGAAGGGGGCGAGTCCTAACTTGGCTCCAGGTCGGACGGCCTTGTGCATGTCCGACTCTCAACGGAGCGGAGCGGGGCTGGCGGGCGGGGGTCGCCCGCCGCCGGCCGCCCACAGTCAGGGAGCGGGTCATGTCGAGGATGCAGATGCGCGGGGTGGTGGCGGGAGCGGTACTGGCCGGGCTGACAGTGGCGGGGTGCGGCTACGACAACAAGGGTGTCTACAATCCGAACCCGCCTGTGAACGCAGAGGTAGTGACTGCCACCGGCGATCTCACCGCCGGGCTGGCCCAGTTCCGGGCCCTGCTGGGCGGCGCGGCCAACACGACGGCGGGCGAGCAGCAGACCGGCCGGCGGGAAATCAACTGGGACGGCGTGGGCGCTGCCCTGCTCAACGTCAACACCTTCCCCGGCGACCAGTTCAACCGGGTCGTGCCCCGGGGCCAGATCTTCACCACGCCGGGCACCGGCTTCCGGGTGAGCGACATCGCCCTGTTCGATCTCGAGCCCAGCGATTCCACCCAGTTCAGGGCCTTCAGCCCGCCGAAGATCTTCGTCGCGGCGGGGAGCCCGATCATCGATGTGACGTTCCGGGTAGCGGGTTCCGAGACGAACGCGACGGTTGCCGGCTTCGGGGTGGTGTTCTCCGACGTGGACCTGGCGGGAAGCGCGTCGCTCGAGTTCTTCGATGCCAACGGCGTCTCCCTCAAGCAGGTGGCCGCACCGGTGCGGTCCGACGCCACCGGCCATTCCTTCGCCGGTGCGGTGTTCGACCAGGCGCTGGTGGCCCGTGTCCGTATCACCGCCGGTCAGGCCGCGGTGGCCGCGGGAGTCAAGGACATCAGTGCGGGCGGCACTTCCGACCTGGTGGCGACGGACGACTTCATTGCCGGCGAGCCGCATCCTATCCAGTAGCCTGCAAGGGCGGGCGGGCCCCACAAGGGCCCGCCGGCTCCGAAACTCTGACCCAGGAGATTGCCACCATGCAGCGGCATGTCGGGCGCCCCCGAAACCGGCTGGCGCCAACTTTCGTTACCGTACTTCTCCTCGCGCTGGTGGCTCCAGCGTCCGCCCGGGCCCAGGCGCCGATCGCGCCCGGGAGGGTGGTATCCGGTACGCTGAGCTTCGACGGCCACGCGACCGTCGGAGACTTCACCGGCACCACCACGACGCTGACGGGAGAGATGTCGGGTGGTCCCGGCCTGGCCGCGATTCACGGATGGGTGGAAGCCCCGGTCAGCAGCTTGGTGACGGGGAAGGGGAAGCGGGATGCGGACCTTAACAAGTCGATGGAATCGGACAGGTTTCCGGTCATCCGCTTCGAGCTGGACAGCCTGACGCCCGCCAGGGTGACGGGAGACACCACCGAGGTGACGCTGCACGGCCGCTTCATGATCCACGGGGTGACCCGCGAGGCAGACCTGCCCGGGCGGGTCCTGCTGGGCGGCACCGCCGCGCGGGTGTGGGCCAACACTCCGCTCAATCTGAAGGATTACCGCATCGGGGGCCTGAGCAAGATGCTCGGCGTCCTCAAGATGCACGAGAACATCGAGGTGCATGTCGACGTGACCTTCGCCGGCGACCGTTCACCACCGGCGGGCTCCCTGCCGGGGACCGGCACGGAATAGCGGCAAGGGGTCCGCCGGGCCGGCGCGTTGACCCGCTCCGGCCGGGTCGGTACCATGCCCCCATCTCTACCAGGCAACGCTTGGCATGTTTCTGCTGGTCGTGGTTCTGACTGTGGCCCTCGCCGCCACCTTAGTACTGCTCGTCCGTTCCCGCAGGCCGGGCCCGATTCCGGTGGAGCGGGAGAGCCATCTTGAGCAGCTGTTCGAGACCTTTCCGCACGCCCTGACCCTGCGTCACCTCGATGGCCGCCTGCTTCGGGCCAACGCCGAGTTCACCCGGCTGTTTCAGTACTCGGTCCCCGAGGTGGTGGGGGTGAATATCGATCGCCTGCTGGGAGTTCCGGGCGGGGAGCGGGCCAGCGGCGGGGAGCGACTGCTGAGTTCGGCGAGCAAGGTGTGGCGGCAGACCCGGCGGCGCCGCCGGGACGGCTCGCAGGTGGAGGTCTCGCACACCGGCGCACCGCTGTCGCTCGCGGGGAAGACCGTGGCGTTCTACGAGGTGTACCACGACCTGACCCAGCAGCTGCAGGCGGAAGCCACGATCACGGAGCAGCAGCGGCTGCTGGAGGCATTCTTCACCCAGTCGCTGGACGGTTTCTTCTTCATGATGCTGGACCGGCCCATTCACTGGACCCCCGAGGCCGACAAGGAAGCGCTGCTGGACTATGCCTTTGCCCACCATCGCGTCACGAGGATCAACGACGCGATGCTGGCCCAATACGGATACACGCGAGACCAGATGCTCGGTCTCACTCCGTCCGACATCTACGCTCACGATCTGGCCCAGGGCCGGGTACAGTGGCGGCGGTTCTTCGATGCGGGCCGCCTGCACACGGTCACCAACGAGCGCCGGGCGGACGGCACGCCGATCCTGATCGAGGGCGACTACGTCTGTCTGTACGACGAGGAGGGGCGGCTCACCGGTCATTTCGGCATCCAGCGCGACGTCACGGAAAGGAGCCGGCAGGAGGAGGCGCTGCGTGAGTCGGAGGAGAAATTCGCCAAGGCCTTCCGCTCCTCGCCGTTCCCGATCACCATCGCGACGCTGAGCGAGGGCCGCTTCCTGGAGGTGAACGAGGCCTTCCTCCGCGACGTGGGGTATCCGAGGGCAGAGGTGATCGGCCACACCGCGCTGGAGCTCGGCCTGTGGCGTGATCCAGAGGCACGGACCGAGCTGGTGCGCCGGCTGGAGCGAGACGGCATGGTGCGGGAGTACGAGTTCGTGTCGAAGACCCGCCACCGCGATCGCCAGATCAACCACATCTGGGCCGAGAAGATCAACCTCCAGGGCCAGGAGTGCCTGCTGGACATCGTGTGGGATGTCACCGAGTGGCGGGCGAACGAGGAGGCGCTTCGGCGCTCGCGCCAGGAGCTGCGCGACCTGGCCGCCCGGCTGCAAACGGTCCGGGAAGAGGAACGGACCCGGATCGCCCGGGAGTTGCACGACGAGCTGGGGCAGGCACTCACCGGACTCAAGATGGATCTCGCCTGGGTGCGGGGGCGGCTGACCCGGCCGCAGGCGGACCTGGCCGAGCGGCTGCAGACGCTGATCAACCGGGTGGACGGCACGGTGGACGCGGTGCGGCGGCTCGCGACCGAACTGCGCCCCGGCGTTCTGGACCTGCTCGGGCTGGTCGCGGCTATCGAATGGCAGACGCAGGAGTTCGGCCGCCGCACGGGCATCGAGACCGACCTGGATCTTCACTCGGACGGCTCCGCGGTGGATGACGTCCGGGCAACGACCGTGTTACGGATCCTGCAGGAGGCTCTGACCAACGTCGCCCGGCATGCGCATGCGACCCGGGTGCGGATCGGCTTCACTCAGACACGCGAGCGGCTGCAGCTGGAAGTGGCGGACAACGGCCGGGGCATCACTCCCGACGAGTTGGCCGGCCGCCGCTCCCTGGGGTTGGTCGGCATCCGTGAACGGGCGATCGGCTGCGGCGGCGCCCTGGAGATCGAAGGCCGCCCGGGCAACGGTACCACGGTGAAGGTGCGGATTCCCAGTGGCGCGATCGGCGCCGAGGAGGTGGTGGCGTGATCCGTCTCTTGATCGCCGACGATCATCCGATCGTGCGCGAGGGCCTCCGCCGCATCGCTGCGGACCAGCCCGGCATTTCGGTGGTGGCCGAGGCCGCGTCGGCCCACGAGGCGCTGTCCCGAGTGGCGAACATCGCCGTCGATGTAATGCTGCTCGACGTTTCCATGCCGGGGCCCGGTTTCATCGAAGTGCTCCAGCAGGTGCGGCGCGAGCATCCCTCCGTGAAGGTGCTGGTGCTGAGCGTTCACCCGGAGGACCAGTGGGCGGTGCGTGCGCTCAGGGCCGGGGCGGCGGGTTACCTCACCAAGGACCATTCGCCCGAGCAGCTGATCGAGGCGATCCGGCGGGTGTACCGGGGCGGGAAGTACGTCACCGCGGCATTGGCGGAGAAGCTCGCCACCGGCCTCGAGGCCGACGGCGCCACCCCGCACGAGGTCCTCTCCGATCGCGAATACGAGGTGCTCCGGGCGCTCGGGGCGGGTCTCAGCGTAAAGGACGTGGCGGGACGCCTCGGGCTCAGCCCCAAGACGGTGAGCACCTACCGCACCAGGATCCTGGAAAAGATGCAGCTTCGGACCAACGCCGACCTGGTGCGTTACGTGCGCGACCACGCCCTGGGAGACTGACGTCACCCGTCCTATCGGGCGCTGTCCTACACTGTTCTTCCTCCCCACCCGATACGTCCGGGCCGCGGCCCGGGCCATCTTCTCGCCGACTTCGGCGAGGTGATGAGATGGTTCCGGAACAGTCCGAGCCCCGGCAGGTGCCGGGGCATTCCGATGAGGGACTCCGGCGGCTGCGTTTTCAGTCGCGCTATTGGAGCGAGGCGACCCTGTCGCTGCTCGAGACCGCGGGCCTCGAGCGTGGGATGCGCGTGCTGGACCTCGGCTGCGGCGCCGGCGATCTGACCTTTCAGGTAGCGTCCTTGGTCGGACCGGAAGGGCGGGTGATCGGGATCGATCGCGCGCCGGCGGCCGTGGCCAGCGCCCGGGCGCGGGCCGAGAGACTCGGGTTCACCCAGACGCGGTTTTGCGAGGCCGAGATCGAGTCGCTCGTGCTCGACGAGCCGGTCGACGCGGTCGTCATGCGCTTTGTGCTGATGCATCTGGCCGATCCGGCCGGAGCCCTCCGCCGGATCGCGGCGCAACTCCCGACCGGCACGGTGGTCGTCGGAATGGAACTGGATCTGACCACCATGCGTTCGGTGCCCTCCACACCGCTGTACGAAGACACTGTCCGGGGTGTGCGACAGGTGCTCGAGGCAGGCGGGGTTCCGCTCGACCTCGGCGCCACGCTGTGGCAGGTCTACCTGGCGGCGGGGCTGGGCGTCCCGCGGCTGCAAACCCAGGTCAGGGTCGAGCCGGCTCCCGCCGCGGCGACCAGCCGTTACCTGGCCGAGATCACGCGCTCGCTGGCCGCGCTGCGCCCCGAGGCCTTCAGGCTCACGGAAGGGCGGGGTGTTTCGCTGGAAGAGCGGCTGATGCGTCAGCTCAGTGCGAGACGGGCGACCACTGTTTCTCCGCTGGCGGTCGGCGCGTGGGTACGGAAACCGTTCGTCCTGGCAGCGGTGGAATGACCCGAGTGATGATGGGTGGGACCCGCGTCGGGGGACAGAACGCATCCTGAGTGGCCCGGACCGGCCGGTCCGGGCCGCTCAAGCGCTATCTGACCGGTCCAGGCTCGTCTACCCACTCACCTGGTGGCCGGGGCCTTGTAGACGACACCGCCCTTCATGACGAACCCGACCCGCTGCATCTCAGTGATGTCGGCCAGCGGATCACCGCTGACCGCGATGATGTCCGCGTACCGGCCCTGGGCGATCGCGCCGACATTGGCCTGCTGCTCCAGCAGCCGGGCGGCGGTGGTGGTGGCCGACTGGATGGCCTGCATCGGTGTCATGCCGTACTTCACCATGTACGCCAGCTCCTGAGCCTGATTCTCCGTCCAGGCATACCCACCCGCGTCTGTGCCGAAGGAGATATAGGGCAGCAGGCCCCGCTTGACCGCCTCGCCAAATGCGAGCCTCTCGATCTCAACCATCTTCGGCCAGATCCCGCCGCGGCCCTCCGCGACGTATGCTCCGACGAAGATCGTGGGGCACCAGTAGACCTTCTGTCGGACCATGCGCTCGATGAGGTCGGGCGTGAGTCCGTCACCATGCTCGACGCTGTTGAACCCGGCCCGGAGCGCCGCGTCGATCCCGTCCCACCCGATCGCGTGGCCGGCGATCTTGCGGCCCAGCCGGTGCGCCTCGTCCGCGAACGCCTTGAGCTCCTCATCGGTGAAGTTCACCCAGCTGTGCAGTTTTCCGTCCGGTGCGATGTAGTAGCGGCGGTCGACGTAGACCTTGATCCAGTCGGCGCCGTATTTCACCTGCTCCCGCACCGCGTGGCGGATGTTGTCCACTCCGTCGACGATCTGCACTCCCTCCGGCACCCTGAGCTCCCAGGAGTAACCCGAGAGCGGGTACATCCCGGTGGCGCTGAATGCCCTCGTCGCCACGAACATGCGGGGGCCGGGGATGATCCCGCGGTTGATCGCATTGCGGACGTCGACGTCGGCGTACATTGCGCCCTCGGTCTCGAGGTCGCGCATGGTCGTGAAGCCGTTCATGAGCGCGGTCCTGACCGCCACCGTGGCGCGGATGGTCCGGTAGGGGATCGACTCCTTGAGCAGCTGCTCGTCGTAGTCCTGGGCCGTGATGTCTCCCTGGAGCAGGATGTGGGTGTGATTGTCGATCATCCCGGGGAGCACCGTCATGGCGCTCAGGTCGATCAGCGTCGCATCTCCCGCCGCCGATTGAACCTCCGCCCAGGGTCCGACCCGGGCAACCCGGTCTCCCTCGATCAGAATCCCCTGGTCGGTGCGAGGCCGATCGGCGTCCCCGTCCACCAGCCTCCCGGCGTGGATGAGCGTGCGGGTCACGGGCGCGTTCGCCGGCGCCGCCTGTGCGGCCAGCTGGGGAGCGATCCTTGTCGCCACGGCCAGGGTGAGGGTGGTCCGGAGGATGTGGCACAACGAGGGTCGACAGGACATAATGCCGAAGCCTTGAGAGGGAGGATGGGTGATCGGGGAGACCGCGCGAATGCCGGGGAGAGATGCGTTGTCCCGTTCCGAAAGGCAAGTTACGATTTCCGGTCGTCGAGCCCGGCCCGCCCAGCTGGTCCTGGTCATGGCGGGGCTCCTGCTTGCGTGGAGAGGCGCGCCACGGATCGGGCCAGGGCCGGAGCCTCCGAGGTATCACCCCCTGCTGCTCGATTGCGCCAGATACCGGACCGAGGGGCGGTCCGAGATCGTGGTCCAGGCCGGCCGGAATCGCACCCACGAGCGTATCGGCCGCGATGGAGTGATCGTGCTCCGCGCCACCGGCGCCGACAGCCTCATCCAGCTGGAGGCGTGGTTCGACACGCTCACGCTGTGGCGCGAAGGCTCGGGTGAGCGACTGGATCCGGATACCGACGGGCTGGTGGGAGGGCGCTTCCGCGGCGTCTTGACCGGGCAGGGTGGCTTCACCTCCACCGACACGCCGTTCATTCCCGACGAGGTTGCCGAAGTGGCGGACCTGACCGGTGCCCTCGCGGACCTCCTTCCCCAGCTGCCGCCAGTCCCGCTGGCGCCGGGCCGGTCCTGGCGCGACGACCTGGGAACCGTGATCACCCGCATCGAGGATGGCAGCGTCGCGGCGCAACCGGTCGAGCGCTATCGGCTTATCCGCAGGTCGACGCGACAGGAGTCGCGGGTCCTGCCCGACTCCACCGAGGTGAGCGCCACGCGCAGCGAGAGTGAGTCGGGAGTCTTCAGCTGGTCGGGCGTGCTGGGCGTGGTCCGATGGGAGCGCGACCTGACAGACGAAGTGGCGGTTCCCGCGGGCGGACTGGTGAAGCAGCCGTTCAAGACACGGATCGAATCGAGGGTGACGGTGCTCAGGGTCGGTGGGAGGTGCGGAGAGTGAGACGGACGAGACGGTCAAGCCATCGAAGGAGAGGCCTCTCCTCGGCACCCGCTGACCATCTCCTTCATCCCGACCGTCCCGACCTTCTCTACGCCGATACCGTCCGGTAGACGTACTCCGGGCTTCCCTCCGTCTGTTCCAGCGCTGCCTGGATCAGGTCGTGTCTGGGCGAGAGGCTGCAGACCGGGTCGGTGTTGGTCGCATCCCCGGTGAGGGCAAAGGCCTGGCAGCGGCAGCCGCCGAAGTCCTGTGCCTTCCGCGGGCAGCTCCGGCACGGCTCCTTCATCCAGGAATCGCCGCGGAACGCGTTGAAGATCGGGGACTGCTCCCAGATCCAGCCGAGTTCGTGCTGGTTGACGTGCACCATCTGGAGGTGAGGGATCTGGGTGGCCCCGTGACAGGGAAGCGCGCGCCCGTCCGGAGTCACCAGGATGTAGACGCTGCCCCAGCCGCCATAGCACGGCTTGGGGTACTGCTCGTAGTAATCCGGCAGCACGTAGAGGATCTGCATCCGTCCCTTGTAGCGTCTGATGGCCGCCTCGGCGATGGGACGCGATCGTTCGACCTGCTCCCTCGTAGGCATCAGCGCCTGCCGGTTCTTGAGCGCCCAGCCGTAGTACTGGGTATTGGCCAGCTCCACCCGATCCGCCCCCAGCTCCGCCGCCATCTCGATGATCTCGCCCAGGTGATCCAGGTTGGCCCGGTGCAGCACCACATTGACCGAGAACGCCAGGTCCATCCCCTTCACCAGCGCCGCTGCCTCGTACTTCTGGCGGCCGAGCTTGATGCCGGCGATCCGGTCCGCGTTGGCCGGGTCGGTGTCCTGGAAGGAGATCTGCACGTGATCGATACCGGCGGCCTTGAGGCGTTCGGCCCGCTGCCGCGTGAGTCCCAGCGCAGAGGTCACGAGCGTGGTGTACAGCCCTTCGTCGCGGGCGTGCGCCACCAGCTCCTCGAGATCCTTGCGCACCAGAGGCTCACCACCGGAGAGCCCGACTTGCAGCACGCCCAGGTCCCGGGCCTGGGTGAAGACCCGCTTCCAGTCGGCAGTCGAGAGTTCGGCGTCCGCGCGGCTCATCTCCAGCGGGTTGGAGCAGTAGGGGCAGTGGAGTGGGCAGCGGTAGGTCAGTTCCGCCAACAGGGTGGTCGGCTGACTGAGGAGCCTCCGTCCGGACGCAGCAGTCGGCTCGACCGAGATGGTGTGAGCCTGGCCGTTTCCGGTGACTGCCGCCGCCGCGCCCAACCCCGCTCTTCTGGTTTGCGCCGCCTCTTCCGCCGTTTCGGTCGTGTCGCCCCGCCAGGCGACGATGTCGCGCCGCGCCAGTCCCTCGAGGTATTCCGTGACGTCCGCCGCGACATCGGCCTGGTATCGCTGGCCCAGAGTCTCGGTGATCTCCCGGAGCGTGCGGCTCCCGTCGCACAGCTCCAGGATCGCCTTGCCGCTGTCATTGAGGAACATCGCCCCCTCGGGATAGAGCAGCACCGGCCGCCGCCGCACGCGGTCAAAGCCGATGCGGGCAAGGCGCCAGAGGCGGGGCTGGGAAGCAGGGTTCAGGGCCATCGACAGGGAACCGTGAACGGTGAACGGTGAACGGGTTCGCGAATGCCGGTGAGCCGCGAGCGGCAGCGGGTCATGATGTCAAGCCCAGCGCAGCGAGGGATCCCTCGTGCGCTCCGGGTACTCGGGATGACATTCGATGGCTCCCGGCTGGCCGACACGGGTCACCGCTCCACGTACGCGTTGTGGATCGTATCGATCATGGCCCACAGCATCTCCAGCTTGAACGCCAACGCCTCGAACGCCTGCCGCTGCGTCTCGACGGTGGTGCAGTGCTGCTGGACGATGGACAGGCCGTGGCGCACGTCCCGTGGGGCCTGCACCAGGCGACTCTTGAAGTAGTCCAGGCCCTCGGGTGGGATCCACGGGTAGTGCCTGGGGAACGACTCGATCCGCTGGGCGTGAATCTTCGGAGCGAACAGCTCGGTGAGCGAGGAGGCGCAGGCCTGCACCCACGGCTTCGACTTGCAGAACCACACATAGGATTCGCAGATCAGTCGTACCGCCGGCAGCACGTGGCGCTCGTCTTCCATCTCCTCCCGCGGGACACCCAACGCGATGCCGAGCCGGATCCACAGTTCGATGCCCCCCTCGCCGGGGCGGGTGCCATCGTGGTCCACGATCCGCTGGATCCACTCCCTCCGAACGGCGGGGTCGGGACAGTTGGAGAGGATGGCGCCATCCTTCCTTGGCACCACCCGCTGATAAGCCAGCCGGTTCGCCACCCACCCCTGGAACTGTGCGCGGCTGAGCTTCCCTTCGTACATCAGCTTGTGAAACGGATGCTCCACGTAGTAGGACCCGTGGAAGCTGCGCAACGCGCTCTCCAATGCTTCCGGATCGAGCGGCCGGGTCAGCTCCGGCAGGACGATCCGAAAGTTCTGAGTTCCGAGCTCCGAGGGGAGAACGCTTGTCGTCGGCGTTGGAATCGTCGTCATGGGCCGTTGGCCATTGGCCGTTGGCTGATTGTTCAGAATCAAGCTTCATCCGCAAGATGCCGACGGCCAGCGGCCAACGGCCTACAGCGACCACCTCATCCCATCATCCCCGACTACCAGCCCGGCTGCCACCACCTCCAGCCGCTCCGGGGAATCCTCCAGCAGCATGGGGTTGGAGTTGTTGATGTGGGTGTACACGCGATGCCGGCACGGCAGGCCTCTCAGGGCGGTAAGGCTGCCGCCGGGGCCGGACACCGGCATGTGGTCCATCTGACGCGCAGTCCGGTCACTGATGCCGAGCGAAACCAGCTCTTCGTCGGTCCAGAAGGTCCCGTCGAACAGGAGCAGATCGGCCTTCGCCAGGCGCGCCAGCAGCGTCGCATCCAGGTCACCGCAGCCCGGTACGAATGCCGCGCTGCCGCCGGAGTCAGCGGCGATCATCAGCCCCACGGTATGACCGGGCCGCTCCCGCCGCGCGAATCTTGGCGGGTCTCCCCGGACCGGAAAGGCGGTCAGGGTGATCCCGGCCGGCGAACCGTCGCGGTAGCGGAGCCGCACCGGAGTCTCGAGCGCCAGCTCAGTCACGTCCACCTTCGCGAACGCCTCCGTCACCCGCAGCAGCCGGGAATCCTCGGCCAGCACCTCGAGTACGGCGGGGGTGGCATACAGCTGCAGTTGCCGGGCTTCCCGGAGCAGCGCCACTCCCATCGTATGATCCAGCTCGGCGTCGGTCGGGACGATGCCCTCGATCGGAACGTGACGCATCCCCTCGGGGGCGACCCCGTTGAGCAACGCAAGCTGCCGATGCACGTCGGGAGAGGCGTTGAGCAGGAACCAGCGACGCCCGTCGCTGGAGATTGCTGCGGAGGATTGAGTCCTGGGGTGTGCCCGGGTCGGATCCGCCCGGGCCACCCG
>Ga0153915_10000268_pt1 | contig 47149 bp, 58 predicted proteins | sample Opewatmetagenome_2_FD_107003 | JGI IMG/M metagenome (GOLD analysis project Ga0153915, IMG submission 107003) | Freshwater wetland microbial communities from Ohio, USA - Open water 3 Core 3 Depth 3 metaG | ecosystem: Environmental > Aquatic > Freshwater > Wetlands | place: USA: Ohio, Lake Erie...
ACAAAACGGCAGCGATGTTGCCGTCTCGGGCGAGGTGTTTTCTGTAGAGTTCGAGGTTCCTGTTACAGGCTGGAATACATAAATTAATAGGGGGAGTATGTGGAGACCGTTGATCAGTGGGCACGGGAGCAAATTGGGAAGATATGGGGAGAAGTCCGGGAGAACGTCGCCAAGATCATGGCTACTCTTATCGGCGTCGATGGAGAAAATGGTCTACGTTCCGATATCAAAAAGCTTTCAGAGCGCGTCGAGAATGTTGAAACTAATTTCCGTGGCTACCAAGGTCAGATTCAACACTACATTGACGTACAGCGTAAGATAGATTGTTTTGGACTTGCTGAACTTCGAAGACGTGACGAGGTGGCAGGGAAGGAAGAAGAGAAGGAGGGGGCGGTGAAAGTGGCCGAAATCAATGCAGATGCCTCAAAAAGTGTAGGAAGATGGCAAGCCAATGCTTCTTTCTTTGCGGCATTGGCCTCTTTAATAGGTATCCTTTTTATGATAGTATTCAAATAAGGAGAACGTATGAACTTGGCTTTTGATCCTGGCTTCTTCCCGAAATCCACAGTCACGACCAAGTTCGGGTGGGATGACAAAACCTACCCCCGCTCTCCCCGTATCCATCATGCTGTCGATCGCGCTGGTCCCGGAGTCGTATCCGTCCCTATCGATGTAGATAGGGTGAAATGGGTCGATGAAGATGGCCTTGGATGCAGCGTGTTACGACTTCAGGGCAATGGATTTGAGCTTCGATGTCTCCATTTCATTAAGACAGAACTAAATGCTACTCTTGTCGATGCGATAAAGAATTATCTTTCAGTGAAGTCTGGAGTTGTCATCGGTCCTGCGGGGAACAAGGGTTTATCGGTGGCATCGAAAGGGGGTACTGGTCGGCATGTCCACTACCAACTCCTTTTAGAGCCCGGAGCCTACGACGATCAGCTTGATGCCATTCATCCTGGCTGGCTCGATAATAAGATTCCAGAATATACTGCCAAGTATGGGAAGAAGTTTACAATAGAAATTGCGTATCGGGGTATCCTATGGATGAACGAAGTAGCCATGGAGAAGTATGATCCATGGTTCGGGAAGCGACTCTATTGTGTTGATCCTCTTACTTTATATGGACTATAAGGAGGTCCAGTATGCCATTCAAGAGCGAAGCACAGCGTAAGTACATGTACGCGAAACATCCAAAACTCGCTAAGGAGTTCGAGAAAAAGACTCCGAAGGGCAAAAAGCTTCCGAAGCATGTGGGGAAGAAGAAGTGATTACTCCCAAAGGTCCTATTGTTGATAATAAGATTTCGAGTCGTCTCCATGATCTTATTGTCAAACTTATCTCTGTCAAGACCATCGCCGCCCTTGTCATAACAGTTGCATATTTCCTCCTTGCGGCAAAGACAACGGTTGAGTTCGGTCTTCTTGCCACGATGTGGATGGCGGTAGTAGGCGCCCGGACCTACGAGAAAGTGAAGATGATAGTAGGAGGGAATGGTGGATGAAAAAACTATTTCTCGTCGCGTTATTGTTCTCGCTTTTGTCCTTGCCGTCCTGGTCGCAGGTTACTTTATCATCAGAAAATATGGACCTCGCTTTATTGCCGGACTTCGATCCTTCTTTCACCTATCAAGTGAAGGGGGAAGTGCTCAACAAGTGGAAGACGCACTCAATGATGCAGCAGGAAGCATTGAAGAAGGCCGAATCACTCTCCGCAAGCTTAGAGACGAACTTGAACGGGGCCTTGCAAGCGGTAACAGCATCGCAGACATCATTCGAGACATACAAAAACAGCATCCAGGCGGAACTACTGGTTGATAAAATAATCATCGGTAGTTTTATTTTCATTTTGATTCTGGATATCATTAATGATGCAAAGTCGCCTAGCGGCTTAAGTTTTTTACCGGAGGTACAGGTATTATGGCTATGACTGCGCGCAAGAAGAAGGGTCTTGGATTCATCGTAACGGGAGCTGTGACGGCTATCGTGGGCGGGGTACTCATGGCTACTGTCTCGACTCCTGACTGGGTGAGCATTGCGCTCAATCTCATCAGCGCCGTTGCGGGGGTCGTTGGTATCGTGTTCGTGGCTCCCGATACTACGGAGTCCTCGAGTTAAAGGTAGGGGCCATAAGGCCCCTATTCTTTATTCATTATCCTTAGTAATCGGCCAGAAATCAGCACAATTCTCAAAGTCTTCTTCGATTGGATCAAAATACACCTGCCCAGTTAAATAGGGTATAGCCATATACCGATAGCATTCTAGTGCTCGTGGGCACTTTGGCTCATTACACATTGCTATATCAGGCATAATCTTCCTCCTATAAGAACAATACTATCGCCAGCACTACGGGCGCTACGATTTCATTGAAGATTGCTGGGAAAGAGTTCATCCCAAACTCAACAGTATCAGCGCTCAAACCTGCCATCTTGCCTATCCATGCATATGAGTCCATCCGTTCTACGAAAAGACAGATTATTTTCATAATCCATATCGGAGATATAGTCTTACCAATCTTTTCTTCTTGCGGCAGGATTTTTCCTGCCTCGTCTGATAATATATCACGGCTTATTAGTTCTGATATCTTTTGCGGAGGAATCCTCCGTCGATCGATATCAGGAGTCATACGATATGCTCTTTGATCCAATCAGTTATAACCCAATACGAGCCTTCTACTTTTCCATCCAAGTGCATCATGCTGTCAGCGAAAAGAGTGGTATAGAGATATCCGCCATTTTTGTTACCAAATACAACGAATAGATTCTCAAATCCATACTTTCCCTTAAAGGTATAATATAACTGCGGCTGGGATGATTCGAATGCAGTTCTAGGAGTCTTGGCTCTATCAATATCTTTTACCTCTATAAGGATTATCTTACCCTTATAAATAGAAAAAATATCTGGGAAGCCCGGTATCGATGAGTCTATATGGCTCGCATAGAATCCTGCTTTCCTTAATTCTTTTATCAATCTATATTCATACTTCTTTTCTTCCATACTGTTCTCCTTTTAGGCGGGGGATGAATCCCCCGCCATTAACTATTACACTATCCACAGGCCGGAGCCTTCGGATTAAATCTCCAGGATCATTGCCATCTCCAATTAACTCTAATCCGATCCTCAATCATTTTAATCACTTTCCCTCGATACATGTAAATCTTTCGAGGACCAAAACAATAAGGACTATCTCGAAGTTCACCTTTAATCCCAAGTTGCTTTATATGATAAGCAATATTCGGCCTAGGAACTCCAAGAATATCGACAATTTCCCGTATCTCATAAAGTCTAGTCCTGTTATATTCCTTCATACTTACTCCTTAAAAAATCTGAGGTTCTTTGCTAGCATCAGTCGTTGGTCTACCACCAAAGACATTGGCTACTGGGCTAGCATATGATGGTGCTTTAGGCTCCTCGGCTTTAGGTTCATCCTCAATAGGACCAGACTCGATATGAGCCTCAACCATAGAATCGAACAGTTCCTTAACGTCCGCAGCCATGGACTTTGGAATCCAGCCAAGCCTATTCGTATCAGAGATAGAATAATAGGAATACGGAGGATTCTCAAAATACGCAGCCTTAAGACTCCAGACTGAAGCCCAAATCGGGGCCTGAATGCTCTCGCCATCCTTTACTACCTTGATTGCCGTAGCCTGGGTCAGAAGAGTCCGGCTCGGTTTGATATTGGTGCTTGCCATTCCAAGAAGCATCGGGCCATCTTGAAGAGCATCAAGGGAAAGCATGACGAAGTTGCGGGTATCGACATACCTATGGCCGTTGACATCAAGGGTATATGATTTGACCCGGTGAGAACCCTCGGCGTTCTCTATCTTATTCTTGAACTCAGCCGGAGTGATGGTACCGAGGAAGTTGGAATCCATTCCCTCGCCATCGTAGACCGCAAAGTTTCGATAGAACTTGAGGATGATACCGCGGAACTCGGGGCCATAAATCTTCTTGGTGGCAGGGCAGAAGAACATGCCTGGTTCAAGTCCCTCGATCCTGGCGGAAGAGTTCTTCTTTACCTGGTCAGAAGAATCCTGCGCGATCTTGAGGAACGGCAGGGTAATACAATCCCTATCGACTCCCTCAAGTCCCGTAGTTCCACCGATAAAATCTATCGGCGCGACATCGAATGAACCAGTCTTTGCAAGATCGTCCATACTATTACCATCCTTCTGTTTTCTTTCGTGGTCATACGATCACGAGACGTGATTAAAATCCTCCTTTCGGCTTCTTGACATCAGCCTTACGGAATATGCTGATCTTGACCGCATCCTCAGGCGGTTCGGTCCCACCAGCATTCAAATGATCCTTCAAGACCTTTTTCAACGTCATGCTATGGATCGAAGAATCACGAGCATAGTTGTATGCTCTATCCTGTAAGAATTGTAGAAGATCTTCATCAACTCCGCCCTTCTCGAATGCGAAGGTATCCTTGATAATATCGCCATATCCATTCTCCTCAAGCCATGCGGCAAGTTTCGACTTATCGCCCTGCTTGGTTTCGTAGATCGTATCGATGGATACATAGGTGCCATCTTTCATCGTAGCATCCTGCAAGCCAGCTTCAGCCAGGGCACACGGGATATCCACGCGTTCAATGGTATTCTTCTTTTCCTTGTAATACTTAACTACTTCTTCTAGTGTTTCGATCGAAGGATAGCATCCAATAAATGCGATGAGATTGTCTACTCCAGTGGGATTACTAGGTTCTTCAAGGTGATTAAGTTGGTCAACAAAGATGGCAAGCTGTTCATTGATATTCATATCTTCCTTCCTTTCTTGCGGCGTTCCCGCCGTCCGGCGATTAACATACCGCGACTTTCGAGTCTTGTCAAGTGCTAAACGAGATTGAAAATGTCTTCGATTGTCATGTCCTGGAACTTTGCGCGGATATCTGTCTTCGCTGCAAGGAGTTCCTCGATTCTTTCATCTACCGTGCCCTTTGTTATAAGTGTCTTATATACACATACCTCCTTTTGTCCTGGCCTATGGATTCTATCTTCCATCTGCCAATTCTGCGATGGTGATAGCACTCGAGAATAGGAATATTGGAGATGGCAATGATCCTGGAGATTTAATCCGAAGGCTCCGGCCTGTGGATTAAGGACCATGAAGCGCACCTTTCCTTCCATAAAGAGGCGCTTGCCGATGTCGCGTTCTACTACATTATCTCCAAAAAATGCAACCGTTGGGGCCAATTTCGATAACTCACGGACAAGCATTTTGATTTCGTGTGTAAACGCTGCCGTAATAATTGCCTGTTCATCGGTGTCTTGAAGTTCAGCCAGCAGCATTTGGAGTTTGGGTGGACTATCATCAATGATCTTTGACTCTCCCTTAACATTGATAGCGCCACCAGTGATCTGTCTGAACTTAGTAAAGAGGGCGACTTTGTTGGGTACTGTAAGTACACTTTCTTCAATAAGAGCCATGAGTTGTTCTTTAAGTTCCTTGTATATCCTTCTCTGCGAATCAGACAGTTCGACATGAATCTTGACATGGATTTTTTCCGGTAGGTCGAGACAGTCCTTTTTGAGTGCTCGTGAGCAGTACGGACTGATTCTATCCATGAGTTCCTGCATCCGCTGGAAACCAACAACCTTCTTGAATGTCCGTCCACCTGGTCCATAAGCATCCTCCAACAATGCGTATCGTGCTCTGAATAGGAAGTATGATTTCACGTTCCAGAATCCTGGATGCAGAAACTCGAACTGCATATAAAGGTCAAGCGGAGTATTCGTTATTTCTGTTCCAGACAAAATCATTCTTCCTTTTGCTAGCTTGCCAGCAAGGAGAATATTCTTTGAACGCTTGGCATTGTAAGTTTTTATATAACTGGATTCATCGATCACCATTAGGACCAATCTTTTCTGTAGAAATGTCCTTACCCTATTGCGCATGGCCTCCGGTAAGGACTGAAATGCTTCAACGTTTACAACATAGATCGATTTCTCTTCCGACTCGATTATCCTTCCAAATTCCTCTTCTGATTTCTTAGTTGTTCTGCCATCCCATGTGGCTATTGCATAAGGAACGTTCATATGCTTTGGTAGTTCATCATCTATCCATACCGAGCAAATAGCCTTTGGCGCAATGATAAGAAGCGAATTATAGAACGTGGGTATTGATAAGAATGTATCGATCGTCGTCTTCGTCTTGCCGGTGCCCATTTCCATGAACAAAGCATGGAATCCATGGCGCTGGAGATTGTCTATGGCTTGAGAGATAGCTCGTTTCTGATGCTCATATGGTGTTAGCATTCAGGTTTTCCTATAACTTGATTGCACATAGGAAGTGGAGTCCACATTACTGCGTTGAACTCACCCCGCGTCAGTATATACTGACGAGGCGGGACAAGTTCACCAAGTCCTGATACGGCCCTTCGCTTTCGCAATGATCCAAGATTGAGGATTTTGCCTGTCTCTTCCTCGTATATCTTGGCCCATTCTTTAATCGTCTTTTTCATTATACGCCTCCCTTGCCGCTGCTCGATCTGATCTCTGATCTATTTGTATCCCTACGTATTGCCTTCGCCCGTTCCGCCCAGCCTCGGATGGGAATCCACGTTCCCGCATCGCCCGTCCAAAGGCTGTCTGCGTCATCTTGGATGCATATCGTTCACCGTCTTCATCTGCCCACGAAGTAAATGCCTGATATAGATCGCTTGCAGAAATTAGAATCTGATCAGGCCGACGCATAAGAGGATCATTGCTAGCTGTTACGCATCGACTCCTAACGAATCTACCAATAATATCTTCATCTTCCCTATATTCCTGCGTCTCTTCAAGTAAGACCTTGGGAATATCAAGACCCTTTCTTCCACCGCCACTTTTTACCCATTGTCGGCATCCTTCCACCATCCAGGCCAAGATTCCTTCTCGTTCTTCCCATAATTTACTTGATAGTTCGTAGTCTATTTTAGGTCCTTGTACTAGGTAATCAAATGGTACAAGAATTATACGGCGCCATATCCCATAGTCGCCACCAGATACTCGGGGCCGATGGTTTGTTGATATTACTATTTTCCATGAAGGATTAAATTGAAAAAACTCTCCATGTAGGAATCTTGCTACGATAACATCTCCTCCCGTCATCCCCTTTATCTTTGATTCAGCGAGTTTCTCATTCGCGTTTGTCTCAGTCGCTAGTACGAGTCTTGCCCCTCGCAGAGATGCAACATCATTAGGGATTGCTCCAGCTTGTTTCATTATGAATGTATCAGGCGGAGCTGTTCTTGAATAATCTCCCATAATTCTTGATATAAGTTCGACTAATGTAGACTTTCCATTAGCGCCATTACCATAGAATATTGCGAATGTCTGCGCTGATACACTTCCTGTCAAAGAATATCCAAACCATCGCTGCATAAAATTAGATATATCTGGTCTACTTAAAGTAATATCATCAAGGAACTTCATGAACTTAGGACATTCCGTATTAGGATTATAATTAGTGTTAGTCATCATAGAACACATGAGTCCTGGATTATGTTCTTTTAATTTTCCTGTAGCAAGATCAACAACTCCATTTCTACAATTAAGGATCATTGGTTCAGCGTCAAAGTCTGTTTCATGAGCCGCAACATGAGGCTCTCGCGCGGCCAGGTCTATAAGGGCTGATATCCTTGGCCTTGATTCACAGTCCATTGCAAACTTAATAGCGTCTTTGTCTCCGCTAAGTGCCATACTTCTAATTGTTTCCTTTATCATGGGAGTTATGGCTGATTGCTCACGGTCAGACCATTTCCCGTTTCCCCATACACACCACTTTTTTTTCTCACTATTATATTTAACTATATCTCCATATCTGTCTACGAATCTCTCAGCATTTCCCATGTCCGTAGCATTTCGTTCTTCTTGCGGCTCATCGGTTGGAGCTTCGACTCCAAGTTCAATCAAAGACAATTCTCTGGCGACTTCCAGCAAAGCCTTCGCCCTTTCTAGCCCGCCGTCTTCTGATATACAGTCTGCAATATCCCATCCCTTAAACTTATCTTTAGGTGGATCAACCATCCGCACCTTACATCCTTTGCTGGCAAGGCGGGAAGCAATATCGATCATAGCCGATACACCAACATCATCGGCGTCGGGCCAAAGAATAATATCGGCGCCATCCAATCCATCGAGCATTACTTTTGTGGCTGATCCTGCGCCACCATGCCAGGTTGTGACGCTATACATGGAAAGACTACGTGCCGCAATAGTCTGGCATTTCTCTCCTTCAACAATCAAAACCGTCTTCGTATTATCAAATGGTATAAGCGGCCGCGCGCCGCCTAAAGAAGGCGGGAGCCCTTTGATCCATTGTCCCCCGGTATAATACAAGGGGAATATTTCCTTCTTTCCGCCATAGTCGCGTCGCACGATGACAAACATCGGCTCTCCGTCGATGTTCTTTGAGTTGTAGACTGTTACGAAAGATGGCGTAGGATCGCTGAACGCTGGCAAGAAAGAAAATGGTTTCCAATCCGGCCGGATTGCTTCAGGGGAGGACGCCCTAGGCTCGGGTGCGCGTTCTGTATGCCCGATAATATCTCGGGCAATATCAGCGGCACTTTTTCCTTGAATCGTTGCAAGAATATCAAAAATATCTCCATTATCTCCGGTGGCAAAGTCATAATATATTCCATCATCGCGTACAGAGAATGATCCTATATTTTTATCGGGCCGGCTTGGGTTTAGGCAATAATAATTGCGCCCATTCCAGTAGGCTCCTGGTGACTTGAAATGCTGCTCAATGAACTGTCGAGAGATATGGCCGTGCGCCTCAGAAAACAATGTATTAGCCATATATAGTCCTTATAGTTGCAATAGTATGGAGTATATGCCAACTCCTAAAATTAATCTAGTCCTTTAATTTCCCTTCAAGCGCCTTTCTGCGTAGATTTTCCACGATATCGTAAGAAATTAATATGCGCCGTGTTGATCCTACTCTCTTATAGGGCAACCTTCCACTCGCCATCCATCTTTTTATTTTGCGTTGGCTTACTCCAATTCTGATACCCGCTGTTAGCATTGAGTATCCTTTAAGTTCATTTGCTAGGTTGTTAAGCGATTCTTTGTCGTAATATTTATATCGTCCAAATATTTGCGGCGTTATCATCCCTATCATTGAATAGTTTCTGAATGTTTCTCTCGGAATACTAAGATACTTTGCCGCTTCATCCGTTGGATATAATCCCATGTTTAAAGCTTTTGATCGTTGGTCTTCGGGGTTATCGCTTTTTTTTGCTACTGCCGGCTCGGTTTTCTTTCGCTCGCCTCTGAACTTTTCATGCTGTCTCTTTCGCTCATCGGACTTTTCTTTCCTAATATCATATATTTTTTTAAATATAATATGCATATTGTTTTCGTCTACATATGTGCTACTTTTATATGTATATTTATGTATCGTTGGTAATTGATTTAGGGCCTCGGAAATAGTTTCTCGGCTTACATGGTATTCTTTTTCTATCCTATAGATGCTTATATAATTGAATGGTATACTTGATTTTTCTACAGCGCTAATAACGTCATCATAATTAAACCATTGACTAAATATTCCGTGATTGAAACAAGGGAATAGACCAGCCTCTATTAATGCCTCGCATATAAGCATTTTGTCATATCCTGACTCGCGCGAAAACGTTCCTACTGTTATTTTATCCTCCGCCTCATTTTTGTCATGGCTCGTGGAGTCTTTGGTAGAAAAAAGTGGACCAGTTATGCACATATGCCGTGGACAATCCCTGTTATCCGATGGTGCTATTATCTGATCTATCTTATAGGTATCATTCATTCCTTATTCTCCCTCCCCCGCGCTCGCGGGCTTATCGTAGTCCGACATAGACCAAAGCTTGCGGTTGACAAGTTCTTCTAGTTGCCGGGTTACTCGCTTTATGCGAACCTCGTCACACTCTGGGCACCAGTAAGGATTCTTCCGGCCGGTTCCCGCAAAGGCTCCTGTTTCTCGCCCGCATCCTTCGATGCAATATCTCCGCCTCATCCCTCCCCCTCCTCCGCGCTCGCGGACGAGGCTAAGGCGTTGGCGCGATCGGTTACAGCATCAAATATTCCTATGGCCTTGAGTTTTCCGCGCAGATCGCTTCGCCATGAGTAGCGCCGCTCTGGCTCGGATGGGGGTAAGTCGGTATAGCCGAGGAGCCAGACAAAGATGTCGAGGAGATTCGCCTCTCCGCCCGTCGGCGCGGGGCGCTCGGACTTCTTGGTGCCAAAGAATCCCGCAACGTCGAACGCGGCGATGTCGCGGCATGAGTCGCAATCGCATTCGGGGCCGTGCTCGCCCTGAGGCTCGGAGCCCTGGATGGCGGCGCGGAGGCCCTGATCGCTCAGGTTGTGCTTTGCAATATTCGCCTGCATCCACGTCACCGCGCGTTCCGCCGCCTCGTCCCGTTCGCGCTTTAGTAACATAGCAAGGTCGCCCTGCTCAGCGTTGTAGCCTGCGGCGTATCCTTCGTCCCATTCGCGCTGGAGGGCGGATTCAGCTATCTTCATAACCTTGGCGATTGCGTCGGTGCCATAGTCCTCTATTTGGTCAATGTCGATGTCGCAGAATTGGCAGGCCAGCTCCCGCGCTCTGTCGGTTAGGGCGCTCACTTCTTCCTTCCTTTCTTTAGGTCAGTAGCAAGGATAATTCTTGGTTGCGGTAAACAATCGCACTCGAAGCACTGATTTTCTGCACATTTCACACAGAACCACACACCGCAGTTACTGCACTTGTAGGTAGCGTTAGGCTTTTCACATATAGCGCATCTCATTCCGATACCTCCTTGTCGTCCTCGCGCATGTCTGGCCTATCATAAGGAGTTGCCGGGCGTTCCTTGAAATTGTCATTGCGGAAATCGGTCTCGTGAAATAATTTCTTTGCTTTCTTCACCGCCTCATCGAAGGAGGCGGCGTGCACGCGTGCACCCTCGGCCATACACACGCCATTGTGATACCTGTCTAGTATCCACTCTCGGTCAGCGCTCTGCGCCGCATTAATCGCTGCGTCCTCGCGGGGGCTTGAGGCTAGGGCGGCGCGGGCTCTCCGATATCTCCCGATGGCCACGGCGTAGTCCTCAGGTATCGGCATCGAGTCGGCCATTGCATCTGCCGATTCGATCAGCTCCCTGAGCGCCGCGTCCGCTGGGCGGGAGAGGCGGGCTCGTAGTATTTGAACAGCATCAGCCAAGACACTTGAGGGGCTGTCATCGTCTCCACCAGATCGCGCCCAATCTAGGGCTCTATCGATCTGCTCGTCGTCGAGCGCCCGCGCATTCTGTTCCGACTTGGCCTGTGGCGGGAAGTGGTCGCGGAGAATGACGGCGATTTCTCTGGTAAGTAGTCCGCGCTCTTTCCCACCACCCTTAAGCTTTATTTGTAATTCTTTCGCGATTGCATCGTAGTCGTAGTCCATGGATTAGTCCTCCACCTTGTAACCGTAGTGAGCAAATATTTCCCTTACGCGGTCCTGCCCTCCAATCATGTAACGGCCGAACTCCTCGATCATCGCCATCGGCACCGTCTTCTCGGCGGGAGCGGAGAGGCGGGCAAGTGCGGCAAGAACATGCTGTTTATCGCGTAAGTAGATAAGCCGGCCCTTGGCTCCTTCTTCATAAACGGTAGGGACTTGCTCGATCCATAAACGTATTTGAGTAATATTCGCCTTCCGTGCGTTCTGCGACTGCGAGGCGGGGGCGGCGAGTTGCGACATGAGCACGCGGGCTTCGGGAGTATCGGGCATCTCGAATAGTTGCCGATTCATTCCCTGATCCGCTTCGACGTAGAACACGAGGTCTCTATATTTGTTTCGTGGAAACCATCCGAACCGATAGGCGCTCGGCCCCTCGTCGCGTTTCGCGTCGGGCAACGGATTGGGTGTAGGGCATGCACTGGAGGTATGCAATTGGTGACATAACGGACACGCTTCGCCTCCGACGCGCAGTGAGTTGTCGTAGTCATTTAGGCGTTTCGTCTCGGGCATCCTAGTCCTCCTCGTCTCGCAGTGAGTTGTCGTATCAAGCGTTTTGTCTCGGGCAATGGAGGTGTACGGAAACCCTGAGTACATACATTTGCTGAATTATATAGGCATGCCCAACGCTCATTTGCCTTACTACCACATCCGGCTAAAATGTTTGTTGCTTTATCCATATTAAGAGTCCACGGAGTTTCGTCTATGCGCTTAATCATTGAGGGCCTCCTCATTCCGATTCATATTCTCTATAACATGCCTGTATTTCTCTATTTTTATCATACTTATTGCATGCTCCACTATTTTTATTATAGCATGTTTCTTTATTTTTACATTTAGTATGCAACACTATGCTATCTTCTGAATACACGTTTATATTTCCAGTATCCCACTTTATTCTATAAGGAAGTCCTGACATTTTTAATTCTATTATCGTTCCTATTGTCGGATTGCCTTTCTTGTCGCAATCTTGTTCTCCGTATACCCAATTTTCTTTATTCCTTTCTACTCTATCGCCAAGTTTATATCCAAAATAATCCATATGCATAATACTATCTCCCTATCGTTTCATATTCCTTATAACATAGCGGAGGATCAAGCATAGCCTCCGAACAAAGGTCAATAGTCGCATTATAACATGACTTCATATATTTACATTCGCATACACCTAATAAACTTTTAGAGTCATACATATATTTTCTTCCTGTCTTCCACCGTACTGTATAAGGCAACACGCAATTCTTATCTATGGAAATTATTGTTCCCAATACTTTGGCCCCCGTGAAATTACAATCCTGGTCTCCCCAGCACCACCCATGCTCGTTTCTTCTCACTCTATCGTTCACTTTAAATACCATAATTTTTCTCCTATCTCCATTCTCTTCCCGGCAAACCTATCCACCAAAAAGGAGTATTATTCGTAAGATACTGTGATTCTCCCGACGGATTCGATATATAATATTTTCTGCCGATTCTATAGCATATATACGTCTTCATTTCTTCTCCGTAGTTTATTGTTATTTCTTCTTTTGTTTTTCTTGTTCCTTCATTGTTTACTTGTTTTTCCCATACGCCCATAATTGGCATATATTCTGGAGGAGTCCCTTGCCCCCATTCATATATTCGGACATATTCGGTCTTTATCATGGCCTCTGGCTCTTTATACGGAACAAGAGTTGACGCTGATAATGTGCCACAAAAAAGTAAGATATATATAATTCTTTTAATGTTTTTCATCTTTACCTCCTTTTGGCAAACTGTCATCGCGTATTCCTATCATCCTAAGTATCTCAAATACTTCTTCGATCCTAGTAAATCCGTATATCAATATTGATCCCAATATGAAGCAAATAGCGTCTCGTATCATTTTTTTGCCTCACAAGGATCATAGTTTAACCTCCCTGACCTTATCATCGTGGCTAGTTCCCCTGCTTTTCTCATGTGATGCTCCGTCAAATAATCCTCTAGCCTCTAGGCTGATATATAACTTTGTAATAAACTTCCATATATAAGATGCCTTATTTGTTTTCGGCATCTCTTTTTGTATTGTTTCTAAGTACGCGGCACTAGGTTCTCCTAATATTCTAATATATTGTACCTTACCTCCTTCTATAAAGCATGATACAAGTTTACCATTGGTACGGCCTACTGCAAGCATTACTGATGATGATAGATTATCATCGAAGTATACTCCGGTAAACCGCTTAATACTCATTATATCGGTTTCCTTTCGCATAGTCTAGAAGATTTCCTTGTCTAATTCCATTCTTATTGATAGGAATAACCTTGTTTTTATTATTTCCGTTTCGCTTTGTTCGCTTATCGTTTATTGATTTATCCTTCTCCTCGCTTTTGATGCTGTCTGTTGTCTCCTGCTCCATTGATTCAATGCATTGGATCTCATTCATCATATCAAACATCATTTTTAATACTATATCATATGATCGAACCTTCCATCTATCAATCCAATAATGAGCTGAAGAATTATATATCGGTGCTATATATAAGGCTCCTGATTTTCTAAAATCCGAAGTATATCCGAACAATACGGAATTGTATAAAAAATCATTAGAGAATGTTTCATATGTCTTTAAGCATCCAAGGAATGTTAAAGTATCGTTTTCATGATTATATACATATATTTTATTATATGCTCTGTTGACATATATTCCTATACTAGGATCGACTATATAAAAATCATGAAATGTTTTGTAGTCCATTCGTGTTGCGATTGTTAGTCTCATGGGTATATACCATCTAAGAAGGTCGAATCTTATTATTGCATCAAATCCTCCATCTTGCCCATTAAAGTTTTTTCTAGCAATATTTACGATAGATGCTACCTTTTTTGAATATTCATCTTTATATTTCTTTATTGAATTTGTATAATATTCTGGCTCGTAATTGTCGTATGATACTTGTGAATTTATATTTGTGCTTACTGGAACTCTTTTTATATATGTCTTATTAGAATACATAACGCCATCACAAGTTTCAAACTCTCCCGATAGTGTCGCTATAGTCCCATCTCCATTCAGGCATAATATCTTATTATACCCGAAGGTATGCTCTAATAGTTTCTTTATCTTTTTATTTTGTTCCCATCCACTTATGACAGATATTGGATAAAGAATATTCGATATCATTTCCATTGTATCACTTGGTCCAGTTTTTTTATCCTTGTCTTGATATGATTTTGTGCATGATCCTGCTAGTGTTCCAATGTTTAAAACTCCATTATGAACTACTACTGAATCATATACACCATTCAATCTTTCCATTGTCTCATAATCTTCAACGAGAGGGAATGGATGGGTGTGTATAGGATTATTTTTTGATCCATGCGTTCCAATGCGGAAGTGAAATATCATTGCAGTTTTTTGAGTGTCAATAAGTGTTTCTATCTCTTCTAGCTTTGTATTAAAATCAGTAATGGTCATGAGACCTTTATGAAGATACACCTTGCCTTCATGGGCATATGCTATTCCTGCTCCATCTGGATTAGCTTCGAAGCATGCAGCAAATGTATCACGCGAAGGAATTGTAATATCAATTGGTTTTGCGCAGATGATGCACATATTTATTCGTCCTCCCTTATTGCGGCGTACCCTTCACGTACTTTTATATCCGTATAGGAATTGAATAAATCTTTAATTTCTTTTGTTATTATGTCTTTCTTAAATAGATCAATATCTATATATATATATTCTGGTCTGAATTATCCACTGATATTGATCCATCATTATTGAGTTTTATTTTGCTATTATCTATCGGAATATTAGTAAGCCTTTTAAATTCATCACTGGATGATCCATATTCGACGAATGCCCACATTTCTCCTTCTTTTATAAATTTCAATCCATATTCTTTTGTTATCATTTTTACCATCATCGAGCTGGCCATTAAAGTAATATATTTTATTATTTTGATATTGTTTTTATCTATTGACTGGGGGATTTCGAGAGTCACCATTCTGGAGTTTTCGTCGGCTAATTGCATTATTTTTATTTTCTTTTTTCCGTCCCATCCTTCTCCAATCATCCTGGAGTTATAATCAAGTAGTTCCGTATAGCGCGCATAGTTAATTATATCAAGCCATTTCAGTTTCAAGATATCTGCAATATGTGTCTCTTTATTTATTTTTACCATGTTATCTACGAGCTGCAAGGTGGCCCAAAATGTTATAGGATTTAATGTTCCTCGGAATATTCTAAATTCTGCCGTATTACTTCTATTCATGTTAAGCGTTCGATATCTATCAACCTCAGCGTGATCAATATACCGGAACCATTCTTCCATCATTTTTTCTATATTCCCAGTTGCAATAATCTTTGCCTGAAAAGATATATTAAACATTCTCTTCGCCCAGTGCATATCACTGGTTCCTTTTCGGCGTGAGAATATAAATAATTCAGGCCAAAATAATTCAGTAAGTACGCCAAGCTGGCAAAGTTTTATCTTTCTATTTTCAGATATTTCACCATAAAACGTTCTATCTATATGGACGTGTAGTCCGCATGTCTCAATATCATGTGATAGCATTCCTGATTCCTTTGGTATCTTTAATAGGTTCTCATATCGAGTTCTATTTTCCATCATATATTTAAGCGTAGATGGATGTGTTACTTGTTCAAACCCATGCGAAAGCGATCCATCACGCTTTATAAATACATGTTTTGCTCCAACATTTTTATATATACGTTTTGCAATAGCATTAAGGTCTAAAGAACTATAGCAGTCTACCTCTAGTTCAAATCCCATAAATAAATCATCTTTTCTTTCGGACTCCCCGTGAAAGAAAAGCGATCCAGGAGAGTATGAATGGTTTGAGTTTACAAAACTCCCGCCATTACCTCTTTCGTTTAATAATGTATAATCAAATTCTGATAACACTCCGCAAAAGCAGCTATTACATATTATATCTCCTTGTTTTATGTTCTGTTTTTTAAGATGTTTGGTAAACGCGAATGGAATCATTTCCGATGGTGTATGGCCCTGAATAACTCTTTCGACCTGAGAAGGTGGTAATGTAACTCTTGTCAATGTAACTCTTGTCGTAGAATCACTGCCATAACCTGGTCGGTATGATGGTGCAAATATCTCTGAAGGTGAAAGAGGTATGCCGTCTATATCAACACTATCCCTTTTTTGTGTTCCTTCTATTCTTTCGATAACAACATTAAGTTTTTGCATAAACGAATCAGAAACGATATGGTATTGTGTCTTATGCTCCCTGTGATTGCATTTTACTGTAACAAACTCATCCTTATGAATGGGGCATATGGAAAGCGTTGACGTATGTCCTTCTATTCTATTTATAATTACATCGTCATAATTAACTTTAGAATAGTTATTTCCGCATAAACAACACTGACCAACCTTGTATCTTTCTGTTACGAGTGGAGACCATAAATCATTCTTAATATATATAAATGATTTGTCAAACATTATTATTTTTCTCATTTCTGCTTCATGGCAAAAGTCGCCTGAAATTTCGCATTTATGGTACTCTTTAAGACATTCGGGACACAAAATCTTTCCTTCTGGGTTTTTTATTGCTTCTGAATATTCCTTCAGTATCAAGGTTCCACAGTGTTCACATCTCACTATATCTTTGCTTAAACATTTCTTACATACGTGTAACCACTGTAGCACTCCTCCGGGCATATATATCTGTCTTGCATGGGTATAATTATTGTAATGACGTTTTTTGCATATTCCGCATTCTTCGGTATTCCTTTCTAGGCATGATGGACAATAATATTTCCCAGATTCTATTTTGCTATATTCTGGTTCACCTTCGGTATGAATATGTCCGCATCCTGCACACCCTCTCTCTTTCTTCATAATTCTACTCCCCTCATACTATCTCTTTCGTTACGGGTCCTATAAACCCTAATCAATGGGGCGGGATTCGAACCCGCCCAGCCGCATTACTGTCAAAAAATAATCCAGCTTTGGGGAATCCTTAAGGGTTTAATAGGACCCGTTCGGAAGCGCTACTCGCTCAGGATTTTTCGACAGTTCTATAGGTCCCCTACCTGGGCATCGTCTGCCTTACAGGCAGAGCTGAAAGTAATCGTTGTCCATGATTTCGTAGCTTGTGACGAACGCGTCGATCTCATCGTCCGTCATGAGCTGGAAAATCCCCTTGGCGCGAAGCACCTGGAACCCCGAGTGACGCTCATCGATGAAGCCGTTCAGCGGGCCTTCGTCGTCACAGGGACTCTGGTAGCCGCGCTTCCAGACCTTGCCGCCGACCGTGTAGCGCTTGGCCGCAAGGTAGGCGGTCAGCGTGAACTTCCCGCTCTCCGGCACATTCTGCTCGCTCTTCACGGACAGTACGTCGAGCGTCTCGGTGCTCCGCTCGGCCAGTACGAAATCCTTACGGACTTCGGCGAGTGCCATGGCCGTTTCAGGCGACATGGCGCGGCCATCGTCGTAGATAGCCAGCCCCGCGATGATCTTCACGTCCTCGCTGTCGAGTGCGATGTCCTTGTAGTCCGGATTGTCAGTCCTGAACTTCGTGTTCGCGGCCTTCATGTTCTTGGCCAAGGCCTTGCGCGCCTTGTCAACCTGTACGAGAGTAGGGACCATAGGTACCTCCAAGTCTATACGTTCGCTTCCCATACGGGAGCGATTATTCCTAACCACTAGACTCGATCTTCCTTACCTGCGCTTGGTGTCGGCCCTTGCGGCGACCTTTTCGGAGGTCTTGACGGTCGGCTCGTCGTCCTCGTCCTTATCGTCGAACGTGACTACCGAGTCGAAGAGATGGTCCTTGAGCGCCGGGATGTCCTCGGCGATCTTGACGGACATGTCGAACTTGCGCCTCTCCTCGGCGATCTTCTTGATGATCGCCGGCATGTCGTCCTCCCTGGCGCTGACGAGCTGGATTTCCAGGTCCAGGACGGCCTTCTCCATGATCTCCTTTGCCCGGAGAGCCTCATCGGCCACGCGTTCGAACGAGCGCTTGATTGCCGCGAGCTGAAAGGGCCACGAGAGAGTCTTGATGGCCGACGCGCCCTTCTTCCGCAGGAAATCGATAAGCTTCACTTCCTTCTTTGCCATGTCCATTCTCCTTGCCTGTCTTACTTTCCATGACGCATACGCGCCACGCCATGCGGTTTCTCTAGCTGAGCATCGCTAGAACTTCCAGATACGGGTCCTGGATCGGATCGAGGCTCGTCGAAGCGGAACTCGTGGGGCTCTTCGGAGTGTCGATCGAGAACTCCGAAAGGCTCGATTCCTTGAACCACAGACAGGACTTTGACCCCACCCAATGGTATTCCCCCTTGTAGCTCGATGTCTGGTGCGGAGTTCCGTTGTGGCCGCCCTTGAAGCCTTCGAGAGATACGAGATACGGATGCTTGCGCCTCGACGATGAATCGTATCCTACAACCATCCCAATCCATTGTCTGCCGTCTATCATGCAATAGACGACTGAGTTGTCATTGTACTTTCTTGCCATTTAATTAACCTCCTTCCGATGGCTCTTGTTCATATTCCCTATACTTATCGCATGTTTGCAATAAGTCTTTAGGCTCTGCTACTATGATCGGATTACACTTATTGCTACTTTTTAAATAACACTGTGCGCAAACATCAGGGGAACAAATGATATACTTTATACCTATTCTTACAATATTATTAATTCTTAATATCTTGTGCCCAAATTCATATTTTATTTCAGCTCCAGTATAATCAATTCCTTCTAAGCTTGGATTTTCAACCTTCGCTTCATACCACGTATCATTAAATAAAAGAACTTTACTATTATCTAAAAATCCTACCACAAGGCACATATTCTTGAACCTAAGAATATTATCAACACTTACCCGGCCCTCGGGTAATACAAAATCTCCAGAACAAAGCTTTTTGTTATTTGTATATGATAACATTTTATCTTCATTTCCTATATTGCGTACCAATAACTTACCTTTGATGGTTCCTGCGCTTATTATACTTTTCCTATATCCAAGTATTTCCATTTATTCTTCTCCTATAATAGAGCTACAACAACCATTAATATAAAACACAACGCCAGTATCACTATTGAGCATATAAGGGCAATAGCCATTTTTATTTGTTCCTTCATATCCCCTTCTTTATCGCATAATAAAGGCGGGCAAGGTGGTAGATTATACGCGGAAGTGTCTTTACCACCACAAATGCGGCCAGACATCCGAAGAAAATCTGGCCCGATATGTCCATGTGACTATAGCCAGGAATAAGATAGAGGTCCATGGTTACTTTCTCCTCGTGATAACAAGTCCTGCATCGGGATTGTTTATAGAGATTTTATCCTCCAAGGCCCGATATGCCTCATACCTCAGACCGTATTCCTTGGCCTGGAATATAACGCCTCTGATTCTATCTATGTCTCGAGCGGTCAAGATATCCTTTTTCAATAATTCATTTATGCTTTCGTTCAAGTCGGTCATCCGTTTTTGATAGACCTTCGGACGTGTCCCCTGTATTATGGCGCCCATTTATTCGCCCCCAACGCTTAACGGGAATATGAGCCATTCAAGCGCTCGTGCATAGACATACATCGCCATCCGGAAATGGTCTGTCGAATATTCCCCCGATTCTATCGCCCTGAATAACGCATCCGTTATAAACTCTTCTTCTCCAGCCACCGTATGCTCGTCGGAAATAAATCGCCTTAGGGAATCAATCTGTTTCTCATCCCATTTGTATTCCCCATGGTCTAGTAGCTCATGGAGATAAACGGCAAACTTTGAAGCCATATATTCCCCCTACCAACCTATCATCAATAGCAGTACAATAAGAGCCACAAGAAGCGCAAGCGATGCAGCGCTTATCACGATCGATGCCGTCGTGAGCGATCGCATCTTCAGCTCCCGTAATTCCTCTTCTGTCATTCCCGTTCCCCCTAGATAAGCATTTGAGAATAGGCCCCAGAAGGCCTATTCCTAAAGGCTTAAATTTTTATGCTATTTCCTCGGCGGCTATGTACCACCGGGCCGCATTATGGACCATGGAATCCGTAAATCTTGCCCTCGTATCCATGTCCCATCCGTTCATGTCCCGGCCGTACTCGTCCCGGAAACTTTCCACGTCCGGTTTCATCTCTTCCCACGCCTCGGGAAATTGATGCCTGTAGGCCCGGATGTACTGAAAATATTCCAGCGCACTCTGAAAACAATCAATCGTAAACGTCTTCATAGGGCTTTGCCCTCTTTCCTTGACGGCCTCTATGGCCGCAAGGAATGCGGGGGATATTTAGCAGGGCTTGGAAACCTGCTAGCCGCATTATGGGTCTATCGACCCGTCCTCTGCGATTTATGCTACTCGAGCAATTCGCGCTATTGTGTGCCCTTTCCCGATGAGCCGTTGTACCGTGCCATTCAACTCGTACCTGCCCTGTACAATCAGCTCCTCATACGTCCTTACTAGATTCCCGGTCGCATAGATGATCTTATAGGCCTTCATTCTTCCCCCTTTATACGCACAAGATAAAATCTATATCCGTACAAGATAAAACCTATAACCGCACAAGATAAAATCTATATCGACCGGGCTGTGGACCGGATCGCCGCATTAGGCGCTAGGCCCTTCGGCCGTAGCGCCCCATCTGCGACCTACGGGTGGGGGGATACCGTACCCGTAGGCGATGTTTGCTTTACTTGGCCGGCTTTGAGCCGATGCGGACGATCGAGCATGTGACCTGGTACTTATCCCCGTTGCCCATGTCGATCTTGCCGCCAGCAAAGTATCCCTCGCTCCCCGACGAGAACGCATTCCCGTTCTCGGTCAAGCGAGCTTCGGCAGTCAGGACGCCGTACTTCCCGAACCTGATCTCAAACGGCTCGTTCCTCGTGCTCTTCTTGCCCTGAACTTCGATGGCGTCTGCCATTTGGTACATCCTTTGGCTGTATTATATACAGCCTTCTTAGGGTCTTAGTCCTACACATGTAGGACTGTCGGACCGAGCATCGCTGTTCGGCGATTTCCGGCCGGCGAGAAACCCATTGCAAACGCCGCGCCAAAAAACTTATCCACAAGTTTTCCACAGGACTTATCCACAAGGGGAAAACCTGTGCATAACTCGCGTGCCAACTCGTTTTTTATTCGCGTAATTCACGTTCTTGACAGGAAATACGCGCACGCTCGGGCAGGCGCACGCGCGTGTTCTTAAATAGAAGGCGAAAAAATCGCAAAAAAAGTTGTGCACAACTTGTCCACAGCCCAAAAATCTCCAATCCATCGCAAATCCTGGGTGTGAAAAAAGTGGCTTGTGTGAAAATCGGCACAGCGTGGGCAAGTCGTTTTGGCAAAACGAATTGCCGGCAAAAGTGGAGATTTTGGAGTGAAAAACGGCACAGGGGCGCCGCAAACTGACAAAAAATGTCGGAGTGTCGGGCTTGGCGTGACAAAAATGTCGAATGTGTCAAAGTCGAGCAGTGGCGAGGATACGCCGACAGGTTGACACGGGGCGCGGGATTGTCTGGGTTTGAGTGTGAGTGTGACATTATGGCATAAAGTGTCATGCTGGAGTTTGACAAAATTACTGATTGTGTCAATCTTGAGTTTGACAAAATATACGAATATGTCATGCCCAGTTTGACAAAATAGTTGAAAGTGTCATGGTATTGAGGGTTTGAGGGTTTATTTGGGTATTTATATACAGACTCGGGTTTCACGATTGTGTAGATTGTGTGTAGACTATGTGACGAATACTAAACGCTACACTTGACAAAATCCTTTACACTTGTAAAATTGGGTGTTTTTGGTTAGGCGACACTGGTGTAGTGTAATTCTTGGTGGTAGCGATAGCTATTGCACTATTTGGGGATTGGAGGTTTTGGAGTATTGCGGGTTAGGTGAAGACATGAACTTTTGGTTCATATAAGCGGGCGTGATTTCTAGATAGTTTGAGAGTTTGTACGTTTATCTGGTATTATTATTTTATATAACATATATAATCCATATATATGTATATACATATATACCTATAAAATAAATACCCGGAAAAACTGTCGAATCTCACAAACTATCTAGAATCATTACCTTGTAAGCAATAAAAGTTTCGATAGTTGCACTGTAACCCTCAAACTATCAAAAGGTGTATGATTTATCATACACTTGCATAGTATGTGCGCCAAAAGCCCACAATCCCGTTCCCGCACGCCCCTAGGCCCCACAATCCTGCGTCCGCGCGCACAAGGCCCTAGCTCCCACAGCCTAGCGTCATGTGTCATGTGTGCGTGTGGCAGGGCCCGGAATCCCAGTCCCTAGGGCCCGGAATCCGGAAGGGGGGAGGGGGGGGCCTGGGTGGGGGGACTTTGGGCGCGGGGCGGGCGGGCGCTGGGGGAGCCCCTTCTCCCCTCTCTCCCCTCCCGCCCCCTTCATCATACTTTCCATGACGCACTATAACGCACCCGTTCTCCCTCTTCTCTCATTTTCTTCCTTGGTGCAATTTTCTCTTTACATGACAACGCATTAGATATACACTTACGGCGTGAGTCGATTCAGAGCCCGGGACGGCGATTTGGGTCCCTACGGTCAAAGTCTTCCAGGACTTGATGATGGAGCGCATGAGTTTCACGCCCCGGAACTGGGTGCGCCGGACGGGCTCTGTCCTTTATGCAACAACACGCAAAGTCCGTCGTATGACCGGATGATTATTGACGATCTGCCCTTAAGTGAAGTAGCGAAAAAGATTGGATTCTCGGAAAAGGTGGTTGAGCGTCACGCGGCGTTGCACGTTTGGCCGGTATACATGGAAGCGTTCAAGGAGGTTTGTGGTGCCAAGTTCATGGGCGATATACCGGAAGGAGGGGAGGATGCCCTTGGGCAGCTCTCCGCGCGAGCTCTTATCCCGCGTATCCCCGCTTTACTGGAGAAAAGAGTTGCGGAGTTATATCGACACAAGCTGCGGAGTAGAGAGGGAGGTATATCGGAACTACCTCGTGGATCGCTCGGGAGTTATGCGCTGGATGGGCAAGACGCATCTCGTCCCCTTGCGGCATGGGATGACACAAGAATCAAAGGCGAGCTAATGAAGAAGGGAGAGGAGGCACTAAATTTCTATGATGAGATGCTGGATATACGGAAGTGTGCGATCAGGATATACGATGAAGTGATGGAAGCAGGAAAGTTGAAGTACTATCCAACGGCAGTAGCGGCGATACGGGAAAGGCGGGGGATTGTAGAGACTTTAGGGAAGATGTCGCTTATAGCGAAGCAGTTGTCTGATGAGACGGAAGGGAAGAAGAAGCTATCACCGGGGATGAAATCGGTTGTGGACAGTATATTCAAGTTGCTGCCTGAAGACGAAGAGGCTGAAGACGAAGAGGCTGAAGAATGACTCGGGTGGAAGCGCTTGAGCAGTATAAGATACTTACGAAGGAGGCTACCGAACGTGGAGAGCTTGATTTACTCTACCGGGAACTTGCGGAGAGTGATTTATTCTTTCTTTTGGTGTTCATCCTTGGCGTTGCGCCCGCGAACAACGAGTGGGTGTATGCTCGATGCCGAGAGTTCCAGGCTGAGCCCGATGGATACTTGGATTTATGGGCACGGGAACACTGGAAATCGACGATTATCACCCTTGCGGCTGTCATTCAAGCCATATTGAACGATCAAAATATTACGGTTGCGATATTTTCCTTCAATAGGCCGATTGCGAAGGCATTTTTGCGCCAGATTAAGCAGCATTTTGAGTCAAACGAGCGATTAAAGGAGTTATTTCCTGAGATTTTTTGGTCTGATCCGTCAAAAGAGGCGCCGAAATGGTCTGAGGACGATGGAATCTGCGTAAAGCGCACGGAAATATTGAAGGAACAGACGATTGAGGCATGGGGGCTGGTTGATGGACAGCCAACGAGTAAACATTTTAAGCTCTGCGTGTACGATGACGTAGTAGTTCCCACGTCAGTGGGCACTCCTGAGATGATTCAGAAGACGACGGAGGCTGTTTCGCTGTCGTTCAACCTGACTTCTGAGTTTGGGGGGCGCCGATGGATGATAGGGACGTTCTATCACTATGCCGACACGTATACGGTTTTAATTAGGCGTGGTGCGGCGAAGCCGAGGATATATCCAGCGACGAAAGACGGGACAGTAACTGGGGAGCCGGTGTTATGGACCCGGGAACGACTTGCCGAGAAGGTACGTGACATGGGTCCCTATGTGTCGAGCTGCCAGCTTTTCCTTAAGCCGGTAATGGAGGGCGACGAGGTATTCAAGCTTGAATGGCTGCAATACTGGAGTCCGCGATCTGATTCGTACTGGAAGAACATGAATCGATACATCCTTGTTGATCCGGCGAATGCGAAGCAGAAAAATTCCGACTATACGGTCATGTGGGTGTATGGACTTGCGTCAGACAGGAACTATTATACGATTGATTTTATACGTGATAAGATGTCGATGTTTGAGCGATCGAGATGTCTTTTCAAACTTCATCAGCAATACCATCCGATTAATGTCGGGTATGAGAAATATGGGATGCAGACGGATATTGATTATATAAAGGACCAGATGACCCGTAATCAGTATCGATTTAATATTACACCCCTTGGCGGCATCAAGTCGAAGGAAGATAGGATCAAGCGTTTGCAGCCAATTATGCAGGATGGCCGATTTTATATGCCTGAGAGGTTATTTCATACGAACTACGAGCACGAGTCACGCGATCTTGTGCAAGACTTTATCAATGATGAATATCTGCAATTCCCCTACATGACGCACGACGACATGCTTGATTGTGCATCGCGGATTTTTGATGAGGATTTGAATACATTCTTCCCTAACGGCGGAAGCGAGGATTATCTTCCGGGCGACGAAGAGGAAGAAGATACTGGATATGCATTTGATACGTTTGAGTATATGAGGAGCTAGGATATGGAAACACGTAAAGAATCAGCAGAGGATAAAAAGCTAGTATCAAACGTCCTAAATGTTTTCTCTAGGCTCAAGGAAGAGCGCCGTAGGCACGAGTCGCTTTGGGAAGAGATAACAGATTATCTATATCCATGCCGTGCGGGGTGGAATTTTGAGACGGACACTGATTCGTTCGGCGAGCTTATTTTCGATGGGACGGGTATTGCGTCACATAATAAATTAGCTGATGGGATATTTGGGTGGTTGTGCGCTCCGTCTATTGATTGGCTTGATTTGCAGCCAATTGATTCCAAGGATCGTGACAACAAGGCTCTAATGCAGCATCTTGATTTGTGTAAGCAGCATCTCTATCGGGTGTTTGATAAATCGAACTTCTATGATGCTATTAGTGAGGATATTCATGACTGTTCGGCTCTTGGAACCTCCGTTATGGTCATGGAGGACGAGGGAGAATATCCTACCTATATTCCGCTGCATTTAAGAGAAGTGTATATTTCCGAGAACAGGTTTGGGAAAGTTGACACGCTCTATCGTGACTTTGAGATGACGATGCGGCAGGTGGTTGATCAGTTCCCGGACGCGGTAGATGACAATTTTAAGAAGTCTGCGGCATCGAATGGAGAATCTAAAGTTAGGGTTCTTCACGCGCAATGGCCGAGGGATGTGAATATTGATTCAGAAGAGATTGACAAACCTCGAATTAAATCTGAAAAGGAATACGCTTCTGTCTACATCTTGCAGGGTACGGCGTCTGCGTCGGGAGCGGTATCAGGCGGAATACTTCTTGAGAATGGTGGGGTAGACGAGAAGCAGTTTGAGGCGTGGCGATTCTCGAAGTCTCCGGGTGAAGTATACGGTCGATCGCCTGGAATGGATGCGATTTTCGATATTAAGATGATTAATCTTATGGCGAAGACGATGGCTGATGTGGCGCAGCTCGCAGCTCGTCCGCCTATCTCTGCCCCGGAGGCTATGCGCGGGAAATTGCATATAAAGCCTGAAGGGATTTCATATCGGGTAAGCGAAGAGGAAATAAAGCCGATAATTACAACGCTTGCGTATCCCTATGGCAAGGAGGAAATGCAACAGAAGATTGCGGTGATCCGTGAGCATTTCAGGACTGATTACTTCATGGTCATGTCGCAGATTCAGGCTGGATCGCGACAGAGGACGGCTACGGAGGTCATGGAACTGAAGGCCGAGGGGGCTGCTGCGCTTGGTCCTATTATTGGGCGGGTGCAAGAAGAGCGACTTGATCCGATGGTTCGTATGACCATTGCTAATGAAGTTAAGAAGGGCAGGATGCCAAAAGCTCCTGATGGAATTGATCCTAATATCGCTATCAAGGTAGTGTATTGTGGTCCTCTTGCCCAGGCACAGAGGAAGTATCTGATGGTTCAGGGGATCAATCAGGGGCTCTCTGCCACGCTACAGTATGCTCAGGTTGATCCATTTATTGTATACAACTTTAATTTGAATGAGGCTGGACGTGAGCTTGCTGTTTCATCGGGGCTTCCGTACAAGTTCTTGCGTGCGAAGAATGAAGCGGAGGCGCTTCAGGGCCAGGCCCGTCAGGCTCAGGCCCAGGCGGCAGAGCGCGAACAGGCTCGTCTTGATGCTCAAGCCAATGCGTCGAAGGCGGTAGCACCAGAACCGGGATCGCCATTGAGCCGAGAAATGTCTCAGAATGCGAGGGGTGAATAAATGACAAAGGATAAGATTGATAGGATGATGCATCTTCGACGTGTTTATGATACGCCTGATGGTCGCGAGGAGATTCTTTATCTTTTATCTGATTATGTTTTTTCGACGATTAATCTGGATGACGAGGAATCTTTGATTAGGAGAAATGATGCTTTGCGGCTTCTTTGTGAGCTTGGGGTATTGACTGACAATAATTTAGTCAAGATAGTTGACAATCTTATGGATATGGACTATATGATTAAGGAGGATTAGATGGCAGAGCCTATCAAGGACCCGGCCCCCGCTGTGGAAAAACCGGCCCCGAAGGGCGATCAGACGCCTCCCGCTGAAGAGGGGAAGCAGGGTGATCTTCCAGAGCGTGCGTGGATGCAGGACCTTCCCGAGCCCCTTCGGGCCTCGAAGACGCTTCGTAAGTTTTTGGAGAAATCTGATCTTGCGAAGTCGTATGTAGAGCTTGAGAGTAAACTTGGGCGTTCGGTCTCACTCCCTAAAGAAGGCGCTTCGGCGGAAGACTGGGGTGAGTTTTTCACCAAGATCGGCCGGCCCGGAACGGTCGAAGAGTATGAGGTACCGCCGGATAAGTTGGACCCTAAGTTTGTAGAAGACTTGCGTAAGAAGTTGCATTCTTCTGGGCTGACGAAGATGCAGTTCAAAGATACGGTTGACGTTATTGTGGGAGGGACGGAGGCTGCGAAAGCGGAAGCCGCTGCCCAACTAGAACGTAATCGTGTCGATGTTGCTGCAAAGTTGAAAGCCGAGTTTGGTAAGGATTACGAGGCGAAGATGGCCAAGGCTGAGATTGCTCTTGGCGCTCTTTTCCCCGATTCGATTCGGGCCAGACTCATTTCCGATGGCATCAAGGACGACGTGGAGTTTATGAAGGCCATGGTCGCCTATGGTGAGAAGTTCGGGAATACGCAGTTTATACGAGGGGTTCCTGCTTCTAGTGGTCCGAAGGCTGATCCGTATGATTGGATGAGGGAAAAATACGGCGGCAAATGAGACACAAGGAGTAAAGCATGGCTACGTTTGATATTGCGAGTGCATACACTCTTCCCGAGGTACTGAGGACCAAAGCGCCTGATGGCAGTCACATGTCTGCCATCGATGTTCTTTCCGGTCGGTTCCCGATCGTGGAGGAGGCTCCGTGGTTCCAGGCGAACGACGATACCTCGCATGAGTTCCTTCGGTTCACGTCTGAGCCGACAGGGTCTCTTGTTCGTCTGAATGAGGGCGCTGCGTTTGAGGCTGTGTCCACCGTGCCGGTCAGGGAACAGATGGCCCGCATGGAATCCAACCTCAAGATCGATATTCGTATTCTGGAGCGTGCTCCTGATCCGGTCGCGTATAGGCGCGAGCGTGAAGCTGCGTATCTGCGCGGCATGATCAAGCAGTTCCACAAAATCTTCTTCGCCACCAGGGACCTTGACAATACCACCTACTATGGTGATATGGGCAAGAATCAGAAGTCCATCAATGGTCTGTCCGTCCGTTACGGCACCAAGACTACTTCGGCTTCGCTCGTCGACAACGTGCGCGCCATGGCTGTCCCTGGAGCTGTCGCCAATGTGCAGTCCTCGATTTGGCTTATTAAGTGGGGTCAGGATGGCGTGTACTGCTTCTATCCGAAGACCGTATCCCGCACCTTACAGGTCAATGACCTTAAAGAGCAGGTGGTCTACGATGCTTCGTCCAGGCCGTTTCGCGCGGTCATGACGAACTTCGCGTGGGAGTTTGGCCTTGCGATCGCTGATGAGCGCTGTGTGCAGCGCCTCTGCAATATCGCTACTACGGTAGCCGTTGGTTCGTTCGATTCCGATACGACCGATGCTACTCAGGGCGAGAAGGCGCTTATCGACATGATCGAGCGTCTTCCTGGCGGCGATACTTCGAATTGTGCGTTCTACGCTGGTCCGGCCATTATGGCGGCTCTTCGCAAGAGGCTTAACTTGAAGGCGAACATGTTCTTCACGATGCAGGACGTATGGGGTCGTCCGCAACTCACGTTCATGGACATTCCGTTCATCCGAGTTGATTCGCTTACCCCGAACGAGGCGATCCTCAGCTAAGGCTAGGACAAAAGGAGAAACGGTATGATCATCGATGCCAAGTGGGTTTTTTGCGAGACTGCGACGACCACTGAGTATCTTACCCTTACTACGACCGCAACGATTTATTCGACGGCGATCGACACTCGCAAGGTAAATAGTACCACGCTGGATAATACCGGTGAGGGCTATGCCGATGGCGGTGGGGAACTGTACCTGTATATCAGGTGCAAGACTCTCGGACAGGCGTCTATTGAGACGTTCATTCTCCAGGATTCTCTTGACGATTCATCCTTTGCGACTATCCAGTCGTTTACGGTATCGTCTGCGGCGAATCTTCAGGACAAGATCGTTGTCCGTGCGGTTCTACCTCCGGGACTGCGCCGGTATTTCCGCATTGGCGGCACCAATACTACGTCTGGCACCAACGTTTATGAGGCGTGGATCGCTACGTCGTAGTATGGAGAAAGACCTGCGATAGTGGGGTTTGGCCGCTTGGAGCGATCCTGGCGGCCATTTTTACTTTTAAGGAGAAAATAGATGGCTGCTACTACGATACCGGCGTTTGATTATCTCTATGAAATTAAAGAAGCAGACATCTGCAATCGCGCCCTTGCTCGCATTGGGTCCGATCGTATTAGAGATACAATTGAGACTACAAAGCAATGCAATGCATGTAGGGCCGTCTATGAGTTTACTCGTGACGAACTTGTTCGAATGTTTGAATGGAACTTTGCGACCCGTCATGCTGCTACTAGAGAGGATGAAGATTATGATTATGCAGTTGATGATGGACGATACGCCTTTATTGCCGATGATAGATTCGCCCTTACTGGAGTCACCGGAGACACTACCACAACTCTTACGCTACCTGGAGGAACTACGATTGTACTTGGAGATGAGTATATTGGACGAAGAGTCTCGGGTACGAACATTCGAGAGAATAGTACAATCACAGCAGTCGACGATACAACTCACACGTTAACTATTGATAGGGCGACTACCGGCGCGATCTCTAATGTATATTGTTATATTCCTATCTTGAAAATATTGTCGATAAATTATTCATATGAATCAATGTGGGAGACTGTTGGCGGTGGTGCCATGAAGAGGATACTTACTGAAGAGGTAAGTTCTGTTGATGATAGCGGAAACAATCTTCTTGAGATTGAATACTTACACCAGATACTTGATCCAGATGAGTTTGATCCGACATTTACTGATGCTTTGGTTCTTAGAATAGCATCTAAAATAGCGATGATAATGACCAAGGATAGGATGATCGTGCAGAAAATTGAATCCGAGTTCTCTGCGGTTATGCAGAATGCAAGGAATGTTGCATCTCAGGAACGGCAAGTTGATGAACATGGCGATTGGTGGACAGACAGACGGGTCGGTGGCGGTCCTACTACGAGGATATCATGATTAGGCCGGTAATAACTAACTTTTCTTCTGGAGAACTGAGCCCTCGGATGGAGGGCAGGGTTGATCTGCCCATGTATTCAGGGGGAGCTCGTGAGCTTACGAACTTTGCACCTGAACGGCTTGGTGGAGTATTTAAGCGAGGAGGCTTGGAATACAAGATCAATGCTCCTGTTGACACAGGTAATGTTCGTCTTATTCCTTGGAGCATAAGTGATACTGTCGATATTGTTCTTATTCTCTATGATAATGCTATAAAGATACTCGACGTATCTGCCGGGATAGACCCAGTATATATGACTAATGTTGATCTTACTGATCTTACTATCACAACTCTTGATGGGTCTAGTGGGCTCGTACAATCGTATGACGAAGAAGATATATATAAAGTAAAGTATGCACAAAATGGTTCCGAGATAACCATGGTACATCCTGGTTATCCGGCATTTTTTATTAAAGTAATTGATGTTGATACTACCAACCATACTATTGTTTTTGAATATGGCACATATCAGTTTTTTGGCAATGTTGCCTATAACAATCCTATATCTACAGAAGACGAAGGAGATACAATAGATTCAGCCGATCTTGCCGATGCCTTAAGGAATCTTGTTAGTGGAACTACGTACACATGCGATGATTCTTTTGTATATGTTGGGGCTACTCAGTATACCGTAAACAGTATATCGATAACGAGGGTTGTTAATGCAACTCAGTTGAAGATATATGAAAATAGTTATTTGCCTACGAGGACGTTGCGGTATACTTTGACCTATGATTCCACTACTTTTCCGCATACGCTTCGATTCCCGCTCAATTTTGCGGGGCTGGCCTTTGGTTATTATTTTACAAAGAATAATGATAGCTGTATGACATCTGGAAGTACATTTATATCGATTATTACTGAGATAAAAAATACAATTGGCTCTGAGACAAATTTTCCAATAGCAATTGACCCTACGGCAAATACGGGTATTGTTCTTGTTGGTTCTAGTGATGTTGGTATAGGATATCTTTCGTGGGCTCCAGGATCATATACGATTGTTATAAATCACACTGGTGGAACTTTGACATTAACGTCTGACTCTCCTCAGTCGATACAATGTTCTATAACAATAGAATCTGAGGGAGTCTCGATTAATGGAGCTAAACTTTCTGGATCAGTACTTCTTGATTCAATTGTTCCATGGATGAAGCGCGACAAAATATACCAATGTGATCAGACGATGCAACTTAATGGAGTTACTCCAATAAATGCCCAAAAGACCTTGGTTGACGGAGAAGAACAGCTTTTGCTCGCGTATCCAAATACTGATGGCGAAATTACGATTACCCGAGAAACCACTGGGCTTATTGGACAACTTGGAGTTATTATCACTCCATTCTACGATAGTGGTGATTATCCTAGAGATGTATGCTACCATCAGGGTAGACTATGCCTTGCTGGTTCTGGAAACATGTTATATCTTTCCAAGCCCAATGACCATTCAAATTTCTGTTATTTTGAAGACATAGAGTTTGATGTTACATCGTTAAAAGATGCTGCCGATTGGGTTGATCCTCTTGTGCCTGAGACTAGAACTGATATTGACAAGACGCAACAGGTTGGTGCGTCTAGCGCTATGATGCTTGAAATTGCGACCGACGAGAACGAGGATATTCAGTGGATGGTGTCTGCTGGCGATCTTGTAATTGGGACAAGTACTACCGAATGGGTTATGCCTGCTGATTGCAATGCGATGAATGCTCGGATGGTTCAGGTATCTCGAAGCGGATCAGCATCAATACAGGCTAGATTTATCGGTAATTCCATCATATCAATTTCGCCGTCGAGGCGCGTGGTTCGATCGTATGTGCCAGGATCGAATACGCCTCCATCTGATATCTCCGAGCATGCTGGTCATTTGTTTGGAGAGAAGATAGTTGGGTTTGATTTCAGACAAGACCCGCATCAAGAAGTATTCTTTTATCTTGAAGATGGTACGGCAGTTAGACTTGTAGCAAACAGTGAGGTTCCGGCGTGGTCTAGGATTCGAACTAGGGCTGGCGACGAAATAATAAATATTGCTGTGATTAGATCATATGATGAAGATGCCATATATTGTGTCGTAAGCCGAGCTATAAATGGAGTTGATCGATACTTTATAGAGCGTCTTTCGACTATGGATGAATCTTCGTTTTCAGGGCGCGGATATCTTGATAGTTCTGAGTATGTGGCTTCTACGGGATCGGGCGGGACCTTAAGTGGTTTTAGTAGATTTGGGACAGAGACCGTAAATGTAGCATTTAGGCCTTCAACTGGAATCGAGGTTAGAGGAACTACTACCTTCACTGGAGGTGCGTCTTCTACGTATGTTGATTCTATCACTGGTCTCACAACTGCAATCCCAATTAATGCTGAGGCCTGGGTTGGTTTTGTTTATCTCGCTCGACTTGAAAGTTTTAGAATAGATTCTATTGAGACCGAAGGACTTCACAAAGGGGGCGGTGCGCTTCACGTGCGCCTGTATTCTTCTGGAGTTTTTACTGTCAAGAGAGGCTACGAAGAAGTAGAAACTGGATATAGTTCTGTGCTCCCTGTTACTAGCCTTGGAGTCACTATATATCCATATTCAGGAGCAATGAATATTGAACACGATGCTCCATATGGTCAAGATCAGTCTGTTGTGATAGAATCGTCTGATGATCAGCCTGTTAATATCTTGGTAATTGTTCCTTCATATGAAGTTTCTGGTTCTCCGTAAGAGGAGTAGATATGGGACCGTTGGTTATTGGAGGGATGATTGCTGGTGGTATAGCCGGTATATTATCGAACGAGGATAGAATAGAAGAACAGCGTCGCCAGAAACGAATAATTGATCTACAGAACAAGAATCTAAAACGGAAACTATATGCTACGTCTGCTATTCTTTCTGGGGAAATGACTATTGGAGCCATGCAGGCAACAAGAGAATCAAAACAATCTGCTATTGAAGCATATCGAGCTGGTTCTGAGTCTGAGGCGAATCTTGGAAAGTCTGGAATAAAAGGCGGAACTCCGTATTATATGGTCGAGAAGTCTATCCTTGAGAATAAGGCTGCTCTTCTTGAACAGGCGGATATTGTAAATAAGAAGTTTGGCCTTGAGACAATGCAAGGGGCCATGACGATTAATGATATCAGAGACGCGATGGCTATTAATAAAGAGCAGCAAGATCAAATAAACGAAAGGCTTGGATATCTTTCTTCGCCATTTTCTTTTATGGTCTCTGCGGCTACTGGGGTATTTTCTGGGGCCTCCATTGGAGCTAATATCCAGGAGTTTGGTGTAAAGGTAAGCGGTAATGCTCAATGGGGAGAATGGCCAATAAAATCGTCAACTACGGAGACTACGGAAGCTATGCCTATTACTTCTTTTAGTACGATACCCCAGGTAGCTCCGGCATTTGATACGTCGGCTCCTTTGCAATTTGGTGGCTCCAATATTAGTAATACTGCAAAGATTATGTCTCCGATGGTGCCGTCGATTGGTAGTTTTAACCTTGATCTTGGAAGTTATGAATCTCCATTCCAGCTTTCTGGGTCGAGAAGTGGTTTAAGATTTAATGGGTTCTAAGGAGATAATATGGCTGCGTCTGATGCTGTTGGCGATCTTGTAACTCTTTCTCAGGCGTTTGGGCAGTTTTCTAATAGTTTGCTATCTCTGTTTGATGCTCGAGTTACTGCTGAATCTAACAGGATAGCTGTTAATATCAGTAATCGGCAGACTGATTTTCTTATGGATTTTGATAGAGCTCCTGATGATCCTCGGGCTATTAATACTCACAATTGGCAGCAGAGGCTCGATGAATATACCCAAGGCATACAGGGCGATCTTGGCAGTATTCAGTCCGAGCCTGTCCGTAACGCCGTTACTCGTATGTATTCAAATTCCCAGAATCAGTTCCGTGTCCAAGTAGCCGACAAAATGGGCCAGAAAATGATTATGGAAACACGAGACGAGTACGCCGCGTCATTATTTGGTGTACAAAATGGGACAGGTTCTGCCGCGCTTCGAGCTCAGAGTTATCGCTCTTTGCTTGACAGCATTCCTGATGGATACTTTTCAAGCACCGAGAAAAAGAAGTTCGAGATAGATTATCGTCAGCTCCAGGCAAAAGGATGGGTTGAGACCAATCTTTCCAGCGCATCTGATCCTACGCTTCCATTTGAGGAGGCTTCACAGAAAGGACTTGACAATACCGAAGCCACTCAGGATCAACGCAGTTTCATGCAGACCGATATCAAGGGCCGCTCTGATGCCGCAGACAAGGCAGCGGATAGTGTTCTTAAAAACATTAGCGATCGCATCAAGGGCGGAGTGATGTCCTATGAGCAGGCCATGAATCAACTTAAGTCTACGACATCTTCTCTTCCTTGGCGGCAGACTGCTGAGGCGAAGGTTGGTCTTTTAGTTGATGATGAACTTGTTAGGCAGGCGATTTCATTTGTGACTGCATGGGAATCATTGAACCCAGAACAGGCCGCTGATGCTAAAACTGCAAGTTATTATAGGCAGATGGTCCTTGCTCTTGGCGAAGCACATACCGAGGAAGGAAGGCTTAAAATCCAGAAACAGCTTGAAAAGATAAAGATAATGGGTGCAACTGAAGCCGATAAAAGGAGAACGGCTTTGGCTCGATATGGGAAGCTTCTTGAGGCATATCATGCTGGTCCTGCTGGAAACATGACGGGCAAGATGCTTGTAGCTGCTGTTACTCAACTTCGCGGCGATATTCCTGATGTGGTTAATAATTTTATGGATGATTTTAGGATGGGTAAGATTCAGGATAATGATGGATACATTAAAGCATTTAGGGATGTTTCTACTAATAAGACATTAATAATGAATATTAGTGGGACTTTGGGCACAAAAACTAAACTTGGGAAAGCTTTTAACAAGATAGCTACTGATAAAGACAAGGCTAAGGCAACTCTTGAATATTCAATGGTAGATGAATGTCTTATGACTATAGCTGATGCTATGCTGGCTCAAGACACTCAGGGTCTTAAGATGAAAGAGTCCGAATTGAATGCTTTTGCTATTAAGACTGCGGTTGCTATGTCTGATGCTTCTCAATATTGGGATATGGCGCTACTACCCAATGATGGAGAAACTAAAGACCTTGAAGAACAGTTGTATAATTTTTATAAACTTGTAGATACTGGAGCATTAAAATCTCTTTATCAACGTGACCAATATTATAATCAGCCAGAGCCTCGTCCATTTACGCAGGTTCAAATAAATATATCTTCTTTGATAAAAAAGAAGTGTCAGGAAGGAATGGATAAAAATATACCTGAACTCCAAGGATATAATTGGAAAGACCTTACCCCTCGGATGTTTGGTTCAGAGATGTGCGTAGTTACTGGAGATGGCAAGTATGCATTTGGAGTTGATGCTGGGGAGAAGAAGGGTACGGCCGTATTGAAGCGTTACAATATAGATTATGGCCTTGATAAGAGCGAAAAGGCGAGTTATGATGATACGGTATTTGGAGGGAAAGCGATGATTCCTCCGGCGGCTTCGACTCCTGGAATCAAGTCAAAGATAGAACCTACTTCGCCCAAGCAGACACAGAAGCAGGCAGATATTCTTAAAGGACGAGCGCCCTCTGAATTACAGGGCCAGGACTTGCTTGACTGGATGTCTGAGAACGCAGGCTAGGAGATACAATGAGCGATACGGTTCTTCCGGTCAAGACTCCCGAGCAGATAGCCCAGGAAGGTCAGCCTAATCTTGTTGATGTTCTTGGGATAACAGAGACTGTTCAGAGTGTCCCCAAACTTTCTGAGAGTGATACGGGGTATCCATTTGTTGATCTAATACGGATGTCAGAAGAGCAGGCATATACCAATGCGGCTGCTCAGTCTGCTGACCCTGTTGCTTTTATGAACCGGTACAAGGCATCGATGGCGATGCAACCGTACTATCCTCGCCTTACTGTGCATCAAATATTCAATAATTATGAGTCTCTTGCTGAAGATTATTGGGGGCGCGCGCAGGAGCCAACTGAAAGTACCATCAAGACCATGTGGGATTCATGGCAAGCTGGCGTGAATCTCTATCTCATGGGCAAGGCCGGCTTCGGTCTTTCGATATCCAAACTTGTCGAAGGGATGGGGATGAAGAAGACCGCCGACTATATGGCTGGCGGATTCGAAGAGGCTATCACTGATCTTAAGGGCCGGATTGAGGGACTTAATGTCGATAATGTCCAGGACCCGAAGGCTATCCGTACATGGCTCAAAACGCTTGCGGGGACTGCTCCAAGCGTGTTCTTCGGTATGGGTGAGGCCGTTCTTGGTGGCGCACTTGGCAAGGCGGTTACGGCGGGTACTGGCCTGGCCAAGCAGGTCCAACTTGCGGGGGAGACAGTTACTGCGGGTCAGGTCTTAAAGACTATGGCAATATCGCAGCGAGTAGCCCAGGGCGCTACGTTCGCTCAGGGATGGGCTACGTTACAGGGTCTTGATTTCATTGAGATGCGTGATCGTGGAATTGATGATCGTATAGCACTTCCAGTTTCAATGGTCACTGGCGCATTGAATCAGATTGTTGAGCAATCCCTCGGCTTTGAGGTTGGGGCCTCGAAGCTATTTGATAAAGTTGGTATCGTAAATCTTACCGATAAAATTGTATCGAGGATTCATGGTAAAGGTATCTTGCAGTCTGCGGCCATGAATCTTGCTAGTCGTGGAGTCATTTCTACGCTTGGTGAAACATCAGAAGAAGTCTTGCAAGCTCTTAATACGGGAGTAGGAACGCTCATCGCCCAGGAGATATCAAAAGCTATTATTGAAGATGGGACCATTCGCGATCCTGCGACTGTGGCTTCTATATCCAAAGACATAAAGGAATCATTTTTACAGACCCTTTCTACCGCATGGGTTCTTGGTGTCCCGGCTAATATCATCAGCACTGTCCACGATCAGAAGGCATTGCGTGACATGGTTTCCAGCGCGACTAGACAATCAAAGACGGCATTCACTCAGAAGATTGGCGAAGCGATGCCATTTGAAGGTGTCTCGCGTGAAGAGACTATTCGAATGGCTGAAACTATCTATGACCAAAAGATGCAGGATGAGGCCGATGTTCGTGCTGAAGTCCAAAAGGCATACGAAGCGGCCAAGGCAAAACCGACCGAAGGACAGATTGGTACGGAGAGCAGACTTGAAACAGGAGCACTGCGCGTAGAAAGTTCTGATCTTGGCGCTAATGACGAACTTGGTGGACGCGACTATAGTTATGATGTTGCCGCTGCGCAGCTTGAAGAAGGCCAACAGAAGGCTGAAAAATATGGCCATATCGAGGTCAATGAGCAGGGTAATACACTTACTCTCTTGTCGGCTAACTTCAAGACGGAACGCGCAGGACTCATTGATGAAGCGCTCGGCGAACTTATCGCGCAGAATCCCGGCAAACTCATCGAGATTTCCGCCAACGCCCAGGCCGATCCTTTCCTTGCTGGCGCATTCGAACGATACCAGAATATAAAATGGGCTCAGGATACTACGAAATCTGTGCCCGATGAGTCGATGAAGAATGTTCATCGTGAACAACTTATGGCCACAAGGAAGATGTCTCCTGGTCAGGCTGAAGCCACGATCGGACTTATGCAGACATTTGCTAATACGGCGAAGATGTCGTATTCTGATTTTTGGCAGCCGTTGAAAGAGATTCGAATTGGTGCTGAGACCGAAGTAGGCGCTGGTAACATTGGCAAAATAAAGTTCTTTGATAATGGGCAAGAGGTATCTTCCGAAGGACTTAAGAAGCTGGCTCAGAGTGTCATCTATGTTTCCGAGAACGAATCGAATGCCAACGTCATAACGCATGAACTGACCCATTTTGGTCGGGTACAGATGAGTGCAATGTCTCCTGAAACCCTTAAGGGTATCGAAGAAGTATACGGAATTACCGATGGTATGTGGAAACGAGAAGATGATGAACGTCTTGCTAATGAGTTTATGTCCTTTGTAGCTCATGGCACTCTTGATGATGAGCGGAAAAAGCCATTCTTTGATCGCCTTCGAGATATTATTCGTGCGATATGGCCACATATCAAGAAACTTGCTCTTTCGCCCGAGGTTGAAAATATTTTTAAGACATGGTTTTCTGAGCCGATAACTGTAAAGGAAACTGTATCGGACCTTGACTCTCAAGCTATTACAGTATCTGAGCGGTATAATGTTACCCAAGAAGACACCAAGATAAGCAAGAATAAGACATTCTCTGATACTGATCTATTGTCAGAAGAAGGGAAAAAGATAATCGATGACAATCTTAAGGAAATGAATCAGGATACTGGCCTTAACATGACTAAGGGCCAGATGTACGAAGGCGGCGAAGACATAAACAAGATGGCTTCGAATGACGCGAAAGACTATGATTCTGTTGAGGAATGGGTTGAGAGGGGCCTTGGATACAAGTTTGATAGCCTCAATGAATCTGACAAAGTATGGTTTAAGTCAAGATTTAATTGGGCAAAGGAGAATAAGGCTCGCCAGTACGCCAAGACAGGTGACTTCTATACAATGCTCATGTCTGGGCGGAATATGAATGATTTCTTGTATGCTATTGATAGGGCTATTTCATCTGGTTCCAAGGATTACATGCAGGATACGAGGCGCGCTAAGCGAATTAGGGACGCTATATCGAAGAGTCCGACTATTGTCAAGGCGATGGATGAACTTATTCATACGGGGATAATTCCTAGCGATCTTCGCTCGAAACTCAATGCGTATGTCAAGCGCAATGAAGACCTTGTGATGTTCCTCTATGCGGAGGTATCGGGAGATGTTGATCTTGCCCAGGAAGCTCTTTCAAATCTTAAAGAGCTTCCCGAGATTAATAAGGCAGAGTTTATTCAGCGACCAGGTATGACGTTAGCCGACCAGGCTATTATATACCGGGCTATTACTGACGATAATCTGAGAGCAAAGGTAGTAAGTGGTGCGGCGACCATCGAGGACATCCTTGCTTATGAGAAGACTCTTATACGTAAAGGCAATGAGGCCATCGAAGCCCAACGGAAAAGCGATCAAGCAGTATATAGGGAGCGCCTTGCCTTGGTGCGCCTCAAGGAGCAGATGCGCAAGGAACGTAAGTATATCTTGTCGCAGCCTTCGGCGCATATAGATAATACATATCTACAGATACTTCTTTTGATGAAGCAGTATCTACGTGGTGGCCAAAAACTTGATCTGGCAAAGATGAGAGCGTTGTCTTCGGTGGTATTCAGGGAGAATCCTGGATATGCTGAAACGTTTATTGGAATCATTGATTCAATTGGGAAAAAAGATTTTAAGAAATGGACAATTGATGAGCTTAGACAGGTCTCGACGATAATGAAGGGGCTTATAGATATCGGGCGAGTTATCTTTGATAAGAATAAATATATCCGAGATATTGAGATAAAAAAGACGAGAGAGGACCTTGAGTCTAAACTTCATGCCGGAACGGATTATCAGGAAAATCTCAAGAAGTATAAAGGCGTTCCTGCTCCTGGGAGCACCGAAGAAGAAGAACTCGATGCTGATACATCAAAGAGAGTATTCGGTGTATCGGCAGGCCGTCCTGATGCGGTGTTCAAAGATATTGATCGTACAGGGACAATGAAGAAAATACTCTGGGAACAGGCCGAAGTCGCCAAATCAAATGAATACTCTGAACGCGATAGGAGGACGAGAGCAGTACTTGATTTTATTAAGGAAAATGACCTTCACAAGATAATGAATGACAATATTGTTATTAAGGACATTGGGCAGGATGGAACCCCTGTATCGGTTACTCGTGGCCAACTTCTTGGGGCTCGCGCTCTTATGGGCCGTGGCGATAAGTTCAATCAAATCCAACGTGAACGATTTATTTATGGAACTTTATTTTCTAGCGAGTACAAAGAAGGTCGTCACGAGCAGGAAATGAAGGATGTCTTCTCCGATAAAGTATCCAAGATGGAAGCTGCGTTTGATAAGCATATCAGTGACAAACAAGAGCAACTTGTACAGATGATTCTTGATGTCTTTGATAACGCTGATGATAAGACTCGATTTATTCATGCAATGCTTGAGATATCTGGCCGAGAGATTATGATGGAGAGTTATTACTTCCCCATCAGGATGCAATCAGAACTTGCTGATCGTGAAGATAACATCGTTGATTCTATTGTAAAGGAAAACAGTTTCTTCAAGTCTCTCCTCGCCGATGGTTTCACCTATGATCGCCGTCCCAATCTTCGTCCGAGCAGCAATAAAAGGATCGAATACGACCTTATGTCTCTCTTCCTTGGTGGCATCGAGCGGCAGGAGCACCTTATTAATATGGGTGTGTGGGCAAAGGACATGAAGTCAATTTTCACTCATGTCGAGTATTCTGCCGGCATTAATGAGGCGCTTCGAATGGTTGGCGGCACTCATATCCAGCGATATATTGGTGATTTTATTGAAGCTGCTGTTAACCCTAATGGATACAAGACGAGGGGGAATGGCGTTGAGCTAATAAAGACAATGAGAGGCAAGGTCATGAGCACTATGCTCGCTTGGCGAGTGAGCACATTCTTGGTGCAGATGGCTACGTCTCCCATGATTGGTATTGCTTATTGCCCTGGTGATTTTTTGAAGACGGTACTTAAGGCATATACATCAGGAAACCCAATCCAGTGGTATAAGAGCATTGAGGAGAAATCGGCGATTCTTAGGAATCGTCAGCTTGATCCGTTTATTGGTCGGCTTAAGGACCTATATGAGAAGGGTGCCCTGGGCAAGGGCGGGATGCTTGCCGAACTTGGATTTAGATATCTGAACTTTGCCGATCGATTCTCGTGCGCAATTGTGTGGGAATCTATATACCAAAACAACCTCAAGAAGAGTAATGAGAATGGCGATCCTATCATGACCGACGCCGAGGCGGTACATCAAGCTGATATGGTTATCCTTCAAACTCAGCCTTCCTCGGATGATATGTTCAGGTCTCCTTTGTATCGGGATGTTGAATCATGGAAAGCTGTTCTTCTACAGTTCACTCAACCCCTGAATGTTATATGGAATCAACTTCGATATGACGTTCCCGAAGCTTTACGAGAACGTGAACTAGGAAGATTCTTTGGCGTCATCACCTCATACGCGCTGTCTGGATTGGCAATTGGCCTCATCAAGATGATTCCTGTCGTTGGCGGCGGCGGAGGTCCGCCGGAGGGTGCTGACAAGGAAGAACTTGAGCGGTATTTCGCCAGCTATCTTTTTAGCCAATTCACCGATTCTATTCCCATCATTGGCAGCGATGTAACCGTTTTCTTGCGGCAACTCATCACGGGCGATCAGCAAATCAGGATGGGCAACAATGTTCCACTGGCTAATTATGGTATCAAACTTGCGGGTGATATCGCTGCTCTTCTTAGGAATGGAACTGATGCAACCAGTAAGCAGTGGCATCAGATTCTTTACGATGGCGCCATTACTGCTGGTCTTATTACTGGCAGTCCGACGCTTTCGTTAAAAGAACTTATGAAAGGATTCTACGAATGGATGGACCGAGCACAATAGCTTTACATTATGGAGGTAATGTGCTATATAGGAGATAATTATGGCCGGAATACGGAACAAGAATGTCATAGACGGTGATATCTATGTCTCTGGCACCGTTCACGCTGCTGGGATAAATAGTGCTGATGTCACTAAGGTCGTCACCAAGATAGCGGCAACTGATCTTGCTGTATCTCAGGTCCAAGCTCATTCGGATACGGTTGATCTTGATCTTGCCGAGTTTGAGCTTGATCTTATTCGTGCCTCAGTCATTCTTTCTTCTTCGGTAGCATCGGTCAAGAGAAGCAGGGTTGGTGTTTATTCTCCGACGACTATTACGTTTACTAGTTCGTTACCTGATGGAACTTTGTATCCTTGTCGGTTCATTATTCGTGAATCAACTGATGGTACTTCGTTTTCAACGGTATATACTTCATCGTCTAATGAATCATCTCATGTTCATACTCCTAGCGTTACGGCTGTTACGATTCGTTGTATGATATATCTTTACGCAGTATAAGGAGATATATATGGCTGCATTTGTTAAGGCGCAAAACTTTATAGAGCATCTTTGTATTGGTGGTAATGTTAACCTTAATACCGACACACTCAAAGTATTTCTTACCAATTCAACTCCGAGTGTGAGTACTACCGATGTATACGCAGACCTTACCGATTTAAGCACGGCTAATGGATATACTGCTGGTGGCGCTGATACTCTGAATGAAGCCGCTGAGTCTGGCGGTATTGTTACTGTGACTGGGACTGATATTGAATGGACTGCATCAGGTGCCATTGGGCCATTTAGGTATGCGGTTCTTTACGATGATACTACTGCATCGAAGTATATCATCGGCTGGTGGGATTATGGATTATCTTTGACTCTTGCTTCTGGTGAGAAGTTCAAGGTTGATTTTGGGGCTGCGGTTCTTACGTATGTTTGATTTTGAGGACGCGTAGATGTCTCAAATCGCGTATGCAAATAACGAGACTGGTCTCAGCGAATACTCGGGGACAAGCGGAACTGTCTCTAGAAACTCGTCGAGCCCCCTGCATGGATCATATGATCTACAACTCGATACGAATGCAGTTAATTACGCCTACTTCACGATTTCAAAAACAGATATCTATATAGGTTTTGAAATACGTATTCCTTCGATATCCGATCTTGCCCAATATTCAAGTGTGGTCGTGGCGCAGGCGTATTTTGCAAACTATACCTACGCAAACTTGTCGCTCTTTAAAAGCACCACCGGGGCAGGACACCCTAATTGCTGGGGATTCGCGGGAGCATCAACGGCATCGACTACTACCGCCGCTGGTCGCCATTGGGTAACGATGCACATCGTTTGCAATTCGGCAACGATCTCAGGTTATGATCTTTATGTCGACGGAACATTGATCAAGTCGAACTTCGCACTCGACTGGTCTGCTCGAACCTCTATTACGCGTGTCGCCGTTGGAGTTCCAACAGGGGCAACGTCCAGCACATACACGGTTAACTTCGATGAGTTGTTGATCGATGACGCAACTCGTCCGAGCGATCCAGATTCCTCTGGCAGTGCAGTTCCGAAAATAATCGCAGCCATCATGGGAGGTCGATAATGCAAAACGGTCCGATCAAGAAAGGTTCGACTGATCGTTCGGTCTATCTCTATATCATCGATTCGACCGATGGAACGCCCGAGGATGGTGTTACGTATGCCACCTCTGGTCTTGCGCTATCGTATCGCAGGCAAGGAGCAACGTCTCAGTCAATAACAGCAGTAACATTGGCTGATGCGTCTGCCGCGCATACTGACGGCGGCTTCGTTTATACAGGGATTCCAGGAACATATCGTCTTGACTCGCCCGATGCCGCATTCGCAACGGGAGCGCAGGATGTTTCCTTCGGCGGGGCCTGCACGGGAATGATCGTTATTCCGATTGTCATTCGACTCGTCAATTACGACCCGGAGGACGCCGTTCGGCTCGGTCTCACCGCGCTTCCTAACGCCGCGGCCGATGCTGCTGGGGGCCTTGCCATAAGCGATGCCGGAGGACTTGACCTTGACGCTGTGAATACGGCAGCACTTAGATTAACAAGTGCTCGTGCTACTTATATCGACAATTTGAACGGCATGACGGTTGCTGCCATTTCTGATGCTGTATGGGATGAAGTTATTACTGGCGCTACGCATGGAACTGCAACAAGTGCCGGAAAGAGACTATTGCAGATGTCGAGTCTATCGATTATTGATGGGACGGTTGTATCGTCTACTAGTAACACAATTGTTCTTGATGCTGCTGCGTCTTCTGTTGACGGCGCCTATGATCCCGCAATCGTAACGATTTATTCTGGAACCGGATCAGGACAGACTCGACTTATCTTGCAGTATGTTGGTGCTACGAAGACGTGTACTATTGATCGTGATTGGAAGGTAAATCCTGATGCAACATCGCTTTATCAGATCATGGGTGATACTGGCAGAGAGCACGTCAACGAGGGGGCGGCGCAGGGAGGCGGAGCCAATACGATTACCTTGAATGCCAATGCTTCTAGCAGCGATGATGTGTATGTTGGTCAGGTCATCTTCCTTCGCTCTGGCACAGGAGAGGACCAGGCGAAGCGCATAACGGCTTATAATGGGACGACGAAGGTCGCTACCGTTGAGAGCAACTGGACCATACAGCCTATAGCCGGGACTGGTTATTCGATGCTTCCTTCGAGCATTCTTGTATACAGCATTCTTGGTCCGGCTCTAGCTGATTATGTCCTTGATGAGGTTGTCGAAGGGTCTCTTACCTTGCGTCAGTTTCAGAGGATACTAGTATCGGTACTTGCTGGCAAGGTAAGTGGCGCTCCGACTGGACCGATTGGCTTCCGGGATATTGCGGACACCAAGAACCGTGTTGTTGCTGCCGTTGACACTGATGGTAATAGGACGAGCATTACTCTGGATGGCGCATAATGCGATATGGGATATCTCCTTCTGCATATTGGCCTATAGATTACTTCCCTCGCTTTACTGGTGGGACGTATACACTTAATGCAGGAGGAGGTTCCTATACTGAAACTGTATCAGACGTAAACCTTCTTGCCTCGTTGGTATTATCTGCCAACAGTGGACACTTTATAGAGACTGGTTATTCAGTTGATCTTGATTATACTACACCTACGCACTATGTACTTACGGCTGATCCGGGAATATATATCTACACTGGATATGATGTAGAACTGACATATGATCAATGGATATTACTTAAGTATACCGATATTCCCGTATACAAGACTGAGAACTCTGTTCCTCTGTATTGGGGCGCTCTGACTACGGCGCCTTCGAGTGGGTACATTGTTGATGACTATTACTTCGACGCTAATACTGCTGGCTCTGGTGGCGGAATAATACGATACTATAACGGATCGTCATGGGTTGAAATGACTTCTTCCCACCCGTTATATGTTGAAGCCAATTGGAATGCGCTTTCTGATATGTGCGAATGGGCGACTGATCAAGCGACGACTATAGCAGCGGCAACGGCCATTGTACAGAAACTTGTCACGTCGGACGCGTTTATTGAGAACCTCTACGCGCAGAACATCACGGTTCCCTCAGGCGGAAGCCAAAGGTGGTACGATGGACAAGGCGTTAACCGGACGAGCATCAGGCTTGAAGATGGCCGCTTGGATTTCCTTGATAGCCCTGATACTACCCCTGCTACTGACGAGGTGCTCCGCGCCCGATTCGGACGGCTTGGGGTAAATGGCCCTTCTATCCTTGATGGATACATATATACTAATATAGAAAATGGTTGGTTTGATTCTGGAGCTATACCTGGGGCTTCTGATACTACATATCGTATAATAAGTGTTAAAAGAGCTAATGGCTCCATCAGGGTTGCATATAAGAAAAGTGATAACAAAATATATGAACGTACTTTTAGTACGTCTACTTTGGCGTTTGGTACTGAGACAACTTTGGTTGATGAAGCTGTTGGAAATTTTAAGTATGGTGAAACAAAAGAAGGGGTGCTTCACTTTCTTTATGGAGATACAACTGGTACTCCTGTTTATCATGAAATGATATATAATGACAGCACAAGTTCGTGGGGATCTTCTGCCACTATAGGAATATCAGCCTCTACATACGGATCGCCCGGGTACTTGGCCTCTTTTGATGGGAACTTCTATCTATATTTAAATAATTCAAGCACTCTTGATGTTTATAAAACAACCTATTCTGGTGGATCATGGGGAACCCCTGTGCTTGATCTATCGAAAGACGATGATGGTTGTTTTGTTTTCGAACGTAATAATAATGAGCGATGGATGTTTCATTATGGAGATGGAGGAACGTATACCTATATAAAGAAAAGAGAATATAATTTCAGCACTAATACCTGGGGTTCTGCTGTAACCGTCAATTCGTATATGTCGTCTACTTCTATCTATGAAACAATTGATGATACTCTTCTTGTATATTGCCCTTCTGGCGGCGGAAGTGCTTATGGATACACTTATGATGATGTTAATGATGTATTTGTTTCCATAGAAACATTATCCGGCACAAAGGATTATCCATCAATAGTCCAGTCGTCCGATGGTACTATTTATATGTTCTATATAAATAGTAGCGACCTTCCTAGTTTGAGATATAAAATAAGTTATGCCCCAATAATGCCCCGTTTAATCGAACAGTCCTATATCCCTGCCCCTGTCGGATTCGGCACACCGAGTGATGTATCATTCTCCTGGGTGCGCATTGGGAATAAATGCAAGGTCTTAGGCCGCTTCACCCCTGGCACCACCACTGCCACTGAGGCGCGCCTACCCCTTCCTTGGGGGCTGACGATCGATTCGACCCTCGTACCGTCGATCCGCTCATGCGGTCGCGCGCTCAGGAGCACCAGCGGGGTCTCAGGCCGGTCGGTGCTCATGTTGGGCGGCAATTCATATGTGACCTTCTCGCTTATTAACGCAACAGGATTCGGGGCGCTCACTTCACAAAACGGCAGCGATGTTGCCGTCTCGGGCGAGGTGTTTTCTGTAGAGTTCGAGGTTCCTGTTACAGGCTGGAATACATAAATTAATAGGGGGAGTATGTGGAGACCGTTGATCAGTGGGCA
>Ga0153915_10000269_pt1 | contig 47119 bp, 43 predicted proteins | sample Opewatmetagenome_2_FD_107003 | JGI IMG/M metagenome (GOLD analysis project Ga0153915, IMG submission 107003) | Freshwater wetland microbial communities from Ohio, USA - Open water 3 Core 3 Depth 3 metaG | ecosystem: Environmental > Aquatic > Freshwater > Wetlands | place: USA: Ohio, Lake Erie...
ATCCTGCGCGAATGGAGAGATGCCTTTGGCAATTTCCGCTTACTCCGCACAGGGCTGCGGGTGGCTCACCAGGCTCATCCTCGAGCCGATCAGCGACCGGTCGCCTTCTTTAATGCTTCCACAAGGCTGAGCCGGATCAGCTTGAATGCAGCTTATTCGCTTCTAACCGCCTGGAGCTTACAGCTTGCCGGCATCCCTGTAGTTCACTTTGTGTGCAAATCAGGGATGAGTCGCTGTGTTTTGGGAACGAACCGAGATGACCTGAATGCACTGCCCCCCTGCCGGGCTTGCCTGGCGCAGACCGGGCGATTACTGATCAGCGCGCCGGTTATCTGGTTCTCTTTTGAGAAGAACGCTGAGCTTGAAAGGGAGCTCGAGGGAACGCATGTTCAGCAACTAAGTGAGTGCTGTTTTCCCCTAGAGACTTCTGGTGAAACTAAATTGATCTTACCTCTGGGGCAGCTGGTGACCCCATCGCTACGCTGGATATTGCGCCGCCATCACCTGGAGGATGACGAAGCGACACGCCAGCTTTATCGCGAATATATTCTGTCCGCCTATCGTGTTGCGCAGGAATTTACCCGATTTTTATTGGATATCCAGCCTCAGTGTGTGGTCGTATTTAACGGTCAGTTTTACCCGGAAGCTACTGCTCGCTGGATTGCCATGCAGCATGGCATCCGGGTGATCACGCATGAAGTGGGGCTGCGACCTTTTACAGCTTTTTTCACAGAAGGTGAAGCTACAGCTTATCCACTGAAAATCCCCCAAGATTTTAATTTAAACGAAGCGCAGAATGCTCGGTTGGATGAATATCTCAGCCAACGCTTCCAGGGACAGTTTTCGATGGCGGGCATCCGATTCTGGCCTGAGATGAACCTGCTTGGAGAAGATTTCATAAAGCGGGCTGATAAGTTTCAACAAATTGTCCCAGTATTCACAAATGTTATTTTTGATACCAGCCAACCGCACTCGAATACGATCTTCCCACATATGTTCGCATGGTTGGATATGATCTTAGAAATCGCTCGGCAACATGTGGGGACCTTGTTCGTTATTCGCGCTCATCCCGATGAGTATCGCCCTGGGAAGGAAAGCCGGGAAAGCGTGCGCCAGTGGGTTCGTCTGAACCAGGCTGAAGATCTGAATAATATTGTATTTATCGATGCACAGCAACCGCTCAGCTCGTATGAATTGATCCAACGCTCGAAATTCATCATGATTTATAATTCTACAATTGGATTGGAAGCTTCCATCCTGGGAAAACCAGTTTTGTGCGGCGGGCGTTCGCGGTTCACACAGCTACCGACTGTGTTTTTCCCCTCATCGCCAGCAGAGTACCGGCAAAAAGCAGAAGAATTTCTCACGGCTGGACAAATTGAGGTACCGGTTGAATTCCAGCGTAATGCCCGGCGATTCTTATACTTCCAGCTATTCATATCATCTTTACCATTCGAGGATTACCTGGAGGAAGACAGGGTCTGGCCTGGTTTTGTGCACTTGCGCTCATTTGGTTGGAAGCATCTTCTCAGTCAAAATTCTCCAACCTTGGGATTTATCCAGGAGGGGCTCTTGAGAGGTGGAGATTTTATGCGGAAAGATCAAGTAGAATGAAGTGGAATGGATGATTGAAAATGACCGGGGAACCAATTCGTTTTGAAAAGTTTTTGAAAGGCTGGCTATTTTACCTGCCTCTGCTGGTGGGCGTAGCCCTCATGCTTCCGCGCATGCTTTCTCCGCAATTTGGCCTGTTCGATGATGGAAAGACCCTCATCACAGCGAAAGAGATGGCAAAGAACCTTTCCTATTTCACCTTCGAAGCAGCTGAAGGTCGTTTCAGACCCGTCTACTGGTTGTATTTCAGTGTAATAGATTGGATTTTCGGTCAGCAACCTTTTTGGTTCTTTCTGGGAAATACCGTTGTTCTGGTTCTTTCCACCTGGATGTTGATGGTTTTTACCCATTTGGTGACTGGCAGGAGGTTGCAGGCATGGGTTACCGGGCTGCTATTTGCCCTTTCTGGACCGGTAATCGAAAGCTTCTATACGCTTTCGAAAGGAGAGCCAATCCAGGTGGCATTATTACTACTGGCAATGCTCAGCTCGGTTTGGTTGGTAAAGGCTCGGAGTATCTGGAAAAAAGGACTACTCGGATTATTAGGGTTCCTGGCAACTTTTAGTGCTTTGGCAGTGAAGGAAACTTCAATTGTGATGATCCCTGTCAGCCTGACCTGGCTGATCCTAAACTGGCTGCGACACAGAAAGACTTTGGAGCAGGAAGGGCAGCGAGTATGGGGGATGCAAGCATCAGGTGCGTTGGTAATATTTTCGATACTTGGCTCTGGAGTGTTTTTGGTTCTCCGTCGATTCATGATTCATGCCGTATTGACAGAAGGTTCCTATACCAACGACTATGCGTTCCAGGTTCAGACGATCTTGACTTCGCTCGTGCGTTGGGCAGGATGGTCTATCCGAGACTTTACTTTTATCCTGCCAATAGTGTTACTGGCAGTCTTTTGGTTGGTGGTGCAGAAAAAGCCGATCGACACGGGATTTATCCCTGAGGCAATCATTTGGATGGTAGGTTGGGCAGCAGTTTATTTGCCCTGGTTTTTTATGACCGAGTATTACATGCTGCCATTTGCTGTGGGGGAGGCGATATTTACCGGGGCTTTGATCGAGATAGGTCGAGATGCGATTGTTCACTCGCAGAGCCGGATGCGCTGGCTGGCGTTCGTCTGCCTGGTATTATCGGGGCTTTTATTTAGTGTGACTTTGTTCAATAACGCCTCCAATGCAGGTATTCAACTTTCTGTTGATGCTGCTAATGCCAAAATGTTGAAAAATTTGGTCAATATCGCTCCGACGGACAGCCGGGTGATGATCAATATCCAATATCCCAATGAATATAGCAGCCAGATTCCAGTTTATGTAAACAGCATTTTAGGCAGACCTGATCTCAAGGTGGAAATGTTTTCATCCCAACCCCCTTTAAGAAAAGAGGATGGCAGTCTCGGACATAATCTGATCATCACGCCAGTCGTAAAAAATCAACCAATCTTAACTGTAAGAATGGGGGTTGTGGAGCCTACACAGGAGATCTGGCTTAGCATCTTGGATAATTACCTCATTCTTGCTGATTGGCAGATGATTTCAAGTTCAGAATATCATTTTCCCCTGATCATTTTTGATCTCTCCAGGGTTTTTTGCCCGCTCTTGCAAGGGAAAAATTTCTGCGAGAGGTCCGCGCCTCTCATCGATACGCGTGAATTCTCGTATGGTTGGAAAATCTACAACCTTGAATCGCCATAAATTTTTTTGAGGCATGCATGATGCAGAAACAACTCAGCGTGGATCTTGTAATCCCTATTTATGATGAAGAAGACGTTCTTGAGACTTTTCACAGGAGCCTCAGGGCAGTCATTGATGAGCTTCCTGATAGTTTCTTGATTTACTATGTGAATGACGGTTCTCAGGATCGCACTCAGGAGATACTGGAGCATCTGGAAGCGAGTGATCCACGGGTGAAATCCATTAACCTGAGCAAGAACTTTGGGCACCAGGCTGCCCTGACGGCGGGTTTGGAACCTACACAGGGTGAAGTCGTGATTTGCATGGACGGCGATGGGCAGCACCCTCCCGCGCTCATCCCCCAAATGATCAACCTTTACCGCCAGGGTTATGATTTAGTTCTGACAGAGAGGGTTGAAGCCCAAGTAGCTTCCTTTAAGAAATTTTCGTCCTCCTTCTTCTATTGGGTCATTAACCTATTAGGCGATACAAAAATAGCGCCTGGTTCGGCTGATTTCCGATTGATGTCCAGGCAGGTGGTGGACGCACTCAAGCAAATGCCAGAATACCATCGCTTCTTGCGCGGCATGATTGCCTGGGTCGGTTACAAATCCGTTATTTTACCTTTTTCACCATCTGAGCGTATTGCGGGCAAGTCGAAATATTCTTTCAAGAAGATGTTGAACCTGGCATTGAATGCTATCTTCTCGTTTTCCTTAGTGCCCCTACAGATTGGCCTGGCAGCCGGGCTATTTTTCTTTTTCCTGGCTTTTGTAGAAGTGATCTATGTTTTGAGTTTGTGGATAGGCGGAAATCGTGCCAGCCTGGCTCCCGGGTGGAGTTCTTTAATGTTTATGGTCTTGATCGTGGGTGGGTTTCTGATGATCAACTTAGGAGTGATCGGGGCTTATATTGGCTATATTTATCAAGAAGTGAAGCGCAGGCCTATATACCTGGTTCGCTCAGAGCACCCATTTGAACACAAAACCCAAGATGAAAGGAGTGAAAATACGCATGAGTAAAATTGCTGCGCTTGTGCCCATGCGGCATCATTCACAACGGGTGCCAGGTAAGAATTACAGGCTTTTGGCAGGCAAACCTTTGTTCCATCACATTATCGAAGCCCTTTTAGCCTGCCAGCTTGTTGAAGAAGTAGTCGTGGATACGGACAGCCTGCCTGTGATGGAAAGCTTGCGTGAGTCTTTTCCGCAAGTGAGGATTCTGGAACGTCCTGAGCATTTACGGGCAGATAGCATCCCTATGAACGAGATCCTGGCGTATGACACCAGCCAGGTGGAGGCGGATTTCTACTTGCAGACACACAGCACGAATCCCTTACTCCGTCCTGCATCCATTCAGATGGCTTTGCAGACATTCTTATCCAGTTACCCAATGTATGACTCCCTCTTCTCGGTGACACGCTTACAGACGCGCCTTTGGGACCAGCTCGGTCGTGCGATCAACCATAACCCGGCAATTTTGCTTCAGACTCAAGACCTTCCCCCTGTTTATGAAGAGAATTCCTGCATGTATCTGTTCACCCGCCAGACATTGCTCTCACGACGAAACCGGCTGGGTGAGCGACCGATGATGTTCGAGATCGATGCAGCTGAAGCCTGGGATATCGATGAGGAGCTGGATTTTCTGCTGGTTGAATTTCTGATTAATCATCCTATTCATTGATAGAGGATTTGCAACAAGATGACAAAATTCACTGTTCTCTTCACTGCTCCCAATATGATCCTGGCGATTAATCGCTACAGGTCATTTTTTGAAAAATATGGCCTGGCTTTGATCGTCCCAGAAGTGCTTGAGCGGCTGGAAGAAGCTGACTTGATGAAATATGCTGGTCAGTTCGACGCCGCAGTGTGCGGCGATGATCGCTATACCGGAAGTGTTTTAAAGGCTTGCACTCCCCGCCTGAAGGTGATCGTTAAATGGGGGACAGGGATTGACTCGATCGATCGCCAGGAAGCAGCCCGGTTAGGTATCCAGGTGCGCAACACCCCTAATGCTTTTACGCTGCCCGTGGCAGATACTGTGATGGGTTACATGCTGGCTTTTGCTCGGCGTCAGCCCTGGATGGATCGGGCAATGAAGGCAGGACGCTGGGAAAAAATCCCAGGTCTGTCGTTGAGCGAGTGTGCGTTGGGCGTGGTGGGCATCGGAAACTGCGGGAAGGCTATTATCCGCCGGGCACGAGGCTTTGGGATGAAGCTATTGGGAAATGATATTATCCCCATTGCACCCGATTTTACATTGGAATTTGGCGTGGAAATGACCTCGTTAAACGATTTACTGAGACGATCGGATTTCGTCAGCCTGAACTGCGACCTAAATCCGACCAGTTTTCACCTGATCAACGAACAAGCGCTATCGCTCATGAAGCCGACAGCAGTTTTGATCAATGCAGCACGGGGACCGGTGGTGGATGAACCTGCACTTATCCAGGCTCTTCAATCGAAGAGCATTGCTGGAGCTGGACTGGATGTCTTCGAACACGAACCTTTACCAGCCAGCAGCCCATTATTGACGATGGAGAATGTTTTGCTGGCTCCGCATAACGCAAATTCCAGCCCGGCAGCCTGGGAAAGGGTACACAAGAACACTCTGCGCAATTTGATGGAAGGTCTGGAATTATCTTACGATGTAGAAGATTTAGAGAACCCCTAGAAAGGAAACCAATGCTTAATTCTAAAACGAAAAGCCCCAAAACCGTCCTGATAACCGGCGCGGGGGGAGGAATCGGGCGGGCTGCGGTGAAGCTGTTCTCCGACTACGGCTGGCAGGTGATTGGGGTAGATCGAAATGCCTTTGGCGAGCCTTTCCCAGAAAACGGTCTTTATATCAAAGAGGATATATCGATAGGCGAAAACCTCGAGAGTATTTTCAAACAGGCTCGGGCTTATACGGATTGCCTGCATGCACTGGTGAATAATGCGGCTATACAAATATCGAAGCCGATGCTGGAAACCAGCGTGGAAGAATGGGATGCGGTGATGGCATCCAATTTACGCTCGGTTTTTTTGAGCGTGAAGCTGGCGCATCCTCTGATGAAAAATGCAGGTGGTGGGGCGATTGTCAACGTGTCTTCGGTGCATGCAATTGCTACCTCGATGAATATTGCCGCTTATGCTGCCAGCAAGGGTGGCTTGCTGGCATTGACGCGCGCCATGGCAATCGAATTTGCCATGGATAATATTCGGGTCAACGCCATCCTGCCAGGAGCCGTTGATACGCCTATGCTGCGCGCAGGTTTTAATCGCGGACATGTGGGTAGTGGGAACATCCAGGAGCGTCTGGATAATCTGGCAAGCAAGACTGTCAATGGCAGGGTGGGAAAGCCAGAGGAAATTGCGCACGCGATTTATTTCCTGGCAGATGAAACTCAATCCTCCTTTATGACCGGACAGGCATTGATTGTTGATGGAGGGGCTACAGCCCGGTTGAGCACAGAATAATAGGGAGCAAATATGCTCAAAACAAACTTGAAGAAAATCACGCCTGCGCCGGTTTGGAATGCTGCTTCAAATACGTATTGGACCTGGCATAACCGGGGCAGGCATATCCTGGCGAAGCAATTCAGCTCCATATGGCAAGAAAGCCAGAAACGCATTGCTGCTTACCAGGATATCCACCTGGGGAAGCGCTGTTTTGTGATGGGCAATGGACCCAGCTTGAGGCAAACGGACTTGAGCAGGCTAAAAAATGAATATACGATCGGGGTGAACCGCATTTACCTGGCTTTCTCAGAGATGGGCTTTACAACTTCATACCTGGTCTCGGTGAACACCTTGGTCTTAGAACAATGTGTCGATGATTTCAAAAATTTATCCATGCCGCGTTTTTTCACCTGGCGAGCGCGACCCTGGTTCGGAAAATATTTAATACAGGATCCAAACCTGATGTTCTTGGATACGGATTACACTGGCGAGGAAAACTTCTCCGGAGATGCTACCGGCAGGCTGTATGAGGGTTTTACAGTGACCTATGTGGCATTGCAGCTGGCATTCTTTATGGGTTTTGAAAAAGTGATCTTGATCGGCGTGGATCATAACTTTACCACCCAGGGTCCGGCAAACACTACCGTTGTTTCGGGAGGAGACGACCCCAACCACTTTGCCTCGAACTATTTTGGCAAAGGTTTTCGCTGGCAGCTACCAGATCTTGAAGGGTCGGAACGTGCGTATATTCTGGCGCGAGAGGCTTATGCCAAAGCAGGGCGGCAGGTTGTGGATGCAACCGTTGGTGGAAAATTAACCGTTTTCCCAAAGATAGCCTATGACGGGCTTTTTTGATTGTATCTTTGTTGAGAAGTGAAAATGGAATACGACACAGTGCAATAGATCAACAGAACTATGAATGGGTACTCTAATTTGAAGGACGATTCCAAAGCTCCCAAAATTTTTGACAAATACTGGGGTCTGGTCCTTGTTGTCACTTTGGCAGTGCCACTGATTGCCTATGCTTATATGGGTTCTTTTATGCGGTATAGTGGAGACGATTATTGTTATGCTTGGATTCTTGGACAAAACGGATTTTGGAAAGCCCAAGTTGTTTCTTATTTGCAAGTGTCCATGTTCAACGGTAACCGTTATTCGCTGACTTTTTTCTCTGGATTGGGTGATCTGTTTGGGCCTAAGTCGAATGGTCTGGTGCCTGGATTGGTAGTTATTTTATGGATATTGGGGTTAGCTCTTGTGTTGAGACAGTTAACACGATTGGTCAACATATCTACGGGTTGGCTTCAAATCTTTATTGGTGCAGAGTTTCTGAGTTTATGGACCCTTGTGCAAGCCCCTGACCTTTATCAGATTCTTTACTGGCGGACGGGGATGCTCACCTACCTGGCTCCTTTGATTGCTAACGCTTTCTTGTTGGCGGCGATTCTATGGCAATGGAAAGCACATCGTCCAAATTGGCCAGTCATCGCTTTGGTATTTATTCTGGCAATTATGGCGGGAGGTTTCTCGGAAACGGGTTTTGCCTTGCAGATGACTTACCTGGTTATGTTGAGCATTGGAGCCGAAAGTCTCTTGAGGAGAAAGTCGCTCATTGGGTGGTGGGTTTTGGGGGTATGCTGTGCGGCTTTGTTGGGAACGCTATTGGCAGGACTTATGTTGGCTTTTTCTCCCACAAACTTGGAAAGGGTAGCTGGCTTACCCCCACGACCGGATTTGGTCAGCCTGCTCAAATCCACTTTGGAAAACGTTCGGATTTTTTCTGTCATTACTCTTAAGAATTTACTTCTGTCTACGTTGATTGGTTTCATCTTCCCATGTGGATTAGGGGTCATTTTTTATGCCCGTCAATCTACCCAAAGCAAACATGGGCTTACAATTTTCTTTATTAAAATCGGTTTGGTGTTTATTCTGGGTTTTCTGTTGTTGTGTGCTTGCTTTATGCCCATTGCTTACATCCAATCCAGTTATCCAGGGCTAAGGGCGTTAATCGCTGCCAGATTCGTGATGGTTTTGATCATTGCACTCACGGGTTGGCTCGTAGGTCAGATAGCTGTGCGATTGCTGGGATCGGTGCTGGTGAACACGCGTACTTTGATGGTGGTTTCCTTGAGTATATTGATATTAGCTGGATTTTACATATCCACCACCATCCCTATAATCCTTTCCGATCAGCCAAAATTCCAGAGATGGGCGCTGCTGTGGGATGCACGCGACCTTGAAATTCGCGCTGCCAGCAAGCAGAATGCTACAAATATTGATGTAATGCAATTAGATCATGTTATCCCGGATGTTGGCGAGTTGAGCCCTGATCCTGGGTACTGGTATAACCAGTGTGCGGCGGGTTATTATGGGATTGATTCAATCCGGGCGAACCAACCTGGTTGGGATGAATAGCTTATGCAGCCGTTGGTGTCCATTGTTACTCCCTCTTACAACCAGGCTACGTACCTGGAACAAACTATCCTATCGGTCCTCTGGCAAGATTACTCGAACCTGGAGTATCTTGTTGTCGACGGCGGATCAACAGATGGAAGTGTGGATGTAATTCAGCGTTATGCAGACAAGCTGGCGTGGTGGGTATCAGAACGAGATCGAGGCCAGGCGGATGCCATCAACAAAGGTTTTGCCCGAGCCCAAGGGGAGATCATAGCCTGGATCAATTCAGATGATCTGTATTATCGACAGGATGTGGTCAGCCAGGCTGTGAATACCTTACAGATGCATCCAGAAGCAGGTATGGTTTACGCAGACGGTCTGAAGATTGACAGCGCAGGGAAGCTGCTGGCATGGCATCGTTACCCGCAGTTATCGTTAAAAGATTTACTCAGCTTCAATGTGCTGCTCCAGCCAACTGTTTTCATGCGCCAGCAAGCCTTGCAGGAATCGGGATTTCTCCCGGTTGATTCGCGTTTGCTCCTGGATCATGAGTTATGGATTCAAATTGCAGCTCGTTATCCGATCCTACATCAAGAGGGATTTTGGGCTGTCGAGCGCAGCCATGAAACGGCTAAAACAATCTCTCTTGCGGCTCACTATGGTCCAGACGCATTTGTGCTTTTAGATGAGCTGCGAAAATATCCTCTTTTCCAGGAGGTCATCCTGCAGAATGAGCGTGAGATTTATGCTGGATTACACATCTTTTCTGCCCGCCGGTTGATTGATGCGCGCCAGCCAGCTGAGGCTTTAAAACATTTCTGGAAAGCATTTCGGCTTTTTCCTCTTTCAGCAAGTCGAGTCTGGTTTAAGATTCTACAAGCAGCGGGCGGTGTGGTTGGTTTGGGAGACTTCTTATTGAATATTCGCAAAACTCGTCGTTGGTTCAGTCCTCAGCCAGGTCGCCTGGTAGCAGATTCGGCTGGAGTACGCTGGGCCGAGGATAGGATGAGAAAATAACCGCGGTGCAGGTGTTATCATCATGAAAGTTTCGATTATTACTCCATCCTATAATCAGGCGCATTTCCTGGAGCAAACCATTCAATCAGTGCTCTGGCAAGATTATCCCAGTATAGAGTATCTGATCATGGATGGCGGGTCAACGGATGGTAGTGTGGATATCATCCGCAAGTATGCTGACCGGCTTGCGTGGTGGGTATCTGAACCTGATAAAGGACAAGCGGACGCGATCAATAAAGGGTTCCGACATGCGACAGGTGAGATCGTGGCGTGGATCAATTCGGACGATCTATATTACCGTAAAGACACGGTCAGTCAGGCAGCGCGTGCGTTACAGGATAACCCTGCAGCGGGGATGGCTTACGGGGATGGCGTGATGGTAGATGGGGATGGGAGGCTCTTAGATTGGCATCCCTATCCACAATATGAGCTAATCGATTTGTTATCTTTTCAGGTTCTGCTCCAACCTGCCGTGTTCATGCGTCGAGAAGCGTTGGAAAGAGCGGGTTACCTATGCGCTGACTACCATATGGTTCTTGACCATAACTTGTGGATCCAAATTGCAGCACGTTATCCAGTCCTGCATGTAGGGCAGTTTTGGGCGGTGGAACGCACGCACCAGGATGCAAAAACCTCTGCTCAGATTACGAAATTTGTTGAGGAGGCCTTTCGCTTAATCCCATCCCTGGAATCTCAAGAATCATTTCGCCCTGTCTTTGCTCAGCACAAAAACGAGATTTATGCGGGATTACATGTTTACGCAGGAAGACGCCTGATCGATAACAATAACACCAGGGAGGCTCTACAGCATTTCTACGAAGCATTCCGGTTGAGCCCGCGTGCGGTCAGCCGTTTTTGGTATAAGGTGGTCCAGGCTATGATGGGCAATTTGGGTATGGCAAGGTTATACCTGGCTTACCGGAAACTTCGGCGGAAGCATCAGTTCCATCTTCAGCAGCTAATCGTGGATGAGCAAGGGGTAAGGTGGGAGGATGGGAACTAAGCAAGTGGAATGTACTGTGTGCTGGTGCCCTGCGCTGATTCTGAATTGAAAGATTACCTCTACGGAAATTTCCCGATCGTTCAAGGAGTCAACGGCTATAACGCCTTCGACTTAAGCCAAAGGATAAATCTATCCCCATGAGTGAGCTGAATCCTTCTACCAGTGTTGTCTCTATCGTTACTCCTTCGTTTAACCAGGCGCGTTTCCTGGAAGAGACGATCCAATCCGTGCTGTCTCAAAATTATCCCCAGATTGAATATATGATTGTCGATGGAGGATCAACGGATGGAAGTGTAGAGGTCATCAAACATTACCAGGATCGTCTTGCATGGTGGGTTTCTGAACCGGATCAAGGACAGACGGATGCGATTAATAAAGGCTTTGCTCGAGCACACGGTGATATCCTGGCCTGGATTAATTCGGATGACACTTACCAGCCCGGAGCAATTACAGAGGCGGTGAATTATTTAGAGACACATCCTGATATCGGCATGGTATATGGAGATGCTAACCTGATTGATGAGACAGGGAAGATCCTCGGGCGATTTCCATCCCGGCAGACGGATTATCGCCGGCTGCGAGGTGGATATGTGCATATCCCTCAACAGGCCGCCTTCTTTCGAGCTGATTTATGGCGAAGGGTAGGCCCATTAGACTCTTCATTTTACTTTGCAATGGATTACGACTTATGGGTGCGCCTGGCGAAAATTACAACTCTGAAATATCTACCTCGTTTATGGGCGAACTTTCGATTGCATGGTCAGGGTAAATCTATTGCCAGCGATGATCGCTGTTACCCAGAAATGTTGCGGGTACATTACCGCGAAGGAGGTGGGCGCTTTTCACGATTGTATCTGAAAGCTGCCGTCCGACCTTGGATTTATTCCTGGATGCCCATGCGGATAAAAATTTGGTTGAGGAAAATGATCCCTTGACTAATTTATACAGGTTTGTAGATACCGTTCAGGGTAAAATTGGGTAACTTTGTCAGGAGATTGATTAAATGGAATTCAAACCATTGGCTATTGCAGATGTGCTCGTAATAATTCCAGATGTTTTTGGCGACGAGCGGGGCTTTTTCATGGAGGTGTACCAGTCCAAGAAGTTCATTGAGGCAGGCATTTCGGCTTCCTTCGTGCAGGACAATCACTCTCGCTCAAAACAAGGGGTCTTGAGAGGCCTGCACTATCAGATTAAACAGGCACAGGGGAAATTGGTCCGAACGATAGTGGGGGAGGTCTATGATGTGGCTGTGGATCTGAGACGAGGATCACCTGCTTTCGGTCGCTGGGTGGGAGTGCTTTTATCTGCAGAAAACAAACTTCAGCTTTGGATTCCACCCGGATTTGCACATGGTTTTTATGTGCTCAGCGACTGGGCGGAGGTGGTGTACAAGACCACCGATTATTATGAACCTGAGTTTGAGCGGACATTATTGTGGAACGACCGAGATATTGACATTCAATGGCCTTTCGTGGACGGTCAGCTTCCGGTCTTATCCTCGAAGGATAAGGCCGGAAAGCCTTTCCAATTGCTGGGAGAGGACGAAATTTTTGTTTATGAACCTGTCTAATCCAAGGGCAGGTGAGATACAGCACTTTTTTCGATTATCAGAGAATTCGACCCATTTTTCGATGGTTCGCCTAAAGAACCGAAATCAAGGAGAGTTTTGTGAAGAATATTTTGGTTACCGGAGGGGCAGGCTTTATCGGGTCAAATTTTTTACGCTATATTCTCAACGTTGATCCTGACATCCAGATTTATAACCTGGACGCGTTGACTTATGCAGGCAGCCTGGAAAACTTGAAAGAGTTGCCTTTTCCGCAGCGCCATACATTTATTCACGGAAATATTTGTGATGCTGCGCTGGTAAATCAGATTCTTCACCAACACCAGATCGATACGGTCGTTCACTTTGCAGCTGAGACCCATGTAGACCGGTCGATTCTGGGACCTGCGCAATTCATCCAGACAAATGTTATTGGCACATTCACATTGCTGGAGGCGTCTCGTGTATACTGGTTGGTTGAAAAAACCTTTCCGGTGGGGCAAGTGCGTTTTCACCATATATCCACGGATGAAGTGTTCGGCACCCTGAAACCAAATGAACCGGCCTGGACTGAGGCTACGCCCTATGCGCCGAATTCGCCTTATGCGGCCTCCAAGGCTTCTTCCGATCACCTGGTGCGTGCATATGGGCATACTTATGGTTTGCCATATTCCATCACAAACTGTTCCAATAATTATGGTCCATACCAATTCCCAGAAAAGCTGATCCCTTTGATGATCTTGAACGCCTGCCAGGGTAAACCCTTACCAATCTATGGGGATGGCGGGCAGATTCGTGATTGGTTATATGTAGAAGACCATTGTGAAGCAATATGGTTGGTCTTGAAAAATGGGATTCCTGGGAACACCTATAATATTGGCGGGAGTTCACAGCCAACGAACCTGGTAGTTATAGAACAGCTGTGTGGTATTTTGGATGAGTATTTGCCCGAATCACCATATGCCCCTCATCGTTCTTTGATGCAATATGTGGCAGACCGCCCAGGGCACGACCGGCGTTATGCGATTGATATTGGAAAAATTCACCGCGAGCTAGGCTGGAGCCCGCGCCAGTCCTTGGGTAGTGGTTTATTGAAGACTGTGGAGTGGTATCTCTCACACCCTGAATGGTTGTCCGCTATTCAGCAGCAATTCGACTTCCAGGATTGGATGGGGCGCAACTATGGAAAACGAGGAGGTAAAGAATCATGAAGGGTATTATCCTGGCTGGAGGGCGCGGCACGCGCCTGTATCCTTTGACAATGGCTGTCAGTAAGCAACTCCTTCCGGTTTATGATAAACCGATGGTGTATTATCCGCTTTCGATGCTAATGCTGGCTGGCATTCGGGATATATTGGTGATCAGTACTCCGGAAGCTATCCCTGCTTTCGAGGTTTTATTGAGGGATGGCAGACAATGGGGATTGAACATTTCGTATGCGGCCCAAGCGGAACCGCGTGGGCTGGCTGATGCGTTTATCGTTGGAAAAGATTTTATCGGTCGAGACGCAGTGTGCTTAATTCTGGGGGACAATATCTTTTTTGGGCATTACTTACCGGATCAGCTCCGGACGGCGTCTAAGCTTACAGAAGGCGCAACAGTCTTCGCATATCCGGTTAAGGATCCCGAGCGATATGGAGTGGTGGAGTTTGACGAAAAAGGTTTGGCGATCAGCATTGAAGAAAAGCCAAAGCAACCTCGCTCGCATTACGCTGTTCCCGGGATCTATTTCTACGACAACCAGGTGGTAGAAATAGCTGCAAACCTAAAACCCTCTGCCCGTGGAGAGCTTGAAATCACGGATCTTAATTGCATCTATTTGGAAAAAGGTCAGTTAAAAGTGGAGGTGATCGGGCGTGGGGTTGCCTGGCTGGATGCGGGCACTCACGAAGCCTTATTGCAAGCAGGTAGCTTTGTCCAGGTGGTCGAAGATCGTCAGGGTATACTGATCTCCTGTCCAGAAGAGATTGCCTACCGATTGGGGTATATTGGCAAGGATCAGCTGCGCGATCTGGCTCAAGCCATGCAAGGGAACGAATACGGGGCTTATTTGCTACGTTTGCTTACAGATAAACTACCAGGCGAGTGAACTAATGCGCATTTTACTATTGGGAAATACTGGACAGCTTGGCTGGGAGCTGGAGCGAACACTGGCTCCGCTAGGGGAATTGTTTGCAGTGGATTATCCTGAGATTAACCTGGCAGACGAAAAAGGGATCCAAGAAATTCTACGCACCTATAAGCCGCAGGTGATCGTGAATGCCACGGCTTATACGGCTGTGGATCGGGCTGAGGGTGAGCGCGAGCTGGCGATGGCAATTAATCGAGATGGGACAGGAATGCTGGCAGAGCAAGCCCTGCGGCTAGGTGCTGTATTGATCCATTATTCGACAGATTATGTTTTCGATGGGACAAAGGGCGTTCCTTATATTGAGTCTGATGCTCCTCACCCCCTGAATGTGTATGGAGAAAGCAAGCTTGCGGGCGAGAAAGCGGTTGAACAGGTGGGAGGCAGTTACTTAATTTTGCGTACCAGCTGGGTTTACAGCTTACGACGAGATAGTTTTGTGACTAAAGTACTTGCCTGGGGAAGGCAGGAACGGCAACTCAGGCTAGTTTCTGATCAGGTTGGTAATCCAACCTGGTGCCGGATGCTGGCAGAGGTGAGTGGTCAGCTCCTAGCAGCGGCAGGAAAAGATATCTATCTTTGGGTTGCGGCTCGTAAGGGAATATATCATCTGGCTGGAGAGGGCTATGCCAGCCGGTTCGAATGGGGGAAGGCAATCCTGGAAAATGATCCTAAGCGTGAAGAACAGGTAGTCGAAAGTGTGATCCCCGCACTGACTGCAGAGTTCCCATCTCCGGCTCAACGACCTTTGTTCTCCGCATTGAATTGCGAGCGCTTTTATCACACCTTTGGTATGCGCTTACCTGGCTGGCAAACCGCGCTTCGATTAGCGCTGAAGTAGAAAACTGGCGATGAAATCCTTACGCGTCCTTTCTATTTTCGGAACTCGCCCTGAGGCTGTCAAAATGGCGCCTGTAATCCACACATTGAAGCAGACGCAGGGAATTGAGTCGCTGGTATGTGTCACAGCTCAGCATAGAGAAATGCTAGATCAGGTATTGGGGCTTTTTGAGATTGTGCCGGATGTGGATCTGGATTTGATGCGGCCCAATCAAAGCTTGGCTGAGATAACATCAGCAATTTTTGTTCACCTCGACCCAGTGCTCAAAGAGATCGAACCCGATTGGGTGTTGGTGCAGGGAGATACAACGACTGTTGTGGCAACCTCGTTGCTGGCCTACTACAATCGTGTGCTGGTAGGGCATGTGGAGGCAGGGCTGCGCACCTTGGACAAGTGGCAGCCTTTTCCAGAAGAAGTCAACAGGCGAGTTGCAGGTGTAATTGCCGACCTACACTTTGCGCCAACAGAATGGTCGCGCCAAAACTTGCTCAGAGAAGGCATTCCTGATGATATTATCAAGGTGACCGGGAATCCAGTGATCGATGCATTGAACTTCGCAGTGAGAAAACCCGCCTCACCAGAGGTGATTGAAATATTAGATCGACTGGGGATGCCTCATGATCCAGAGGAAACTACCTATAAACGGTTCATTTTAGTAACTGCTCACCGACGTGAAAATTTTGGGCAACCATTGATCGATATATGTACTGCTTTGCGGCAGCTGGTTGAATTTTACGGTGATTCAATCCACATCGTTTACCCGGTACATTTGAACCCCAATGTTCAAGAACCAGTTTACCGCCTTCTGGGAGATGTTCCTAATATATCTTTATTGACGCCTTTGGATTATCTGCCCCTGGTGCATGTGATGAAGCGCTCTTATCTGGTGCTGACAGACTCGGGAGGCATCCAGGAGGAGGCTCCCGGGTTGGGCAAGCCTGTGCTGGTTATGAGGAGTGTGACAGAACGCCCCGAAGGCGTTAAAGCCGGCACCGTCAGGATAGTGGGCACAGATATTGACAAGATTGTTTATGAAACTTGTCATTTGCTCAACGACGTTCAAGAATACCAGAAGATGGCGAGAGCAATAAATCCGTATGGGGATGGACATGCTTCGGAAAGGATAGTTAAGGCTCTGTTGGCGAAAGCCTTGTAGAGCCTGGTTTATCTTGATCCCCTGAAGGGATGTCTGCGTTTAAATTCCCGGTTGAGGCTTTTATTCTAAGCTGTTGCCTGTAGATAAACGCGGCAGCTGAAATCAATCCCGTCATTACCCATAAGTAGGGCATGGCAAAAGAATCAATACTGAAACCTTCGCCTATGAGAGCCAGCATGGCAAACTGACCTGTAAGCGCAATCAAGCGCAAAGTAGATGATCGAGAAGCCAAGAGTAAACGGGCTGATCGCCAAAGGTTGTATAAAAACATCATAAAAACAGAGAAACCTACCAAGCCGGTTTCAGATAGTAAGCGAACAAATAAACTCTTGGTGTTGGGCAAAAAAGCCTGTTCGTTTAGGACCGTTAAGATTTCGTATGACGTCCATCCAATTGCGGGAACTTTTTGTAAAAAGAAAAAACCTGTATTGCCTAGTCCCACCCCTAACCAGGGAAACTGGTTAAAGACATGCAAGCCAGTAAACCAATAGACAGCTCTTTCGAAAAAAGCCATGCGATTGGCCAGAACAAGCAGCGCTGTCTCATTCAGAGAGATTGCTCCCAAGATATCTTTCCATTTCGGGGGATACAAGAAAAATTCCTTCATGCGCGCATCGTGTTTCAAAAGAAACCATAATGCTCCCATACTAAGCATTGTGTAGGTCAGGAATAATAGCAAACCAAACAAAATCCTGGCTCTCTGCTGCCACGTTTCTGAAGGCGGCCTCTTCAGTTTGTAAATCGCAAATTGCAGCAGGTTATGGACAAATTTCTTGTGAATTCGGATTACCAGAGCAATACCGATTAACAGCACTCCAACCAGGGAAATACGAGGCGCACTCATGAAGAATTCAACACTTCCCAGGAAAAGCAAAATATTTTCCAGGCTTAGCCCCAAGATCCGGAATCGAAACGAGGAAGTTTTTGCTATTGTGGAAGCCAGCCATAACGGCAGAAAAAGTAGAATCATCTGGTGAGAAAACCAGGATGGCTCATACGTAAATCCTGAAACACGGTTTACGTAAAAAAAATAAGGCGTGCGCTTTGTGAACCAATCGGTCGTGATATAGATCCATTTCGGATAATCAGGCGCTTTAATGAGGATGTAATAAACCTGGGGCAGGGTTGTCAGAACCAGGATCAGTCCACCGATATTAATCCATTGGAGAGTTCGATGTAAAGCAGGCTCATCTTTTGGAAAGCTGGCAAAGACAAAATAAAAAGATAACCCGACCACCAGGGTCAAGTATGCACGAATCTCTTGATAAATTGGGGTGACATCCTTAAAAGTTGGGATTTGGATAAAAAAGGAATGTGCTGAAGCGATCACACTGCAGAGCAGGAAAACCAAAAGCAGCTTGCTTTCTATGGGCAGTTTTCCTTTCCGGAGAATATTGGGAACTACCCACATGATCAGTAAGAGCATGATTGGTAACGCTGAAAATGGGGCAACCAGGGCACCTGTCAACTCGGAAAAAGGCGGGAAGCTGGTTAAAAACAATCCAACCAGCGCAATCGCCCAGATAATCGCCAATAAGATTGCAAACCAGATTGAGAGACGTTTCACAGGCGGCTCTGTAAGCGTGTTCCCAGGGATTCTACGATCAAAATCCCACTAGCCAATCCAATGACACCTCCGGCGAGGATGAGCCAGGATGGGAAATAATATATGGGGGTTTGGGGGACATCTGCTGAGGAAATTCCCTGGATTATTACATAACTCGGAACCTTGCCAGAATCTTGCATGATCTGGAAGGTTCTGGAGGCTTCATCAACCCACAAATTTGCGATCTTCTGGGCTGTGATTGGGTTTCCATCGCGGTAGCGTAATTCCCAGACGACTAGTTTTCTTTCTACTGTTTGATTTTTGAATAAGATCGCCGAATCTAGCGAGAGGTTTTGTCGGTTAGCTGCCTGAACTACGTTCGCTATGGTTTGGGAGTCGAAAATAGCCACCTGAATATTGTACAAAGCCAGCTCTTCATCCTGACGTTCAAGGGGAAACTTTGTCACTTTACTCAGGTCTACGTTTACCGTGATACTGGCAGTGGCTTCATAGATTGGAGCATGGATGCGGCTGAATAGGAACCCAATCAACCCTCCCACGAGCGTCGTCAAAACTGCGATCCACCAATATTTCAAGAAATCATAGAAGGCCGTTAAAAGAGCAAACTCATCAGATGAATTGTCAGACAATGAATTGTCGGATGACCGCATTTACCACCACTGCTTTCTCGAAAGTTTTGCCATATTATACCAAGGGGGAACTTCAGCTTTAGGGAGTGTGGAGACTTATAATGCTTTCATATATTCTACTTTATTGAAAGAGTATAATGATTTTAAGACCGGAAAAACCGCGGTTTACTTTTTCGGTACTGAACTTGGTAAGAATTAAATGATGCCCACGAGCCAATTTTAGGAGAAAGCTATGAGACGCTCTTTTCTTATTCCTTGTGTTGTCGTAGTCGTTTCTATCCCCATTATCTGCTGTGGTCTCTTGTTGGCAGCTGGGATCATTTCCTTTGGCTTTATAAACCAACCCAAAGCACTTCCGACTCTTCCTGAAGTGGAAACCGTAAAGCCCCTCCCTACATTTGAGGAGCCATCCCCAACTAAAAAGCCTCTGGAACTGGTGACTGCAACCCCCGCGCCTACGAGACAAAGCAATCCGGCTTCTACACCGACCAAAGCCCTAATTCCAACAATTAAGCCTCAAATTGAAGCGACCAGCGTATTAACTGACACCTTGGTTACTCTAGATAATACGATTGTGCCGGTGAATGACCTTGCAGACTTGGCGAAACGTTTTCTGGGAATAAAAGATATTCCAGCTACAGTTGCCCCTCCGGCACAACCTTACCGGATTGGGGACACCCAATCTTTCTGGGTTGGTAACACGGATACGAATGAAAATTTCCGGGTTGACACTACTTTGCAGTATATAACGAATCACGTCTATTTTTGGATTGAAGATGGGGTTTTGTTTAACCAAGACGATCTTAAGAATTTGGTGGACACCTTTGAGAATAAAATATACCCGACTGACCGCGAATTTTTTGGGAGCGAATGGACGCCTGGCGTAGATGACGATCCGCATTTATACATTGTATATGCTGGCAACCTGGGTTCAAACCTGGCAGGCTATTTTTCATCGGCAGATGAATACAATCCTTTAGCGCACAAGTATTCAAATGCTCATGAAATGTTCTTGCTGAACTCGGATAACGTCAAGTTGAATGAACGTTTCACCTATGGTGTACTGGCGCATGAGTTCCAACATATGATCCATTGGTATCGCGACCGCAATGAGTCATCCTGGTTGAATGAGGGTTTTTCGGAACTGGCTGCTTTTTTGAATGGATATTATGACAGCGGTTTTGATTATCTTTTTGCACAACAGCCGGATATGCAGTTGGATGATTGGCCTAACGATCCAAATGCTACAACACCTCATTACGGTTCCTCTTTCTTGTTTTTATCGTACTTCCTGGACCGGTTTGGAGAGAAAGCAACACAAAGCCTGGTAGCTGAGCCGAATAACGATATAGAAAGTGTGGATACTGTCCTAAAGAAAATTGACGCGGTGGATAAACTCACTAACAAGCAGGTGGGTGCAGATGATGTATTTACGGACTGGGCGATTACCAATTACATACGCGATCCAGCAGTAGGAGATGGTCGTTTTGATTATTATCGCTACCCAGGAGCACCCCAGGTTAGCGATACAGAAACTATTCGGGATTGTTCTGGTGGTATAGAAGATCGCCAGGTACACCAATATGGCGCGGATTACATCGGAATTCGGTGCTCAGGGAACTACACGATTCACTTTGATGGTGCAGACCAGGTGGGAGTACTCCCAGAAAATGCACATTCTGGCTCGTACGCATTTTGGTCGAACAAGGGGGACGAGTCAGATATGACACTGACTCAAACTTTTGACTTCACCAAATCATCTGGACCTCTTACCTTGAACTATTGGACCTGGTACGATCTCGAGAAGGATTACGATTACCTGTATGTTACGGTTTCAGAGGATGGGCAAAGCTGGAAGATCCTCAAAACACCTTCAGGAACAGATAAAGATCTCTCAGGAAATAGCTACGGGTGGGGCTATAATGGGCTAAGTGGTGGTGGAGACAGCGCAAAGTGGATTGAAGAAACTGTTGACCTGTCTGCGTTTGCTGGGAAAAAAGTTCAGATTCGTTTTGAATATGTGACCGATGCTGCCGTCAACGGGGAGGGATTTTTACTGGATGACGTTTCGATCCCGCAAATAAATTATTCCACAGATTTTGAAGTTGATCAGGGGGGTTGGGAAGCTGCCGGCTGGGCGCGTATACAAAATATCCTTCCACAAACCTTCCGGTTAGCATTGATCACGAAAGGAAATACTACCAACGTTGAATACATTCCACTTTTGCCTGGTAATGTTGCGGACATTACCCTCAATCTCAGTGGTGGTGTTACTGAAGCTACGTTGGTAGTTACTGGAACGACGCGTTTTACTCGCCAGGAGGCTGATTATACGTATGAGTTTAACCCATAGGATTTTCCATCTCCAATATCGGCTATAGTAGTAATACAGAATGTCGTATGAGTGTATTCGAGATTCAATGGGCTGCTCGCGTGCCTCAAAGCTTGATCGAGCAGTTATATGGGAATGATGCGCGGGGACTTACTGACGACGAGTTGGTAAATGAGGTTGGTTGGCGTTTACTATTCCGCTGCCAGAGTTTTATTGATGCGGTGGAAGCGGTTTCAGGGAAGGTGAAATGTCCTGGATGTAAAAAGATTGTCTTGCATACGGGCAATCGAGAAGAGGTTTTATCCTGCAAGGAATGCCACTGGGAGACAACCTGGGGAGAGTACTTTTCCACGATTCAGCATAAGCAATTGAGCGGTGGGGAGGCTGTACTCAAATTATTCCAGGATTATATTGGGGGCTTTCCTCGAGCAAAGAATTACCAGGAAAAAATGGTCCTGGTGGATGGTCTGATCCATGGCTTTCATTTGTATTTTAAAGATGCCAGCCATACTCGAACAACAGCAGTAAATCTTATCGAAGGCAGATACCATGAAGTAGTAGATTTTTTGGACAGGCTGAGCTATGGCTCTAACAGCACACCGGGCACATTTGAAACTTATATTCGTTGGCGGCAAAAGATCGATGAGACGGGGAAGATTTGGGGGGATGAAAAGTTAAGGCGCCGGTAAAGGAAACCCAGCGCCTCATAAGGAAAAAGTTTGGGAATTATGGTGCAGATGGACGGCGAGGGGAACGGAGAGCCTGAAGCTGTTGCTCTAGCTCGGCACGCCGGGCTGCCCCGGCTTCAACAACCTGAGAGCGGATTTCCTGGAAGCGATTTTGAGCTTTACTGCGAAGCTCTTCCCCCGTATAAGGGGCGATCAACAATGCCAGGGTAACTCCAACCAATCCGCCCAAGGCTATTCCAGCCAGAAAAGCGATCAATTTGCGCATTTGAGCCTCCTTTACGCACATTCGATTCTATTAACCAATGTAAATCTTTAGCCAATTATACTGGATACCTTGCAGATTCGGGATTTCTTTGTGATAATTGGTATCTGCTCGGATCGTACATCGACCGAGACTTGTAATCAACCTTATTCAATTGTCGGCCCCTACCCCACGAGAAGGAGGGTACCATGTCTACTACAACCCCAGTTCAACCCCCATCTTCCGCGAAGCGGAAAAAAGTCACTACCCGAATATTACAACTAAAGAAGCAGCATCATGAGGCCATCACGATGCTGACTGCATATGATTATCCAACAGCATTGGCTCTAGATCGGGTTGGTATCGATGCAATCCTGGTGGGTGATTCAGCCGGGATGGTCGTTTCGGGGTATAAAACCACTTTGCCCGTCACAATGGATGAAATGCTTCACTATTGCAGAGCTGTTGCCAGAGGAGCAGAATTTGCCTTGTTGATTGGAGATATGCCATTCCTTTCATACCAATTAACGCCGCCTGAAGCTGTTCGCAACGCCGGACGATTCCTGCAAGAGGCAGGCATGGATGCGGTAAAGTTAGAGGGTGGGCGGGAGAGATTGGAAACAATCCGTGCGATTGTTGCAGCTGGAATTCCTGTGATGGGACATCTGGGTCTGACACCTCAGAGTATTCATTTGCTCGGAGGCTTTCGTACTCAAGGTCGCAATGCAGATGCCGCCCGGCTTTTAATCGAGGACGCCCACAACCTCCAGGAGGCGGGTTGTTTCAGCATCGTGCTAGAATCGATCCCTGCGCGACTCGCTTCTCTGATATCTGAGCGATTATCGATCCCAACGATTGGGATCGGAGCGGGTGCAGGTTGTGACGGGCAAGTGTTAGTGGCGCATGATCTGCTTGGGCTTTTCGACCGCTTTACGCCGAGCTTTGTTAAACAGTATGCCCGCCTGCATGAAGAGATGGAGAGGGCTTTTACATCGTATATCGCTGATGTACAGAACCACCAATTCCCCGGGATAGAGCACAGCACCGAAATGCCGGATGAAGAATGGGAGGAGCTTATCAAAGGCGGATTTGATGGATCAATTTGACATGCTCATTGCAGGAACAGGAGCGATGGCTTGTCTGTTCGCGGCGCGCCTGTCAGAAGCGGGACTGCAAGTGATGATGTTAGGAACCTGGACGGAAGGATTGAGAGCTTTGAGCCAACAGGGGGTGCGGTTGGTTGATCCACAAGGAAGGGAGCAGGCATTTCCCGTACGGGTAAGCGACGATCCAAAAGCATGTGCAGGGGCCAAACTTGCTCTGGTTATGGTGAAGGCCTGGCAAACGGAACAAGTGGGGTCGCGTTTGATGCAGTGTGTCGATTTAGATGGGCTGGTATTAACCCTGCAAAATGGCGATGGCAATTATGAAAAATTGACGCACCTCTTAGGACCTAAGCGGGTAGCGTTGGGCGCAACCACGTTGGGAGCCACACTTCTTGCTCCTGGAATCGTGCGCCCGGCTGGGGAAGGGGTGATTACCCTTGGAATTCATGAGCGATTAAAACCCATGGCTGACATCTTGGGGAGAGCTGGATTTATTGTGGATACGGTGGCAGATATCAGCGCGGTTCAGTGGGGAAAGCTGGTCATCAACGCAGCGATCAATCCTCTGACTGCTCTACTACGCGTCCAAAATGGAGAGCTAATGACTAGACCCAGCGCTCGGATTGTGATGACGGCAGCTGCGCGGGAGGCAGCGGCTGTGGCAATTGCAAAGGGAGTCCATCTGCCATACCCTGATCCAGTCGTAGCTGCTGAATCGATTGCCCGTAAAACGGCTTCTAATTATTCTTCTATGCTGCAAGATATCTTGCGGGGCGCGCCCACCGAGATCGATACCATCACAGGAGCTATTGTTCGAGAGGGTGAAAAAACTGGTGTTTCTGTACCCGTTAATCGTACACTTTTGTTGCTCGTCAAAGCGGCGACCGGCAGATAAAGGAGTAATCGGATGCAGATTGTTTCATCAATTACAGAACTAAGGGCTATGTGTACTCAAATGCCCAGACCATTAGGAGTGGTTCCCACCATGGGGTTTTTACACGATGGGCACCTCTCTCTCGTGCGCCGTGCCCGCCAGGAGTGTGCCAGCACAGTCGTTAGCATTTTTGTAAACCCCACACAATTTGGTCCAAACGAAGATTTATCGCGCTACCCACGCGACCTGAGGAGAGACCAGATGATGTTAGAGCGTGAAGGTGTCCATATCCTATGGTTACCTTCCCAAGAGCAGATGTATCCATCTGGATTCCAGACCTGGGTAACTGTTGAACAGATCTCTCTAACATTAGAAGGTTCGGCGCGCCCGGGGCATTTTCGAGGCGTTACTACGGTTGTGGCAAAAATATTTAATGCAGTCCAGCCAGAGAAAGCCTATTTTGGTCAGAAGGATGCCCAACAGGCGGCAGTAATCCGGCAGATGGTCCGTGATTTGAATTTTCCGATCGAGATCGTGGTGTGCCCGACTGCCCGAGAGCCTGATGGGCTGGCTATGTCAAGCCGGAATATATATCTTAACGTTGAAGAAAGAAAAGCTGCTACAGTTTTGTTCCGCTCTTTATCTGCAGCCAAAGATGCTTTCGAGGCAGGGGAACGAGATGGTGAAAAACTGCGCGTAACAATGAAAGAACTTCTGGGTAGAGAAGAATTAGCCCGACCGCAATATGTTTCTTGTGCTGATCCATTAACGCTTCAAGAGCTTGATATCATAAACAACCAGGCTTTATTATCGATGGCTGTATATGTGGGATCTACGCGGCTCATCGATAATATCCTGCTTCAATTGGAGAAATGATTATGTTATTGGCGATTGATATTGGGAATACGAATATTACCCTGGGCTTATATCAGGGTGAAAAGCTGGGATCTCGCTGGCGTCTGGCGACTGATTATGAGCGTATGCCAGATGAATACGGTTTGCAGTTCCTGGGACTGATCTCTCATGCAGGTTGTAAACCTACAGACTTACGTGGAATCTGCCTGGCCTCTGTGGTGCCCCCCCTGACTGGAAAGATCATTGCAGCTTGTAAGGATTATATGCATTTAGAACCGCTGTTAGTGGATGCAGGAACCAAAACTGGGGTGCGAGTACGCTATGATGATCCTAAAGCCGTGGGTGCAGATCGGATTGTTGATGCTGCCGCAGTACAAAGTCTGTATGGCGGTCCAGCTTGTGTGGTAGATTTTGGTACTGCAACCACCTTTGATGCGATATCAGCTGAGGGAGATTATTTGGGCGGGGCAATTGCTCCTGGAATAGGGATTGCTGCCGAAGCCTTGTTTCTACGTACAGCCAAACTCCTACGGGTTGATCTACAGAGACCTCCGTCTGTTATTGGAAGGAATACAGTTCATGCGATGCAGTCGGGCTTATTATTCGGTTATGTGGCTCTAGTAGAGGGGATGGTGGAGCGGTTCAGGGGTGAGTTGGGCCCAGATATGAAGGTCATCGCTACAGGTGGATTGGCCGATATTATTGCCCGAGAAACCAGTGTTTTTGGGATTGTTGCGCCATGGCTGACTTTGGATGGGCTTCGAATTATCTGGGAGCTGAATGTAGGTAAGCTGGAGGACTAAGAGGTTTCTTCTGCCTGGGGAAAGCATTTAAGGTTTTATCCCAAGTGTATAATTAGCGTATGAAAACCGAGATCATGCTGGCGGACCATCCGGTTGCCTTTCTGCATGCTTTAGATATTTTGAAGAATGGGGGAGTGTTAGCATTTCCTACGGACACCGTCTATGGGTTGGCAGCATATCCATTTGAGGAAAGGATGGTCGAGCGCCTCTATGTGGTTAAGGGGCGCAATAGCACAAAAGCGATCGCCATCCTGATTGGGAAAATGGAAGATTTAAAACGGATCGTGCGCGTTATGTCCCCGCTGGCTATTCGTTTAGCGAAACATTTTTGGCCAGGCCCACTAACTTTAGTACTTCCCAGTCTTGACTCTCTTCCAAGGAGTCTTTCTCAAAATTCTACAATAGGGGTCCGTATGCCAAATCATCCAGTGGCTTTGACACTGCTCAGGCAAGCTGGACCCTTGGCAGTTACATCCGCAAATATTTCTGGGCAGGAAAATACAAAAACAGCTCAAGAGGTACTGGCGCAGTTGGACGGACGGATCCATCTTATTTTGGATGGAGGAATAGCACCTGGAGGAGTACCTTCGACCGTGGTGGATTGCACGGGGCATGAACCTGTTATTTTGCGAGAAGGGCCTATAACCCAAGATGAAATAAAAAAGGTGTTATAGGTGTTTCTAAGCAAACGCTTATCAAATCTTCATGCCTGGTTCACTTCAATTTGTATAATATAGATAACATTTTCCTTTGAAAAACTCCTCTTAGAAAACTGCTCTCCAAGGCAGGCGTGACCCTGGAGAGCAGCTTTCGTTAAACAGGCAATACTACGTGAAACTGGCTGCCAGGACATTTCTCTTCATCATAACCTGGGCTTTCTGCCCAAATTTTTCCTCCATGTGCTTCCACAATACCCTTCGCGATTGCTAATCCTAAGCCTGGACCAGAACCTTTGAACTTGGTTTTTCCCGTGGAGTGATGTTGAGGATCGGATGTCTGGTAGAACTTGGTGAAGATTATATCTAAATGTTCTGGCCTAATCCCAATGCCCGTGTCGCTGACGATTACCTCGATGCCTCCGTCAGGCAAACTGGCTTGTCCTGGTGAGATGGAGAGACCGGAGATGGAAATTTTTCCATCATCTGGTGTGTTTTGAAATGCGTTCAAGATGAGATGATTGAAGACTTTTCTAAGAGCTTCCTGATCAGCCCGGATAACAGGCAGATCACTCAAACCCTCCAGGGTAAGGGTGATATTGCGCTGCTCCATCGAAAGTTTTAGTGATTTTGCGAGCGATTGAATCATATAACCCAACGAAACCTCGGTAAATTGTAACGATAAAGCTCTGGCGTCGATACTGGCCATATCTAGCATGGTTTCAATGATCTCGTTCAGGCGCATTATTCCTAAATGGATACCGTTGAGCATTTTTAGATGGTAATCATTACCAGACAGGTCAGGCTCATCCAGGAGTATCTCCGTATAGCCGCGCATGATCGTGACTGGAGTACGCAGCTCGTGGGAAGCAATAGAAATAAAATCAGATTTTGTTTGATCTATTTTCTGAAGCTGACTGAGGGCTTGTTGGAAATGGCGGTTAGATTGTTCCATAGACTGATAAGCTCGCCGGAAGTCGTTGTTGAGGCGCATTAAACTGTCGACCAGCCGGGCATTCTTGAGTGCCAGAGAAAGCTGATCTGCTAATGTTGAAATCAAGGTTAGCTCATCATCATGATACGGACGATTGGAGGTCTTAGACCCTAATGCAATGATCCCGATCCAATCCTCGTGGGTGTGGATTGGGATGAAAATTTTGCTATTCAGGCTTTGAAGCCATACATTTTCGATAGGTGAAAGAGAGCGGATATCCAATAAATGATCCAGGTCTTTCTGGTTCACGGGCTGGTGGGCCTGTTTGAAGAATTGGATGAGTGACGCTTTCGAGTCCAAAATTAGCTCAGCAGGTTTTTCTTTCCCAAAACCCCCAATCCCAACCAGGTGGTAAAGAGGTTCATCAGTCTCTTGTTCAGATAAGACCTCAAAAAGGAAGCCGTGCTGGATTTTGAGAGCCTTACAGATCAAGCCAATCGATACTTGTGCAAGCTGTTCCGCATTGGTTACGTTGCTGATGCCTTGGCTGTATTCGCGCAGGAGCTGGTTCGAATCGTAAACGCCATTTGTGAAAAACAGGCTTGTGAGTTTAGGAACACTTTGCCATGCCGTGTAAAAGAGGGCTCCCAAGAGTAATCCTACCAGGATAAAAATCAGAAATGATCCTAGCGATGCAGATGGGGAATGGATGCGTTCGAGCAGGCTAATGCCCAGCCATGATAGTAAGGCTGCAGGAACTGACGAAATGCCTATCGTCAGAGCCAGCCTGCCCGCGATGCGGAAATCCTGTTTTCTCAAGCTGAATAGCGTGATGGCGATATAGAGTAAAGAGGAAATTATTATTGAGAGGAAAAGGGCGCCGCGTAAACTCATCAGATCTCAGATAATGGCCAATTCGGCAACACATCCATGTTTAATGGATCTCGTTGGCCTTTGGTGAATCGATAATAACCCGCTCCCGCTACCATTGCCGCATTATCAGTGCACAATGTGATTGGGGGAATATGGATTGGGCAATTGGCACGCATTTGAAATGAGTCGCGTAGGGATCGATTTGCTGAAACACCACCAGCTACCAGGATTTCCTTGGCGTGGAATTCCTTAGCAGATTTCATGGTCTTAGTTACTAAAACGTCCACAATTGCGGCCTGGAAACTGGCAGCCAGGTCTGACACAGGTAAGCTGCTGCTTTTTTCTTCCAGCTTGCGCACCTCACGGAGGACAGCGGTTTTTAAACCGCTGAAGGAAAAGTTCCAGGTTCCCTCCAACCAGGCACGTGGGAAGTTAAAAGCCTGAGGATTACCTCCCAATGAGACTTTCTGGATAGCCGGTCCTCCGGGATACCCCACACCAATTAATCGGGCTACTTTATCAAAAGCTTCTCCAGCGGCATCATCCAGTGTTGCCCCCAGGCGCTGATAATTTAAGTGATCACTCATTAACACGAGTTCTGTGTGCCCCCCGGAGACGATTAAAGCCAGGAGTGGAAATTGTGGTTCTGGCTTGGGAGATTCAGATTGAGAATACAGCCAAGCAGCATAGATATGGGCTTCCAGATGATTAATACCAATCAATGGCAAACCTGAAGCCAGGGATAAGCCTTTGGCTGTGTTCATGCCAACCACCAACGATCCGGGCAGCCCAGGACCGCGGGTAACAGCAATTGCATCAACCTCTGAGATCGTCATGTGGGCTTGCTGGAGAGCCTGTTCAATGATCGGGTAAATCGTCAAGATATGCTGGCGGGAAGCTACCTCGGGGAAAACCCCACCATATTGAGCATGCAGATCAACCTGCGAGGCTACCACGCTAGAAAGAATAACCCGACCGTTCTCAACAACAGAAGCCGCGGTTTCATCACAGGATGATTCGATACCCAGAATTCTAGTACTGGTCAATGGAACAGTATTTTCCGGGTTTGTTGACCTTTCCTTTGGGTTATCTACATCTTTCATCCAGTCCCCCTTATCCTTTCACAGGGAGCACTAAATCGAGAGGATACTCGACTAGTGTTTCTATTTTCCCATCTGGTCGCACGTAAGCCGTATCTTCGAGACGCACGCCCATACCCTGATCCGGGTAATAAAGACCTGGCTCTACTGTAAAGACTGCTCCAGGGACCAATCGGTCCTCTTCGGTTGCATTGACTCCGAACCAAGGCTGTTCATGAACATTCAAACCTACTCCATGACCCAGGCTGTGAATATAACCCTTCTCAGTGTTGGGAGTGTCTTGGATCGTGGGATGACCCAATGTTCCGAACATGTCACAGGCACGGCGCTGGTAAATAGGGCAATGTGCGTTTACCTCAAACTCTCTTTTTATCTGATTGAATACGGATAAAACATCTTCATATAATTTCATAACTTCATCTGGGGTATACCCCAGGCACCAGGTGCGAGTAAAATCGTAAAAATAACCGCCTCCTTTTTCGCAAGGGTAGATATCGAAGACGATCGTCTGTCCCAGGCGCAGATAATCTGTAGGATTTCCAGAACTATGCGGAACGGCGGCATCCCGTCCAATTGAAAAAATCACTCCCTCAGGATTGTCTGCACCTCTTTCAGCTAGCCAAAGGTCGATCTGTGATTTAACTCCGCCGATTGTCAGAGGTTGGTCATCCGCTTTGACGAGGGTCCCAGCATGGACACGGTGGGAAGTGAGAAAGTCGGCAACTTCGTTCACGACTTCAGTGGTGATCTTTCCCATCTGGCGGATGCGTGAGATCTCATCTTCGCTTTTGGTCAGTCTGGCTTGCATCAGGGTTGAAATATCACTCATTTCACCCAGGAGGGTAATTTCGGGCATTGCCTCTTGTAAAGCTTTGAAAATCGTGAAATAAGATCCTATCTCAACTTTGCCATACAAAGCGATCCTGCCTGAGGTTATCCCCAGGTCAATGAGCATCTTCTTATAGCGCTCAGCGGTCGCTTTAGCGAAATTTCCATTGAATTGTTTGACCAGCTCGTTCATATTGTAATTTTGCAAACTCTTCAGTGGCAAGCCCGATTTTGCGGCTTCATCGCGTTCCATCATCCTGCAAAAAAGAACAGGGGTAGAACCACGTACTTTTATAAGATCGCCTGTCATATGTGCAATCCCGGCGAGATAAACCATAGCAGGGTTATGTTGGGCTGAACCCATAACGATCAGCGCATCCAGATCATTTTTCTTCATTAAGCTATCGAGGTCGGCTTTCATGTTTGACTCACCTTATTCTGTTTGCAGCGTTAGCAAGCGATTTAGAATATGGATTAGTTGGTGATCCTGCTCAGGGAGAACCGTGCGCGGATCGAACAAAATTTGATTATTCTCTAGGCGAGCAATTACAGGCGGAGTCGCCTGACGCAATTTTTCCAGAAACCGGTTGGGGTTGCGAACCGACAAGGCCAGGCAACATGTGGGAAGGAGCTCATCTGGTAAGCTTCCACCACCAATGGTCGATTGGCTGCGAATGGTTGATCCCTCTCCGAGAAGATTAGCCCAAGATTGAGTACGCTCCATCAGGTCCGCTAACGGAGTAGAAACCATCCTCCATACGGGGATTTCTCGTAAAGCTTCATCCTTTAGATAGTGCGTCAGGGTTGCTGAAAGAGCAGCCAGGCAGAGTTTATCAGCACGTATGGCGCGCGCTAAAGGATGTTTCTTTAATTGTGCAATCAAGTCAGCGTCTCCAATAATGATGCCAGCTTGTGGACCTCCCAATAGTTTATCCCCCGAGAAACACACCAGATCTGCGCCACTCTGAAGAGATTCGTTGACAGTAGGTTCGTGCCCTAAGCCGAACTGTTCAGTATCGAAGAGGGAGCCTGACCCTAGATCATCGACTACTGGAATGTTGGCTTGATGAGCTACCTGGACCATCTCGGAGAGGGCGGGCTCAGTGGTAAAGCCAATCATGCGGAAGTTCGAACGATGGGCGCGAAAAACCAAGGCCACGGATTCTTCCGTTATGGCTTGTTCATAATCTGACAGGTGGATACGGTTCGTTGTACCAATTTCAATCAGTCGAGCCCCAGATTGCTTCATAACATCCGGAACACGGAAACCACCGCCAATTTCAACCAATTGCGAGCGAGCAATCACAACCCCCCGACGGCGAGCCAGAACGGTCAATATCAATAAAACAGCTGCGGCATTATTATTCACAACCAATGCGGCTGGAGCGCCGGTGAGGCGCTTGAGCAATTCTTCTGCATGTACTAATCGAGTCCCACGCTTACCAATCTGCAAATCATATTCCAAATTACAGTAACCTGAGGCGACGGATTGAATGGCTCGTATGGCAGCTGGACTTAGAGGCGCACGCCCCAAGTTGGTGTGCAGGATAACACCGGTGGCATTGATGACAGGCTGCAAGGATGGCGCAATCCATGTCTCCAACAAATCCTTAGCTTGCAGAAAGATTTCCTGATGATCCGGGATTTTGCCATCAGACGAGAAACTGGTGCGTATATTTTGCAGAACATAGCGGATGGCATCTAGCACTAAAGGACGCCCATAACTTGAAACATACGCAGCGGCGGTTTCGGATTGTAAGAGTTGCTCCACAGAGGGCAGTTCTCGAAGACTCGGCATCTTTGTTACATAATCCAGAAAGTTTCAATAATAAATTCTTACTGAGGCTTCCATTGGCTGCGCTCACTCATTCGCAGTAAAAACTCGACCAGGCCTAGACCAATCAACAATAACACTGCCAAGGCTGCCGTAAGCACGCGCCCAATCTGCAGCCAGGTCAGTGTGGCGCTGTAGATGCCAACCAGGATTGCCTGGCGCAAGATGACTGCGGAGTTGGCAGGGGGTGTGCTGGGGAAACGCTGGTTAAGGAAAGCCGTAAAGGGTAGAGCGGTGCCGGTTAATGCAATGAAAACCAAGAAGAAAAATAACCAGCGCGGTCCGACGGTTGGAACTGTGAGTAATAACAAGACAATTAATCCGCCATAACCCAGTGCGGATAAGGTGATAGCGGTCGGGAGAAAAGTTTTTACAGGAGGGGTTGGAGTGGTATTCATAAGCGGGATATATCGATTATATCCTACTTATAAAAAACAACCGGGTGCTTCATGAAGAGCACCCGGCAAGAAATGGTGTTTGACTTGACAGACTAAATCGCAAGTATTAAATCTCGCGAAATTCGCCTTCCACGACTTCACCATCTGGAGCCTGTCCTGGATTGGACTTACCCGGTTCTCCTTCAGGAGAAGATGTGCCTTGGGATTGCTTAGCATAAAGTTGTTGGCTCAAAGCATGGAATGCATTCTGCAAATCCTCGGACTGCTGTTTAATCCTGGCTGAATCATTATTCTTGAGCACCTCACGTAATGAACTGATCTTTCTTTCGATATTGCTGCGTTCTGTGGAAGGGACCTGCCCATCAAGATCGCGTAGTGCTTTTTCAGTCTGGTAAACCAGAGTGTCAGCAGAATTCCGGGTTTCAGCTAATTCACGCTGGCGCCGGTCGTCCGCTTCATGCTCGCGTGCCTGCCGAATTTTGTTCTCAATCTCATCCTTCGTCAGGTTGGTGGAAGCAGTGATCGTCACCTTTTGTTCTTTCCCGGTATTTTTATCACGCGCCATTACGTTCAGAATGCCATTGGCATCGATATCAAAAGTTACTTCGATCTGGGGAATTCCACGCGGCGCCAGAGAAATGCCTTCTAGGCGAAAACGACCCAGGCTCATATTGTCAACTGACATGGGGCGTTCCCCCTGCAAGACGTGAATATCTACAGCTGTTTGATTATCGTCCGCAGTCGAAAAGGTCTCTGTTTTTTTGATTGGGATGGTCGTGTTGCGTTCGATTAAGGTGGTCATGACTCCGCCCATTGTTTCTACACCGAGAGAGAGGGGTGTAATATCGAGCAGCAAAACATCTTTGACCTCGCCACCAAGCACACCACCCTGAATAGCAGCGCCAACAGCCACCACTTCATCGGGGTTTACGCCTTTATGAGGTTCCTTACTGACCAAAGAGCGCACCAGATCCTGTACCATGGGCATACGGGTTGCGCCACCTACCAGGACAACTTCGTCAATCTCAGATGTTTTTAGACCAGCATCCTTTAGGGCTGCCTGGAAGGGCTCTTTTAGTCGAGTTACCAACTCATCGGTTAACTGTTCAAATTTCGAACGCGTCAGTTTTAGCTGTAAGTGTTTTGGTCCGGAAGCATCAGCAGTGATGTAGGGCAGGTTGATCTCTGTCTCAATCATTGTCGAAAGCTCAATTTTTGCTCTTTCAGCTGCTTCTCGCAAACGCTGCAAGGCTTGTCGGTCCTTTTGCAAATCAATACCATTGTCGCGTTGAAATTCATCGGCTACCCAACGTACGATCCTCTCATCCCAGTCATCTCCGCCCAGGTGAGTATCTCCGTTCGTAGCGCGGACTTCGACAACACCCTCGCCGACCTCTAACAAACTGATATCGAAGGTCCCCCCTCCCAGATCGAACACCAGGATGGTTTCGTTGTTCTTTTTATCCAGACCATAAGCTAATGCAGCCGCTGTAGGTTCATTGATAATACGTAAAACCTCTAATCCAGCTATTCTGCCTGCATCTTTGGTCGCCTGACGTTGGCTATCATTAAAATAAGCGGGAACGGTGATTACAGCTTTTGTGACCTGTTCTCCCAAGTAGGCTTCAGCATCTGCTTTTAACTTGGATAAAATCATGGCGGAAATTTCTTGAGGCGTAAGTTCCCGACCTGCTAAGGGACTTTTGACTCGAGCATCTCCTGAGGGTCCACTTACAACCTGATAAGAAACCATCTTGCGTTCTGTTTCAACTTCATTGAAGTGACGTCCCATAAAACGCTTGATGGAATATACTGTGTTTTCCGAGTTAATCACGGCCTGGCGCTTGGCGGTTTGACCTACCAAACGGTCGCCATTCTTACTGAAAGCCACCACAGATGGGCATAGGCGTGATCCTTCTGCTGTGGTGATTACGACAGGATCTCCGCCTTCCATTACAGCTACGACGCTGTTCGTAGTTCCTAAGTCGATACCTATAATTTTAGACATGGGTTATTCCTCCATTTTGTTTACATTCTATAAGAGAGGATACCCTGGTTGTACTAGAAATACATTAACGGTGTGTAGGAAAGATGTCAAAAAATTTATATGTGAGCTTAAAAAAAGGGCTTTTTTACACCAATTTCCCTATTGACAGTTTTGTAAAGGACTCTAGCTTAATAATTGGAATCCTTGCATTGTTGGTGGGAAAGTGTGTTGAAAAAGACAAGGAATTTTGTAAAATCCTGAAAAAGATGAACATCATTTCTTTAACAAAACAAACCCATGGGTTGGGTTTAATAGCACATTTGAACCAGAATTGTCTATATGTGGGGGTATTCGGAAGACGATACCCAGGATTGGGTGAGCAGGTGGTAAATTGGTTAAAAGAATATATGCAAAGCGCGCGCGAGAAAGATTTAAGATACCCAACCTTAAAGTTTTCAGTTTTTTTAGAATCCCGTAGGTTAACGATATTGATTATTGGGGTAATAATCTGCTAGAATGCTTTTGTAAGCAATTGAGGCCCGAAGCTCACTGTAAGTCTTAGCAACACAAGAATTTTGGCTTTTGATAACAAGCCAATTTTTTCTAAGATTTGAAGCATTTTCATATATTTTTACCTCTGCTGTAAAGAACAGCAGGGTTGTGTATGTAGCTGCTCAATGCAGATCGTTTTCTGGAGAGGAGAAAAGTATGATGAAAGCTGAACAGGCCTGGCAAGCTGCCTTAGGACAGCTGCAAATGGAAATGCCAAAAGCCTCCTTTGATACCTGGGTAAAGGGAGCTGAATTTCTCTCTTATGAAGATGGTCTCTTTGTTATCGGTGTTCCGAATACTTATGCAAGGGATTGGTTGGAAGGTCGTTTATCAAGCACAACGACTCGTATGCTGACGGGGATCATGAACCGCACAGTGAGTGTGCGGTTTGTGGTCTGGCAAAATGGGAGCGGATCCATTGAACCTGAAGAGGAGATTGAAGAGGCACCTGTAACACAAAACCAGCCTTTTCAAACGAAAGTGTATGGTCGTTATACATTTGAAAATTTTGTCGTAGGTGCCAGTAACCGGCTGGCACATGCCGCATCGGTAGCTGTATCGGAAAGACCTGCTCAGGCATATAATCCTCTTTTCTTGTATGGGGGGGTAGGTTTAGGGAAAACGCATTTACTTAACGCGATTGGAAATGCCTGCGAAAGACGAGGCTTGCAGGTGTTATATGTTTCTTCGGAAGAGTTTACCAACGATTTGATCAACGCTATCCGCACGCACACTACCCAGGCATTCCGAGAAAAATACCGGCGAATAGACGTTTTGTTGACCGACGATATTCAATTCATTGCTGGCAAAGAGTCTACTCAAGAGGAATTTTTTCACACATTTAATACTTTACACGGTCAGGATAAGCAAATCGTCATCTCGTCAGACCGTCCCCCGAAAGCCCTGGTGACCTTGGAAGAGCGCCTGCGGTCACGTTTTGAATGGGGTCTGACAGCAGATATTCAACCTCCGGACTTTGAAACTCGTGTGGCTATCTTACGCTCCAAAGCTGATCGTGCCGGATACCGCCTGCCAGATAATCTGTTGGAAACGATTGCGCGACGTGTGCAGTCTAACATCCGGGAGCTAGAAGGAGCCCTGACACGGATTGTGGCTTTTTCGGACCTAAGCGGCTTGCCGCTAACTCCTCAGCTTGTAGACTCTGCTTTAGCTGATTTACTTCCTCGCAGGAATGAAGTTCAAACCGAAGATGTCGTACGAGCAGTGGCAGACGTATTTGGAGTGACCGTGGATCGGATAATGGGAAGAGATCGATCACGAGAAGTCGCTTTACCACGCCAGGTGGTCATGTATCTGCTGCGAAGTGAAAATAGAAGCCTGCCGCAGATTGGGGACGCTCTTGGAGGGCGCGACCATACCACAGTGATGTACGCTTGTGACAAGGTAGCTGATTTATTGGAACGAGACGACCGGCTGCGCCGCCAGGTGATCGAGGTACGTGAGCAGGTTTTTGGACGCTCGAACCTGGCTCTTTGAAGATTTATTTACTTTTACGCAGCCTCCACCAGGCTTGCAGACGGTGAAAGCCCCGCCTAAGAATAGGGGGTTCCAATGTTTTTGGATTCGTCTCGGGTTCTGGCCAGGGGTCCAGGTCGAAAAGCTTTCGAATAATATATTGCCCGAACAATTTAAAGGTCGCCAAAACAGGTGCAGCCAGAACTAACCCGATGATCCCGATAAAATTGGCTGCCAGAATGGCGACGACTAAAACCGCAGCAGGGTTAATTCCAAGGGTATCCCCCATAATACGCGGTGATATCAGGTTGTCAAAGATTTGATCGAGAATAAAGGACAGGCCAATCAAAAGGAGCCCATAGGCTATAGGATTCAGATTGAGATAATTGTGAGACTGGAAGACTGCTACAAGGAAGGTTATAAGGGCTGTGGTCCAAGGACCAATATAAGGTACAAAGCGAGCCAGCCCCGCCAGAAGAGCGATACCCAGGGCATAACGCAAGCCTAAAATACTCAATAGAATAGAATAGGAAAATATTACCAGCGCCACAATGACTATTTGACCGCGTAAAAATGCATTCCAAATGCCCCCTAACGACCGACTCAACCGCCGAATGTCGTAGTCATAACCTGGTATCTTTAAATACTTTACGGCATCTGGAACCTGGCCAGCATCGGTCAGCGTGAAGTATGCAATCAATAAGACGAATAAGCCCCACCCAATCATGGATACTGCTCTGGTGGCAAATGAACTTACCAGCGAACCAGCACGCCCAATCACGAGTTGAATGCCTTGTATCAGTTGATTACTTAGGGTGTTCAGATCAAGGTATTTACTAAGATCCAATTGTAGGGGACCAAGGGTAAAAGATTGTTTTGAAAGTGTGTCGAGGGTCTGAGGCAGGTCCGTCAGGAAATTTTGGATGATGCGGATCAGGCTTTGAATCTGCTGAACGACTACTACTCCCGTCGCCGTGGACAGACCGATAAGCACCACCAAAAGGACCAGGAAGACTATATTAACTGAGGGCTTCCAGGGTAATTTAATTGTGCGTGTAAGTAGAACAGCCACTGGATGCAAAAGATAAGTTAATATAAAGGCCAATATAAGAGGACCAATAATGCTACGAAAAGATATGATCAGCAAGAAGACCATTCCTGTTATAGTCAAGCCGACAACGAGCTTGACGGTTGGTCCCCATCTGGGAGAATTAGCTGGCATTGGAGAGGTAGGCATTATGTTTTACGATCCTTTTTTGAACGCTTCCACCAATAAGATTCTGAAGGCTGAATTGGTTGGGTCATCGTAACCGGGAAGGGATCCATGTCTAACAAATTAGCATATACATACCGCCCCAGAACGCGGGCTGATGCGATGGTTGGAGCGGCCAGGAGAATCCCCAAAACGCCAGCCAAAACTGCTCCTGCGACAATTCCCAGAATAACAACTAAAGGCGAGAGCCGGACACGTTTGCCAATAATGCGCGGAATTAGATAATTTAAGTCAAATTGCTGGTAGAACAAGTGAAGCCCGACGATAATAAGTGTAAAAGCCCAGTGCGGCAGGGGTAACCAGGTGGAACCGAATGTCAAAGCCAGTAAGGAAGCGGTTAGCATCCAAATGCCGTGCCCGATGCTGGGTAAAAATTCTAACAAGCCAGCCAATATGCCCATACTCAATGCAAAAGGCATACCCAAAATAAAACCAATAACTGTGAAAATACAAGCCACAACGAATCCAAGAACCAACTGACCACGAAAGAATGCACTCCAGATCTGATAGATTTCATCGCGGATGATCCGAAAGTCCTTCCTATAATTGGGGGGGACAAGATTCTCGATCCAATTTTGCAGCCTGGCATTGTCTTTGATCAGATAGAAGGAAACTACGAATATAAAGACGAGCCAAACGATGGAGGATACAACCTCAACTACCAGCGTTAGAGTCTGTCCGACAAAGGGTTCTAGCAGCCCACGCAGACTGGCACTTAGCTGTTCAATTAGGGTTGATACATCAATAATTTGACCTCCGAATAAGTACTGCTTCCCAAGGAAAGTTTGGATTTCCTGTGAAACTTGTTGGAAATCCAGGTTCAAGCCTTTGATTTGCGGACCTAAAATTGGTGTGATAACAATGGGGACAAGTAGGGTAACAGCCAGGAGCAAAATATAAGTCAACAGGATCGATAAAACCCGGGCTAATTTCAATCTAGATTGAAAGAAATTCACAATCGGGGAAAGGATAAAGGCCAGGATAACCGCCAGGATCATAGGAGAGACAACCTGGTGGAAGCGTGTAAGCAGGTAGATGAAGAAGGCCAGCAAGAGCAGGCTGACCATTAGTTTCACTTGAAAGGGCCAACGCGGTCTTGTGTCGTCCATTTGGTTTATCAGAGAGGGTAAAACGTAAAGATTGGGCTATCCTCCTCATCTACGTTTTACATTTACCGCCAGTTTCCGGTAGATAGCTAATGTACGAAGAATGACAGGACTACGAGTATCAAAACGAATGAACCAGCCAGGATCCCGATCCGACGTAAATCTTTGGTCACGAAGCTGTAATCGGGATTAAAGCTGGGTTGCCTGGAAATATTAGTATTTGTGACATCAGACTCCGCAGACACCTGTGAAACGGCTTTGCGGACCTGTCGCTTGGATTTTTTACTCATCTTCAGAAACTCCTGTAAATTATTTCTCCGGGAGTTGATTGGCTATTTGGGATAAAAACACAAAATAATGCACTCTTTCCGGAGTATATTCGGGTTGATATGGTACTGTCAAACCTGAAGGATAAGTATAACAAAAATTGGAGGATTTGGGGAATTCCCAAAAGCGGTTATGGAGATTCCTGTAATGCTGCTTCGACGACAATGCGTTTATTGTCAACCAGATAAGGATAGCAGGAAATAAGTGTAGCGACGGGTTTTGAAGTGGGTTTCATGACCTCGACCTGCGTCGGCTCAACAATTTCACTGCCAGTAACGATGTATGTGTAGGAACGCTGCGCAGTATAAAGGATCACCTGATCTCCGGCTTTTAGTAAGTCTAGATCGCGAAAAATCTGACCGAACACATCGTTGTGCGCTGTAAGGACGATATTGTTCGATTCGCCTGGATTTGCTGAGCCAATATGCTGCGCTACACCTTTTTTCAGTTGTTCCCAGCCATCACCTTGCACGATCGGAGCATCAACGCGCAGAGCCGGGATTTGAATCCTTACAGCTTGTTGTGGACCCGATGTGGGAATGGGAATACTGGCAAGAGTTTGAACTAAGGGGCGTAAGTGTTCAGGGATTTCGGCTTCGTTTGGCGAGGCTCCACCAGGGGAAGTCGGCGGGGTGTGACCGGAGGGGAGCACAACCGCGACAATCAAGGGGGTTGGTGTCAAGGTGGGCTGAACCAAAGCCTCGGCTACCTGCACATTCAAATTACGCAGAATCTCCATGCCATTCACCATCAGGAGAATTAACCCGACTACAGCCAAAATTTCAATCAAAAGCAAGAGGTTGTCAAAAACGCGACGAGGAAATCTAGAACGGGACTGACCTGTAGTTTCAGCATCTGAGATGGTATCTGTGTGTAAATGGTCAAGGGTTTGGGAGGGGATATCCGATGCCAGCGTGACTACACGTCCGGTGCGTTTGAAACGCTCCAGGCGTTCGCGACGAACTTTTCGCCTCTTTTCGACCAGAAGCCGGCGCAATTCATCAATCGAAAGGTCGTCGGTTGACAGATTAGGTCGCATAAAGAAATTATACCTCTCCAGATCCTTTGCTCACGAAGACCTCGAATGGCAAATGGATCATCATTCCGTGGTTTGTCCAGCCAGATTGCCTTGTTTCAGGCGACCCTTGCCGAAAGCAAATAAAGCAAAGCCTGTAAACCGCAAGCCCGCGCCGACCAACAAAGCTCCGCCAATGCCAATCTGTCCAGCCAGAGTTGTACCGATGAGCGGTGATGCGATTGTAGAAAGATGCTGCATACTTTGTGCCAGGGATACAAATGTGGCGCTGTATTGGACGGGAACGGTTCTCATTAATTCATCGAAGAATACCAGGTCAAGCCCAGCCTGGAAGATGCCGGCAAACCCTGCAAAGAGTACAATGGCTTGTTCGCTGGTTGTCATAGCGGTTAAGGCAGGATAGAGCGACACACCTAAAGTGGTACAAAGCAGTACAAAACGCGATCCACGCTGGTGAGACTGACGTGACCAAAGATAATAACCGACCAACGCGAAGGCTGTTTGGGTAGTACTGATGAAACCAATCCACGAATTGGATGCATGCACGATCTTTACAAAGTAGAGTGGGAAAAGAGGCGCTGCCAGTGAGATCCCGGAAAGAACAACGAAGCGTTTTAGAGCAAAAGACACGAATGCAGGCTCATTGCGGACTAAACGCACATAAGTTTGAATGCCCTTTTTAGAGAGTCCGCCAATTAGCTGAGAGGGCACTTCCGCATCCGGCAAGTTGATGTGGCTGGAGAAGTAGTAGCTGATTAATCCCCCTAATGAAAGCCCTAAAAATATCAGCTGATAGTTCAATGGAAAAATAACCCGATCCAGAATCTGACCAGCTACTGCAACCGTAATGGCTGAGGTAAGCCCGAGGGTTGACCAACGCCGGCTCATCAACGCGTAGCGACCTTGTGGTCCGGCAACGGCGTTCATCACAACCGAAAAGGCGATAGCCACCACGGTTTGGGGGATGGTGGCAAAAGCCCAGATAATCAGAATGGAAGTAACGATGTGTTTTTGAGGAACAAAAAATGGCACTAACCCGGTCAGCGCATAGCACGAGAGCACGACTAACCTGGCTACACTGAACCAGGGCACTATCTTCCGCCGGGTCTGAAGGAATCGTCCGACAATCAGTGCTAAGAAAACCCCGGTGACGCCAGGCATGGCTGTTAAAAGACCGACCTGTAAATCGGTGGCATTGGAAAGAGCCAGGAAAACTGGCAGGAAAGGACCCGCTGCGCTGGCCAATCCAACGCCGATGGCATCAATTTGGACATTGCGAAAGTTTCGTTTCTGGATCTGTAAGGCTACTGGATCAGTAAGTGCAGCGGTTGTCATTCTTTTTCTATCACATCCTGAAGAATTTTTTCAAGCTTGCTTGCCAGAACTGCCCGATCAAAGTGGGTTACGACATATTCGCGGCCGCGGCGTCCCATGGCTTTACCCATCACTGGATTGCCTGCCAGCTTAAGAATAGCCTCAGCGATCCCTGCAGCATCTCCTGGCTCTACAGATATGCCTGCCTGGACGTTTTCGATGACTTCGCAGATGACACCTTTAATCGCCAGAATGACTGGCTTCCCGGCTGCCATATAATCGAAGACTTTGTTGGGATAGACGGTCGCGAACTGAGGGATGGGTTTCAGAATTGCAATGCAGGCATCTGCAGCGGCTAATGCGGCAGGCATATCCAGCTTGGGGAGAGGAGGTATGAAGCGTAAATTATCGAGTTTCAGCTCATCCGCTCGCTGAACCAAAGCTGGCTTTTCTTTTCCATCTCCCAGCAGCACAATGACAATCCCAGGGTGATCCTGGAGTAAGCGGGAGGCTTGGAGAACAACGCCCAGGTCGTTGGATAAGCCGTGCGCTCCAGCATATAAAACCAGGAATTTATCTTCCAGGTGATGTTCTAGCCTGAAGTTAAGTCCATCCAAACTTGGGTCGAACATGCGCGGATCGGAACCGTTTGGTACCAATTCGACCTGCCTGGCGCCATGGGCCTGCACATGGCTGGTAAACCCGGGTGAGTTGATCAGCACCCGGTCGGCATGGGTATATAAAAACCGCTCCAGCCAGCGGGAAGCATGGATGATCAAAGGATTGCGCAGGACCCCAACAGCGATGGCGAAGTCAGGCCAGAGATCACGGACCTCAAAAAGAAATCTGGCTCCTCTTAAACGCGCCACTAACCAGGCTGTCAAACCCTGGAAAATGGGCGGTGAAGTGCCCCAAACCAAATCTACTCTCTTGACTCGTAATGAAGCGAAAAAAGATGAAAGCATAAAGCTCAGGAAGCCGATGAAACGATGAAAAAAACTGCGATGAAGTGCAGGATAGGTATAGGTCCGCAAGATCGTAATGCCTTGTTCTTCCTGTTTTGTCACCCAGGGGGTATGGATTTGTCCTGGCTTGCCTGTGAGATAGCTGACCGGGCTGGCGATGACAGTAAACTGATGCCCTTTTTCCACCAGGTAACGGGCCAGCTCGTGATGGCGGGTGCCACCCGGCTCATTGAGAGAAGCAAAAGCCTGATGGATTAATAGTATGTGCATTTCACTTTCTACCTAATAAACGATTTCGTAGATTCCTTAATGGAACTAAAACATTAATAACCATGACCCACCACCAGGAAATCGTTTGATCGACTTCAAAAGGCTCGCCCCGTTCAAATAATGCGTCTCGGATAATTTCACGGACGGATGGCGCCAGTCGTTTTGGAAGATCAAGGGTTGGGAACCACTTTACAGCTAAGGTTTCAGGGCCGCTTTCCAGCGCATGCCCTCCTGTAACATGCGCTCGATACACATAACGATCATCATGAAATTGTAGTCGGTGATATTTACCTATATACCCGTCTATTGTAACCTCATAACCGCTCTCTTCAAGAGCTTCTCGTATAGCAGCCTGTTCCGGTGTTTCTCCTGCTTCCAGCCCGCCGCCTGGCAAACCCCAGATATGAAAATCTTCGCGCAGAATGAGCACGACATGATTACCCTCTTTATCCAGAATGACTGCAGATGCAAATTGTTTAGGCACGATTTTTAATCCTCAGGCAGCTGCCAATTTGTGATGAGGGTCATTGGCAGGCTACCACAGCAATTGACTGAGAAAGATAAAGCCGGGATCTTCACCCCGTAAGTAGGGGAAACCCAACCCCAGGTTGGGTTTGTTGGTTTGCTTGCATTTTCGAGCGGATAAAGGACTTGCCCTGCCCGTACCAATTCCACGGAAAAATTTGCTGCAAAGTCAGGTTCCTTTGGGGGCTGCTCCAGCCAGATTTTCAATCCGATTGATCCAAAAGGCGAAAGTAGCTCCAGAGTTGCCTCTGCTTCACCCGACATAATCTTCCAAGACCAATCGGGAACCAGCCAATGCAACCTGACTCGAATTGATTCTGGTACTGGCTTTACTGGAAGTATCAGATCCTCAATCCTCCATCCTACAGAAACGGCTGTGACGGTCCGTTGATGGATGATCCCCAAACGATGATAGCCATTATGCCGGGCGACAGCCCTGACTAACCTGCCATCTTGGGCATAATCACGATAAAGCGTCTCCCCCTGGGCCCAATCTAAATACAAAAAGCGACTTGCACGACTCATCTGTTCTTGTTTGCCGATGGTAATTGTGTTATGAACGAAGGTGCTGGTCAGGGCATTCTCCCAAGGTGTAGGAGCGTTATAGAGATATGTTCCAGGGTCCAGAGCGATGTTCAAGCCGCGCCACCACAGGTCCAGGTGGAGTTGGTCAGCGTGTCCAGGGCGCGAAGAGAAATGAGCTGCCCGTAAATAAGCCCAAGATTGAGAGCTGGATTTGAGAACTAGTGGGGATGGATTTTTAGAACCCAGACTCTCATATTTCATGCTCTGTGGGTTTTGATCTCTCGGTATGGGGGAAGCGGGGTCGTGCTTCGCACATAACCACAAGCTCATCTCATCCCAAATTCCATTTGGCAAGGTTTTTTCTCCCAGAAAAGCTGTCCCTGCCGCCTGGATCACCGGACGAAAGTCCTGGAATGGCAGGACAGACAGCGGGAAAATATATGCCCCATCGTTAGGTCCCAGGTTCGGAACACCGCCACTGAGCGAGTCAAGCAGTGACTGTAGCCAATGTGTGGCAGCAGCCAACTGTTTCAGGGACCTCTCGGGAAAGGGATCACCCACAGAATTCGCCAGGAGGAAAACCCACAAAGCGGTTTGCAGCATTAAGCGGTGATAGTTGGTACTGTGCTGGTTATAACTCCCATCTGCACTGATCTGTGCCTGGAGACCTTGCTGAAACCATTTCCATCCCAGAGTAAGCCACTTCTTGGCTGAGGAGTGTTCCGATAAGGCTCTGGCAGCAGTGATCAACCCCATTGCTTCGGTTAGCAGATGATTATTATTCTGTGCCCGGGCATAAGCTAATGTGGGAGGAATGCGGGATGCATGTTGAGCGATGCTCTCTGCAAGGCGAGAGACCTGCTCAGGATTCGAATACGCAGAGTCTGCGAATATTTGATAAGCAAAGACCAATGAAGTTAAGCGCAGGGCTACTTCTTGCGCTGAGACCCAGTTTAAACCTAAATAAGCCGGATTGGAGGATAAGAAAATATCTGTAAACTTCCAAAAGGCATTCGCATAACGCTCATCTTGACTCAGGAAATAAGCTCTTGCAAGCGTAATCGCCCAACCAAAACGAGCAGGCTCCCAGATTAGCTTGATATCTCTCTGACCTTCAATCTGGCTTTCATGGCAGCGAGTCCAGTGCAACAAGGGACCTGGTGGTCTCAGTTCGAGCCCAACTGCCTCTCCTCCAAACAGCCTGACCTTGCCGGAGATAATCTCATCACCTTCGGCGAAGAGCAAAGATAGACCATCACCTCCGAGCAGCTTGCGCAATTGCTCTGGATCGGGCAATGGAAGGAACTTTCCTAAGCGGATTCCTGACAGTCTTGCAGGTTTTTTTGTCCTCCAGCGTAGATATCCTGATTTAAGACCCCACTGGTACCAGGCGTATAAACTCGCTTGCTGGAACCCGAGTTGTCTCAGGGCTTTGAGCCGGGTTAGATGCATGATTTAGTGGAGAAGTCCTTCCAAGAATTTGATATAGGCATGAACAACCTGTCCAATTATTTCGATCGATGTGAGGGTGTTTCCATGACTCAGGAGACTATGATCTGCTTCTTCAAAGACCAATACATTTGTGTTTGGTTGATCCTTAATCTGTTCCATGCTATCGGGCTCGAAAGTTTCATCCGCGCGGCTGGCAATGAAGAGGGCATGACCTGTATGCTGGAGTGCTGCATCGACGACGAAGGGGTAGTGGAGGAGAGGCGTCAGCCAGATACAAGCTGCATCTGGGGCCGCGCCTGAAGAAATCAGCATCGCCAACGGTAAAGTGCCAATGGATTTACCAGCGAGGATCAACTTCGTGTAACCTTTGTCTGGATAAATTGTTTCCAACGCAGCTTGAGCATCTGCTACCATCACATTTAATCTTTCGGATGGGGAGAGCGCCTTGATGGTTTCGGTGGTGTAATCGGAATGAAGTTGAAGCACATCGTAGCCCTGGTCGAGCAGAACCTGCGTCAGATAATATAGGAGCGGCATATCGCAAGTATAACGAAGACCAGGGAAGATAAGAGCCAAACCAGCGGCTTGCTCGTGCTTATAAAGGCGGTTGGGAACTGGTTGACCACCGAAGCCCAGAATAGGAATGGATGTAATCCCTAATTTCGACATCTTATTCTCCTTGCAATTCAATGTTGTTCCAGTTAAACTCTACTCATGAAAATCTGGATAGGTCGCTTATTGATCGGCTTCGTATTCTTCTTCAATGTGCAATGTGCGGTTGCCTTTATTATAAGACCGTCCTTGTTCACCTGGGGATTCGATCTCCAAGGAGAGACTGGCGAGGCGATGGTACGCGGCCTGGGGGTACTATTCTTGATGTGGAATGTACCCTACGTTGTTGCGCTTTGGAATCCTATCCGGTATCGGATTTCCTTGTATGAAGCGGTCATCATGCAGACGGTAGGGTTGATGGGGGAGTCTCTCATTTTTTGGTTCTTGCCTGGAGAGCATCCGGCTGTTCGAAGCACCCTCTTGCGGTTTATATCTTTTGATGGCGGTGGTTTGATCGCTTTATTGGTGGCGACCTGGATCACTCGCTTTCGATAATCGAGATCGTCTCCAATGTTCGCAGGGCTTCGACCGCGGCGAATGTGGCGCGCGTTACTCCAAACAGGTGATTGTATGGAATTGGCGGGAGGCCTCCAGAAGTAACTGCACTGGCGAATGCCTCCCACTCTGCCCGATGACCTTTATCCTGGTGGAGGCGGGAATTCGTAACTGTCCGTTTGCCATTCATAACCAATTCCAACCTACGGAAATCATCCAGAACAGCTACACGCCCACCTGTGAAAATCTCAACACGCTCTTTTGGAAATGCTTTATCTCCATTGGACAGGTAGCTGACCGTTCCCAGTGATCCATCGGGGAAGGTAAAGGTCATCACAGCGTTGTCTTCCTGGTAACGCCCGCCATTTGGTAGCATCCGACCTGTAACGGAAATAGGAGGATGCCCGACCAGAAAACTTAAAAAATCTACAAAATGGCAACTTTCGCCGATGATCCTCCCGCCCCCTTGGATGGGATCATGAACCCAGTGATTGAGTGGGATGTATCCGGCATTAACCTGGTAATGCGCGACAAGAGGTTCTTTGCGCCCTCCGATGAATTCAGCTAATTGCAAAGCAAATGGTGCGAAGCGGCGATTGAACCCAACTGTTAACAAAGGGGGGAATTGCTCTTCTGATAGATCCTGTAAAGATGCGGAGAT
>Ga0153915_10000270_pt1 | contig 47092 bp, 38 predicted proteins | sample Opewatmetagenome_2_FD_107003 | JGI IMG/M metagenome (GOLD analysis project Ga0153915, IMG submission 107003) | Freshwater wetland microbial communities from Ohio, USA - Open water 3 Core 3 Depth 3 metaG | ecosystem: Environmental > Aquatic > Freshwater > Wetlands | place: USA: Ohio, Lake Erie...
CTTCGTCGCCCTGGACATGTTCCTCTTCTACGTCTTCTGGGAGGTCATGCTCCTGCCGATGTACTTCCTCATCGGCATCTGGGGCGGGCCGCGCAAGGAGTACGCGGCCATCAAGTTCTTCCTGTACACCCTGGCGGGCTCGGTGCTGATGCTGCTCGCCATCATCGGCGTGTACTACTCGAGCGCCCCGTCCCAGCTCGTGGACGGCGCCCCGACCCAGCACACCTTCAACCTCATCACGCTCGCGGCGCAGGGCCAGGCCGGCCAGTTCGCGAAGGCCGGGCCGGTGCTCGGCTTCGCCTTCACCAAGATCGTCTGGGTGGCCTTCTTCATCGGGTTCGCCATCAAGATCCCGATGTTCCCCTTCCACACCTGGCTGCCCGACGCTCATGTCGAGGCGCCGACGCCCGTGTCGGTCATCCTGGCCGGCGTCCTCCTCAAGATGGGCATCTACGGAATCCTGCGCTTCAACTACCCCATCCTCCCGGACGCCACCGCCTGGGCCGCCAACGCCATGGCCGTGTTCGGCATGGTGAACATCGTCTACGCCGCCTTCGTCTGCCTCGCCCAGAAGGATCTCAAGAAGCTCATCGCCTACTCCTCGGTATCGCACATGGGCTTCTCCCTGCTGGGGATGGCGTCGATGACGCCGGCGGGCATCAGCGGTGCGGTGATGAACCTCTTCACCCATGGCCTCATCAGCCCGATGCTGTTCCTCATCGTGGGCGTGATCTACGACCGCGCCCACCACCGCGAGATCGAGCGCTTCGGGGGCCTCGCCACCGAGCTGCCCGAGTACTCGGGCATCATGGGCCTCGCCTTCTTCGCCTCGCTGGGCCTTCCGGGCCTGGCCGGCTTCATCTCCGAGTTCCTGGTGCTCTCGGGCGCCTTCCCGGTGTTCATGATCTACACCATCATCTCGGCGACGACCGTCATCCTCACCGCGGCCTACTACCTGTGGGCCATCCACCGCATGTTCCTGGGCAAGCTCAACGAGGCCTACAAGGGCTACCCGGACCTGAACTGGCGCGAGCGCTTCTCGCTCTACCCGCTTGGCGCGCTCGTCATCGTCCTCGGCTTCTACCCGCAGGCGATCCTGAACTGGATCAACCCCACCCTGCACGGCCTCGTGAAGAGCATCCGGCCGCTGTAGCGGCGGACGGTGACCCCGATGATCATCGACAGGCTCATCCAGGAGAACCTCGACTCCACCGGGTGGTTCCGGCCGGAGCTGGTCCTCACCTTCGGAACGCTGGCGCTCATCCTCCTCGACCTCGGATGGAAGCGGAGCGCGGCGCGGGTCCGGCTCCTCACGCTCGCGACCCTGACCGTGCTCGGCCTCTCGGCCGTTTTCCTGGCGCTCCAGCCGGCGACGCCCCAGACCCTGTTCAACCAGCTCATCGCCAACGACTCCTTCGCCCTCTTCTTCAAGTGGCTGTTCCTGGCGGCGGCGGCGCTCACCGTCATCATCGCCTCGCTGGGGAACGACTTCCCGCCGGCCCGCATCGGCGAGTTCTTCGCGCTGCTCGTCGCCATCACGCTCGGCATGTTCCTCATGGCGAGCGCCACCGACCTGCTCTTGATCTACATGAGCATCGAGCTGGTCTCGATGGTGAGCTACGTGCTCGCCGGGTACAAGAAGGCCGACCGCAAGGCGGCCGAGGCCTCGCTGAAGTACGTCATCTACGGGGGCGTCGCCTCGGGCATCATGCTGTTCGGCATGAGCTACCTGTACGGCCTGCTCGGCACGACCAACGTGCTCGAGTACCGCCGGCTGCTCGAGGCCCTGCCGGCGACGGCGCCGGTGAAGCTGACGCTGGTGCTGGCGGTCGTCTTCGTCTCCGCCGGCGTCGGCTACAAGATCGCCGCGGTGCCCTGGCACATGTGGTGCCCGGACGTGTACGAGGGCGCCCCCACCCCGTTCACTGCCTTCCTCTCGGTGGGCCCCAAGGCGGCGGGCTTCGCCGTGGCGCTGCGCTTCTTCTACAGCGCCATGGCCGGGCCGGCCGCGGCGAACGGCTTCTCGCAGGCCATCGCCGGAATCCCCTGGCCGGCCGTCATCGGCGTCCTCTCGGCCGCCACCATGACCCTCGGGAACTTCACCGCCATCGTCCAGACGAACATGAAGAGGCTGCTCGCCTACTCGTCCATCTCCCACGCCGGATACGCGCTCATGGGCGTCGCCGCCGTGAGCCAGACGGGGATGCAGGCGGTCATGATGTACATGCTGGTCTACCTGGTGATGAACCTCGGGGCCTTCCTCGTGGTCATCGCCGTCGCCCAGGCGACCGGCTCCGAGTCCATCTTCGATTACCGGGGACTGGCGCGCCGCCAGCCGCTCGCGGCGCTGACCCTGGGCGTGTTCCTCTTCTCGCTGACTGGCCTGCCGCCCTTCGCCGGCTTCGCCGGCAAGTGGTACCTGTTCGTCTCGGTCCTGGAGCGGGCCGGCGACCCGGGCGGCGGCTGGTACGTGGCGCTGGCGATCGTCGCGGCGCTCAACACCGCGGTGTCCCTCTACTATTACGCGCGCATCCTGCGGGCGATGTTCCTCGAGGCGCCGTTCACCGAGGAGCCCCTCGTCTCGCCGGTGGGCACGAACGTGCTCCTCGGCGCGTTCGCCACCGCCATCCTGGTCTTCGGCGTCTGGTGGGCGCCGATGATCGACTGGACCAAGGCCTCGCTCACGCTCTTCCGGGGGTAGCGGGCACGCCGGACGGCGCGGCCTCCACGGGGGCCCGGTCGCGAGACCGGACCCTCCTGCGTTCAGGGGCGCCGCGCCTCGAGCCGCGCCAGATCCTCCTCCGGCATGGTCGCCATGCCGAGAAAGCGGTCCGGGGCGATGGCCTCGCCGTGGAAGTCGGAACCGGCGGTGGGCACGAGGTCGAGCTCGGCGGCGATGGCGAGGTACTTGTCCCGCACGGACGGGTTGTGATCGGGGTGACGGGCCTCGACCGCGGCGAGCCCCATGGCCTTCAGGCGCGCGAGGTCGCCCCGCTCCACCTTGTTCACGCCGGGGTGCGCCAGGGTGGCGACGCCTCCCGCGCCGGCCACCAGCCGGATGGCCTCCGCCGCCTCGAGCCGGTAGCGCCCGACGTAGGCCGGCTGCCCCTCGCCGAGGTAGCGGTCGAAGGCCTCGCGCACCGTCGCCACCGCGCCCGCCTCGACCATCGCCCGGGCGACGTGCGGCCGGCCGATGGTCTTGCCGCCGCTCCACTTCACGATGTCCTCCTCGGTGATGGCGACGCCCAGCGCGGCGAGCTTGGTCACGATCTCGCCCATGCGCACCCGCCGCTTCTCGGCGAGGAGGTCCTCGAAGCGCGTCAGGGTCCGGTGCGCCGGATCCAGGAAGTGGCCGAGCATGTGGACCTCCCGGCTGTCGAGGAAGACCGAGAGCTCGATCCCCGCCACGAACCGCAGGCCCAGATCCTTCGCCGCCCTCGCCCCCTCCTCCTGCGCCGCCACGGTGTCGTGGTCGGTGAGGGCCCACACCTGGAGGCCGGCGGCGGCGGCGCGGGCCGCCACCTCGCGTGCCGGGTACTGTCCGTCGGACGCGAGCGAATGGGTGTGGAGATCGATGAAGCCGGGGCCGATGGCCATTAGAATCCCCTTTGGCGTGGTATCATAATCTCGAATTCCCGTTGCGCCATGCGGCGTTAGGGGACCCGGAGCCAGCGCATGCAGCACGTCCTCCGCATCTCCAGGAAGATCGACTACGGGCTGCGAGCCATGGTCTACCTCGCCTCGATCGCCGCGGACTCGGTCGTCCCCTTCCGCGAGATCGCCCGCCAGATGGACGTGCCCGAGGACTTCCTCGCGAAGATCCTGAAGACGCTCGTGGATCAAGGGCTCGTGAGGTCCGCGCGCGGCCCGCACGGCGGGTACGCGCTGGGGCGCAGCGCCGACGACATCAGCTTCCTCGACGTCATCGAGGCGGTGGAGGGACCGGTGGCCCTCAACGTCTGTCTCGACGGCGACGACGCCTGCGGCCATTCCGGTTCCTGCACCATGGTGTCGGTGTGGAAGCAGGGACAGGAGAAGATGCTCGACGTGTACCGCCAGGCGAAGCTCTCCACCCTCGCCTTCAAGCCGGACCAGGCGGGCCAGGTCGGCCTCGTCCAGCTCACGGCCTCGCAGAACGGCGCGCGCTGAAAGCGCCTCGCCGCTCGCCTCCTACCCGGAGTCCTCGACGACGGCCTCGGGTGGCTGCTCCAGCCGCTCGGGGTGGCGAAGGAGCCCGAGGAAGTGCTTGAAGGCGGCGGCATAGTAGTGGCCGTCGCAGATCCGCTCGTCGGTCACCACCTTGATGCCCACCACCTTGCGCTCGACCACCTTCCCGTCCTCGCCGAGGACCAGCTCCCGCTCCTTGGCACCGAAGGCGATGAAGACCGAGGTGGTCCCGAACTCGTAGAGGTGGTGGTAGATGGGCCCGATCCCCAGCGAGCCGAGATCGGTGACGAAGACGCTCGTGTGAAAGGGGCTGGCGCGGTGGATGGCCCGGGGAAGCGCGCCGTGGTAGTCGAGGACGCGGAGCAGCCACAGGAGGAAGCGCACCAGGAAGCGGGGGCCGAGCATGAAGAGGCGCGCCGTCCGGTCGGTCTCGTTGCCGGACCCGGCCGCGCGGTTGGCCGCCACGGCCGCGTCGAGCGCCGCCGCCACGTCGAAGACCGTATCGGTGGGCCGGAAGCGCAGCTTCGCCACGGTCTCCGGGCTGTCCTCGTGGAGCCGCTTCTTCAGCGCGAAGGAGACGAGGATCTCGTTGCGCGCGTAGATCCGCTGCCCGGCGACGAAGCGGTTGAGGCGCGGCTTCTGGGCGAGCGTTCGCACGTAGGCCGCCACGAGCACGTGGAGGAAGCCGAGCGCGTGCCCCTGTGCCCGCTTCTGCCGGAGCCAGGCCTCGGCCGGCCCGACGTCGAGGCGGTCCTCGAAGTAGTCCTGCGCGTCGATTCGCGAGCGCATGATGAAGGGGGTGATGAGGTAGAAGGGGCTGAGGCCGCGCAGCCACCTGCCGTCGTACCTGTCGCCCCAGCGCCGCCGCCTCTCGCTCTCGGCCATGGCACCTCCCGGCGCGGGAGTGTAGCGCAGCGGGCGGGGCCCGCGGCGTCGACCACGCCGGACCGCCCCATCGCCGCGGCCGTCCAGCGCGGCGAGCCGCGCTCGCCGCGTCCGGTTCGCCGTTGACGCTCCCGGGTGGGCGGTCTACGTTCCCCCCCCCATGGCCAAGTCACCGAAGGAGCTCCGGAAGCGCTACCTCTCCCGCCCGCCCGTCGAGCCCATGCGGCTGCGGCCGGCGATGAGCGTCGTGGATCTCGTGGACGTCTACCGCCGCGCCGGCGCGTTCAACGGCGGGCGGCTCGCCGAGGGGTGCGACCTCTTCGGGCGGATGATCGACTCCGGGGCCACCATCGCGCTCACCGTCACCGGCGCCATGGCCCCGGCAGGCCTCGGCGGCGCCATCCAGGCGATGATCGAGGCCGGGTTCGTGGACCTCGTCATCGCCACGGGCGCGAACCTGTACCACGACCTCCACTTCGCCCTGAAGCTACCGGTGGTCCAGGGCCACTTCAGCGTGGACGACCGCGAGCTGTACCGGGCCGGTATCGAGCGCATCTACGACGTCTTCATCACCGAGGACTCTCTCCTCGACACCGATGCCTTCGTCCGCGAGGCGCTGGAGAAGGCGCCGGCCAACCTGCGCGGCCACACCTCCACGCCGCGGCTGCACCACTACCTCGGCCACCTCGTGCTCCAGGACGCGCCCCTGCCGGAGAAGAGCTGGGTCGCGACCGCTGCGAAGTACGACGTGCCGGTCTTCACCTCCTCGCCCGGCGACTCGTCCATCGGCATGAACGTCGCCGCCATGAAGCTGCGCGGCGGCAAGACGACCGTGGACCCGGACCTCGACGTCCTCGAGTCCACCGCCATCGTCTACGACGCCGACGTGAACGGCGTCGTCATTCTCGGCGGCGGCTCCCCCAAGAACTTCTATCTGCAGACCCAGCCGACGCTCTGGCAGATCCTGGACCTGAACCGCGGCGGCCACGAGTACGTCCTCCAGATCTCGACCGACTCGCCCCAGTGGGGCGGCCTCTCCGGCGCCACGCCCTCCGAGGCCATCAGCTGGGGCAAGGTCCAGGCGAACATGATCAAGAACCACGTGGTGGTCTACAGCGACACCACCATCGCGGCGCCGGTGGTGTTCTCCTACGCCCTCTCCACCCGCAGGAAGCGCAAACCCAAGCGGCTCTTCCGCCGGCTCGACGCCATGTACCAGGCGCTCCAGCGGGCGCACGCGCGCAAGCACCCCGGCTCGGGCGCCATGCCCGAGGTGAAGGCAGCGGCGAAGAAGGTGAAGTAGCGGAGTCGGCCCGCCCTCGTTTCATGTGTCACTTGTCATTTCCGGCTCCGGTCTCCGCACCCGGGTCTGAAAGGACCTGGCTCTTACTGGGGAGATGACCCACCCGCAAGCGTCTGGTTCTACAGATGCTTTTTGGAACTTCCGGCTGGCACACGGCCAGCAGCGGTGTCGAGGCGGAACCAGCCGGAAAGGGGCGGAACGATGAAGAGCTTCCAGGTCGGAAACCGAATGGTGTGCGTGTCGAGCTCGAAGGGCCGCTTTGCCGTGACCGTGGACGAGATGCCGCTTTCCACCTGGTTCATGACCCTGGCAGATGCCTGGGCCGCCGGCGTCCGGGAAGTGGACCGCCTCGACCACCTCGCCTCCGCCAGGGTGGAACGTGCTCGCTGAGCGCCATCCAACCCGGCTGAACGCCCTCATCGACGACGACGGCGTCGACGCGAACCGCAACCTCTCCTGCTCCGACTACGACGCATGCCTCGACGAGGCCATGCGTCAGCGCTGGAGGAGCTGGACCTGCGCGCGCTGTCCCGCCTTCGCGGCCCACCGGGCGCCGGGCCTCACCGCGTCAGCGCCGGCCAGCGCGGCCTAGGCGGCCCGCGCCTCTCCGCGCCCCCTACCGCCCCGGGTCGGCCTCCTCGATCTTCCGCTGCGCCTTCTCCAGCCGCTCCAGGAACTCCGGGTCGGACAGGAGCTGCGCGGCCCTGGGCGAGCGCAGGACCGCGCCCGCCCCCTTCTCGCCGCTCGACCTCGCCTCGTCGATGAGCGCCTGAACGCGCCGGTCCTCGAGCAGGGCGCGGGCATTCACGTCGCCGAGCAGGCGCGCCGAGCCGACGGGGTCGCGGGCCACCCGCACCAGGGCCTTCAGCGCGTCGCTCCCCGGTCCCTTCCAGGCGTCGAACAGGTTCTGCTCCCGGGCCAGCGCCGCGAGGTCGCTCCCCGAGGGATCGAGCGGCCCGACGGGCCGCCCATAGAGGACGAAGGCCGAGAGCAGCACCCACAGGGCGAGCGCCGCCTTCGCGGCGCCCAGGAGGGCGCCGAGGGCCCGATCGGCGGGCGCCCAGAGCCGTCCCGCCCCGCTCCAGCGCAGGACCAGGTGGCCGGCGAAGCTCGCGACCACGAGGACCGCGAAGAAGAGGAGCACGCCGGCGAGCCCGCGCGCCAGCGCCGCCGGAAGCGCCTCGCCGAAACCCCGCGCCACCGGCGCGGCCATCTCCCGCGCCGCCAGCCAGCCGAGGACCGCGGCTCCCGCGAAGACGAGCTGGCGGAGCGCCCCGGACCGCGCGCCCAGGACGGCGAAGAGGACCAGGATCCCGAGGACGGCGAGGTCGAGCGTCACACCTCACCGGATCTTGAACTGGTCCACCTTGGGCTTCTGCCGCTCGACGCTGGCGAGCTGCTCCTTGAACTTCGCGTTCTGCGGCTCGTACATCAGGGCCATCTTGAGGTTGCGCTCGGCGCCGTCCCAGCGCTGTGCCTCGATGTCCGCGAGGGCGGCGGCGTAGAACTTCCGGCCGTTGGGCGTCTGGCCGAACTGCTCCTCGATCTTCTTCTTCTGGTCCTCCTTCACCTGGACCTCGTCGGCCTCGGTGAAGCGGAGCTTCTTCGCGCGGTCGGGCCCGGCCAGGTCGGCGACGTACTTCTTCCGCTTGGCGTCGTCGCGCAGGACCGTGTAGGCCTCGTTGATGCGCCGGTAGATCCTGCCGAGGGTGTCCCGCAGCACCGGGTCCGGCAGCGCGGCGAAGCGGTCGGGGTGGTACGCGCGCGACTCGCGGTGGTAGGCGGCCTTGACGTCGGCGACGCCTGCGTTCTGCGGCAGCTTCAGGATCCCGAAGTAGTCGAGCTGGTCGAGCACCTGGGCGAGCGCGTCGACCTCGGCGCGGAAGGTGGGGTCCATTCGCGACCGTTCTAACCCGACCGGGACCGCCCCGCCAAGCGACGGCGAGTGCCCCGGCTAGGCCGCCTTGTGGCCCGCCAGCGCCACTCCCGCGTTCTTGTCGCGGGCGGCCTGGATGTCCTGCTCGGAGAGGCCCGAGGAGAGGCTGATGGTCGTCGAGGTCTTCTGGCCGGTCTCGACGTCCGTGGCCGAGACGTTGACGATGCCGTTCGAGTCGATCTCGAAGGTGACCTGGATCTGCACCTCGCCGCGGTAGCCGATGCGGAAGCCGGTGAACTCGAACTCGCCGAGCAGCTCGCACTCCTCCGCGCGCTTCGACTCGCCCTGGTACACGCGGATCTTCACGCGGTCCTGGCCGTCGCGGCTGGTGGTGAAGGCCTTCGACTTCTCGATGGGGATGGGCGTGTTCTTGTCGATGATGGGCTCGGCGTAGCCGCCGACCGTCCCCACCCGCAGCGTGAGCGGGGTGACGTCGAGGAGGTAGCTCGCCTGCCCCGCCTCGGCCGCCCCGAGGTTGAGGAGCGCGCTCGCCTGGATGCTCGCCCCCAGGGCGACGACCTCGTCCGGGTCGATCCCGGTCATGGGGTCCTTCTGGAAGTAGTGGCGCACGCTGGAACGCACGATGGGCAGCCGCGTCGGGCCGCCGACCAGGATCACCGCATCGATGTCGCCGGCGGTCATCCGTGCCGACTGCAGCGCCTCGTCGCACACCTTGAAGGTGCGCTGCACGAGGTCCATCACCATCTTGTTGAACTGGTCGGCGCCCAGCGTGCGCGAGAGATCGAGGACCTCCCCCTCGGGCGACTGGCAGATCCCGGGAACGTGGATGTTCGCGGTGCCGTCCCGCCCCACCTCGATCTTGGCGCGCTCGCCCGCCTCCTTGAGCATCTGCAGGCAGAACTTGTTCTGGCGGAGGTCGAGCCCGTGCTTGGCGAGGAAGTCCTCGGCGAGCCAGCTCATGATGCGGTCGTCGAAGTCGTCGCCCCCGAGGTACGTGTCGCCGGCGGTGGCGAGCACCTCGAACACGTCCTTGCCGATCTCCAGGATCGAGATGTCGAAGGTGCCACCGCCGAGGTCGTAGACGCAGATCTTCTGGCGGATGTCCTTGCCGAAGCCGTACGCCAGGGCCGCGGCGGTGGGCTCGTTGATGATGCGCAGCACCTCGAGGCCGGCGATGCGCCCGGCGTCCTTGGTGGCCTGGCGCTGGTTGTCGTTGAAGTAGGCGGGGCAGGTGACCACCGCCTTCGTCACCGCGCGGCCGAGCGCCGTCTCGGCGATGGCCTTCATCTCCTTGAGGACCAGGGCCGAGATCTCCGGAACGGCGAAGATCTTCTGCCCCACCTGGAGGCGCACGGCGTTGTTGGGCCCCTCGACGATCTTGTAGGGCATCACCGCCTGGGCCTTCTTCACCTCGTCGGAGAAGAAGAACCGCCCGATGAGCCGCTTCGCCGAGTACACCGTGTTCTCGGCGTTGGTGATGATGTTCTTCTTGGCGTTGTTGCCGACGAGGACGGTGCCGTCCTCGAGGAAGCTCACCACCGAGGCATGGGTCCGCTCCCCCCACTCGTTCGCGAGCACCTGCGGCTGCCCCTGCAGCATGACGGCCACGGCGCTGTAGCTCGTACCGAGGTCGATGCCCACCGCGATGTCGTCGTTCATCTCGGTTTTCCAGGGGTTTCCGCCACGCCCCGAGAATCCTATCGGCGGCCGAGGATGGCTGTCAAACAAACGGCGGCGTGGAGTACCCGGAAGCCCGCTCATGTCGGGAACTTGCGGGCGGCTGGATGTCAGAAGGGTGAGCGAAGGTTATAAGAGCGGCGATGGGTGCGCTGATCGCGATCCTCCAGACGGATCCCAACCTGCTGGCCTGCCAGGTGGCCCGCCTGAACTCCCTCGTGTCGCTGTCCGGCGACGGTCGGCTGCCCGACGCCTACGGCTACGGCTACTACAGCGCGAGCGACGTCCTCCTCGGCAAGCGGCCGAGCGGCGCGTCTTCCCTGCTCGGGCTCTCCGACCTCGCCGGGGCGGTGGACAGCGAGGCGCTCCTCGTCCACGCCCGCCGCGCGACCGTCGGGAACCTCAAGGACGAGAACACCCACCCCTTTCGCTTCCGGCGCTGGCTCTTCGCGCACGACGGGACCATCGAGGCCTGGCCGCTCGTGAAGCCGAAGCTCCTCGCGGCGCTCCCCGACTTCCTGCGGCGGAACATCGTCGGCGAGACCGACTCAGAGCACGCCTTCATGTGGTTCCTGAAGCTGCTGCGGGACGACGGGCTCCTCGACAGCCTGGACATCGAGGCCCCCGCGGCCGGCCGCGCGCTGGCGCGGACCGCGCGGCAGATCGACGCCTGGTGCCGGGAGGTGGGCGCCGGAAAGCCCAGCGCCCTCGACTTCGTCGCGACCAACGGGCGGGTCCTCGCCGCCACCCGGCGCGGGCGGCCGCTCCACTACGCGCTGCTCGAGGGCATCATGCCGTGCCCGCGCGAGGGGATCGACGCCGCCACGCCCGAGAGCGACCCGCGCGTCCGGCCGCACCGCCGCGTCAAGGCGGTGTGCTTCGCGAGCGTTCTCGCCCAGCCGGCCGGCTTCCTGGAGGTGCCGGACGGGAGCGTGGTCGCGGTGAGCCGGAACCTCCAGGTCCAGGTCTCCACCATCAACAGCCACTGAGCGCCGGGGCCCCCAATCAGACGATCGCCCACGGGCGCGGCTTGAAGAGCTGCTCCCAGGTGGCGAGCGCGAAGCGGTCGGTCATCCCCGAGACGAAGTCCACGGCCGCGCGCTCGGGCGGCTCGCCGGGGCGCGGTGCGACGCCGAAGGTCCTCGCGAGGCGGGCCGGGTCCTCCATGCACCAGCCGTAGAGGTCGCGGAGGATCCGCTGCGCCTTGGTGAACTCCTCCTGGACCACCGGATTCTCGTAGACGCGGGAGTAGAGGAAGTCTCGCAGGGCGAGGAGCGCGCCGTGCACCTCCTGCGACATGCCGATGTGGCCGCCGCCGTCGAGGTCCGAGGTCTCGATGACGTCGTGGATGAGGGTGGCGAGCCGCTCGGAGTGGCGCGTCCCGAGCACGCGGTGGGCGTCCTCGGGCACGTCCTCCTCGCGCAGCAGCCCGCCGCGAACGGCGTCGTCGAGGTCGTGGTTCACGTAGGCGATGATGTCGGCCAGCCGAACGATCTCGGCCTCGAGCGTGAGCGCCTTCTCCCCGCTCCCCTGCATGAGGACGTTCCCCTTCCCCTTCGAGTGGCGCAGGATGCCGTCCCGGACCTCCGCGGTGAGGTTCAGGCCCCGTCCGTCCTTCTCCAGCACCTCCACCACGCGCAGGGACTGGGTGACGTGGTGGAAGCCGCCCGGCAGGACCTCGTTGAGGAGCCGCTCGCCCGCGTGGCCGAAGGGCGTATGGCCGAGGTCGTGGCCCATCACGATGGCCTCGGCCAGCATCTCGTTGAGGCGGAGCGCCCGGGCGATGGAGCGGGCCACCTGCGCCACCTCCAGCGTGTGGGTGAGGCGGTTGCGGTAGTGGTCGCCGCGCGGCGCGAGGAAGACCTGGGTCTTTCCGGCGAGGCGGCGGAAGGCCTTGGAGTGGAGCAGCCGGTCCCGGTCGCGCTGGAAGACGGGGCGCTCGTCGTCCGGCGGCTCCGGGCGCTCGCGGCCGCGGCTCCGGCTCGAGAGGGCGGCGCGCGGGTGCAGCGTCGTCGCCTCCTGCTCCTCGAGCATCTCGCGGATGGTGCCGGGCATGGAGGCTTCTTAGCGCGTACGGCGCGCCCTGTCAGCGGCCATCCCGGGTGCGCCGAGTCCCGGGCCGGAAGCCCTACGGTGCCCGCGGCGTGGTTCGGCTGCGCGCGCTCTGTCCTCGCGCCGACGCGGCATCCCTGGCCCCGGCGCGCACGCGGAGTCCAAGGGCGCGGCCGTGAACTCGCGAGCGCGCTTCGCTTCGCGGCGCGCTCGCTCAGACAAGCACGTCCGCGCACGCCGAGCCCATATGGCGCGCCGCGGCGCCCGGGGCTTTCGTGGCGGCGCTGCGGATGCGCGCTCCGCCGAGCCACGCCGCCGCCACCTGGGTGCCTCGCGGCTTCCACACGAGGCTCGGAGCGCCGCTCACCGTCCGTAGAAGCTCGCCTCCAGAGTGGCGATGAAGAGGTTGGAGAGCGTGTGCACCACCACCGCCGCGGCGACGTTTCCGGTGCGGGCGCGCAGCCAGCCGAAGAGGAGGCCGGGGAAGAAGGTCCCGAGCCGCCAGACCTGCAGGACGACGAGGTGGCCCAGGGCGAAGAGCGCCTGCGTGGCGAGGAAGCCTCGCCCGAGGTCCGCGCCCAGGAAGCGGACGCGGCGGGCGGGATCGGTCGCGGCCCATGAGGTCTGCATCCAGCCCCGGTAGAAGAGCTCCTCCGGAAGCGCCACCACCAGGACCTGGTTCAGGACGAGCAGCGGCAGCCGGTCCGGCAGCCTGAACCGGGGCGATGGCGGCAGGGCGTAGGGTGCGAGCAGCCGGGCGAGCCCGTCCGGGAGATGCGGCAGGAGCCGCGCCCAGCCGGCGAAGACCACGAAGAAGGCCGGGAAGACCACGGCGCACACGGCGAGGCCGACGAGGAGGCCGCGGCCCCAGGCGCGCCAGGTGCGGACGTCGCCGAACCCCCACCAGGGCAGCCCGCAGGCTTCCCAGGCCTCGCCGCGCGCGCGCAGGCGGCGGTCGGGCAAGACCACGAACACGACCGCGGCGACGCCGGCGAGGTTCGCGCCGAGGACCCCGCTCGGCTCGACGATGGAGACGAGCTTCGCCACGGCGAGGATACCGACGGCCGTCGCCCAGGTGGCGACGATCTCGCGGCGCGAGGTGGGCACGCGGCCCTTGTCCCCCGCCGGGGCGCGCCGGTCAACAACGCGGTCGACCGCGCCGGCACGAGGGTGGGACATCGCCCCACGGCGGCACCGAATTCACGCGTAAGTACGCGTAAGTAAGGTCGAAATACCCAGTCACGCGTGTTACCTTCCAAGGTGCCGGACGACCCCTCGCCCGGCAGGCTGCGTGTACGCCAGAGGATCGACCGTATGCTCGCGATCAACCGCCATCCAGGTCTCGTTTCCCTCTCCGCGCCCGTCCGCGCGCTCCTCTGCGCCGCCCTGGCGGTGGCCCTCGCCGCCTGCGGCGCCGGCGGTGGGGGTGGCGGCGGTGGCGGCGGCAACGGGCCGACCATCCATCTCTCGACCACGACCCTCACCTTCAGCGGCCAGGTCGGGGTCGCCCCAGCCGCGCAGCAGGTGACCATCACGAACTCGGGGACCGGGACGCTCGCCACGCCGACGGCGACGGTGAGCTACGGGAGCGGCAGCGCGTGGCTCTCGGCGAGCGTGACGGGCGCGAGCGCCCCGTACACCCTGACGGTGACGCCGAGCGTGGGCGGGCTCGTCCAGGGAGCGTATACCGCGACGATCTCGAACGCCTCGACGGGCGCGTCGAACACGCCGCAGGCGGTGGCGGTCACCCTCACCATCACCGGCTACGGCTCGTACGGTGGCGGCCCCGGCCAGCCCCCGGCGCGCCAGGTCGATCCCGCGAATCCCAGCAACTCGGTGCTCGACACCGACTGCGACGGCATCAGCGACTACGACGAGATCAACGTCACGCACACCGATCCTGCGAACCCGGACACGGACGGCGACGGCATCCCCGACGGCGTGGAGCTCGGCCGCACCCAGATCATCGAGCCGGCGCGCTGTACCGGCTTCTTCGTCGCCGACGCGGATCCGACGACGACGACGAACCCGCTCAACCCCGACACCGACGGCGACGGTGTGCCCGACGGCATCGAGGACTGGAACCACAACGGCCGGGTCGACCCCGGCGAGAGCGATCCCAACGCCGCGAACCCGGTCACCACGGCCGCCTGCTCGACGGCAAACCTGGCGCCGGTGGTCTTCGACCGCTCGCAGCCGGCCGACGTCCAGCTCGCGACCCGCGGGTTCAGCGAGAAGCAACTCGTGAGCGTGAGCGCCGCCGAGAAGGGGTGGCTCTACTGGAACGCCACGAGCAGCATCGCCGCCTTCGCGCTCAAGAAGGCGACGGTGGAGGCGGACGTCGCGACCATGGAGACGGCGGGCCGGACCGCGTTCGCGGCCATCGGGACGGTCTCGAACCCGCTGACCCAGACCTTCACGACCTGGGACGGCTACCCGGCGATCAAGGCGACCTACAACTGGTCGGCGCTGGGCGACGCCAAGACCCTATCCAACTCGATCGCGACGGCCTTCCTTGGAGGCAGCCCCACGAACCTGTGGCCCGGCACCGCGGGCGTGACTGCGCCGTCGTGGGTCCTGCAGGTCGAGTACGTCCGCCGCTCGAACCTCACCGCGGACATCGTCGGCGCGTTCATGCCGGCATCGCTCTACACCGGGGACGCCGTCATTCCCGTCGACGACGTCGTCAACGGCTCGGCGTTCGCGCAGTCGGACGACACCGGCAACGTGCAGTGCGAGTCGTTCCAGAGCCAGGGCTACTCGAAGCTCGACATCCTGTGGGTGGTGGACAACTCGGGCTCCATGGCCGACCACCAGGCGGCGGTGAAGAACGCCGGCGCCGCAATCGTCCAGGTCCTCTCGAACACGACGCTCGACTGGCGCATGGGGCTCGTCACGACCGCCTACTACGACGGCACCAACGCGGTGCGCGATCTCAAGGACTTCACGATCGACCTCGCGACCATCCAGAGCTGGTTCGACCAGGCGCCTCGCAGGACCCCGTCGACGCCCTACGCCGTCGGCGACCGCGTTTCGAACACGACCTCCACCGGAGCCCAGCCGCCGCTCAACAACTACGTGTGCATCACCGCCGGCACGTCCGGGACCGGATCCGGGCCCAGCGGAACCGGCGCCAACATCACGGACGGAACGGTCCACTGGGCGTACGATCCCGCCTGGGTGGGGACGGCAGGGACCGGAACGGAGAAGGCGCTGCTGTCGGTCAAGAACGCCATCCAGAACCACTTCCTGCCTGCGACGGCGAGCCAGCCCGGCAAGCTGCGTCCGGACGCCAAGCTGCTCCTCATCTTCCTCAGCGACACCGACGATCAGGACACGGCGACGGTGGCGTCCTACGAGGCCTTCTTCGACAGCTACGACGGCGCCGGATCGAAGGCGCTCGCCGACGGCATCCTCTGCCAGGATCTCGTCAACGGCTGCGGGGACAACCTGAGTCCGCTCACGCACCGCGTGATCGACGTCGTGAACTACGAGGGCGGCATCCTCGCGAGCATCAATGACTTCGACACGAACACCAACACCGTCGCGACGCTCGACTCGATGATCCTCTCCGCGGCGGGCGCGACGAGCCCCTACAGGCTCGCGAAGTCCCCCATCTCGTCGAGCTTCAAGGTGGCCATGGCGGGGCCGACCGTCGGGACATGCGGCGGCTCGACCACGATGGTGCCGGACGTGCCGCGGAGCCGCGCGGACGGGTTCGACTACTACGCGCCCACGAACAGCATCCTGTTCTACGGCGCGTGCCGGCCCACCCAGGCCAACACCGACGTGGCCGTCAGCTACCGCTACTGGGTCCCCGGCTCCTGCCCCGCCGACGGCTGCCCGTCGGGCTGCAACCCGGCGTGCCCCGCCACCCAGTACTGCGACGCGACCAACACCTGCGTCTGCTACGCCGACTGCGGTGGGTGCGCGACCGGGTACTACTGCGACACGACGGCCTGCGCCTGCGTCGTGATCCCGGGGTGAGAGCGGGGACGGACCGCGCCGCCGCTCACTCCACGGGCGGCGGCTCGGCCGGTCCCACCGCCTTCGCGATCACCCGGACCGCCACCTCGGGGTCGAAGGGCTTGCGCAGGATCTCGTCCGCGCCGATGCGCCGGTAGGTCTCCATCTCCTGCTCGGAGACCCGGGCGCTCATGAGCACGAGGAACGTCTTCTTCCAGTGCGGGTGGGATTTCACCAGCCGGCACACCTCGGCGCCGTTGATCTTCGGCATGTAGATGTCGAGGAGCAGGGCGTCGGGGTCGGTGGTGGCCATCTTGCGGAAGACCTCCTCGCCGTCCACCGCCGTGGCCACGTCGTAACCCGCCTCCTCGAACGCCGCCGTCAACGCGTCGAGCAGGGCCGCCGAGTCGTCCACCACGAGCACGGTCTTCCGCTTGCCCATCCGTGGAAGGTTTATACTCCAGGGCAGGATGGATCGCGAACCTGCGGTCGCCGGGCGCTTCTACCCAGCCAGTGCCGCCGCGCTGGCCGAGGAGGTCGCGGCCTACCTGGCCGAGCGGCCCAACGGACGCGCCACCCAGGAGCCGCCGAGGCCGGTCATCGGCCTCGTCGTGCCCCATGCGGGCTACATGTACTCGGGCGCAGTGGCCGGCGCGACCTATGCTCGCGTGGACGTCCCCGACCGGGCAATCATTCTCTGCCCGAACCACACGGGGCTCGGCGTGCCGGTCGCCATCTGGCCCGACGGAGGCTGGATCACCCCCCTGGGGCGCGTCCCGGTGGACGCGGGGCTCACCGCCGACCTCGTCGAAAGCGGCCTCGCGACCGCCGACCGGGAGGCCCACCGGTACGAGCACGCCCTCGAGGTCCAGCTCCCGTTCCTGCAGCTCCGCAAGCCCGAGGTCTCCATCGCCGCCCTGTGCCTCGGCCCGCTCGGCTTCGCCGAGTGCCGCGAGCTGGGCAAGGCGGTGGCGAGGGCCGCGAAGCGGCACGAGACGCTGATCGTGGCCTCGAGCGACATGAGCCACTACGTGCCGGCGGCGGAGGCGAGCGAGAAGGACCATCGCGCGCTGGAGAGGCTGCTCGCGCTCGACCCCAAGGGGCTCTTCGACGTCGTCCGGCGCGAGCGCATCACCATGTGCGGCTACGTGCCGGCGACCGTCATGCTGGTCGCGGCGCTGGAGCTGGGCGCGCGCGAGGCGGAGCTGGTGCGGTACGGGAACTCGGCCGAGGCGAGCGGCGACGAGTCGAGCGTCGTCGGATACGCGGGCGCGGTCGTCTACTGACCGCTACGGCGTCGTTCCCGCTCTAGGCCTTCGCCGCCCGAAGGCGAGCAGCACCGCGGCGAGCCCCAGCACCCCTTCCGCGCCGGTCGTCCCGCAGCCGCAGCCGCTCGAGTTGGTGCCGCAGGTGAGCGGGGGCTTCCCGATCGGGTAGACGTCGCAAACGCCCTGCTTGTCCTCGACGGCCAAGAGGCGCTTGCTCGTGTCGCCGATCGGGGCCGTGGGATACATGGTGCTCAGCGGATCGGGGTTGTGCGCGAAGCCGATGAAGTGGCCGGCCTCGTGCGTCACCGTGTTTTGCACGTCCATGTAGACGCAGGCCGTCTGGCCCAGCGTCGTGCAGACGTTCCCCGTGGGACCGCACGTGAAGTAGAAGCCGGCCGAGGTGGGCAATCCCGTGCCGAGGGGCGCGTTGGCGGCGTTGAGCTCCATGTCGGCATCGAAGATCTGGCCAGTGCGGGTGCTGTACGTCACGGTGGTGAGGGCGATGATCTTCGAGTCACCGTGATTCGGGGCGCTCGTGTCCCAGCAGTTGTAGGTGTCGCCGCAGGTGTGGCTCGCGAGGCAGGGGTCGCCCGCCGGGGCGAGGCTCGTGCACGGGCCGGCGCGCCAGACCACGATGTTCTGGTGGTCGTAACCGGTGTGGGTGCTGGTCGTGAGCCCGGCGTTCAGGAGCTGGAGGTCCGTGCAACTGGCCTGGCCGTCCGGAACGGCTGCCGTCCAGGCGTCGAAGCTCGCCTGCACGACGGCCTGTACGGCGGCCGCGTCGATCGTGGGACCGCAGACCTCCTGGGCGCCGTTCACGCTGAAGTCGTTCACGAGGTAGGAGACCTGGCGCGTCCCCCAGTACAGACAGGCGTTCCCCGCCGTGGTCCGCACGTAGGCCACGCCGCTCACGGCGAGGACCGCCGCGGCGGCGATGGCGGCGCGCCAGAGGCCCGGGCTCACGGCCGGCCCTTCACGCGCCACTCCAGCTCGTCCACCGGCATGGTCTCGACGCGGCGCTCGCCCTCCGGGATGAGCCCCTTCGTGAAGGTGATGCTTCCGAGGACGGGGCGCGCCTCGCCCTTCTGCACCTTGAACTTGCCCAGGGCGAGCCCATGGACCCGGAAGGTGTCGCCGTCCTCCCGCACGAGGAACAGCACCACCTCCTCGCCGTCCTCGAACTCGGGCGCCGCGTCCGTCCGCTGCCCGATCTCCCCCACCTCGCCACCGGGCACGCGCACCGTGATGCGCTCCGGTGCGGCGCCGCGCCACACCGCTCCGACCCGCACCGTCACGAAGGTGAAGATGTGGCGGCCGTCCTGCGCCCACCGCGACTCGCGCCGCTGGACCTTCCCCCGCACCACCGCGTCTGCCTCGCGGGCCAGGTTCTCGACGGTGACCGGCGCGGCGACGGCGGCCGCGGCCGGGCCGGCGGCGAGGAGCATCAGCAGGGCGAGCGGGAGGCGCATGGCCTTCGATTCTAATCGAGTCGTGATAGGTTCCGCCCCGCCATGGTCAAGCCTCGCCTACGCTTCGCACCTTCTCCCACAGGCTACCTCCACATCGGTGGCGCACGCACCGCCCTCTTCAACTGGCTCTGGGCCCGCCACACCGGCGGGGCCTTCATCCTCCGTATCGAGGACACCGATCGCGAGCGCTCCACCCAGCAGGCGGTGGAGGCCATCCTCGACGGCCTGCGCTGGCTGGGGCTCGACTGGGACGAGGGGCCGGGCGTCGGCGGCCCGCACGGCCCCTACTTCCAGACCGAGCGGCTCGCGCTCTACCAGGAGTACGCGGAGCGGCTCATCTCGCAGGGCAAGGCCTACGCCTGCACCTGCACCAAGGAGGAGCTGGACGTCCTCCGCGATCAGGCCAAGGCCGAGAAGCGCCAGTTCGTCTACCCAGGCACCTGCCGCGACCGGCCCTACGACCCGTCCCGGCGGCACGTGGTCCGCTTCAAGCTCCCCAAGGTGCCCGAGGTCACGTTCACCGACCTCGTCAAGGGGCCCATCACCCGGCCCGGGAGCACGCTGCAGGACGAGGTCATCCTCCGCGCGGACGGCGTGCCGCTCTACAACTTCGGCGCCGCGGTGGACGACATCACCATGAAGATCAATCTCGTCGCCCGCGGCGACGACCACGTCAACAACACCGCCTTCCAGGTCCTGCTCTACCAGGCGCTCGGCTACCCGGTCCCGGCCTTCGCCCACCTGCCGATGATCCTGGGCGCCGACAAGACCCGCCTCTCCAAGCGCCACGGCGCGACCAGCGTCACCGCCTACCGCGAGATGGGCTACCTGCCGCAGGCCGTCGTGAACTACCTCGTGCGGCTCGGCTGGTCCCACGGCGACCAGGAGATCTTCACGATGGAGGAGCTGGTCCGACTCTTCGACTTCAAGGACGTCGGGGCGACGGCGGGCGTGTTCAACCCCGAGAAGATGCAGTGGGTGAACCACACCTGGCTGAAGCAGATGACGCCCGAGCAGCTGGCGACCGCCGCCCTTCCCTTCTTCCAGGCGGCCGGGCTCCCGGTGGCGCTCGACGCGAAGCTCGTCCACGTCGCCCGCGTCGCCCAGGAGCGGGCCAGCACCTTCGTCGAGATGGCGCGACAGTTCCGGTACTTCTACGCGCCCATCCAGCTCGACCCGAAGGCGAAGGAAAAGCACCTCAACAGGGACGCGAAGCCGATCCTGGAGGCGATCCGCGCCGGGCTCGCCTCCCTGCCCGCGCTCGAGACCGCCGCCCTCGAGAAGCTCTTTCACGGGGAGGCCGGGTCCCGCGGACTCGGCATCGGCAAGGTGGCCCAGCCGGTCCGCGTGGCCCTCACCGGCGGCACCGCCTCACCCGGCATCTACGACGTCGTCCAGATCCTCGGCAAGCAGGAGGCACTGAAGCGGCTGGACGACGCCATCCGGGGCATTCCGTAGGGCGGGGGGCGCGGCTCCGCGTTCGAGGTCCGGGCTCTCGCCCCGCGCGCGTGGGTCCGCCGGTCCGGCCGGGAGCCTCGCTCCGCCCGCAGGGAGCGGAGCTGCGTTCAGGGCCCGGTCCCAGTACGCCAGCCACATGCAAGCTGGTCCAGCCAGGCGCGAAGCGACTGGCCCGGCTTGCCGGGCCCCGCGCGGTCGGAACCACCACGACCGTCGGTCACGGAAGCGACTTTCGAGCGAGGACGGGGCGAGGCTCCCGGCCGGACGGGGGCGGACGAGGGCGGGGCGAGAGCCGTCGGGACCGTGCGCGCGAGCTCGCGCCGGGGGCCGTCCCCCGCCCAACCCGGCCCCGGCGCGCTCACGGCGCGGCAGGCAAGGGCGCCTGACCCAGCCCCGTCCGCACGTCGTTCACGAACGCCCGCCAGTCGTCCGGCGTCACGACCACCTTCCCGTCCCCGGTCTCGAGCAGGACGTGGGGACCGCGGCGCCAGTGGTAGAGTTGGAAGGTCCCGAGCGCGTCGGAACGGTAGCTCCCGTAGCTCACCCTCCCGAGGTTCGCGACGCCGGCGACCCGCCGCCAGCCGCGGAAGTCCGCGCCGGAGAGGAGGCGCACCTCCCGAACCGACGCAAGCCGGATCCGCTCCGGGCCGGCCCACTGCCGCTCGACGACCACCTCGCCGCCCACGACCGACACCGAGCGCGGAGCCCAGGCCCACGAGGCGACCATCACACCGCCGACGGAGAGCGCGACCGCGGCGCCGAGCCCCGCCGGCAGGAGCCAGGCCCGGCGCAGACCGGGCTCGGGACCGGGCTCGAGCGGGGCCACCGGCCGCGCCGACGGCACGTGGGCCAGCACCTCCTCGACGAAGCGCCCGGCCGGATCGGGCGAGAGGACGAACGTTCCCCGGGAGGTGACGAGCCTCACGAGCCCCGAGAACCGCGTGGCGTAGAGGCGGTAGTGGCCAAGCCGCCGCGACCAGAAGCGGCCGTAGTACCCGAAGGCCCCGCCCGCGCCCAGGACGCGGGCCGACCCGCGGAGCGCGTCGTCGGAAAGCGCCTCGGCCGAGCGGACCTCCCGGAGCGGGATCTCGATGGGCCAGAGGCGGCGCTCGACGCGGACGCGCCCGATCTCGACCGAGAAGCCCCGGGGCGCGAGGGCCCAGGCGAGGAGGACGATCGCCGCGAGCAAGACCGGAACGGCGAGGAGCGGCCCGGGCAGCGCCTCCGGCTCAGGTCCCATCCCTTGCGAGACGATCCAGCCGCCGACGCCCGCCAGGAGGAGGACGAAGAGCCCCGTCGAAAGCTTCAGCTTTCGGTCCCAGGGGGCGGCGTAGCGGGCCATGCGCGCATCATCGCGCCTTCCCGTCCGGGCCGGGAAGGGGCGCGCCCGTTGCCGGAGTCCGCGCGGGAGCGTATGGGATCCGCTCGCTCATGGAAGGCGACTCGCACGAGCTGCCTCGGCCCGTTCCCGGGCTCGCCGCCCGGATGGCCCTCCTGGCCGGCCTGCTTCTCCTGGCCTGCGCCGGGCGCCGCAGCGCCCCGTCCGCCGAGCCGCTCGACCCGATCGCGACAGGCTACGTCAAGCTCGTGCTCGCGATCGGCCAGCACTCGCCCGACTACGTCGATTCCTTCTTCGGCCCCCCCGCCTGGGGCGAGGAGGCGCGGCGCGCCGGAAGACGTCCGCTCTCCGACCTCGCCGGCGAGGCCGCGCGGCTTCTCGGCGAGGCCGAGAGGACTTCAGTGGAGCCCGGGGACGGCGAGCGGGCGCTCCGGCGCGCATTCCTCGCCGGCCAGCTCGCGTCGGCTCGAACCCACCTCGCCCTGCTGGGGGGAGAGCGGCTCTCCTTCGACGAGGAGGCGAGGGGCCTGTATGGCGTCGTGCCTCCCCGGCGAGACCTCGCCCGGTTCGAGGACGTCCACCACGAGATCGAGCGGCTGCTGCCGGGCGAGGGGGCGGTGGCGCCGCGACTCGACGCGTGGAAGAGGCGGACCTCCATCCCCCGCGAGAAGATCGCCGCGGTCATGCGCGCCGCCATCGACGAGGCGCGCCGACGCACGCTGCTGCACGCCGCCCTTCCCGCCGGCGAGTCCTTCACGCTCTCCCTCGTGACGGACAAGCCCTGGAGGGCCTACAACTGGTACGAGGGGGGCGGCCGGTCCCGCATCGAGGTCAACGCCGACCTGCCGGTGGACATCTCGGTCGCCATCCCCTACGCCGCGCACGAGGGCTACCCCGGCCATCACTTCTTCAACGCCGTGCTGGAGCAGAGGCTGGTCCGCGAGCGGGGACAGGTCGAGCACACGGTCTCCCCGCTCTTCAGCCCACTGTCGCTCGTCGAGGAGGGCAGCGCCGAGGCCGGCCTGGAGATGGCGTTCCCCGATGCCGAGCGGCTCGCCTTCGAGCGCGACGTCCTCTTTCCGCTCGCCGGGCTGGACCCGGCGGACGCGCCGCGCGCCGCGCGGATCCGGAAGCTCAGGAAGAGCCTCGGGCCCGCCACCGTGGAGCTGGCGCGGCGCTACGTGGACGGCTCCATGACCGGGGCCGAGGTGGAGGCGTGGCTCGTCGCGTTCGGGCTCTCGACGCGCGACGAGGCGTCGCACGCGCGCCGCGGGTTCGACGTGTACCGGAGCTACGTCGTCAACTACAGCTTCGGAGAGGAGCTCGTGAAGGGCTGGCTCGACGCGCGCGCCGGCGGCGACGCTGCGAGGCGCTGGGCGGCGTTCGTCGACCTGGTCGGCTCGCCGCGACTCCCGGCGGCGCTGGTCGAGCGGTAGCCGGCCCGGGGGAGGGGATCGGCCGCGACGCGGCGGCGACGGGCGCGGCCGGTAGCAGCGCGGGGTTGCGTGCCCGCGGCCGGTGGGTTACGACGGCCGCCATGAGCGACGCCCCGCGCACGTCCAACTTCCTGACCGACATCGTCGAGGCCGACCTGCGCGCCGGCCGGAACGGCGGGCGGGTGGTGACGCGCTTCCCGCCAGAGCCGAACGGCTTCCTCCACATCGGCCACGCCAAGTCGATCCACCTCAACTTCGGCCTCGCCCGCCAGTACGGCGGCCGGACCCATCTGCGCTTCGACGACACCAACCCCGAGACCGAGGAGACCGAGTACGTCGAGTCGATCCAGGCCGACGTCCGCTGGCTCGGCTGGGACTGGGGAACGCACCTCCACTTCGCCTCCGACTACTTCGACCGGATGTACGACTGCGCCGAGCGACTCGTCCGCGAGGGCAAGGCGTACGTGGACAGCCAGCCCCAGGAGGCGATCCGCGAGCAGCGCGGCAGCTTCGAGCGGCCGGGCGTGAACGGCCCGTTCCGCGACCGCCCGGCCGCGGAGAGCCTGGACCTCCTGCGCCGCATGCGCGCCGGGGAATTCCCGGACGGCGCCTGCGTGCTGCGCGCCCGGATCGACATGGCGCACAAGAACGTGCTCCTGCGCGACCCGCTCCTCTACCGGATCCGCCACGCGCGCCACCACCGCACCGGCGACCGCTGGTGCATCTACCCCATGTACGACTTCGCCCACCCGCTCGAGGACGCCTTCGAGGGAGTGACCCACTCCATCTGCACGCTCGAGTTCGAGTCGAACCGCGAGCTGTACGACTGGGTGCTCGACAACCTCGGGCCCTGGGACCCGCGGCCGCGCCAGTACGAGTTCGCCCGCCTGGCGCTCGGCTACACGGTGATGTCGAAGCGGAAGCTCCTCCAGCTCGTGAACGAGAAGCGCGTCGCCGGCTGGGACGACCCGCGCATGCCCACCATCGCCGGCATGCGGCGCCGCGGCGTGACGCCGGAAGCGCTGCGGGACTTCGCCGAGCTCATCGGCGTCGCCAAGAACAACAGCCTCGTGGACATCGGCAAGCTCGAGTTCGCCATCCGCGGCGACCTCGAGGGGCGCGCCCCGCGGGCGATGGCGGTCCTGGACCCGCTCCCGCTCGTCCTCGCCGACTGGCCCGAGGGACGGGTGGACGAGCTGGAGCTTCCCTGGTGGCCGGGCGAGCCCGCCCGCGGCGGCAGCCGCAAGGTCCCGTTCGGCCGCGACCTGCTCGTCGAGCGCGACGATTTCTCGCTCGACCCGCCGGCCGGCTGGAAGCGCCTCGCCCCGGGCCGCGAGGTCCGCCTCGCCGGCGCCTGCGTCGTGCGCTGCCAGGAGGTCCTGCGCGGCCCGTCCGGCGAGGTCCAGGCGCTGCGCTGCACCCACGACCCGCGCTCGATGGCGGGCGACGCCCGCGGCCTCCGCCGCGACCTGGGAACGCTCCACTGGGTGCACGCCTCGCGGTCGGTCCCTGCGGAGGTGCGGCTCTACGACCGCCTCTTCCGGGTGGAGCAGCCCGACGCCGACGGCGACTTCCTCTCCGCCCTGAACCCGGACTCCCTGGTGCCGGCGAAGGGGGCGCGGACCGAGCCGGCGCTCGCCCGGGTGGAGCCCGGCAGCCGCTACCAGTTCCTGCGCCAGGGCTACTTCTTCGCCGATCCGGCCGAGTCGCGGCCGGGAGCCCCGGTCTGGAACCGCACCATCGCCCTCAGGGACACCTGGGCGAGCCGCGGCGCCGGTCGGACCGACGAGCGAAAGCCGAGGGCGAGGAAGGAGCCAGCCCCGGCGCCCGCCGGCGCCGAGGCACGCAAGCCGCGGGCCGACGTCCGGGTGCAGGCGCGCGCCGCCAACCCAGCGCTCGCCGCCCGCTTCGCACACTACCGTGACGAGCTGAAGCTCTCAGAGGACGAGGCCGGCCTGCTCGCCGGCGATCCCGCCGTCGCCGCCTACTACGACTCGGCCCTGGCGGCGCGCGCGAGCCCTCGCTCGACCGCGCGCTGGCTCGTGAACGAGCTGCTCGGCCTCGCGAGGGACGTGGCGCTCGACGGCCTCCCCCTCTCCGGCGCCGCCTTCGGGCGCTTCGTGTCGCTCGTGGACTCCGGCCGCCTGACCCCGGCGGCCGCCAAGGCCCTCCTCGCGAGCCTCGTCGAGAAGGGCGGCGAGCCCGAGGCCCGCATGAAGGATCTCTCCCTCGAGAAGGTCGAGGATCGCGGCGCCGTCGAGGCGGCCGTGGACCGCGCCCTGGCGGCGCAGCAGGTGGAGGCCAGCCGATATCGCGCCGGGGAGAAGAAGCTCTTCGGCGTCCTGCTCGGCGCGGCGATGAGGCAGGCGGGCGGAACGGCGGATCCAGCCCTGCTGCGGGAACTGCTCCGGCGCAAGCTCGGCTGACCCCGGCGAGCCAGGGGGCGGCGGGCCGGCGCCCCAGAAACACCTGTGCTCGTGCCTCGCGTCCGGTTATTGAATGACCGATTCGCACCGAAGGTAACGCGGCGCGGCACGCCGGGGGGACGCCGGACGGCGCGCCGCCGCACCAGGAGCAGTGCATGGACACCCCCGACGTGGACCCCCAGGAGACGCGGGAATGGCTCGAGGCGCTCGAGGGCGTGCTCGCGCGCGAGGGGCCTGACCGGGCCCACTGGCTCATCGAGCAGCTCATCGACCAGGCGCGCCGCCGCGGCGCTTACCTGCCCTTCTCGGCGAACACCGCGTACATCAACACCATCCCGGTCGAGAAGCAGCCGCCGTTGCCGGGCGACTTCGCCATCGAGCAGCGCATCCGCCACTACGTACGCTGGAACGCCATGGCGATGGTGGTCCGGGCGAACAAGCACACCAACGTCGGCGGCCACATCGCCAGCTTCGCCTCGGGCGCGATGCTCTACGACATCGGCTACAACCACTTCTGGCGCGCCTCCAGCAAGGAGCGCGGCGGCGACCTCCTGCTCATCCAGGGCCACTCGGCGCCGGGCATCTACGCCCGCGCCTTCCTGCTCGGCCTCCTCACCGAGGAGCAGCTCGACCACTTCCGCCAGGAGGTGGACGGCAAGGGGCTCTCGTCCTACCCGCATCCTTGGCTCATGCCGACGTTCTGGCAGTTCCCGACGGTCTCGATGGGGCTCGGGCCGCTCGCGGCCATCTACCAGGCGCGCTTCATGAAGTACCTGCAGGACCGCGGCGTCGCAGACACCCAGGGGCGCAAGGTCTGGTGCATGGCCGGCGACGGCGAGATGGACGAGCCGGAGTCGATGGGCGCCATCGGAATGGCCGGGCGGGAGCGGCTCGACAACCTCATCTTCGTCGTCAACTGCAACCTGCAACGGCTCGACGGCCCGGTCCGCGGCAACGGCAAGATCATCCAGGAGCTGGAGAGCGAGTTCCGCGGCGCCGGCTGGAACGTCATCAAGGTGATCTGGGGCCGCCACTGGGACCCGCTGCTCGCCCGCGACAAGGACGGCATCCTGGAGCGCCGGATGATGACGGCGGTGGACGGCGACTACCAGACGTACAAGGCGCGGGACGGCGCCTACGTCCGCGAGCACTTCTTCGACTCGCCGGAGCTGAAGGCGCTCGTCGCCGACTACTCCGACGACGACATCTGGAACCTGAACCGCGGCGGCCACGATCCCTTCAAGGTCTACGCCGCCTATCACGCGGCCGCGAGCCACGAGGGACAGCCCACCGTCATCCTCGCCAAGACCATCAAGGGATACGGGATGGGGGAGTCCGGCGAGGCGCAGAACATCACCCACCAGCAGAAGAAGATGTCGGTGGAGTCGATCCGCCGCTTCCGCGACCGCTTCCAGCTCCCCGTGCCCGACGACAAGCTCGAGGAGGTCCCGTACTTGAGGTTCGAGGAAGGGTCGAAGGAGCTGGAGTACCTGCGCGCCCGCCGCGCCGCGCTGGGCGGCGACCGGCCCCGGCGCCGCCGCAAGGCCGAGCCCCTGCCGGTTCCGCCGCTCGCGGCCTTCGAGCGCTTCCTCGAGGGGAGCAAGGACCGGGAGATCTCGACGACCATGGCCTTCGTCCAGATCCTCCAGCAGCTGCTGAAGGACAAGAGCCTCGGCCCGCGGATCGTCCCCATCGTCCCCGACGAGTCGCGGACCTTCGGCATGGAGGGCATGTTCCGGCAGCTCGGTATCTACAGCCAGGTGGGCCAGCTGTACACGCCGCAGGACCGGGACCAGCTCATGTTCTACCGGGAGGACAAGCAGGGGCAGATCCTGCAGGAGGGGATCAACGAGGCCGGGGCGATGTGCGACTGGATCGCCGCCGCCACCGCCTACTCGGTGCACGGCGTGCAGATGATCCCCTTCTACGCCTTCTACTCGATGTTCGGCTTCCAGCGCGTCGGCGACCTGGCGTGGATGGCGGGAGACATGCGTGCCCGCGGCTTCCTCATCGGGGCCACCGCGGGACGGACCACGCTCAACGGGGAGGGGCTGCAACACGAGGACGGCCACTCCCATCAGATCTCCGCCACCATCCCCAACTGCGTGTCCTACGACCCGACCTTCGGCTACGAGCTCGCCGTCGTCATCCAGGACGGCCTGCGCCGCATGGTCGCCGAGCAGGAGGACGTCTACTACTACCTGACGGTGATGAACGAGAACTACCCGCAACCCGCCATGCCGGAAGGCGCGGCGCCCGACATCATCAAGGGCATGTACCTCTTCCGGGCCGGCCCGAAGCCGCAGGGCAAGGCGCCGCGGGTGCAGCTGCTCGGCTCGGGCACCATCTTCCGGGAGGTCATCGCCGCGGCCGAGCTGCTCGAAAAGGACTGGGGCGTCCTGGCGGACCTCTGGAGCTGCCCCAGCTTCACCGTGCTGGCGCGCGACGGGATGGCGGCGGCGCGCGCGAACCTGCTCGACGCGCCCAGCACGCCGAGGCGCTCGCATGTGGAGGAGCGCCTCTCCCGCACCGAGGGGCCCGTGGTCGCGGCGACCGACTACGTGCGCGGTTTCGCCGAGCAGATCCGCGCCTACGTCCCGCGCCGGTACCTCGTCCTCGGCACCGATGGCTTCGGGCGCTCCGACACGCGCGAGAAGCTGCGCCGGTTCTTCGAGGTGGACCGCCACTACGTCGCCGTGGCGGCCCTGAAGGCGCTGGCCGACGACGGTGCCGTCCCCGCGTCGAAGGTCGCCGAGGCCATCGCCAAGTACGGCATCGACCCCAAGAAGCCCGCCCCATGGACGGTCTAGCCATGAGCTCCATCGAGGTCCGGATCCCCGCCATCGGCGACTTCAAGGACGTGGGCGTGATCGACGTCCTGGTGAAGCCGGGCGACGCGGTGGTGGTGGACGCGTCGCTCATCACGCTCGAGTCCGACAAGGCCACCATGGACGTGCCCTCCCCCGCCGCGGGCATGGTGACGGAGCTCCGGGTCAAGGTGGGCGACCGGGTGCGCGAGGGGACGGTCATCCTCATGCTGGACGCCGCCGACGCCGGCACCGCGAGGCCGGCGCCCGCTCCGGCGGCCGCTCCCCCCGCCTCGACGGCGGCCCCGACCCCGGCCGCTGCCCCGCCCGCTTCCACGGTCCCGATCGCCGCGCCGACGCCGCCCGCTCCCGCGCTCCCCCCCGCCGCGCGCCCCGCCGCCGAGGCGGGCGCCAGGGCCCATGCCTCGCCCTCCGTTCGCATGGTCGCCCGCGAGCTCGGCGTGGACCTGGCGCGCATCGCCGGCACGGGGCCCAAGGGGCGCATTCTCCGCGAGGACGTGCGCCGCTTCGTCAAGGACGTGATGAGCGGTGTGGCCCCGGCCGGCCGCACGGCCGGAGGCGTGGCGCTCGACCTCCTGCCCTGGCCGCAGGTGGACTTCTCGAAGTTCGGCCCGGTCGAGACCCGCCCGCTTTCCCGCATCAAGAAGATCTCGGGCGCGAACCTGGCGCGCAACTGGGTGATGATCCCGCACGTCACCCAGTTCGACGAGGCGGACATCACCGACCTCGAGGCCTTCCGCGCCGAGCTGAATCGCGAGGCCGGCGGGACCGGCGTGAAGGTCACCTTGCTCGCCTTCCTGGTGAAGGCCGCGGTGGCCGCGCTGAAGCGCTTCCCAGAGCTCAACGCCTCCCTCGACGGCGACAGCCTGGTGCTGAAGCGCTACTTCCACATCGGGTTCGCCGCCGACACGGCCAATGGCCTCGTCGTGCCGGTGCTGAAGGACGCCGACAAGAAGGGGGTCGTCGAGATCGCGAAGGAGCTCGCAGAGCTCGCGGCCCGGGCCCGAGAGGGGAAGCTCGCCCCCGCCGATCTGCAGGGCGGCTGCTTCTCCATCTCGAGCCTGGGTGGCATCGGCGGGACGGCCTTCACCCCCATCGTCAATGCGCCCGAGGTGGCCGTGCTCGGCGTGTCGCGGAGCGCGACGAAGCCGGTGTGGGATGGCAAGCAGTTCGCCCCCCGTCTCGTCCTGCCCCTGTCGCTCTCGTACGATCACCGGGTCGTGGACGGCGCGCTCGCGGCCCGCTTCACGGCCCACCTCGCCCAGGTGCTCGGCGACATGCGCCGCGCGATGCTGTGACGGCGCCGGGGGCCGCCCGCGCGGCGCCCGTCAACGGCCGAGGTCCAGCGCCACGTCCGCCCCGCCGGGCACCTGCTCCTCCGTAGCGGGCTCCGCTGGCGCTCCGCCTCCCAGGCCCCGCGGACCCTCCTATGGGTCGAGGTGGCTGCGCGGCGACGGGATGCGCGGGGGGCGCGGCCCGCGTGCCTCGCGAACCATGTCTCCGTGCTCACTGGCCTTCCCGCCGCGCTCCCACCCTGTGCGCGGAATCCTGCATTGGAGCAGCTTCCCACCGATTGCCATTTCCCCTTAATCTTGACGCCGCAGATGCGTTTCGTGAAGCGCGAGATCGACCGGCGCCGGTTCCGCCGGGTGGGGGTCACCATCCTGGTCCGCCCGGTGAGCCCGCTCGCGCGCCTGGTGCAGTGCCAGGTCCAGGACATCAGCCTCGGCGGCCTGCGCTGCTACTCGGACGAGGAGTACACCCCTGGGAAGCGCCTGGAGATCGAGATCGCCTTCCCTGGCGGCGGGAGCGCCGTCGCGCTGGTCGAGGTGGTCTGGGGCGAGGTTCTGCCCGAGGGCTCGCCCGCCCGGTACGACGTCGGCCTGCGCTTCGTGGACGCGACGCCCGAGGACATGCAGCGCATCGCTTCCCTGCTGGCGGCGCGCGAGGCGCGCTGACCTCGCCGCGCACCAGCGATCGATGGAGGCGCGAGCCGTGCGTCGGCCGCTCGGCCATCCTCCGGGCGACTGGATACCTGTGGGAGACAGCGGACCCGTACGATGACGGCTCGCGAAGCACGACCGGTAGCGGCCGACCGAGACCAACCAGTCGCGCCGCGCGGGTCCGCACCCAGGCAGCCATGCCATCGGCGGGCCTGACGCGATGGCCGCTTCTTGCCCGCGTTGAACACCGCCGCACGTCCAGGCATCACGATCTTGTGGCATCCGCTGCTCGATGAACGGGCACTCGCCGCAGCTGAGGAGGCGCGCACATCACGCCACCCGACCAGGCGGCAACCGGCGTCGCCGTCCGGAACCGCGTCCGAGCGGTGGCGCCCGAGCGCCCGGGACGACGCCGACCGCGGCGCGGCTACAGCGCCGACTCGCCGCGCTCCCCGGTGCGGACGCGGATCACGTCGTCGACGCGAACGACGAAGACCTTTCCATCGCCGATCCGGCCCGTCCTGGCGGCCCGCTCGATCGCCTCGACCACCTTGCTCACCAGGCCATCGGCCACGACCACCTCGACCTTCACCTTGGGCAGGAACTCGACGACGTACTCCGCACTTCGGTACAGCTCGGTGTGGCCCTTCTGCCTTCCGAAACCCTTCACCTCGGTGACGGTGAGCCCGGCGATCGCGATCTCGGAGAGTTCCTGCTCCACCTCGTCCAGCTTGAAGGGCTTGATGATGGCCTCGACCTTCGTCACGGCTCACCTCGACTCGGTTCTGAAGGGCCTTCCGCCGACGCCAATCGCCGACAGCAGGTCTGGTGGATCAGGCTGGCTTGGCATTCCCCGGGACCCATCCCTGCCTGCGTTCGATCACGAGAGCAGCCGCGTGCAACCTTCACGCCACCGTGCACCGACCCATTGGCGATGTCTTGACTGATGGTGGGGCACCAGGAATCGCTGACAGGTTTCGCTGGCGGCCGTGGCCGGTCCGAATTCCCAAACAAAAACCCCGCCTCCCGGACGAAGGAGGCGGGGCTACATGGTGACCCCTACGGGACTTGAACCCATGTCTTCGACGTGAGAGGCCGACGTCCTAACCACTAGACTAAGGGGCCAATCGCTTCATCCATCTACTGACGGGCGTCCACCGTGTCAACGCCCGGAGCTTCGAATGTTGGCTGGGGGACTAGGATTCGAACCTAGATAGCCAGATCCAGAGTCTGGCGTCCTGCCGTTAGACGATCCCCCAATCTCCTCCCAGGGCCTGGATGCCTATGCCTTGCGCTGCGGCTTCCTCTTCTCCTCCGGCGGGGCGACGAGAACGAAGATGCGGGTCTCGCCCCGGAGCTCGTAGACGTTCAAACCTTCCCAGCCGCCCGGCCGCGCCTCCGGGTTCTCGATGTGGACCGCCCGGATGCCGGGCTGGTTGGCGATCGGCTTCCGCGGGAACTTTCCCGGCGGGTAGACCGACTTGAAGAACTTGAGCGTGTCCTCGTAGCTCTTCTCGACCTTGTAGCGCCCTTCGCCGATGGCCCTGGCCTCGTCGGGGAGGATCGCGCCCGCCGCCCTCTCGGCGAGCCCGGCGCCCGGCGCGGCCAGCAGGATCGCGGCGAGCGCGGCTTTATAGCGAGCGAGCGGCAGCACGGTCAAGGGCTCCGTGTACCGGTCGAGCGGCCGGGTGTCAACGTCCGGCTGGCTCATGGGCCTGGCGCCGCTACCGCCAGACCCGCACCGTCCGTCCCTTGTGGCCCGGCTCCCGGAGGACGAGCCCCTCGCCCTTCGCTGCGGCGGCGGCTCGCGGCCCGATCCACCATCCCTTGGGATCGCTGCGCCGCCAGCTCTTGCGAAAGAAGACGTGGATCTCGTCGAAGATGACCTTGAGCCCGGTGGGCTTTCCGTAGCGGCTCCGGGGGTCGTGGGTGATCTCCAGCTCCGCCCAGATCCGTCCGCCCACGAGCTCCCCGGCCTCGTTCCGGACCGAGCGCTCCCAGTGGAACACCGGCGAGGGGACCTCCTCGATCTCCCACATCCCCCTGTCCCGGCCTCGCTTCACCGGGTGCACCACCACCTCGCCGTACCGCTCCGCCGCGAGGTAGTAGGCGCCGGCGTCGAGGCGCGGCAGAAGCTCCTCGCCAGCCCGCGGGGCGTCGTAGCCGGGCGGGATGGCCTCCGGCCAGACGGTCAGCTCCTGCCGAGCGAGGAGCCGGAAGAAGGACCGCTCGTCCTCGGGGAGCATGAAGTAGCTCAGGGTGGCCGGCATGCCCGGATCAGAGCGCCCGGCGCAGCAAGGAGTCGTAGCTCTGCGCGATCTTGGTGGCCAGGATGAGCAGCTCGCCCACGTCCGACGCATCCACCAGCTCGCCCCGCCCGTTGTCGGCGTAGAGCACGTTCACCACGCGCCCCAGGGAGAGGATGGGGATGACGAAGGCGTTCCGGGGGACGCCGCCGCCGAGCGCCTTGAGGAGGCGCAGGTTGGCTTCGGTCTTCTGGAGCGGGCCGAGGAAGTGGGCCCGGCTGCGCACCACGGTGTCGAGCACGCCCGGCGTGCCGAGCGGAACGCGAACGCGATGCACCGAGCGCCGGTCGAGTCCCTCCCCGAGCCCCTCCCAGCCGGCTGCCGCCCCGCGGTGGACGGTGAGGAGGATGGCCCGCCTGAAGCGCGACCGCGCGTAGCGCACCACCGTGTGTGCGATGGCGTCGCGGTCCGCAACCCCGTCGAGGAAGCGGATGGCCTCGGCGAACCCCAGGGACGAAGGCTCCGGCTCGGGACGCACCGCCTCGAGCGAGCCCGGGCGCGGCGTGAAGCTGGGCCGGGGCGCGTGGCCCGCGGCGGCCTCCATCGCGGCCAGGACCGCCTCGCGCGCCCTCTCGACGTCGAGCGGCGCGGCGGGCGGCGGCTCGGCGAGGAGGTCGGTGAGGTCCACCACCTCGTCCGGAGGCACCTCGGGCGGTGCGCCCCCGACGGGAAGCGGCGGCGCGTCGCTCACGCGCGAATAGAGGGCGTCGAACTCCGCCTGGTCCATCAGGTCCGTGGCGGGCTCCCGCTCCTTCTTCGGCTCCGGAGCCCGCGCGGGGGCGGGGCGGCGCAGCGTCGAGCCCTCGATCTCGATGCCGCGGAGCTGCCGGTCGAGGCGGTAGAGGCGCCGCATCAGCGCCCAGATCCGCGCTTCGGGGACGACGATGGGGTGCACCTGCTTGCCGGTGGCGAAGGCCACCTCGTCCAGCACCGCGAGGTCGTCGGGGTCGCGGACCAGCACCGCGAGCTTCCGATCCTGCACGATGTACGGGATCACCTCGAGGCGGTCCACCAGGTCTTGGCCGAGCAGCCGCAGCGCGGCGGGGTCCACGCCGAGGTTGCCGAAGAGGCAGGGGCGGCCGTGCCGCCGCCCGAGGGCCCGCGCCAGCTGCTCCTCGGAGAGATGCCCGATCTCGAGCAGGTTCGTCCCGAGCCGCCCCCCGAAGATGACCTGGTTCTCGAGACCCTCCCGGATCTGGGCCTCGGTACAGATCTGGAGGGAGACGAGGATCTCGCCGAGGCGCTGCATGGCTATCGGCCCGGCTCGCGCGCGGGGCCTCCTCCGGGTGCGGCCGCGCGAGGCGGAAGGGCGACGTTCCCGAGGTCCACCGTGGCGCCTGCCGCCACCGCCACCTTGACCTCCAGCGGCGCGCCGTCTGGCGCCGCCGCTGCCCGGAAGGCCACGACGTAGGTCCCCGCCGGCAGGCGGACCTCGAAGGTGCCGTCGGCGGCGACGGGAACGGCACGCCGTGCGCGCCCCACCGTCACCGCCGTGGACGGCGCCGGCCTCCCACCCTCGACCACCCGTCCCTTCACGAGCCCCTCCCCGGCGAGCACCCCGCGAGGCGGCGGCGAGAGGGCCCAGCGCACGAAGCGCACCTCGGCGGCGTCCGACTGCATCTGGATGATGGCGCCGTCCGGCGCGATGACGAACTCGCGCCACTCGAAGCGCCGGTCGCCGGGCGGCACGCTCGCCGCCCCGGCGAGCTGCCCCTGCGGCGTGATGGCGAGGAGGAGGACCTCGGCGAGGGGCGGCTGGTCGTCCGGCCCCTCGGCGCGGTCCACGGCCACGACCACCTCGCCACGGCGGTTCACGCCGACCAGCCGGACGCTCACGATGGGAACACCCGAGTGCATCTGGACGCTGCGCCTCACGCGCCCTTCGGGGGTCAGGATGCGCAGCGCCGCGAGCCAGCGGCTCACGCGCTCGGCCTGGACGTACAGCTCGCCCGCCGGGAGGCCCGGGAAGGGCCCCTCGGCCCTGAGCCCGCCCCAGCCCAGCTCGGCCCGCACCGACTGGCCGTTCTGCATGAGGAAGACGGGCCGCAGCTTGCCCGCGAAGAGCAGGTCCACCCCCTTGAAGGACAGGGGCAGCACGCCCGAGACGAGCAGCTTCCCCGCCCCGTCGTACTGCGCGAGCGACGGGCTCTCGCCGGCCGTGAAGACGAAGATGTACCCCTCGTCAGCCACGGCGATGTCGGACTCCACCACCGGCTCCACGCCCGGGGCGCGCAGCAGCGCGAAGGTTCCTGCCGGCCTCCCCCTGGGATCGAACTTCTCGATGCGGCCATTCAGTGCGTCGAGGACGAAGAGCGATCCCTGCGGGCCGATGGCGAAGCTGGGCGGGCCGAGCGCGTCCTCGTCGTCGCGAGCCGGATTCCCCTGCAGCCCGAACTGGCCGGGAGCGGTGCCCGGCGATCCCCGCACCAGCACCTGGTCTGGAGCGGGGGCACCCGCGGCGACGGAGGTGCCCGGCAGGTCCAGCGATGGCGTGTCCGGGGCGGTCGCCACCACCGGCTCCTCCGGCGCGGACGGAGCGGGCTGGGCCCCGCAGTTCTGCGGGTGCTCCTCGGGCCAGACCTCCACGATTCCCAGGTCTCGCGTCTGGCCGAGCGCCACCGCCACCTCGTCCACCCGCTGGTCCGGGACGAGGTTGGGCCCGCGGAAGACCAGCGAGTAGCTCCCGGGTGGGAGCGCCAGGGCGAACCGGCCCTCGCCGTCGGACGCGGCCTCGACGTCGCGACCGATCACGCTGACGGTCGCGCCGACGGCTCGGCTCTGGCAGCCCTTGTGGCGCAGGATGCCCGTGACGGTGCCGGTGGTCCTCGGCGCCGCGGAGACCTTCGCGGCGCGCGTCGCCACCGGCTTGTCGGCGCCGAGGAGGAGCGCGAGGAGGATCGCGGCCGAGGCTGGCACGGCCGCCATCATACCCTCGCCCCCGTCCCCGCGGAGGGCTGCATCCGCCGCGCGGCCCGGGCCTAGGCCCTCCCCGGCTCGGTGAGCTTCCGCGCGTCGAGGATCCTCCGCGCCTCGGCGGGCCGGAGGCCCCCCCTGGCCGCCGCGAGGTCCACGATGGAGCGGCCGGTCCGGACCGAGTCCTTCACGATCTCCGCGGCGGCCGCGTAGCCCAGGCGCGGCGCGAGGGCGGTGGCGAGGCTCACGGTGCGCTCGGCGTAGAAGCGGCATCGCTCCTCGTCGGCCTCGAGGCCGCGGGCGCAACCGAGGTCGAAGGCCCGCACCGCTCTCGCGAGGATGGAGAGCGCGTGGCACAGGTCGAAGGCCACGAGCGGCATCATGACGTTCAGCTCCAGCTGGCCGGCGGCCGCCGCGGCGGCGACGGCGGCGTCGAGGCCGACCACCTGGTACGAGACCATGGCCAGCATCTCTGCCAGCGAGGGGTTCACCTTGCCCGGCATGATGGACGAGCCGGGCTGGACGGGCGGCAGCCGCAGCTCGCCCAGGCCGGTGTTGGGGCCCGAGCCGAGCAGGCGCACGTCCCCGCCGATGCGCAGGAGCTCCAGCGCCGCCACCCGCAGCGCGCCGGAGAGGGCCGCGAAGGGAGCGAGCGACTGCATGGAGTAGAAGAGGTTGCGCGAGGGCTGGAGGGGCGCGTCGGCGAGCCGGGACAGCTCCGCCACCATCCGCTTGCGGTAGCGCCGGTCGGCGTTGAGCCCGGTGCCCACCGCCGTCCCGCCGATGCCCAGTGCCGCCAGCTCCGGGAGGGCATGGCGGATGCGGAGCGCGGCGCCGCGCAGCGCCGCTGCCCAGGCGGAGACCTCCTGCCCGAGCCGGATGGGGGTCGCGTCCATGAGGTGGGTGCGGCCCGACTTCACGATGCCGTCCCAGGCGCGCGCCTTGGCTTCGAAGGTGGCCGCGAGCGCCTCCAGGCTCTCGGCCGCCGGCGGCGCCAGCTCCAGCGCGGCGAGGCGCATGGCGGTGGGGACGACGTCGTTCGTGGACTGGGCCATGTTGACGTCGTCGTTCGGGTCCACGAGGCCCCGGTCGCCGCGCTTGCCGCCGAGCAGCTCGCAGGCGCGATTGGCCAGCACCTCGTTCACGTTCATGTTGTGGGAGGTGCCCGCCCCCGCCTGGTAGACGTCCACGACGAACTGGTCGCGGTGGTGGCCGGCCAGGACCTCCTTCGCCGCCGCCTCGATGGCCCGGGCCTTCCTGCGCGGGAGGAGCCCGAGCCCCGCGTTCACCCGGGCGGCGGCGAGCTTCACGCGAACGGTCGAGTCCACGAAAGCCGGGTGGGCCCGGAGCCCGGAGATGGGGAAGTTCTCGACGGCCCGCGCCGTCTGGGCGCCGTAGAGCGCGTCCGCCGGGACCTCCATGGTCCCCATGGTGTCCTTCTCGACGCGGGTCCTGCGCTTCGCCATGGTCTCCTCCGTTGCCGGAGACCATATCCCGCCCGGCCGGCGATCGCCCGGGCAGCTACTCCAGATCCACTTCCTGCGCCCAGGCGCCCTCGTTCACGAGGTAGTAGACGCGGACCTTCTGCCCCACCGCCAGCGTGGAGATGGGCCCCTGCGGCTTCCCGTCCTTGGAGAAGACCTGGACCTCGGGCCCCGCGTGGTAGGTGATGACGCCCGCGGGCGTGGTGGTGCGCAGGATGCCGCGCGACGGCTCGACGGAGAGGACCGTGGCGTAGTCGCACTTGGTCTTGTCGGTCACGGCCACCGCGCGCGGCGCCGGGAACGGCAGGGGCGGGGCGGCGGCCGGGGCGGGTTCGGCGGAGAGGGCGAGCGCGGCGACGGCGGCGAGGATCATGTGCGGCCTCCGCCCGGCAGTATCGCCGCTTCCCGACCCGCTGTCATTCTAGCGGGGGCCTTGCCCCCGCCCCGGCGGCAGAGCCGTCGGGGCCCTGGGACCCCTCTCCCGGCCTACAGGCGGGCGGCGAGCCGGCGGAGGGCGATCTCGGTCTTGGCGTCCTCGATCTCGCCGCGCTCGCAGGCCCGGATGGCCTCGGCGAGCTCGCGCCAGGCGAGCACCGCCCCCTCCTCGAGCGGCGAGCCGTCCCCCCCGTGCGGCGCGTCGTGCGGTCCGTCCGGCCCGGTGCGGACCACCTCGGCGGCCAGGAGGTGGATCTTCTCCGAGGCGATGCCCGGCAGCATGAAGAAGGGACCGCCGAGCGGCTCGAGCCGCGCCGGGTCGACCTCGATGCCCGCCTCCTCCCGGACCTCCTCGGCGCCGCGCCGCCGGATCGCGTCGTGGCCCCGCTCGCCCGGCTCGAGCACCCCGGCCACCAGCTCCTCGAGCAGCAGGTACTCCGGCTCGGGCAGGGCCGTCGGCTTGCCGCGCCGGAAGAGGGCCGCGGGCCGCAGGCCCCGCCGCAGCAGCACCTCGATCCCGCGGGGCGTCCGGGCCCACAGGCACACCGCCACCGCGTCCAGCGTGGGGCGGTCGATGATGTCGATGGGGTAGACGGGGGAGGCGGAGCCGTCGTCGCGGCGGTTCCGGGCGCGGTAGCGCTTGAGGCGCAGGAAGCCCTCGTCGCAGCGGGCGGCGGCGGTGCGGTCCTCGACGATCTCGATGGCGGTGACGCGGGGCATTCCGGGGTCATACGCTCGCGGGCCGCGTTCGCGCAACCCGTGGCGCTTCCTCGGACGGAAGGAGCCGGCGCCTCTCGGGCGAGGCTAGGCGACGACCCGCAGCTTCTTCGCGCCCGCCGGCTGGTACTCGGCGAGCTCGTCGAACTGCAAGTAGCGGTACACCTTGTCGGCCTTGGGCTGGATCTTCTCGGCGAACACCTTGAAGTACTCCTCCGGCGTCGGGAGGCGTCCGAGGTTCGCGGCCACCGCCCCGAGCTCCGCCGATCCGAGGAACACCTTGGCCCCGTCGCCCATGCGGTCGTCGAAGTTGCGCGTCGAGGTGGAGTAGACGCTGGCGCCGCTCGGCACCCGGGCCTGGTTGCCCATGCACAGCGAGCAACCGGCCACCTCGATGCGCGCCCCGATGGCGCTGAAGGTCGAGAAGTAGGCCTCGTCCTTCAGCTGCTGCTGGTCCATGCGGGTGGGCGGGCAGATCCAGGTGCGGACGGCGGGATTGAACTTCTGCCCCTTCCAGATCTCGCCGGCCGCGCGGAAGTGGCCGATGTTGGTCATGCAGGAGCCGAGGAACACGTCGTCGATCTTGGTGTTCGCCACGTCGGAGAGGACCTTCACGTCGTCCGGGTCGTTCGGGCAGGCCAGGATCGGCTGCGCGATCTCCGCCAGGTCGATCTCGATCACCGCGGCGTACTCGGCGCTGGCGTCGGCGGAGAGGAGCTGCGGCTTCTTGAGCCACTTCTCCGCGTCCTGGATGCGCCCCTGGAGCGTCTTCGCGTCGACGTAGCCGTCGGCGATCATCTTTCGCATCAGCGCCACGTTCGACCTGAGATACGCGGCGACGCTCTTCTCCGACAGCTTCACCGTGGCCGCGGCGGCGCTGCGCTCGGCGGCGGCGTCGGTGAGCTCGAAGGCCTGCTCCACGGTGAGGTCGGGCAGCCCCTCCATCTCGAGGATGCGGCCGTTGAAGACGTTCTTCTTCCCCTTCTTCGGCACGGTGAGCAGGCCCTGCTGGATGGCCCAGAACGGGATGGCGTTCACCACGTCGCGCAGCGTGATGCCCTGGCGGAGCTTGCCCCTGAAGCGGACGAGCACGCTCTCCGGCATGTCGAGCGGCATGAAGCCCATGGCTCCCGCGAAGGCCACGAGGCCGGAGCCCGCCGGGAAGGAGACGCCGATGGGGAAGCGGGTGTGGCTGTCGCCGCCCGTGCCGACGGTGTCGGGCAGGAGCAGGCGGTTGAGCCAGGAGTGGATGACGCCGTCGCCCGGCTTCAGCGACACGCCGCCGCGGGCCTGCACGAAGCCCGGCAGCGTCTGGTGCATCTTCACGTCGGCCGCCTTCGGGTAGGCCGCGGTGTGGCAGAAGGACTGCATGAACATCGGCGCCTGGAACTTGAGGCAGGCGAGCTCCTTCAGCTCGTCGGCGGTCATCGGGCCGGTGGTGTCCTGCGAGCCGACCGTGGCCATCCTCGGCTCGACGTACCAGCCCGGCAGCGCGCCGGGAATGCCGCAGGCCTTGCCCACCATCTTCTGCGCCAGCGAGTAGCCCTGGCCCGCCTTCGGGGTCGGGTTCACCTTGGTCACGAAGAGATCGGCCGGCCCCTTCTTGAGCGCCTTGCGGGCCTTCTCGGTGACGGCGCGTCCGATGATGAGCGGGATGCGGCCGCCGGCGCGGAACTCGTCGCCGATGGTGTCGGGGGAGAGCTTGAAGGTCGAGAGCACCTCGCCCGACTCGCTCCGGAGCTCGCCCTTCACCGTGTCCACGACCACCACGTCGCCGGTCTTCAGCCTCGAGACGTCGGCCTTGATGGGCAGCGCGCCGGAGTCCTGTGCGGTGTTGAAGAAGATGGGCGCGATGACGCCGCCGATGATGACGCCGCCCCGCTTCTTGTTGGGGACGTGCGGGATGTCCTCGCCGATGGCCCACTGCACGCTGTTGCAGGCCGACTTGCGGGACGAGCCGGTGCCCACCACGTCGCCCACGAAGGCCACCTGGAAGCCCTGCTCGCGGAACCCGGCGATGGTCGCGAGGCCGCCGGGGAAGCGGGTCCTGCCCATGGCGAGCGCGTGCAGCGGGATGTCCGGCCGGGTCGAGGCGTCGCCGGCGGGCGAGAAGTCGTCGGTGTTGATCTCGCCGTCCACCTTGAAAACCTTCACCTTGATCTCGGCGGGGACTCCCGGCCGGGAGGTGAACCACTCCGCGGCGGCCCAGCTCTCGAGCACCTTCTTCGCAGCGGCATTCTTGGCCTTGGCGAGCGCGGCCACCTCGTCGAAGCCTTCGTACACGTAGGTGAGGCCGGAGAGCGCCTTGGCGGCGGCGTCGGCGAGGGCCTTCACCTTCAACGTGGCGACCAGCGGGGGGACGTTGTAGCCGCCGCCCATGGTGCCGAGCATGAAGACGGCCTCCTCCTTCGAGATGACCGGCGACTTCGCCTTGCCCTTCACGATGTCGGCGAGGAAGGCGGCCTTCACCTCGGCCGCGGGATCGACGCCCGGCGACACCCGGTCCCTGAGGAGCGCCACCAGCGACTCCTCCATGCCCTTCGAAGGCTTCTGGAGGAGCTTCACGAGGCCGCGGGTCTGCTCCGGGTCGAGCGGCCTCGGGGGAACGCCAAGCTGCTTCCGCTCCTCCACGTGCTTCAGATAGGCGTCGATCACTTCGTTCTCCTTGCGGTTTCCTGGAGGTCAGCCGTCCCTGGGGGGCAGCGGGAAAGGGGTGTTCTTATACCCCAATCCGCGGAGGGTTGTCAGTCGCCTCGAGTCAGCGCGCTGCGGCCGGGGCGTCCGCGCGCACGTCCACCCGGTTGTCGTAGAAGGTGCTGCCCGCCCCCTCGTCGGTGAGCCGCTGCGAGGTGAGCGCGTTCACGTTCCGCCCGGCTGGCGCGTGGACGAGCCAGAAGACCCCCTCGGCCACCACCACGCCCCGCGGCACCCGTGCGGACAGCTCGAGCTCGAAGGCCACCTCGCCGAGGTCGTTCCAGGCGACGACGCGCGATCCGCCTGCGAGGCCGCGCTCCGCCGCGTCCGCCGGGCTCATCTTGAGCCGCATCCCCTTCTGCTTGCGTCGCAGCTCTTCCCGCTCCTGGAACGACGAGTTGAGGGCGTAGGGGGTGACTCCGGTCATCAGCCGGAACGGGAGCCTCCCCTTCTCCTCGTGCGTCGGCACCCAGCACGGGAGGGCCTGGGCGAGGCGCGGGTTCAGGATCTCGACCCTGCCCGACGGCGTGCGGAACCGGGTCGGCCCGTCCGCTGGCAGCCGGAGCTCCACCGCGCGCCCGGCGTCGAGCGCGGCGCGGTCCAGCCCGTCGCGCATGGGCGAGGGCCGATCGAGCAGGGCGTCCACCATCTCGGACGCGCTCCGGCCGAAGATCGGATCGTCGAACCCCAGGGCCCGGGCGAGCAGGCGGAACACCTCCCAGTTGGGCCTGGACTCCCCGACCGGCGGAATGGCCGGCGCCGCCCGCTGGATGCAGTAGCTGCCGTAGGCGCGGTACAGGTCGTCGTGCTCGAGCGACGTCGTGGCGGGGAGCACGACGTCGGCGTAGCGGGCCGTGTCGGTCATGAACCGCTCGTGCACGACCGTGAACAGGTCGTCGCGCGCGAGGCCGCGCAGCACGGCGTTCTGGTCCGGGGCCACCGCGGCCGGGTTGGCGCTGTAGACGTACAGCGAGAGGATCGGCGGGGTCAGTTCCGTGAGGGCGTGCCCGAGCCGGTTCATGTTCACGATGCGCGTCGGCTGCTTCTGGAGGTCCGGCCGCACGATCGGGTCGAGGTCGAAGGCCTGGGAGGAGCCGGTGCCGCACAGGCAGCCGCCGCCGGGGCGCGCCCAGGCGCCGGTGAGCGCCGGCAGGCAGACGATGGACCGGATGGTCATGGCGCCGTTGCCGTAGCGGGAGAGGCCGCTCCTCACCCGGATGAACGGCGCCCGGGCGCCGGCGAAGGACCGCGCCATGAACTCGAGGTCCGCCGCCGGGAGGCCGGTGAGCCGGCTCACCCGCTCCGGCGTGAAATCGGGGAGGATGCGCTCGGCGAGCTCGGCGAAGCCCTGCACGTGCTCGTGCACGAAGGCGGCGTCCACGAGCCCCTCGTGCACGATGATGTGCATGAGCCCGAGCGCCAGCGCCCCGTCGCTCCCGGGCCGGACGAGGAACACGCGGTCGGCGGCGGCGGCGGTGGGGGTCTCGTAGGTGTCCACGAGCCAGACCTCGGCGCCGCGGCTGCGCGCCTGCTTCACCCGCTCCACGAAGTGGATGTTCGTGGCGACGGCGTTGATGCCCCAGAGCACGACCAGGTCGGACTCGAGCACGTCGTCCGGGGATGGGCCCAGGGTCTCACCCATCACCGCCTTCCAGCCGGCGTCCTTCGCGGGCGAGCAGATGGTGCGGTCGAGGCGGGAGGCGCCGAGCCGGTGGAAGAAGGCGTGGCCGGCGTTGCGCTGCACGAGCCCCATGGTGCCGGCGTACGAGTACGGGAGGATGGCCTCCCCCCCGTGCTTCAGGACGATCTCGTTCCAGCGCGCCGCGATGCGGGCGATGGCCCGCTCCCAGGAGATCGACCGGAACGCCCCCTCCCCTTTCGGCCCCACCCGCTCGAGCGGCACCGTGAGCCGGTCGCGCGAGTGCACGGTATCCTGGTACCGGTTCATCTTGGGGCACAGCGTGCCGCGGCTGTACGGATGCTCCGGATCGCCGCGCACCGACCGCGCCTTGCCGTCGTCCACCTCGACGAGGAGGCCGCAGGCGTCGGGGCAGTCGTACGGGCAGGTGGAGCGGACGACGCGGACCATGCGGCATGCATGATAGCCCGTCCGAAGGCGCCTCGTCGCGCCGCCGGCATCCGGCTGGGGGTGTCCCCCGCCGGCTCGTGCGCGGCGGGCCGCGAGGCCGTTGACGCCGCGCGCCGGCAGGCGCAGCCTTCCCGCATGAAGGCCCTGGTCACCGGCGCCGCCGGGTTCCTCGGCGCGTGGCTCGTCCGGCTCCTGCTCGAGCGCGGCCACTCCGTCCGGGCCATGGTCCGGCCCGGCCACCCGCTGGGCGCGCTCGAGGGGCTGGGGGTCGAGGAAGCCCGCGCCGACGTCACCCAGCCCGCCTCGCTGGTGCGCGCCGTCGAGGGCTGCGACGTGGTCTTCCACCTCGCCGGCGTCCGGCGCGCCGCCCGGCGCGAGGAGTTCATGCGCGTGAACGCCGAGGCGACGCGCCTGCTCCTCGACGCCTGCCTCGAGGGGGCGCCGCGCCTCTCGCGCTTCGTCCTCGCCGGCTCCATCGCCGCGGCCGGTCCGTCGCGCGAGGGAAAGCGCGAGGACGACCCCCTCGATCCCGCCGAGTGGTACGGCGAGTCGAAGGCGGACGCGGAGCGCATCGTCCTCTCCTACGCGGGAAGGCTTCCGGTGGCCGTGGCCCGGCCGCCCCGCGTCACCGGCCCCGGCGACCGCGAGAACCTCCTCTTCTTCAAGCTCGTGAAGGCGGGCTTCCTCTTCACCTTCACCGGCGAGCCGAGGCCGCTCTCCTTCGTCGACGTGGAGGACTGCGTCCGGGGCTTCCTCCTCCTCGCCGAGCGTCCCGAGGCGAAGGGTCAGGCCTTCTTCCTCGCCTCGCGCGAGCGAACCGACGTCGAGGGCTTGCAGCGCGAGGCGGCGCGCGCGCTCGGCGTCACGCCGCGCACCATCCGCCTGCCCCCGCTCGTCCTCGGCGGCGCCGCGGCGCTCGCCGACGCGGTGACGACGATCACGGGCCTGCGCCTGCCGCTCAACCGCAAGCTCGCCCGCCAGATCCTCGCGCCGGGCTGGACCTGCGACCCCGGCAAGGCGGAGCGCCTCCTCGGCTTCGAGGCGAAGGTCTCGCTCGCGGCCTCGATCGAGCGCGCCGCTCGCTGGTACGTGGAGCAGCGCTGGCTGTAGAGCCCTGCGTGATGCCCCTTCCGTGACTCCGCATGACGCAGGCCGCTTTGACAAGGGCCGGTGGCCTCGACTAAACGTGCGAGATCATGGCCGAAGCGGGGAAAGGCGCGTTCTTCGACGTGGACGGGACGCTGGTGCGGACGAACATCGTCCACGCCTTCGCCTGGTACGCCATGAACCAGGGGTCGATCTTCGGGACCGCCTGGCACACCGCCAGGACCCTCGCCTCGGTGCCGCTCTTCTGGGCGAGCGACAAGGTGAACCGCAAGGCCTTCAACGAGCTCTTCTACGGGTACTACAAGGGGCAGAGCGAGGACCGGCTGCTCGTCCTCGCCGAGGAGCTGTTCGAGGAGAGCCTCCGGCCCGCCATCTACCCGGGCGCGCCGCGGCTGCTCGACGAGGCGCGCCGCGCCGGCTGCCGCATCGTGCTCTGCACCGGCGCGCTCGACTTCACGATGCGCCCGCTGGCGCGCCACTTCGGCGCGGACGACCTCATCGCCAACCGCATGCACTTCGTGGACGGCGTCGCCACCGGGCGCGTCGTCCCGCCCATCGTCGAGGGCGCGCACAAGGCGCTCGCCATCCGCGACTACTGCCTGCGCGAGGGGCTGGCCCTCGACCGGAGCCACGCCTTCTCCGACAGCTTCTCCGACTACCCCATGCTGGCCGTGGTCGGACATCCCACCGCAGTGAACCCGGACCTCCGGCTGCGCAACGTGGCCCGCGCCTACGAGTGGCCCATCATCCACACCACGCAGGGCTGACTCATGCGCTCACCGAGCAAGCTCGGACGAACGAACGAGGCCACGGGGCAGATCGTCACCATCGAGAGGGACTCGCCGCCGCGCGTCCTCTTCTCGGGCGAGGATCTCCTGGTCGAGGACCTGCCGGTGGGGACGAAGGTCATCTACCCGCGGCCACCGGTCGAGGGGCTGCCCAACGTGAAGAGCGCCATCCGCTGGGCGCTCAACCACCCCGAGGGCTGCGATCCGCTCCACGCCCAGCTCCGCCCGGGGATGAAGGTCACCATCGCCGTCGACGACATCTCGCTGCCGCTGCCGCCCATGCGCACGCCCGACGTGCGCCAGTTGGTGTTGGAGATCGTGCTGGAGCTGCTCGCCGACTCAGGCGTGGACGACGTCCACCTCGTCGTGGCCATCGCGCTCCACCGGCGCATGACCGAGGCGGAGATCCGCCGCATGGTGGGGCCCAAGGTCTTCGAGGCCTTCTGGCCCGACCGGCTCTACAACCACGACGCCGAGGACCCCGACGGGCTCTCCTTGCTCGGAACCACCGACCACGGCGAGAAGGTGATCCTGAACCGCCGCGCCGCCGAGTCGGACCTCGTCGTCTACGTGAACCTGAACCTCGTCCCCATGGACGGCGGGCACAAGTCGCTCGGGACCGGCCTCACGAGTTACGAGGGGGTGAAGGCCCATCACGAGCCGCACACCATCCGAAAGAGCTGGTCCTACATGGACCCGCCGCGGTCGGCGCTGCACCACTCGGTGGACCGCATCGGCCGCCTCGTCGACGAGCACGTGAACGTCTTCCACGTCGAGACCACGATCAACAACCGGATGTTCGACGGCCCGCTCGACTTCCTCATGAAGCGCGAGGAGGACTTCGTCGAGATGGACCGGCTCAAGCTCGAGGGCATGCGCGCCGCGCTGAGGAACCTGCCGAGGGCGGCGAAGCGCAAGATGTTCCAGGCGGTGCCGGCGGCCTACGACGTCATCGCCGTCCACGCGGGCAGGACCGAGCCCGCCCACCGCAGGATCCTCGAGAAGTCCTACCAGCAGTACCTCGTGGACGTGGACTTCCAGGCCGACGTGCTGGTCTACGGCATCCCCTACATCTCGCCGTACAACGTGAACTCCATCCTGAACCCGCTGCTGGTGCAGGTGATGGCCTGCGGCTACTTCTTCAACTTCTACCGAGGCAAGCCGCTCGTGAAGCAGGGCGGCACGCTCATCGTCACCCACCCCTGCTCCGACGAGTTCGACCCCGAGCACCACCCGAGCTACATCGAGTTCTTCCACCGGCTCCTGCCCGAGACCCGCGACGCGGTCGTGCTGGAACGGAAGTACGAGCGGGAGTTCGCCGAGAACCCGGCCTACGTCCACATGTACCGGACGGGGCACGCCTACCACGGCGCCCATCCGTTCTTCATGTGGTACTGGGGCGAGAACGGGCGCCAGCACCTCGGGCGGATCATCGCCGTGGGAGCGGACAACGAGCACGTGCCGCGGCTCATGGGCTGGGAGAGCGCCGGGACGCTGTCCGAGGCCATCGACATGGCCCGCTCCACCCACGGCCGCGGCGCCCAGATCGCCATGCTCCACCACCCGCCGATCGTGATGACGCAGAACCCCGGATGAGCGAGCGCCGCCCCAGCAACGGCCGCGGGAACGGCCACGCCCGGCCGACGAAGGCGAACGGCACCGCTCCGGCGCCGCTGCCGCGCCTCGCGCCGGCCTTGTCCGGCAAGGCCGCCGCGCTCGACGTCGGGGCGGCGCTGGCCGGCCGCCGCATCCTCATCACCGGTGGCACGGGTTTCGTCGGGAAGGTGGCGCTCTCGCTCCTGCTCCACCGCTATCCTGAGGTCGGCAAGGTCTTCGTGCTGGTGCGCCCCGGCACCGGCGGCGACGCGGCGGCCCGCTTCCGCGACAAGGTGGTCGGAAGCCGCCCCTTCGACGCGCTGCGCGAGTGGCACGGCCCGCGCTTCGAGGCCTTCGTGCGGGAGAAGTGCGTCCCGCTCGCCGGCGACGTCGCGGACCCGCTTCTCGGGCTCGGGGAGGAGGGCCTCGCCGCGCTCGCGGGGCTCGACCTCGTCGTGAACTGCGCCGGGCTCGTGGACTTCAACCCGTCGCTGGAGCTGGCGGTCCAGGTGAACGCGCGCGGCCCGGGCCGCGCCGCCGAGGTGTGCCGGCGCACCGGCGCCTCGCTCCTCCACGTCTCCACCTGCTACGTCGCCGGCAACCGCGACGGCGTGGTCTTCGAGGACGAGGAGATCCGCGGCTACTTCCCGAAGCGGGAGGGGCTCGACGGCCGGCCCAAGGAGGGCACGCTCGCCGCCGGCGACTTCGACCTCGAGGCGGAGATCGCCGACTGCGAGAGGCGCATCGCGCTCGTCCGGGAGCAGGCCGACGACCGGACGCTGCTCTCGGGCTTCCGCGAGCGGGCGGCGGAGCGGCTCCGCCAGGAGGGGCGCGACGCCGCCGACGAGA
>Ga0153915_10000271_pt1 | contig 47087 bp, 41 predicted proteins | sample Opewatmetagenome_2_FD_107003 | JGI IMG/M metagenome (GOLD analysis project Ga0153915, IMG submission 107003) | Freshwater wetland microbial communities from Ohio, USA - Open water 3 Core 3 Depth 3 metaG | ecosystem: Environmental > Aquatic > Freshwater > Wetlands | place: USA: Ohio, Lake Erie...
ACAGGATGAATCCCAGGAGTTTCTGTCCAAGGCCTTCCTGGCAGGTCTTCTACTCATCATCCTGATACTTGTTGCGGAGTTCAACTCCGTTTCACAGCCGCTTCTGATAATGACCTCAGTAGTACTTTCATGGGGAGGCGTGTTCTTCGGGCTTACAATTATGGGATATTCCTTCGGCGTCATCATGACCGGCGTAGGCGTAATCTCGCTTGCAGGCGTGGTTGTTAAAAACGCGATAGTGCTGATTGACTATATCAATCGCCTTATCGAAAGAGGCATGCCTGTAAGAGAGGCCATTATCGCCGGAGGATGCACAAGACTAAGACCCGTCCTCTTTACAGCCACCACGGCTATCCTTGGATTGATCCCAATGGTGACAGGTATATCCTATGACTTTCATGAGATGAAGCTCAAGACCGTGAGCGAGTCTACCCAGTTCTGGAGCAATATGGGCATCTCCGTTATATTCGGTCTGGCATTATCCACAATGTTAACGTTGTTGGTTGTGCCTGCGGTCTATTCTCTCCTCCATAGCGCGAGCAATGCATCCGGCCGCGGGATAAAGAAGATAAAAAGGGCCTATTGGGTGCCTTTCCACAGGATTACCGGAACGGCCCCTGAAGAAGAGAAAGATTGATTAAAGGATTATGGCAAAGAGGATAAACAGGGACAATGTTGCTATCATTCTGGTAGAGCCGAAGCTTCCTGAAAATATCGGGGCGGTCGCCAGGGCCATGAACAACATGGACATAAGGCGGCTGATAGTAGTTAATCCGGCTAACATGGATACGGATCGTGTCGTCAAGATGGCAACATCCCACTCCATGGATATCCTTGAAAAGATGCAGGTGCATGATGATTTGAGAAGCGCACTTGAATCTTTCAATTATATCGCCGGGACCACAGCCAGGGTAGGTTCCATGCGGCCGGCCCTGACCACGCCCTCCAGACTCGCAAAGGATCTTATTCCCATCTCCCGGGATAATGAGATCGCCATCCTTTTCGGTCCTGAAGACAAAGGCCTATCCAACGATCACCTGAGTTTCTGCCATACGATAATAAATATACCTACATCCGATTTCTCTTCATTGAATCTTGCCCAGGCTGTAATGATTATCTGTTATGAGATGTTTCAGGCCAGGAGCGATGTCCCGGATGTTAATACACCCCGCCTTGCAAACAGTTTCGAGTTGGAAGGGATGTATGACCATCTTAATAATGTTCTCACCAAGATCGGGTTTTTAAATCCCCAGAATCCTGAACGCTGGATGTGGAATATAAGGAGGTTTTTCTCAAGACTTCCCCTTCAGGCTAATGAAGTCAGGGTAATAAGGGGGATATGCCGTCAGATAAACTGGTATGCCGATCAGGCTGGAAGGAAATCAAAGAACGAATAAGCTCACTTCAGATAATAACCGTATTCCTCGACAAGATAACCGGACGGGACGGCAAATCCTTCATCTGTTACAGGGATCCCGTTTTGAGAAACAATCTTCCAGCTTACTACGCCGATGACTTTTCCGTTTCCATCCACTAACGGCCCTCCGCTGTTGCCCGGATGAGTAGGGGCTGAAAATTGTACTGTATTAACCTTCGTACTTGTGTTTTCCCTTAGGCCAGTAAGAAGGCCGTCCGTTATAGCGGCCTGAAGGCCCAAATAATTCCCGACGGCAAAGACCCTGTCGCCGGGCGTCATTGTAAGGGGATCTCTGACTGAAATGTAAGGGGTCTCTTTATTGGCCATTACAATAATGAGGGCCAGGTCGTATTTGTTATTTAATGATATAATCCCAATAGGAAATTCACTCCCGTCATTAAGAACAGCTACAAGATTGTCATCATTTTCAAGAACATGTCTGCATGTTATCGCGAAACCATTTTGTGAAATGAAAAAACCTGTTCCAAGACTATGGTCACTCTTAATGCTGAATGTGGAATCGATGCTGGCTTTGATGGGATTTTCAGATCGGGATATGATATCCTCCATAACGGCGGGATTATTTGTGGGTGTGACATGCCCGTTTGTTTTGTTTTTTTGCAGGATTTCTTTAGAAGTCCCAGCGTCTGTCTGGTCATAGTCATAGAAGTGCACAACGCCGTCCTTGTCAACCCATTTGTAGAACTCAGCTCCTGTTGCACTGTCTGCAAAAATTAAGACGGTCACCAATAATAAAATATTTCTGATTAATAATATCATTTCGGCCTTCTCTATATCAGGCTGATTTTTATGTCAATATGTTAAAAATGGTGCGTATGATTTATATCCTATTGTTAAAAAATTTCAAAGGTTCATATAGATGAACATGGTTTGTAATTTTATTAATTTAATATTAATTAATGATTAGGATAATCATATAATAAAAACAATATGATGAGAATATTTTTAAAATATTATAAATATTCAGTTGACAAGTTAAACTAAAATAAATAAAATATATATCAATATAAGTTCAATATGCTGAACCAGATGCGATTTTTCAAAAAAGTATTTTTACAGGTTTAGAAAACCTGAGATAGAGGTAAAAAGATCATGACAATGAATGTACTTTCAATAAATCCAAGGAATTGCGACGGTTGCGGGGAATGTGAGAATGCCTGCGCTGAAAAACATTCAGGAGGACAGGATAAGGCACGTTCGCGTATCCGCGTTGTTGGGGGAAACGGCCATGGCAAATTGTTTGTGCCCTTTGCCTGCCGGCAATGCGACAATCCTCCTTGCATGTCGGTATGCCAAAATTCCGCAATATATAAGGATGAAAAATTAAACAGGGTTGTAATAGATCCGAATAAATGTATCGGTTGCAAGATGTGTTTTTCCGCATGTCCTTTTGGGGCGATTGGTTTTGATTCAACAAGAGGTTTTGCCTACAAATGCGAACTTTGCGGGGGAGACCCCGAATGTGTTAAAGCATGTGAAAAAAGCGCCCTCTCTTATATCAAAGGATATAATCTTCATTATATAAGAATGTACGAATCAGCAAATAAACATTATGCTGTCATACGCCATCAGATATAATTGGCGAACAGGCAGTTCAGGAGAATCAGGTATGTCGTTTTTTAAAGTAAATCATAACTGCAATGGCTGTCTGGCATGTGTTCAGAACTGCCCGGCAAAGGCGTTAAGTCATAAAGATGAAGGCAGCAGCAGGACGCTGTTGCATAATATATCTCTTTGTGCAAGATGCGGCAACTGCTGGAGAGTATGCCCCCAGAAGGCCGTTCAATTTGAAGGGATATTAAACGGACAATGGGATGAAGTCACTACAATGGAATTAGTCCATTGCATGGTCTGCGGCGAACCGCTTTATACTGATGGTTTTAAAAAGGCCCTGGATGATAAACTGGAATATGATCCTGCAATACTCTGTCCTTTGCATAAAAAGACATTTTCTTTGGATGCATGGAGACATCTTGCCTTTGATGAGAAATTGTCTGAGAGGGGTGCGTTATGATTGTTGCAGAACCTAAACCTTTGCAGGAGGTCGCCTTATCCATATCCGGTTATAAGAAAGTGCTTATTCTTGGGTGCGGTACATGTGTCAGTGTTTGTCTCACGGGAGGAGAGAAAGAGGCGGAAATTCTTTCAGAAGAACTCAGTTCTTCAAAATACTTTAAGGATGCCTCCCCATCCTTTATTGTTAAGACCATTGAAAGACAATGTGAAAAGGATATGGTTGAGACATATCTTGACATGCCGCATGAAATCGATGCCATCCTTTCCATGGCATGCGGGGCAGGGGTACAGACTGTGAGCGAGATCTATAAAAAGATCCCCGTGCTGCCGGCATTAAACACCACCTTTATAGGCGCGCTGGATGAACCCGGATTATGGCGTGAAAAATGTCAGGGATGCGGTAACTGCATATTAGCCCTTACCGCCGGTGTCTGTCCGGTTGCTCGGTGCGCAAAGAAACTTTTTAACGGTCCTTGCGGAGGGTCATCCAAAGGCAAATGTGAAATAAGCCAGGATGTTGATTGCGCGTGGCATTTGATTATAGAGAGGCTTGAAGGACTTGGAAGGACAGATCATTATTCGCGTATAATTCCTTTCCGGGATTGGTCCACCGACAGGGGAGGCGGTCCTCGAAAACTTGTAAGACCGGATAGGGCCTCCACTGTATCCATGCCATGAATTAAACCTGCCGGCGTATTTATGCCGGCAGGTTTACCTGCATAATAAGTCACCTATTAAAAGAAAATTCCTGTCGATTGATTTCAATTCTTCATCCTTAAGTATTTTAATAAATTTATAGCTTAAATTCATTTAATCTGCTGATTTTTTAATGGCCTATCTTTTATACTTGTAAAAATTTGCATATAAATATAAAGAATCAGCTGAACGAGGTGAATTGTATGGATAATAAAGTCTTGATCATTGACGATGATGAAAAGCTGTGTAAGCTGTTAAGGGAATACCTTGAGGGCAATGGGTTTAAGGTATTCACCCTTGGAGACGGATCCCAGACATTGAAGAGTATTGAAAGAGAATGTCCGGATATTGTAGTCCTGGATATAATGCTCCCGGGTAAAGACGGGCTGGAGGTTTTGAGAGAGATTAATAAAGAATATTCAATACCCGTCATAATGCTTACCGCCAAGGGTGAGGATACCGATAGGATAATCGGGCTGGAACTTGGAGCTGATGACTATATCTCCAAGCCTTTCAATCCAAGGGAATTGCTCGCTAGGATGAGAGCGGTAATGAGAAGGATTGCGCCGGAATCAAATGAAGAAATAGAAAAGGTTGATGAACATAACATAATTGCCGGAGGTGTTATCCTGAACAGGGCAAGGCATACTGTTACTGTAAATAATGAAGAGATGGAACTTTCTTTAACGGAATACAAAATCCTCGAGGCCTTGATGAGAAAACCCAATGTCGTATTAACCCGCGATGAGATAATGAATTCTGCCAGGGGAAAGGATCTAATGGCCTTTGACAGGAGCATAGATGTTCATGTCAGCAAATTAAGGGCAAAATTGGAAAAAGATCCTCGTTATCCCAAAAAAATAAAGACCATATGGGGGTCAGGTTACATGTTCTTGGATGCATAATGAGATTTGGAAAATTATACCTAAAGATATTTCTATCCTTTGTCCTTGTCATGCTTGTGGCAGAGATATTGATTTATTTTCTTTTTACTCATTCAGAGAAGAGATTAATCGGATATCGAATGGAGAAGAATACGGTTGTCAAAGTAGGCCTTTTAACGGATCTTATTGATGAAAAAGCCAAATGGGTAAGGGGGATAACGCCATTAAAGGATGAAGAAATCAAAAACCTTTTAGCTAAAATGGGGAGGATATATAATGCAGAAATATGGATCTCCCATCCTGGCGGATATCCATTGCTGAAATCATTTAACGGGGAACTTTCAGAGGATTTCTCTCTGCTGAATTCAGAAAAGGCATCCGTTTTCGGCGATATAAGGATTTATTATAATATCAACAAGAACCATAAGGTATATGCCTCGGCGCCTCTCGATGCAGATAATCTGAATGGATTGGATTTGAATATTATTTTTAATGAGGGATTTCAGCCTCAGCAGACATCTGACTTCGCCCTTGGACTTGTAATAATCGGGGCTGTCGTCGCTATACTCATCATCCCGGTTTCAAGGGTTATCACTGAACGCATTAAGGAAGTCAGAGAATCTGCTCTTTGCATTGCCGACGGTGAATTGTCCCGAAGGGTCAATGTCAGGACAAAGGATGAGATAGGTGAATTAGGCCTGGCCTTCAATCAAATGGCGGAAAGACTGGAGAGGATGATTATAGGGGGCAAGGAACTTACCGCCAATGTGTCCCATGAATTAAGAACGCCTCTTACCAGGATACGGATAGCGGAAGAACTATTAAGAGAGCAGTTTGAGAAAGGAGAATTTCAAGGATTTGAAAGACACATGGACAGTATCAGTGAGGATATCAATGAGCTTGATTCACTTATCGGGCGCATACTTGAATTATCCAAACTGGATATCCATGAATCAACCTTAAAACCCGAGAAGATAAATATCTCTGAGCTCTTAAACGAATTGCTGGAACGGTTTGAACCGGTCAGTATCCATAAAAAATTACATATAAAAAAAGAATTATTATCATGGGTCACGTTGACTGGAGACAGGAAATCCCTTTATACCGCATTTCTTAATATCCTGGATAATTCTGTGAAATTTTCATCGGAAAACAGCGATATTATAATCAAAATGACCGATAGCACGGACACTCTCAGGATAAGCATTACAAATACATATGAAGAACTTTCTGAAGAGGATCTGGAAAGGATCTTCGAACCCTTTTACCGGTCGAACGCATCAAATGTCTCGGGTTCGGGATTAGGGCTATCCATTGCGGCCAAGATCATCCGTAAACATGGCGGAGAAATTGCGGCGCTCAATTCTCCCGAAGGGCTGGAGATAAGTGTGGGTCTTCCTGCCGAGAAGGCATAGATGCCGACTATTTTATTGCCAACATTCTTTAAAGATCTCCCTGGCAGTTACAAGTCTCATTATCTGATTGGTCCCCGCATATATCTGGATCAACTTGGCGTCTCTCATCATCCTTTCAACAGGGTAATCCTTCATATAGCCATAGCCTCCCAGTATCTGTACAGCGTCTGTAGTGACCTTCATGGCATTATCCGATGCTACAAATTTTGCCATTGAACAATACTTAGGGATTGCCTTTCGATCCTGTCGATCAAGATGCGCGGCAGCCTGATAGGTTAAAAGACGCGCCGCCTCGGTATTTGCGACCATATCGGCGATCATGAATTGTATGGCCTGCTGATTATGGATAGGTCTTCCAAACTGGACCCTCTGCCGTGCATATTCTATTGCTGCATCAATAGCGCCCTGGGCAAGACCTACGGCCTGAGCGGCCGTAAGTATCCTTCCGGTTTCAAGGGCATTAATTAATATATTATACCCGTCTCCCTCTTCACCGATCCTGTTTTCAACAGGAACGACAAGGTCATCAAAAAAGAGTTCCGAATTAAGGCAACCCTTCATTCCCATCTTTCTTTCATTCTTTCCGTATATAAGTCCCTTTGAGCCTTTTTCGACAGCGAAAACAGAAAGGCCTTTTGCTTTTTTTTCAGGGTTTGTGTAGGCGAAAACAGAAATTACATCTGCGACCTGGGCATTGGTAATAAAGGCCTTCTGCCCATTGATTATATAAGCGTCTCCCTTTCGGACAGCATGGGTGCGCATGGATTGGACGTCCGAACCTGCCCATGGCTCGGTGGCCGCAAATGCGGCAACCTTTCCATCTATAAACCCCCTGAGATACCTGTTCTTCATCTCCTTGCTGCCGCCGAGAAGGATTGGTTGAATCCCATCGGCCTGGGAGATCAGCATCAGCGCGGATGAGGCGCATGCCTTGGCTATCTCCTCAACTATCATTGCAAATAATATAAACCCGGCGTTGATGCCGCCATAATTTTCAGGAATCAGAGGAGAAAGCAGGCCGTTCTTTGAATATATTTCCAGTATGTCATAGGGAAACTCCGCTTTTTCATCAATCTCCGCCGCTCTCGGTTTAATTTTTTCCTGAACAATATGTTTGACGGTATTAAGAGTAATGCGTTGTTCCTCGCTCAGCTTAATCATCCTTTTATCCTCCTTTTACAAAGTGAAAAATAACAGGATCATGATTCCATCAGGGAATCTCAGCCATATAAAGGATACTTTTTTCGACACAATCACTCTTTTTCAATAACGCTTATCTTCAGCATTAAAAAGAAACGTTGAAAATGCTATAATATCAGGTGCAATATTTCAAGTCAGATTTATTATCTCAAAATAAGTTATTGATATAAGCAAATCCTCAGATTATGGTATGCAAATTTTAAAATAGTAATATTTATCTGCAACGGTTAATGTTTTTACCGTATAATAACTTTATAAAATATTAATGTATTATGGAGGCTCGATGAAACCTATCGGCAGGTTGCATGTATTAACGGATACTGCATTGCAGAACAGATTTTCCCATATCCGGCTGACCGAGATGGCGATAGCCGGGGGCGCTGACGCAATACAGTTCAGACAGAAGCAGGGTTCGACCAGGGAGTTGATTGAAACCGCATGTCGGATGAAGGATCTGTGCGCCGGTGCAGGCGTAATATTTATAGTAAACGACCGCGTTGATATAGCTATCGCATCAAATGCCGACGGGGTGCATCTGGGACAGGATGACTTTCCCATACCGCTTGCCAAGAGACTGCTGGGTAATGACAGGATCATCGGCGGATCGGCAGGTAATATTAAAGAAGCGATGAAATGTCTTGATGAAGGCGTCGATTATATAGGCCTTGGTCCTGTTTATCCGACCCGCTCAAAAGATGATGCAGGCCCTGCGACAGGGATCATGCTGATGAGGCAATTGGTGAAGGACATACATTGCCCTGTTATTGCCATAGGGGGCATGAATGAAAAGAATGTTTCCGAGATAATCAGAGCAGGGGCCCACGGCATTGCCGTTATCTCTGCGGTCTGTTGCGCTGAAGATCCGGAAAAGGCTGCGCGTATATTAAAGGGGGCATTGAATCATGTCTCAGACATTGGCTGATATCGGTGAATTCGGGATGATCAGGCGGATACATAAACTGATCGATCAGGAGGGGATCAATGCCCCGGGAGTGACATTAGGGATAGGTGATGACTGCGCGGCCTTTAAGCCTGATGAAGGATTTGAGGTCATTGTCACGTGCGACTGCATGGTGGAAGGGAGGCACTATCTTACCGACTATATAAGCCCCTTTCATCTGGGGAGACGCTCGATGGTTATGAACATAAGCGACATAGGCGCCATGGGCGGCATACCGCTTTATGCGCTGGTGTCGCTTGGATTAAAGAAAGAAACGCCTGTAAAGGATATGGAAGAGATATACAGGGGTTTAATGCGGGAATTGAATCCCCTTGGCGCTGCTGTTATCGGCGGAAATATTACCGGCGCCGATTATTCGAATTTTATCAATATTACCCTGATAGGCAAGGTTGAAAAGTCAAGGATGATGCGTCGCTCCGGCGCAAGGGCAGGGGACGCGATCCTGGTTACCGGTTATCCGGGACAGGCGGCAGCAGGTCTCAAGAGAATCCTTGGCAACCATCAGGCAAGTGATCTGTCTAAAGACCCTCTGGTAACGGCATATAACATGCCGATCCACAGGGCAAGGGAGGGCCGTGCAATAGCTCTTTCGGGTTTTGCCACAGCAATGATAGACATCAGCGACGGCCTTGTCGGCGATCTTGGGCACATCTGTGAAGAAAGCAATGTCGGAGCCGAGATCACCAGAAACAAACTCCCGCTCAGCGAACATATGCGTGATCTTATTAATACGCAGGGATGGGATATCTATGAAATGATTACAGGTGAGAGTGACGATTATGAGCTTATTATCACATGTGCGCCGGACAACAAAGAAAGGCTGGGGTCTGTTATTGCGGAAATAAGCGATGTGCCTGTTACGGAGATCGGCAATATCACCGCGCCGGACGGGATAAAAATAATCACCCCGGACGGGGTCAGGCATCCTGTCAGGCCGGTTGGGTGGGACCATTTTAAATGAAAGCAAGGTGTAAGGTATATGGTATAATGTATAAGGTATAAGGTGTACGGTATGAGGTATAGGATTTACAAGATATTTAAAATATGAAAGGAAAAATAGGCATGAACTTTGATGCAGGATTGGCCCAGAGGGCGGCTGAAAATTTAAAGAGACTGCGGGAAAAGAAACCGCTCATTCATAATATTACCAATTTTGTTGTAATGAATTACACCGCCAATGTACTGCTGGCCATAGGGGCTTCGCCTGTGATGGCCCACGCGCAGGAAGAGGTTGAAGAAATGGCATCCATTGCCGGCGCAGTTGTGCTTAATATAGGGACTCTGACTCCCGATTGGGTTGAGTCGATGATCAAGGCAGGATGGAAGGCCAATCGAATGAATATTCCGGTAATACTGGACCCGGTCGGATCGGGCGCCACAACCCTTAGAACCGATTCCGTGAGACGTATTATAAATGAGCTCTCTATCAGTGTCATTCGTGGAAACGCGTCTGAAGTCCTCTCGATTATAAGGAGAGAATCAGGCACAAAAGGAGTGGATTCTGTTCATACTGTGGATGACGCCTCCGATGCAGCCGTTGCCCTTGCTCAGGAACTGGGCATTACGCTTGTCATTACCGGCGAGGTTGATCTTATAACAGACGGGAAAAGGATATTAAGGGTCCATAACGGACATCATATGATGGGGAGAGTTACCGGCACTGGATGCGCGGCAACCGCGGTAATAGGGGCATTTCTCGCGGTTGATGATGATCCTGTATCTGCATCGGCAACAGCCCTTGCATATTTCGGACTTGCCGGCGAGATAGGGGCTGAAAAGGCCGATGGTCCAGGCAGCTTCATGATCGCCTCAATTGACGCCCTTTATAATATTGATGAGGCCATTCTTAAAAATGGCGCCAGGATTCAGGCTTAATCCGAATTTGATAAAATATAAATCAAAAGGAGATAAAATACCGGCAAAAAAGGAATAGATGCCATTTAATCCTTTTAAGCCTTATGCCGATAATTAAACAGTATGATCAAAACACCTATTGTTATCGGAGGAAGAAATGAGAGATAAATTTAAATTCATAGTTTTAATCGGTTCTATGTCAATCCTTTTTGCCGGTGCCTTTAGTTCATGGGCTGAAGAGGAGGGAGTGACTGCCTCAGCCGATATAGGCGTTTACAGCAAATATATATGGAGGGGCTATAAATTGAACAATGACAGCATTGTGATTCAACCATCCGCGACCTTGAGTTACAAAGGCTTCGGCGTTAATGGATGGGCCAATATTGACAAGAATTCGGATGCTGAAAGGGCATGGAATGAGATTGATCTTACACTGTCCTACGACACCGGCGTCGGACCGGTAAGCCTGGGTGGAGGTTATGTCTATTACAATATGAAAGGCGCGGATGACACGCAGGAGTTATATGTCAGCGCCGGATATGATACATTTTTATCCCCAGCACTTACCGTTTATAAGGATATCGATTTATTGCCCGGATATTATTTAAATCTCGGATTATCGCACTCTATTAATGTGACTGAAAATATGTCCCTGGATCTTTCCGGGGGGATTGGATACTATATTTCATGTAATGACGATATGGTAGAGGCGGGGACAAATGAAAGATATAAGGGTCTCCAGGATGGCCTGATATCAGCCGGATTGACAATGCCGGTTAATGATTATTTAACTATATCTCCCAGTGTGTCCTATTCATTCGCACTCTCAGACAAGGCCGAAGACTTCTTGGGAACATCGAGCAATTTCTATGGAGGCGTTGTCTTTTCTTTCGCCTTTTAAGAGGAGACAGATAAAAGCGGAATGCCTTGCCGGCAAAATGCCGGGCGGGCATTTTTTTGTTTATCCGCCCATAAGCTTATTATATAAGGTGTCATAATCGAAAATAGGAAAGGAAAATATGGCATCCAAAAAAGATGAAGCAAAAGCCGGATATATTCACGGGATGTTTGTAAAAATTTCCAGCGACTATGATTTCATGAACAGGCTGATGACCTTTGGAATGCATTTGTCATGGCGACGCATGATGATTGCAATGGCGGATGTCCCTGGGGGCGGCCGGCTTCTTGATGTGGGTACGGGGACGGGAGATATCGCGTTTGAGGCATTGCGAATTGACCCTGCTTTGCAAGTTGTTGGCGTTGATTTTACAGCGGAGATGATGAAGTTCGGACGCAGGCGCGAAGGGTCGGAAAAGATACAATGGTGCCTTGCCGACGCCCTTTCCCTGCCTTTTCCTGACGCCGCATTTGACGCGGTTGTATCGGGCTTTCTTCTAAGAAATGTTGTTGATGTGAGATCGGCCTTGATGGAACAGGTGCGTGTCGTCAAGCCGGGCGGAAGTGTTGTGTGCCTTGATACGTCTCCTGCGCGGCAGGGCGTCTTAAGACCTCTTGCGCTGTTTTATCTGAAGATGATTATTCCTTTCATGGGGAGGTTGCTGACAGGCAAAGGGGAGGCCTATAGATACCTGACAACATCTTCTATGAATTTTTTGCAACCTGAGATCCTGGCTGAGATAATGAGGGACACCGGACTTGAAGACGTGCACTTCAAACGTTTAATGTTTGGAAATATCGCCCTGCATAGGGGCGTGCGCTCTAAAAGATAAACAGCGGCCGTCGATGCCTCCGCCGGCCGCTGTTTAATATAATCGTAAAAATTAATTTGTAAGAAATGTTTCAACCTTGGCCTTGCTTCTCAAGTCCGTGACATATTTATTTACCTTGTTGTTTTGCAGATAACTCATAATATTTTCCTTTGAATCATTATAGCTGATGGTCGTTTCGTCCTTTTTATCGGTGAGTTTGATGATATGATATCCGTAACTTGTTTCAACAATATTGCTTATTTCACCCGGTTTCAGGGCAGAGGCGGCATCCTCAAAGGCTTGAACCATCTGGCCCTTTGAGAAATAATCAAGATCGCCGCCGTTATCTTTTGTGTAGGTATCCTGTGACACTTCCTTTGCAAGCGCGGCAAAATCCTCACCGGCCTTCAATCTTTTCAAAACATCTTCCATCTTTTTTTTAGCCTCATCTTTTTTTGCCTGGTCGGTGGAAGAATCTACAATCATCATGATATGACTTGCCCTTGCTTGAGCAGCTTGCTTGAATTCATCAGGATTATCATTATAAAATTTCTTACTTTCCTCATCCGAGACTGGGAATTGTTTATTGATGAAATTTTGAATATATAATCCCCGTTTTATCTGGTCTCTATAGAAGCTATCGCTGAATTTGTATTCCTTTAATACCTTCTGAAATTCCTCCTCGCTGGAGAATTGCGCTTTCTGTGCGTCGTATGTCGCATTAATCTCCTTTTCCTCTACCTTTATCCCGTTTTTTTGACTTTCCTGATATAACAATTCGGTGCTGATAAGATTTTCAAGAACCTTGGTCTTAATCTGTATGAGCTGGTCGTCGGTCACTGCGCCTTGTCCCATGGCTGCGATCTGCTGTTCATAGGGGATCATAGCAGTGTCAAACTGTTGCTGGCTGATTGAAACGCCGTTAACCGAAGCGATCTTTCCTTTGTTGGCTGTTGTTGCGCCTTTGTTTGAAGAAGCGGCGCTATTGTTCGAGGTGGTCGCGTTTTGGTTTGAGGTCGCAGCGCTTTTATTTGAAGTAGTCGTCTCTTTGTTTGATTTTGTCGTACTTGTCGTGTCTTCTCCGGCCAGGGAAAGAACTGCCGAGAATAACAAGATCAAGGCAGCCGTTATTGAGAGAAGACAATTCTTTTGATTATATCGCATCATATTTCTCCTTTTAAAATTAAAAAATACTTACGGGATAGCGTAACTGGACTATTTTACAGGATATTTTCCCATAAGGACTGTGTTGAGACCGCAACCGGAAAACGCCGAAAAAACATCGTCTATTTGCACATAACCTTGTTTAAATATCAATTTAAATTTTCAGATTTGTGCTGTTTTTCAAAAATATCTCATTCAGGGTCGGCCTTAACAGCATTGCCAATATCACGGATTCATGAAATGATCACCTCATAAAACTGAGGAACAGGTTCCCCTGCAAGCATTGGGGGCAGTTCTTCCCCTGCTTTAACATGATCAGGATGGCAGGAACCGGCAATGAATGTCTCATGGCTCTCATGCTCTACATAAATAACATAATTGCCGCTATCCGGGGATCTTAACAACCATCGATTAAGAAGACCCTTGTGACCCGCGAACTCTTTGTTTGTCCGGTCAAACCATGTCTTGAATTCTTCCTCCTTGTCAGGTTTGATCGGAAAAGTAATCATAGCGATAAACATTTAAAAAACCTCCTCTTATGACTTTTGCATTTGATAATTCAGAGAGAATTACCCGGCGCCTATCCGTAAACAGGCATTTTCAGATCCAGGCTGCCAGGGATTAGCCTTCATCAAAACCGTAAAATGATCTGTTCATTAGCTGGTCCTGCCCTGGCAGGAATGAAGGCGCAATCCATAAATTTCAGATCTATGGACGGCCGCTATATATTATCAATGAAAGCTCCCCGCCGCAAGTAGCAGGGTATCAAGCGGAATTCCGCCTGAGCCGCTCAATGGGCTTCATCTGTCGATCAGCATTATGCTGCTGCATATTGAATCCTGATTCTTGAGGCCTCATCATTTTCCAGGTACTCATCAAACCCCATTGCCATGTCAATAATCCCGGCAGGAGTGATTTCAACAATCCTGTTTGCCACCGTAGACACAAGCTGGCGGTCGCGGGATGAGAACAACAGCACCTCCGGAAATGCCGTCAGCCCGTTGTTTAATGCTGTAAGCGATTCAAGATCCAGGTGGTTTGTCGGTTCGTCAAGGATAAGGACATTGGCCCCGCTGAGCATTATTTTAGAAAGCATGCAGCGTACCTGTTCCCCTCCTGAGAGGACCCTTGTCTTTTTCAGGGCCTCATCGCCGGAAAAGAGCATCCTTCCCAGAAAGCCCCTGGCAAAGCTTTCCCCGTCGCAGGGCGGGAACTGACAAAGCCACTCCACAAGACTCATTTCGTTATCGAAGTAGGAGCTGTTTTCCCTGGGAAAATACTCTGTCTTGATGGTAACGCCCCAGTTGACGCTCCCCCTGTCCGGCGCCGTTTCACCGGCAAGTATCTGGAAGAGGGTTGTCTTGGCATGGCTGTCGGTCCCGACAAAGGCGATCTTGTCCCCCTTGTTGACAACAAGATTAAGATTATTTAAAACGGAGACCCCGTGTATCTCCTTGGAAAGGCCTTTTATCTCAAGGATGGTGTTGCCGCACGGGCGTTCGGGTTTGAAGCTGATGAAAGGGTATTTCCTTGATGAAACAGGCATGTCCTCTATGCAGAGCTTGTCCAGGAGTTTTTTTCTGGCAGTGGCCTGTTTTGATTTGGAGGCGTTGGCGCTGAATCTGCGGATGAACTCCTTGAGGTCCTCTGCCTTTTCAAGGGCCTTTTTGTTTTCGTTCTGCCTTTGTTTAAGCAGAAGCTGGCTTGACTCATACCAGAAATCGTAATTCCCCGTATATACCCGGATCGCCCCAAAGTCTATATCCGCTATATGTGTGCAGACCTGGTTTAGAAAATGGCGGTCATGGGATACGACAATAACCGTGTTCTGAAACCGGCAGAGAAACTCCTCCAGCCAGGAGATGGATTCGAGATCCAGGTGGTTTGTGGGCTCGTCCAGCAGCAGCACATCGGGATTGCCGTACAGCGCCTGTGCAAGGAGTACGCGCACCTTGTCGCCGCCCAGGAGGTCTTTCATCTTTTTTTGCAGGAATGACTCATCTATGCCAAGACCCTTCAGAAGGACCGCCGCCTCCGCCTCTGCCTCATATCCGTTCATCTCAGCGAATTCACATTCCAGTTCCCCGCAAAGGATGCCTTCTTCATCAGTCAGTTCGGGCTTTGCGTAGATCGCTTCACGGGCTGCCATTACCTCGAAGAGTCTTTTGTGTCCCATAATAACGGTGTTGATGACCGTCTCATTATCAAATGCAAATTGGTCCTGCCTCAGTACTGAGAGCCTTTCCTTCGGGCCGATTGTAACCTCTCCTTTATCCTGCTCCACCTCGCCTGAGAGTATCTTTAAAAAGGTGGATTTCCCTGCGCCGTTGGCCCCTATTAATCCGTAGCAGTTCCCGGGGGCAAATTTTATATTTACATCTTTAAACAGCGCCTTTTTCCCATAAGAAAGGCTGACATTTGTTACATTTATCATGCTTTAATTCCCCTTATAAAAATAAAAACACCGCAGGGTGTGATCCCTGCGGTGTACAGAAAACGTGCCTTTATACAGGATTGCTTTTCTGTCTGCAACCTTTTTCGCATCAGGGTTGCAAGATTTTAAACCGGATGGTTTACAGGTTTTAGAACAGCACATGGGCCTGGCGCCTGCCCCATGCCGGCTGTATATGGGCCGTCATTCGCAAAAAATATGAGGTCCGCCGCTGGATACAAGTCCGCCGACATCGCCCTTCGTTCCGTTCTCATCAATGATGAACTGCACAAACACGATGCCCTTGGGGTCCTCGATGATGTTAGGCGATATATTAAGGTTTACCCCGTTCTTTTGATAGAATGCCAATAGTGCCTTCATAGCGGGTGAGATGATCGAAAAATTCACAGGGCCGCCCAGCTTGAGTTCTGTTCCGTCAACCACTTTTTGCAGTTGTTCGCTCGTGAACTTCTTGTTGCCGAGAAACGTGATGGAGAGAAGTCCGCTTGCCGGTATAGGTGTATTGTCCTTTTTAGCCGCTGTCGCAGCGCCGCCGGGGGCCGCGCCTCCTGGAGCAGCCCCGCCTGGAGCAGCCCCGCCGGGAGCAGCGCCTCCTGGAGCAGCGCCTCCGCCGGCAGCCGGTGTCTCGTCACTCTTGCAGAAGATGTGGGGGCCGCCGCTGGATACAAGCCCTCCAATATCGCCCTTGGAAGCGTTTTCATCGATGATGAATTGCACAAAGGTGATGCCCTTGGAATCCTCGATAATGTTAGGCGATGCAGAAAGGTTTGCCCCGTTCTTTTTATAGAAATCCACAAGCGCGGTCATGGCTGGTCCGATGACAGCCGGGCCCACCACGCCGCCCAGCTTGAGTTCGGTTCCGTCTATCACCTTCTGTAATTGTTCGCTCGTAAACTTCTTGTTGCCGAGAAAAGTGATCGACAGGACACCGCTTTTCGGTATCGGTGTGGTATCCTTCTTCACTGCAGCCTGGCCTGCTCCGGAAGGCGGCGCCCCCTGGTCCGCCGCGTTTGCGGCAAACGCCCACATCATCATAAATACGATTAAGACCATGAATGTTATCATTGACTTTACTGCTTTTGACTCCATATCTTCTCCTTTCGATTTGGCTGTGACCACCGCCACCGGCGGCACCAGCGGAATAGGGGCGGAACCTTCCAACAGACGGTCCTGCTCCATAGTTTTGAAACAAGAACTTCAAAATAGCATAATATTATAAGTGTCTCCAGTTAAAAAAAGGATGGCAAGACATGTTTATTATATGACATTTTGCGTTTAAACCGGTTTTGAAAGATTTTGCTGAAAGTCCTGTTATGGCAGGACTGACGGCTGTCTTCTCTTTATATATGCATATAGGCAACTATATCAAATGAATGATCGCAGTCGGGACACCCAATCCGTGTTATAAAACCAGGGCATTCATCCTTTGACAGCGTTTTGGAAAAACCGCAATATGGACACTTTATTATTAAATCCTGAAGAGGATTCAAAGGACCTGTTTCTTCTGATTCCGGGTTTTTTGAGACAAACCTTGCAGACAGCGTATCCCATGCCGGGTTAAGCTCTTTGTATTTGAGAAATTTATTAATTATTACATGACAAATAATACATTCTTCAGAGGCCTTTTGAAACTCGCCGCATTTCGGGCAATGCATAGAATATTCAAAAAACTTTTCAAACTGGCTTTTTTGTATAAAAAAACTTTTATGGCAACGTGGACAATGAAAAGACTTGCCTTCCTCTGTGATATCCTTAATAGGAATGCCCAGTGTAGCATTACAGAACTGACAATTAATCTTTTTGATATCAAGATCAGCCATAATCCGAATTATCCCCCTCTTTAAATGCTGTGCTTTTATCAAGTATATGACATTCCCTGATCAGCTCAGCTTGAATGTTTATGAAATTACAGACTAAAAATCAATTATTAAATAAATCCCGCTCGCCTTTTCTCCCCCTCCGTCTTTTCCTTGCCTTTTCCTGATCGCTGACTGCTGATCTCTGATTGCTTGCCTCATCATTTTTCTTGACCAATCCGCAACAAAGAGATTATTCTTTCTAGGCTTTAATAAGTAATTTCCAGCTTAACAAGCACTATCTCTGTTTTATGTATGAAAGCAAAAATGAAAAGGGCATCTGATTTATGAATCAAGCGGAGATTTAGTTTCATCTCATTTTGAATAGGAGCCAGTAAATTGGGTTACTCATCAATTCGCGATAATCATAATCAAGGCAATGTTGGTGAATTCTTAAAACATGCCATCAGCGCTAATTCAGATGTCTCCATAGTATCCGCCTATTTCACGATCTACGCATATCATCACCTCAAAGGTAACCTTGATACAATCAGCAATCTCCGTTTTCTGTTTGGCGAACCGGCCTTTATAAAATCAATTGATCCTGATAAAACAAACACCAGAGATTTTACGATAGAAGCCGGCAAAATGGTTATTCCTATTGCAAGCCGCCTTGAACAAAAGCAGATAGCAAAGGATTGTTCCGAATGGATAAAGAACAAAACGCAGATCCGGTCAATGGTAAAACCGAATTTCCTTCATGGAAAGATGTATCATATCAAGCAGGAGAGCGGGATCGAAAAGGCAATAACCGGAAGTTCCAATTTTACCGTTAACGGGCTTGGCCTTGGCGGAACAAAAAATATCGAGTTGAATATTATAATAGACAGCGACAGGGACAGGCAGGAACTCAAAGAATGGTTTGATTCCTTATGGAATGATACGACAGGCATTGTTGAAGACGTTAAGGAACAGGTCCTGAAATATCTGGAGCAACTGTATGTAGAGAATGAACCGGAGTTTATCTACTTCAAGACCCTTTATCATATCTTTGAAGACTATCTGGACGAACAAAAGAAGGGTGGGCTTCTTAATGAGCGCACCGGCTTCTTTGACAGTGAGATATGGCATGTCCTTTATGATTTTCAAAAGGATGGAGTTAAGGGCGCAATTAATAAAATTTTAAAGCATAACGGATGCATTATCGCAGACAGCGTGGGTCTCGGAAAGACATATGAGGCTCTGGCGGTTATCAAGTATTTTGAAATGCTTAATAACCGCGTGCTTGTGCTATGCCCGAAAAAACTCACAGGCAACTGGACGATTTATCAGGCGAGCCAGAACCACAACCTTAATCCCTTCAAAAAGGACCGGTTCAATTACACGGTACTCTATCATACTGATATGGCCCGCGAGACAGGCCACTCCGGGGCAAATGGGATTGATCTTGAGAATTTCAACTGGGGCGCTTATGACCTTGTGGTAATAGATGAATCCCATAATTTCAAGGGTAACCCGGTTGAAAAGATCAAGGATGACGGCAAGAGGAAGTTGAACCGGGCAAAATGGCTCATGGAACGGATCATTAAATCAGGCGTAAAGACCAGGGTCCTTATGCTTTCCGCCACGCCGGTTAATAACAGCCTCCGTGACCTGCGTAACCAGGTTTCTTTTATTACTGAAGGAGACGATCAGGCACTATGGGAACAATGTAAAATAAAAGATATCGGTTTGACGCTGAAGAATGCACAGACCCATTTTACCAACTGGGCTGATTACAAGAAAAATCCTCAAAGAAACCTGAGGCAGCTTCTGGAGAGACTTGATTCAGCCTTTTTTAAACTCCTTGATGAACTGACCATTGCCCGTTCAAGAAAACATATAAAAAATTTTTACAGAATCGAGGCTATCGGGAAATTCCCAGAAAGAAATAAGCCACATTCCGTATATCCGGAAATCGACCTCAATAAACGCTTCCCTTCCTATGACCGGTTGAACAAACAGATCCTGGAATACAAACTGTCTGTCTTCAATCCGTCCGCATATGTGAAGGAGGAGTGCCGGAAAAAGTACGAAGAGATGGCGGCCTCGGAGGTACTCGCCTTTAAACAGCAGGACCGTGAAAACTTTCTGATCGGTATGATGAAGATCAACTTCCTTAAAAGGCTTGAGAGTTCTATCGAATCCTTTGAGATATCCATGGACAGGACAATCCAGAAGATTGAAAGGCTTGAAGAAAAGATCAATGGATTTTTGAAATTAAATGGCGTTTCATCGGAGGAGACACTTGAGGCACTTGAGCCCGAAGAGGATGAGCTGGAAGAGAACGCGGATGACCTGGAACAATGGCAGGTCGGCAAGAAACTGAAATTTGATCTGGCGGACCTGAAACTTGAGGGATGGCTTGAGGACCTTAAAAAGGATAAAGAGGCACTTATAGATCTTTATAATAATGCCCTTGCCGTGACGCCTGAAAGGGACGCCAAACTCGCGGAACTGAAAAAGCTGATCGCGGAGAAGGTGAAGAACCCTTTTAATGCTAAAAACAGGAAGGTCATTGTCTTTACTGCCTTTGCCGATACCGCTAAATACTTATATTCACATATCAAAGACTGGAGTTTCAACGAACACGGGCTCCATTCCGCACTTGTATGTGGAAGTTACAGCGCGACAAATCTTGGGAAAACCGATTACGACAGCATACTTTTAAATTTCTCGCCCATATCAAAGAACCGTTCTAAAATGCCATCCGTTTCTCAGGATAAGGAGATAGATCTTCTTATTGCCACAGACTGTATCAGCGAGGGACAGAACCTTCAGGATTGTGACTACCTCATCAATTATGATATCCACTGGAACCCGGTTCGGATCATCCAGCGCTTCGGGCGTATCGACCGTCTGGGGAGCAGGAATGATACCATACAATTGGTCAATTTCTGGCCGACAAAGGATCTGGACAATTATATCAATCTTAAGGAACGAGTAGAGGCACGCATGGCCCTTGTGGATGTTACTGCCACAGGCGAGGATAATATCCTGAACACCGAACAGATACATGAACTGATATCTGATGACCTCAAATACCGCAACCGTCAGCTTAAGAAATTGAAAGAGGAGGTCCTTGATCTTGAAGAGATGGATGAGAGCGTCTCTCTTACGGATTTTACCCTGGATGACTTCCGTGTTGAACTCATGAATTTTCTTGAAGCCAACAGGAAACGACTCAGAGAAAGTCCATTGGGTCTTTATGGGGTTGTCCCGTCTCCTTCAGGGGAGTACGCCGAGTTATATAAAGGAAGGGAGTCTTCTGTTGCGGAGAAGGATATCATAAAACCGGGAGTGATATTTTGTTTGTCTCAAAAGGGCGATACCGACGGCAATGAAGAGGTCAATCCTCTTAATCCCTACTTCCTGGTCTATATCCGTGATGACGGGACAGTCAGGTATAACTACACCAATGCAAAGCAGATACTGGAGATCTTCCGCCTTCTCTGCCAGGATAAAAAGGCCCCCTATGAAAAGCTCTGCGAGATATTTAACACCGAGACCGGCAACGGCGAAAGGATGGATGCCTACACAGAGCTATTAAAGAAAGCGACAGGTGAGATCATAAGGGTATTCAAGAAAAGAGACACCCGGAGACTGACCTCGGACAGGGGTGCCCTGATTATCCCAAAGGCAAGGCAGCTTAATGAGATGGACAACTTTGAACTTATAACATGGTTGATCGTTAAATAGGATAAGAAACGTCGTTAATGAGCAAGATGAAAAAAAGTCAATCTGCATCAAATATCTATGACCAAATCAGAGAAGTCATTCTAAAGGCCCGTCATGAAGCCTACCGTCACATAGATGCCCTGAAGGTGATTTCCAATTTTATGATCGGGAAGATCATTGTTATGCATGAACAGGCCGGAGCAGAAAGGGCGGCATATGGCAAAGAAACGTTGAAATCCGTAAGCAAAAGGCTTTCCAGGGAATTTGGCCGGGGATTCTCTGTTGACAATATGGAGCGTATGCGTAATTTTTATTTGTTATATAAGCCTCGGCTTGCTTTTATAGAAAAAGGCTTTTTTCTCGCTCAACCAATTTCCGCAACAGTGTCGCGGAAATCTCATCCTGGAAAATCCGCAACAGCGTCGCGGATTTTTAAAATTACAGATGATATCCGAAATCCCGACACCTTGCCGCGGACTTCTGCGGAAGATTTGAACCTCCTCAGATTAAGCTGGTCTCATTTTGTCCTGCTGATGAAAATGGATGAACTGGAGCGCGGTTTTTACGAAATTGAAAGTATTGCCAATAACTGGGGGATACGTGAACTGGAACGTCAATACAACGCCTCTTTATACGAAAGGCTCGCCTTAAGCAAAGATAAACAAAAGGTTAAAGAACTCAGCCGGAGAGGACAACTTATAGAAAATCCTTCTGATCTTATAAAACAACCCTATATACTTGAGTTCCTTGGCCTGAAAGAAGAATCTGCCTACTCTGAGACCGACCTTGAACGGGCTATTATCGATAGGATAGAAAACTTCCTGCTCGAACTGGGAAAGGGATTTTTATTTGAAGCACGGCAAAAACGCATATCCTTTCAAGGCGAAAACTTTTACATTGACCTGGTTTTCTATAACAGGCTTTTGCGGTGTTATGTGCTTATTGATTTGAAAATAGGAAAAATCAGCCATGAGAACATCGGCCAGATGCAGATGTACGTGAATTACTTCGACAGGATGGTGAAACAGAAAAACGAAAATTCCACGGTTGGCATTATTCTCTGCAAGCAGAGTAATAAAGCCGTGGTTGAGTTTACCCTGCCGGAAAAAGAAAGACAGATATTTGCCCGTGAATACAGGCTGTATTTGCCGGCAAAAGAAGAATTGAAAAGACAAATTGAAAAAATGTAAATAAAAGGAACAGATATCCCCGTTGCGTTGGCCGGGCAAAAGACGGACACCGGGAAGTTCTTATTGGAGCGGAAAATGAATGAAACAGAGGCGAAACAGAGGATTTATGCTGAGATACAAAAATTCAATAAATCAGATCTTTCAAAGGCATCCTTAGAACTCTTTGCAGCCCTCGGCTATAACACAGACCGTCAGGCGCCTCTATCCAGCGTGACCTTCAAGGAATTCAAAGATACATATGTGGAAGGCAGCTCCGGCTTTAATGAAGCAAAGGCATTGGTTACGGAGTGGAACTATGTCGATCTCCTGTTTCAGCTTTCCGATGGAGAGATAAATAATCAAACGAGCATCTTTGATTCTAAAAAGGTGGTTGTATCAGGCGATTCGAAGATCGCCATTGAATCCTACCTGTTCTTTGCAATCGGTCTCTCAGGCGCCACCTATACCCGCACAGCGCTTAGCCTGATCACCCGTGAGATAAACAAGGTCTTCTCCATGCCGGTCATGGTCCTCTTCAAGTACGGCCAATCCATCACCCTTGCAGTCATCAATCGCAGGCTCAACAAGCGGGATGAGCAAAAGGATGTCCTTAAGAAGGTCACGCTCATCAAGGACATTGATATTCAAAATCCTCACCGTGCGCATATAGAGATCCTCCATGACCTGTCGTTCACCGAACTCCTTCACAAACACAAGTTCACAAATTTTGTAGAGCTTCACGAGGCATGGCAGAAGACACTCGATATCAAAGAACTCAATAAACGATTCTACCAGGAGCTTGCCAACTGGTACTTCTGGGCCATGGATCACGTCTCTTTCCCGGATGATGCAGAAAAAAACAGGTCCATACTCAATGCCACCAGTTTAATAAGGCTCATTACACGGATTATCTTTATATGGTTCATAAAGGAGAAGGGCCTTGTGCCGGAGGCCCTTTTTGATAAAGGAGATTTAAAGAAGATACTTAAGGAGTTCGCAAAGGATCATAAGTCACACAGTTACTACAATGCAATTCTGCAAAACCTCTTTTTTGGGACGCTGAATCAGAAGATGGATGAACGGGGCTTTGCCAGGGAGGGTTCCTTTCAGAAAAATAGGATCAATTACGGGATCAAGAATCTTTTTCGCTATACAGACATGTTTGCAATCAATGAAAAGGATGCGCTGGAAATCTTCAAAGACATACCGTTTCTAAACGGCGGTCTCTTTGATTGCCTTGATAAAGAGGATGAGGCGGGAAAAGTCCATTACACAGACGGTTTTTCACGCAATCCCAAAAAGCAGGCCATCGTACCTGATTTCCTCTTTTTCAGCCCGGAGCAGGAGTATGATCTGAATGTTGTCTACGGGACAAAAAATAAGCATTACAAGATTAAAGGTCTTATCGATATCCTCTCCAATTACAAATTTACCATCACTGAGAACACGCCGATTGAAGAGGAAATCGCACTCGATCCGGAACTGTTGGGAAAGGTCTTTGAAAACCTGCTTGCCAGCTACAACCCGGAGACACAGACGACGGCCAGAAAGCAGACAGGTTCCTTTTACACACCACGCGAAATAGTCAATTACATGGTGGATGAATCTCTGAAGGCATATTTCAAACAAACGCTTTCAGATAAGCTTGATATAAACGAAGAAGATGCGGATGCAGAATTGGATATCCTTTTTTCATACACTGAGCGGGAACATGCCTTTAGTGACAAAGAAACCAACGTCCTCATCAATGCCATAGATTTATGCAAGATCCTTGATCCTGCCTGCGGTTCAGGGGCCTTTCCCATGGGCATACTTCACAAGCTGGTCCATATCCTTCACAAACTTGATCCCAAGAATGAGCAATGGAAAGAACGCCAACTGCATAAGGCCGGAATAATTGATGATCCTACTATACGTGACCACCTGATCGCGGACATAAAATCCGCCTTTGAGAATAATGAACTGGATTATGGACGTAAGCTATACCTGATAGAGAACTGCATCTATGGTGTGGACATCCAGCCTATAGCAGTCCAGATCGCCAAACTGAGATTCTTTATCTCCCTGGTGGTGGATCAAAAGAAACAACCGGATAAAGAAAACCTTGGCATCCGATCCCTGCCGAACCTGGAAACCAAGTTTGTTGCAGCTAATACGCTTATCGGGTTAGAGAAACCAAAAATTCAGAGTCACCTTTTTGAGAATAAAGAACTCACTAAGCTTGAAGGCAAGTTGAAAGACCTTCGCCATCGTTATTTCAGCGCAAGGACTCGCCTGGAAAAGGTTGCATGTCAGAAGGAGGATAAAAGCATCAGGCAAAAGATAGCTGGCTTGTTGGAAAAAGACGGGTGGAAACATACGATAGCAGAACAGATCGTAGCCTTTGATCCATATGAACAGAATGCCAGCAGCTTGTTTTTTGACCCCGAATGGATGTTTGGGATTACAGAAGGATTCGATGTAGTAACTGGGAATCCACCTTATGTGCAACTTCAGAAAGAGGGAGGCTCTCTCGCAGATCTGTATAAAAATTGCGGTTATAAAACCTATGAACGTACCAGCGATATTTATGCACTTTTTTATGAAAACGGAATCAACAATCTCGAATCAAAAGGACATCTCTGTTTTATTACCAGCAATAAATGGCTTCGGGCAAGCTATGGTAAGAGTTTGAGAAAATTATTTTTAAGCAATAATCCTAAACTATTGATTGACTGTGGTCCAGGCGTTTTCGAAAATGCCACTGTAGATGTTAATATTCTACTGATCCAAAAACACAGGAATCAAAACCGCCTTGGAGGAGTATCTCTTGATAAAAAAGCTGTGGATTCTGGCATAGAAGACTTTGTCAATCAGAATAAAAATATTCTTGCCGGGTTAACCGAAAAGGCATGGTTTATTGGTAATGCGGCTGAGCAAAGCCTTAAAGAAAAAATTGAAAAGGCCGGTAAACCACTTAAGGAATGGGACATAACAATTTATCGTGGTGTTTTGACAGGTTTAAATGAAGCATTTATTGTTGATAATGAAACTAAAAAAATGCTCTGCAATAAAGATCCCAATAGTGCGGGTGTATTTAGGCCAATATTGCGTGGTAGGGATATAAAACGCTTTGGTTATGAATGGGCTGGATTGTGGATTTTATTTATCCCATGGCATTTTCCTTTACATGATGATCCTTCTATCCAAGGTGCAAGTAAAAAGGCAGAGATAGAGTTTGAAAAAAATTATCCTGATGTATATCGACATTTTTTAAAATATAAAGAACAGCTAATGAATAGGAACAAAGATGAAACGGGCATTAGATATGAGTGGTATGCATTGCAAAGATGTGCCGCTACTTACTATCCAGAATTTGAGAAAGAAAAGGTAGTGTGGAAAAGGATCGGATCTGTACTTCGTTTCGGATATGATAATTCCAATATGTATTGTCAGGATAGCACCTGTATTATGACCGGCAGCAACCTTAAATATTTATGTGCGTTTATGAATTCAAAACTAGGATTTAAACAGCTGTTTGATCTTGCCCCAAAGACAGGCACTGGGGATGTTATCGTCAGCGTACAGGCATTGGAGCCTCTTTTAGTCCCACCTATCACGCCCGAAAATAAACATATCATCTCAGATATTGAGTCCCTGGCGGAAAAAATTTTACATGACGGCAATATGATCGATCTCGAAGCAAAGATTGATCAGAAAATTTATCAATTATTCGACTTAAACGAAGAAGAAATTCGGCTTATAGAAGAAGATATAAATGTCATTAATAATAAAAAAATATTGGGGGTCAGGGACTGACTTTGACTTAAAAACTAAAGACTTTATAAAATTCTAGCTCGGATAGGCACGGGATATAAAATGAGAAAACTTAACCGATATGAGACATATTCTCTGATAGAAGATCAATATGAGCCTGGCTCACGCAGTGGCGTCCTGAAAAATCTTTTAGGCGATATATTTCGAAATGTGCAACGGGTCAGGTCTGCCCTTATACATTCTTCTCTTAAATGCAGGGCGGCAGCCCTGGACAATTGACAGAATCAATATTTTTACTAAATATAGGTGCGACAATTGTGGCTCAGTTGGATATTGATGAATGTGAAGTTTTTATATTCACCCTTTTTCTTTTTATAAATTTCGGTAAATTGTAACTATCATGGAATATATTTTTGAATTGCCTTTTAAGGTAAGAGACTATGAGTGCGATCTGCAGGGGGTGGTGAACAATTCGGTTTACCAGAACTACCTGGAACATACCCGTCATGAATTTCTGGAACATGCAGGCCTCAATTTTGCCGGATTGCACGCCAGCGGCATCGATCCCGTGGTTATCCGCATTGAAATCGATTATAAATATCCGCTTAAAAGCGGCGACGAGTTTGTCTGCAAGATACGCACACAGAGGGAGGGCAGACTCAGGTTCGTTTTTTACCAGGATATCTTCCGGCTGCCGGACAATAAACTCATTATTAATGGAAAGGTAATTGCTGCCTGCATTAACAGCAGGAACGGCAGGCCTGTAGCCCCTCCCGAACTGGTGGAGGTGTTCGATAGATATGCCGGTAGTTAGAAAGATGGAAGTATCATAAATTTGAAGTCAGGAGACCTGCATTGGAAAATACAATCAGAATTGATACATGCGAGGAATGTCGGCATTTCACATTAGCCCATTGGGGATACTATTGTCTCCACCAGAGGAAATGCCTTGATGAAATGGATTCCTGTCCTCTTAAGGACGCACCGGAGGAACCTGTGAATCCAAATCGAAATAATAAACGGAGGTCAGGCGCTGACATTGCCAATGAAAAATGAATGGGATTTGCTTAAAAGACAGCCGTGTCATACCTTGAGTGCGGCCGGATCCAATCTGACAATTTTCAAGGTCTGATTTTTATTTGGTTTTAAACAACCGGAAAGGAGATAGATGTAAATGTCGGCCCTTATAACAGGTATTATCATATTGATAATTATTTATTCAATTATCCTTTTTTGCTTACCGTTTTATGTGAGAAGGATTAGAAATGAAATTATCGTTTTAAATGAAAATGCAGTTAAGATGTTGAATGTCTTAAAAGAGATAAGTGATTCTGAAAGGGAAAAAGTATCCACCATAGAACCGAAAAAATAAATAACCCTTGAAAACACGGGAAATCAAAGGTCCTGAGAGTTTTGGCGAATGATATCAATACAGGGCATATGAAAAAGGAAATTGACGAAGTTTTCATTATATATGGAAATCAGCCGGACGAGATGGCGTTCCGGCTGCTTGAAGAGTCATGCGGCCTGACCGGGTTCAAACAGGATGACCGCGTCTTTATCAAGCCGAACCTGGTGGTCTCCCGAAAAAATTGGGCGGGCGCAGATACGGACCCCAGGGTGGTGGAGGCGCTGGTAAAGGCCCTGGTGGAAAGGGGCGTCCGCAGGATCACGGTGGGCGACGGCAGCGGCATGGGGCAGAGCGCCACCAGGGCCTTTGAATACTGCGATTATAAAGATATGGCCTCAAGGTACGGGATTAAGCTTCTCGATATCGAGAAGGACGATTTTGTCAGGGTGCAGGTAAAGGCGGAGGGGCCTTTCAGGGAGCTTGAAATCGCAAGGGCTATTGTTGAAACCGACCGCTTCATCAATGTGCCGATCATGAAGGCGCACAGCCAGACCCTTATTACATGCAGCCTGAAGAACCTCAAAGGCGTCATGCCGAGGTCCATGAAGACCCGGTTTCACTCTGTTGACCTGGAGAAGGCCATAGCACAGCTGAATTCCGTGTTGAAGCCAGACCTGATACTGGTGGACGGGCTCCGGGCGGATCTCCGTTCGGAGCTGGGCGGTGATCCGGTGGTGATGGACAGGATGCTTCTCGGAACCAATCCGGTGGCGGTTGACAGCGTGGTTGCAGAGATGCTTGGGTATGCACCCAGGGATATTCAGCACATCGCCTTGGCCGCGGATGCCGGACTCGGAAGCTGTGATCCTGAGAATATCAGGCTGCGGCATCTGAACCGGCCCGTTGAAGAGAAGCATTTCGCGCTGCTGCCTCATTATTCCGAAAGATTCCCATGCAAGGTTATTGCGGAAGGTGCCTGCTGCACATGCACCGGGAACCTGGTTTTTGCACTGGAACGTCTCAACCGGCAGGGGCTGCTGTCAAAGCGGATTTGCATTCTTGCGGGACAACTGTCAAAACTGCCGGACGAAAAAGGCGTCTTCACGGTCGCTGTGGGCAGCTGCGTTTCAAAACTGATTGGCGTTGATTGTCATATCAATGAATGCCCTCCCGGCGCCGGCAGGATTTATCAGGCAATAGCAAAGGCCTTGAGAGGAGCCGGAACGTGAAAAACTGTCGGATGAAATATGGCAGAGTCCGCTTGTCACGGGCAGCCCGTTTGAAGTAAAGAGAGCATGAATAAACGAAAACATTCTTATTAAAAATCAGAAAGGAGAAAAAATGGGAACTTCCGAAGAAAGGTTGACAGCAAACGTTAGTCGTCGTGGGTTTTTGAAGGGCGCGGTCGTTTCAACAACAGGGGCGCTTGCGGCCGCGGCTGCTCCTTATTCAGGTCTTGGTGTCGCGGAAGCGGCGGATGCCTGCGAGGATCCATATGCATTTCTGGGACCGCTTCCCGAAGTTCCGAATAAAGATATTGTCGGTACAATCACCAAAGACATTATCGTTGTCGGAGCAGGGAACTGCGGGCATGTAGCCGCTCTTACCGCGGCGACGGAAGGCACCTCCGTCTTTTGTGTGGAGAAATACGATAATGAATATTTTTATTCCGAAAGAGGGGGCATGGCAGGAGGCGGGTATCCCCAAGAGGTGGGCACCGTTAACTCCAAGTGGATGATGAAGCATGGCGCTCCCCATATACCGTACGAGAATTTTGCAAATCAATGGCAGAGGCAACAGGCGAGTCGTTGTAATCCGGATATCATTCGCGATTATTACCGGCATTCCGGCGAAACCATAGACTGGCTGATTTCCGACGTTCCCGATGAGTTAATGTCTCAGGCTGCCGGCTTCATGTGCCCGCCTACCCCTGAATTTACAGCCGCCTTCCCGGACAACTCGATAGGAGGCTGGTATTCATGGATAGGCTCCATCCAGTTTTTCACTAAATTCGAGAAAAATCCCGATGGGACCTGGCCTGTAAGGAAAAGATTCTGGCAGAAAATCTGCCAATTGCACATCGAGAAGGCAAAAGAGCTTGGCACCGAATTCGGATTCGGTCAGACAGTGGATCGGCTGATCCAGAATGACAAAGGTGACGTCATCGGCTGCATGGCCTTTGATGCCGGCGGCAAATACCATAAGTACCTCGGCAACAAGGGTGTGATCCTTGCCTGCGGCGGCTTTGAAGGCAATCTGGATATGATCCTTGCATTTGCAAATCAGCAGAATCTATATTATTTCGGATATAAAAAACCGACATCCGCAATGCCCCAGCCCGGCACGGGAGAGCCCATCGAGGCGGCCCTCCGGATAGGCGCCTTATTGCATCTTGGTCCTACCGGAACGGGTTCGGCAAGGATAGCCGCGTTGCCGTTCAATGCCCCTTACCCTCAGTTCAACGGCAACGGAGAGCGTTTCGCTAACGAATTTACCCTGTCGGGTTATGCCGCGCAATATCAGCCTGACGGCCTATTTTGTCAGATAGGCGACAACAAGTGGCGTGAGTACATGAAGTTGATGCCCTATGGCCACGGCTCCATAGACGTGGTTAATCCGGCGTTTGAATATTTCGCGGAGCAGGTGGAAAAGATCGTACCCGGGGACCCAAAGGGCGGCTACGTTCCCTGGACCGGGGGAGCTGAGCTGAACACGGAGGCGCAAAAGAAGCTTCCCTCCAATACCTGGTGCGCCAATACCATCAGCGAGCTTCTTGATTTAATCGGTTATTCCGGCGAGCCCAAGGCAAATATTCTTGCCGGCATAGAGCGCTATAACCGGCTTTGCGCTAAAGGCCATGATGACGACTATGGAAAACCTCCCCAGCTAATGTGGGCTGTTGATACTCCGCCTTTCTACGGAACTTCCGGCAAGTCAAATAAAAGTACAGGTTCAGTGACATGGAGCGGAGGTCTTGCCGTCGATAAAAACTATAATGTTCGCGATAGGAAATGCAAGCCCATCAAAGGGCTCTTTGCCGCCGGCAACGCCGCTGGCGGGAAGATGATACTGGAATACGGCCCGGTTATTTCCGGCATCGCCAATGGGACGGCGATCACGACAGGACGTCTTGCCGCGTTAAGCGCGCTCGGTCGTAAACCAGCTCCATACTGAGCGTCCTGGGAAAAGGGGACAGGCCTATTATAAACTGAGAGACTCGATATAATCGACCGGGAAAGCAATGTTAAGCAGCTTCATCATCAAATGACTCTGTTTGTCATTAAAAGAGGCAAGGGGGTATTATGAAAAACATCATCAATATTTTAACGCTGACAGGCATAATGCTTGTAATATCTTTTGCGGCGGGATGCGGCAGGGTTGAGGATAAGACCGAGAAGGTTGTTTCCGAAAGTCCGGCGGCTCAAACCGTTATTGAACAAAAGGCGGTTTTACCCGCGGAGAAGGATGTAACCGCATCCGAGAAGACACAACCTGCCGATGTCGCGGATGTTCAACCCATTGCCCCGGATATTAAGAAGGACCTGCCGTCAGAGAGTAAGGCTGCTGTTCCTCAAGAGACGGAATCCGTCAAGGCGGCAGAGGCCCGGCCAGCTGTCCAGGATATTTCTGATGTGATTGTTATTGAAAACAAGACCTACACAGCGGACAAGAAAGGACCCGTAACCTTCAACCATGTAAAACATAACAAGGAGTACAAGGCCGCCTGTGATAAATGTCACCATCTATATAAGGACGGCGAGAATCAATGGAAAGAGGGAGATCATGTGGACAAGTGCGTTGTCTGTCACGACCCCTCTGAGGATAAAGACAAGGCGGTCAAGCTGCAAAACGCATTTCATCAAAATTGCAAGGATTGTCATAATGAAGCGAGCAAGGAAGGCAAGAAGGCGCCTTATACAAAATGCGCCGACTGCCACGTTTCACCTGAGCAGTGAGGGCCTGATCTGTCGCCGGGGACATCCGTCAAACCCCTATGCATTGAAAATTAAAACATGAAGCGTTATTATGACTCCAGGATATGTCATTCCTTGAAAATCAAATCAAGGCATATCAAATGCTTGCCGCCGAGCTTATCCATGAGACAAGAAAGGAGGAGGGATGTATCTCCTATGAATTGTTCCAGGACATTGAGCATTACAATATTTGTACTTTTATTGAGGCCTGGGAGGATCGGGATGCGCTTGGCAGGCATATGAAATCAGCGCACTATGAAAGGATTGTTCCCCAGATGGCGCAGATGAAGGAAAAACCTTCAGAGATCAATGTTTACCGGTTGGTGCTCTAGATTTAAAGAAAAATAAAGGTGTCAGGCGCTGACATTGAAGCAAAAATAAGATTAAGCCCAAAAGAAAGGCCGGAAAAGAATTTTATCTTTTCCGGCCTTTCATGTAAAATCAAAAACGATTTATCCCTTTATGATCCTCGGGAGCATCATGTGGTTCTGCGGACATATTGATGTCGGATTCTGATACACGCAGCCTGTAAAGGCCGCGATATATCTCCTGATATCCTCATAGGAGACTATCTCATCCACAAAACCCCTTTTTGCACAGTAGATCGGCCTGGATTTATCATAGTATTCCTGCGCAAGTTCATTCATCTTGTCGATGATGGGTTTAAGCGGACGACCTGCATCCTTCTCCTTGACCAGCCTTCTGGAATAGGAGGCCGCCGCGGCTGTCTCTCCGTGCATGACGTATATCTCCGTTGTGGGCGTTCCAAGTGTAAAGGCGTTGTGGTTGTTCGCCGTCGGCCCGCCCATTACGTAATGGGCCGCGGCTGTCCCTTTCCTTAGCACGATGCACATCTGGGGTACGTCGGTCTGCTCTATAGAATATATCAACGACTGACCGAGGCCCAGGAGTTCCGCCTTTTCAGCTATGTCGCCTACATCTATCCCGGAGGTGTCCTGGAACCATACTATAGGTATCCTGTCGCGGCCGCAGAGGGTCACGAATTCATTCATCTTGATCAGTCCCTGCCTGTAAAGTTTCCCGCCGATGCCGGGATAATTCGCGTATTCCGGATATTTGGGTCCCAGGAAACCCTGCCTGTTGCCGATGAATCCCACAAGAAATCCGTCAATCTTGGCAAGACCGGTATAGACCTCGGGTCCGTAGCCGGGCCTGAATTCCATATGTTCGCTGTTGTCAAAGATACGGGCCAGCATCTCGTCAAGACTATAGCTGCGTTTCTGGTTAAAGGCTATGATACTGTTGATGTCGTCGCCCGGGAACTGCGGCTCTTTCGGTTCCGCGACACGAAAAACGGCCGGATCATAGGCAGGCATCATTTCCATGTATTTTTTCAGTGCGTCAAGGACGCCTTTTTCCGTATCATACACCTCTTTGAAAAAGCCTGTCACACCGTGATGTATGGGCACGCTTCCGGGAGGGACCTCTTTAAAATGACGGGTCGCCTCGATAAGCTGCTCGGCGCCTTGTTCATCAAAGCCGCCTTTAGGGGCCATGCCGCCTACAATACCGCCGCCGCCTACCGCTATGTTGGCATCCTTATGGGCAATAAGGATCGTGGGGCTGATACCCTGGTATCCGCCTCCGGCAGGGTTCGTGCCATAAATGCCGGCAAGTATGGGAACGCCAAGTTTTTCAAGCTCTGCGTGTCTGAAGAATGTGGTGCCGTTGCCCCGTCGGTTGGCATAGACTTCTTCCTGTTCCATCAACTTTACACCGCTGCAGTTTACAAGCCATACCAGGGGAACGTGGAGCCTCTTAGCCATATCGGTTACCCTGAGCTGATTATCGGCCTGTCCTGCTATCCATGCGCCCGCCATGACCTTGTTGTCAAAACCTATGACAACAGCCCATTTTCCCTTGATCTTTGCAAGACCGTCAATAACCCCTGTAGTCCCCTCTTCGTTAAACTGAGGATCATAGATGGTATGCAGGGGACACCATGTGCCTGCATCAACCAGGTATTCGATCCTGTCCCATATGGTCATCTGGCCTCTTTTATGTATCGTATCCGCTGGGATGCCGGCGTTTTTTACGGCTTCGATTGCCTTGGCAACATCTTTTTCAACTTCCTTTATCTGTTCAATATTCTCCTTGGCGGATTCCTTTTGTTTATCGGTAAGCGCCTTTCCAAAAGGAGTCATCTTTTCAAAATAAGGTCTCATTATTCCCTCCTGAATTATTTATTGGCCTTGCGGATATCCAGCTGATCCTGACCGGTTATCATCTTGCATACATTTGATGAGCCTTCCACAAGCTGGTATGTGGGGGCGTCCCTGTAATACCTGGCAACAGGATATTCTGTTGAATAGCCATAGGCGCCGAGTATCTTCATGGCAACCTGGGATGCCTTGACTGCTATCTCGCCGGACAGGTACTTGGCCATGGCAACCTCAAGCGTGTTGCCCAGTTCTCCCTTGTCTTTCTGGCAGGCAGCCTTATAGACCATCAAACGGGCCGCCTCAAGTTCGCATGCAACCTGGGCGATCATGTCCTGGTTCATCTGGAAGTTGCCAATGGCTGTGCCGAATTGCTCGCGTTCCTTGCAGTAGGAGGTTGCCGCATCCAGGCATGCCTGCGCAACGCCGATACCGCCTGCCGCCGCAGAGAGACGGGTCTGATTAAGCGAACCGAACACTATTTTGGCGCCATCGCCGGGCTTTCCAAGGATGTTGCCCTTGGGTATCTTTGTGTCTTCAAGGATGATCTCACCGGTTGGAGATGATCTGGAACCCATCTTGTCAAGATCGGTGGTGGTTATTCCGTTAAAATTCTTCGGCTCAATGACAAATGCCGAAAGTCCTCTTCCCTTTGCCGCTCTGTCGGTGTATGCATAAAAGATGAGCACATCAGCGGTTGTGGCGTTTGATATCCATGTCTTATATCCGTTTAAAAGCCAGTGATCGCCCTTGTCTTCCGCCGTGGATTTCATGGCCATTACATCAGAACCGGCATTTGGTTCTGTTATTGCGAAACCGCCTATATACTCTGCAGATACCAGTTTGGAGATATATTTTTTCTTCAATTCATCCGTGCCGTACCTGAAGATCGTAAAGGCGCATCCCAGGGCCTGCATGTTGATCTGAACCCTCAGGGAGCTGGATGCCCTGGCTATCTCTTCCGTAAGTATCATTGCTGCAAGCCAGCCCATCTCATTTCCGCCGAACTCTTCCGGGATCACTGTCCCGAAAAATCCCAACTCAGCCATGGGTTTCATTGCTTCCTCATAAGGGAAATAATGTTTTTCATCCCATTCGTCTGCAAAGGGTGCAATCTTTTCTGCCGCAAAATCCCTGGCCATATCTCTTAACATCTGTAATTCTTCACTTAACGTAAAATCCATGAATCATCCTCCTTTTATTTGGCGGTTGCCCGTATGTTCCTAATTTTGACCTGTTTGTTTTTGACTCTAAATAAATTAAACCTTTTATGCAATAAAAATATTCACAATATAGCTGTAATATGACTATTTTTTTGTCCCCGGTAAAAAAATCTTTTTCGGTTTAAGAATCTTGCATGAAAATATCCGCTTTCAGGCAAAGTTTATATTATCATAAAGCTCCTTCATTATGTGAAGGCACTAATCCGATAAAATCTGGCACTTTTTTTGGTTATCCGATTAATTCAAGGATCATTTTATTCCGGCTCGGTTTAAAAATGTTATTAATATATTGATGATTAGCAGGAACCCCCGGCACAATTCATTGACAGGAGTAATGTCATCTCATATACTTCCCATAGAAATTTAGATCCTCCTTGGAGAGCTTATAAACCTGTAAAAAGGTTATCCCCTATGAAATACTTATGCGATTTTGGCCCGGGCAGATCATTGGTTTTGAAATATATCTCCGTATTCTTCTTTGCAATCAATATTTGTTTGCTTTTGGATTCAAATAATTTTGCCTTTCCCAGTGAGCAACCCGTTTATTCAATACATCTTTTTTCCTTTAAAGGGGTTGAAGAGGCCAAGGCCAAGGTAAAAGAATTCAATGAACTTGGATATAATGCCTTTTACAAGCAGGAGACAGCAGACGGGAAGGCGGACGTCTATAATGTCTATATTGAAAGATTTAAATCACGAACTGAGGCGGAAAAAGAAGCCAAGATATTAAATGAACTTGCCTTGATATCCGATTATGATATTCGCGAGATAATCGAAAAACCCAAAAGCATTCCTAAAAAAGAGAAGCAGGAATTAAAGACTAATAAGAATAATGTGAAGAGCTATTATCTTAAGGTCAGTTCCCTGAAAGAAAAGGCCAATGCTGAAGATGCTGTTAAAAAATTGCAGGATGCCGGGTATAATGCCTTTTATAATTATGAGACTGTAAAAGGAACAGGTGAGTGGTACAGGGTGTATATCGATGAATATAAATCAAAGGCTGATGCTCAAAAGGCCGCCAAGAAATTAATGGAATCAGGCATTATCGCCGGTTATGAGATTAAACGCACAACGGAAAAGATACGTGCGGCAGAAACAATTCAGAAAGATATAAAAAAGATATATTCCCTGCATGTCGCTTCCTATAAAGAAAGCAGTCATGCTGATGATGACATCCTCAGGTTGTCGGGATTGGGGATTAAGGCCTTTGTTGTAAAGACGGAGCTAACCGGGGAACAATGGTTTCGCGTCTATGTCGGTGAATATTCCGAAGAAAAAGATGCAAGGAAGTCAGGCGCTGAATTGGTTGAAAAAGGGGTGATAACCTATTTCAAGCCTATTTTGATGGATAAACCTGTAGAATAGATTAGTATATTCCAATTTATTCTCAAGAATAATATGGCAACTGATTTTATTTTATGATAATTAGTTTGCTGTTGTTTTGTTATAAGACAACAGATTAATGGAGAGCTTTTACCGGAGAGACTTATGGAAATCAGCAGACGTATTGGAACAGGGATTGTCATGATTATTCCTTCCTTTGTGGGGGCAGGGGCTATGTGGGAGTTATTTGAAAGCTGGGGATTTGTGATTGCCTGGATGGCCGTTATCACTGTTATTTATGGGGTTATCCTTTACAAAGGGCGTGATTTAAAGAATTAATTGTCCAGGAATTGTGTATTGAGGCCGGTTTTAAACAGCAGACACCGATCCGGTGACATTACCCGGGGCCGATTAAAATGAAAAGGGAGAAAGAAGCGATGCCGGATGAACACAGCAATATTGAGCATTATGAAAAACAGTTCGGAATTATTGCTATAGAGAAGGGTTTTATAACGCCAGAAATGCTTATTGAGGCGCTAAAGATTCAGGTTGAAGATGAGGTTGAGTTTCATACCCATCGTCTGATTGGCGAAATCCTTATGGAAAAGGATTATCTTACCGCGTTGCAGATACAGGAAATATTGAATATTATTTTCAAGCACAAACCTTAGAATGTCCGAATAAGAAATCCATAAATCAATTTCTTTCCCTTGACCCATGCGCCTTATCCCTTTAAAACAGGCATGGCCTCCGGATTATCTGAGAATAATTCTAACTCCAGGTGATAATGAAATAAATAAGATGAGCTTAATCAATGTAATAAATCTTGGCCTGGCCTTTTCCAGGAAAACGATATTTAAAAATCTTAATCTCCAGGTTGAACCGGGTGATCGCATAGGGCTTGTGGGGCCGAACGGTTCAGGCAAGACAAGCCTTCTAAGGATAATCTCCAATGAGATATCGTCTGATGAGGGGGAGGTAAGGATAAAGAGCGGATGCAGGGTCGGGTTCCTGCCGCAGGATGCAGGAGAAAGGATGTCCGGGAATATTCTTCAATGCGTCCTTGACTCCATACCATCCCGCGTAGCGATGAGGATCAAGATAGAGGAGGCTGAGACAGAACTGAAGGATCATCTCAAGGAAGACGAACAGGAAAGGATGGCTGCAAGACTGGCTGAACTGCATCATGATATGAGCAATCTTGAAATGCGGTATCCGGGCCATAGGGCGGAAAAGATCCTTGAAGGACTGGGATTTAAGACTGCGGATTTTGAAAGCCCTGTTTCTTCACTCAGCGGAGGCTGGAAGATAAGGGTTGCCCTGGCAGGGATTCTTTATCAGGATCCGGACCTGTTGATGCTGGATGAACCGACCAATCACCTGGATATGCCGTCCGTGCACTGGCTGGAAGAGTTTTTAGCGGATTTTCAGGGCGCCATAATCCTCGTATGCCATGACAGGGAGTTCCTCAACCATCAGATAAAACGCGTGATCAGTTTTGAGACCGAGGGTGTAAGGAGTTATTCCGGGAATTATGACCAGTATATGGAGGCGAGGGAAGATGAGGTCAGAGGCCTGGAGGCCAAGGCAAGGAACCAGGAGATACAGGTCAAGGAGGCAAAAAAATTCATTGAAAGGTTCCGTTCCAAGGCGACAAAGGCCAGACAGGCGCAGAGCAAGATAAAGTTATTGAAAAAGATCGAACTTGTCGAGACCCACAAAAAGGCAAAGACCATAAGATTCTCATTCCCTGATGTTGCTCCCAGCGGAAGGGTGGTGCTGTCGTTACAGAACCTTTCAAAAAGTTATGGAGAAAAGGCGCTTTATAAAAATATCGACCTGAGTATTCTGAGGGGTGAAAAGTTGGCCGTTCTGGGCCCTAACGGTTATGGCAAGACAACCCTTTTAAGGATAGCCTCGGGGGAAATCAAGGCAACACATGGCTCGGTGTCCCTGGGGCATAATGTGGAGATGTCATATTATGCGCAGCATCATTCGGAGATGCTTGATCCGAATAAGACCGTGATTGAGGAGGTATATCAGGTCGTGCCCAATGAAAGCGCAAGCTTTGTCAGGGGCATGTGCGGGGCATTTCTATTTTCCGGCGATGACGTGGATAAACCTGTTAAGGTCCTGTCCGGAGGCGAAAAGGCAAGGGTGTGTCTGGCAAAGATGTTGATCAAGCCGGGAAACTTTATACTCATGGATGAACCGACAAACCACCTTGACCTCATGTCCGCGGAGATACTTATTGACGCGCTGTCCGAATTCAGCGGCACGCTTCTTTTTGTGTCCCACAATCAGTCATTCATAACCAGGCTGGCAACAAAGGTATGGGACATAAACGAGGGAAAGATTGTCGAATATCCCGGGTCCCTTAAGGAATATTATCTCCATCTGGCTGGAACTGAAACAACTGAAAGCAAGCCTGTTCTCCAAAAGGAAGGCGCGCGACAGAATGAAAAAACAGGTCAGGCGCAGGAAATAAAAGACAATAAAAAGGCCTTGAGAAGAGAGAAGGCTGAAAAAAGAAATCTGATCAGGTCAAGACTAAGGCCCTTTGAAGAGAAGGTTTCCTTTCTGGAGAACAGGATATCGGAACTGGAAGCAAGGGAAAGGGAGATAGGAATTCTCCTGTCTGATCCTTCGGTCTATCATGATAAAGGTAAAAGCGTTTCCCTTCTGGATGAGTATCGCCATGTAAAGGACGAACTGGGGGACGCCATCCAGAAATGGGAAGAGGGGCATATTGCGCTGGATACAATGAAGTCCGAATTGGGATTGATTGCTGATGAAATCTGAGTGTCGGAGATTCTGTTTTATAAATGGTTTTATTTACTATATAATCAACCGGAAGAAATCGGAATAACTCCCTATATCCTGTTGACGGCAGTGTCGTACTTTAATTCCCGGAGAGATTTATATGGCCTATAAACGTATTGAAAATCGGCAGAGAATACTGAAGATAATGGATCATCTGATCTCGACAAAGTGTGATGTCACTGTCATTGTCAAAAGTGATACAAGTCCTTATAAATCACGTGTAATAAACGCCGACCAGAATCATGCTTCCCTTGCAAAAGGTACAAGATCAATCATTATTATAGAAAAGTTGACCCCGGAAAAAGGCAATAACCTGATCCAGTCTTCTCCAAAGGTAAATCTTAAATTTGTCGTCTCGGACCAACCATGCGCATGTTCCGTGAATTACATAGGTATAAGCAGCATGCCTCCCCATTTTGGTTTTATGCTGAGCATGCCTGAAATCATTGAGCTGGAAGAGAAACGCATAGAAAAAAGGGAGGTCTTTGACCCGCCTGATTTTTTATTGGCAGAGATCTGTGTAGGAAAGGGGACAAAGGATGAGAAGCATTATGAACTGAATGTTATTGATTGCGCGGCACACGGCCTGGGAATGATAATACCTGTAAAACATCTGGATATCCTTAAAAGGATAAAGATGGGAGACATTATTAAAGATATAAATTTTTACGCATCAAATGCGATGCTGAGGGTTGACGGCATTGTCAGGCATATTACAAAGATTGAAGAAGGCAAATATAAAGGCGGTTATTATATAGGCATTGAATCGAAGGATATTATACCGAGCTGCAGGGCAGGGAAATGAAGTCAATGGAATTCTATGATGGAGTCATAGACGAACAGGAAATTAAAAAAGAAAAGGTAAGGGCCCGCGAACTCAGGCGTTCCTCCTGGTGGTTGAATCGCATCCAGGCCGGAATATGTTATTACTGCAACAAAGAGGTCGGCAGGGGAAACCTTACCATGGACCATATCGTCCCTCTCAGCAGGGGGGGGAAGAGCAAAAAGGGAAATATCGTCCCCGCCTGCAAGGAATGCAATAACAAGAAAAAATATCTCCTTCCGATAGAGTGGGAGGAATATCTGCAATCACTCTCAATAAAGTCATCACAGTAACAGAATTCATCCGCCTCTCGATACCCTTACTTCCGTCCCGATAATCTCATCCCTGTTAATCCCTGCATATTCCGACGCCCTTCCAAGGTTTACAGCTATCTCAAGCAGGTCCGAACTGTTTATCAGGGCAAGGGGCTCGCCTTCTTCGACATCAAAATATGTGTTGTCAAGTTTTCGGATCTCAAGATTGCCGATAGATATGACGGGACCGGATTTTTTAAGGAAATCTTCAAGACCCTGTTTCGGGATGTTTGTGATAAGGTTGCCGAAATTATCGATGCGTGTGATTTCGCCGCAGAGGACATCATTGCTTATATAGGGCGAAGACATTGTTAATTCAATCGGATCATATATACGCACGCCCATTTGTAAAAGGTCTTCTTCCAGGGAAAGATGGGCCGCAACAGGGGCAAAGACCTCCCTTCCGTGAAATGTGCTGGTGATATGGGGCAGGAAATACCTTTCCTCCGTGAGCTGCATTACAACCGGTTCCCTGCAATCTTTTATTATCGGCCAGAATATGCCGTTATCCGGACCGACAAAGAAATGGCCGTCAGCCTCAACACCTAAAAGTCTCCTGCCGGTTCCAACGCCGGGGTCAACAACAGCGAGATGCACTGCGCCCTTTGGAAAAAAGGGGTATGTCTCCCTTATCATCTCGGCCGCCTGCAATATCCCGCCGGTACTGATCGAATGACTTATGTCGACAATTACGGCGTCAGGGTTGATGGAAAGTATCACCCCCTTCATCATCGCCAGGTATGGATCAACCAGCCCGAAATCAGTCAAGAGTGTAATAATGCCCGGTCGTTTCATATTTGATCCCCTCAATTTATTTTGCATGGATGCAATTTGTTGCGTATATTATAAATTGTTATATTATTTACAACAACTATATTAAGAAAGAAAAGGGAACTCTGATATGAAAATAGGACAATATTGTAAAAACGGACGCATGGGACTGGGAGTTATTGAAGGCGGGCTGCTGACCCCCGTTGATTTTCAGGGCGACATGATCGATCTGATAGAGTCGGGGACGGCCCTCACGAAGACCGGCGAACCTGTGCCTGTTGAGGATGTGCAATTCGCCCCTGTTGTTACGCGACCTTCCAAGATCATCGGCCTGGCCTTTAACTATCCCAGCCATTTCAGCGAGAGCAAATGGAAGAGGCAGGCCCCCGAATATCCCATGATCTTCGCAAAATTCCCCAGCGCGTTAAACGCACACAGGGGGTTGATAACCTGGAATGAGGACCTGACGGACAAGGTGGATTTTGAAGGTGAACTTGCGGTCATCATCGAAAAAAAGACATATGAGTGTCCTGAAGAGAGGGCAATGGAGGCCGTCTTCGGGTATACATGCGCCAATGATGTAAGCGCAAGGAATATCCAGTTCAAGGACAGCCAGATAGTGAGGGGCAAATCCCCTGACACCTTCTGCCCCCTTGGCCCATGGATAGTGACCAGGGACGAGATGCCTGATCCCCATTCATTGAATATCAAGACCATATTGAACGGCAGGGTTATGCAGGACAGCAATACAGGGGAGATGCTGTTCAAGGTCCCCCGTTTGATAAGTTTTTTCTCCCAAAGTTTTACCCTTATGCCGGGCGATGTCATTCTGACAGGCACCCCGCATGGCGTAGGGTGCTTCAGGGAACCTCAGCTTTACATGAAGGACGGCGATGAAATAGTTGTAGAGATAGAAGGAATAGGTCGGCTGGAGAATAGATGTATGCTAAGGAAGGCCCAAGGCTAACGGCGCAGGGCATGAGGAACAAGGGTTAGGGAGACAGGTCAAGACCGATTGAATCATAAGACGTCAACCGCGAAGGCCGATAGCGTTAATCCGAAATTTGGCATCTTCCGATGAATGCCGGTTAATAATCTCCTTGTTTACTTCCTGCCTTTAAGTTCCCGAATAATCTCTTCGGCGTTTTTAACCATGTCTGCATATTGTGATGAGGCATATAGGATGAAATTTTCATAACTTTTTATTGCTTCATCATTTAAGCCTTTTTCATTAAGCATAATTCCCAGATTATAATAGGCGGCTGCATCTTCCGGATTGATCCTTAAGACCTCTCTGAATTGTTTTATCGCCTCATCAAGCAGGCCTTTTTCGGCGAGGGCATATCCCATGTTGGAGCGAGCCGTTGCATTTTCCGGATTTATCCTCAAGGCCTCTTCACATTCCATTATTGCCTCATCAAGGAGACCTTTTTCCAGAAGGGCCACCCCAAGATTGACACGCGCATCCCCATGCCCGGGATTGATCCTTAAAAACTCTCTGTATTCATCTATTGCTTCATCAAGGAGGCCTTTTTGTTTGAGGGCAATCCCCAGATTATAACGGGCCCCAGTAAACTCAGGGGCATTTCTTATGATATCTCTGAATTCATTTATCGCCTCATCAAACCGGCCTTTGTTTATATAGTCAACCCCCAGATTAAATTTATCTGCCACATCCTTTGGAGTGGTCCTTATACAGTCCATATATTCTTTGATCCTATCGACGGTCAGGCCTTTTTCTCTAAGGGCAGACTCCAGATTGGATTTAAACACCGGGTCTTCCGGATTGATTCTGAATGCCTCTTCATACTCCTTTATGGCCTCATCAAACAAGCCTTTCCGTTTAAGAGAATAGCCCAGATTGGAGTGATCTATTGCTGATCCCGGATTGATCCTTAAGGCCTCTCTGTATTCTTTAATCGATTCATCGATCAGACCTTTTATGGAGAGCGCGATCCCCAGATTAGAATGAACCCCTGCGTATTCCGGGTTGATCCTCAAGGTCTCTCCATATTCCCTGATTGCCTCATCAAACAGGCCTTTTGCGCTGAGGGCGTCTCCCAGATCAGAGTGGGCATCCTCAAATTCCGGATTGATTCCTAATGCCTCTCTGTATTCCTTGATTGCCTCATCAAGGGAACCTTTTTTAGCGAGGGCCTTCCCTAGATGATGGTGAGCCGATGCATGCCCGGGATTAATCCTTAAGACCTCTATGTATTCCTTGATTGCCTCATCAAGCAGACCTTTATACGCAAGGACAATCCCGAGATTAAAGTGGACATTTGGATCCTCCGGATTGTTCTTTAAAACCTCTCTATATTTATTTATTGCCTCGTCAAGCTGGGTCTCTCTGGTAACTGTCATATATAACCTTTCATGGCCCGGAGTTATTGGAAGGGAAAAGTCTCCCTTAGACCTTATCGTAATGGCTGAACTGCATGCTGAAGGTGGCGCGGCCCTGAGATACGGAACGAATCGCAGTAGAATAGCCGAAGGTCTTTGACAGGGGTATGCTGGCTGTCAGGACCTGCACCGGGCCTTTGTGGGTGATCTGTTCTATCTTTCCCTGCCTCGAGTTAAGATCTCCGATAACATCGCCCATGAACTCGTCAGGCACCAGGATCTCAACCTTCATGATAGGTTCCAGCATGACAGGTCCGGCCTTTTTGCAGCCGTTTTCAAAAGCCTTGCCTGCGGCTATCTTGAAGGACATGGCGTCCGAGGACGCCTCATTGACCCCGACGTCTGTAAGAACGGCCTTTGTATCAATAACAGGATACCCCATAAGGACGCCGCCGTCGGCGGCCTCTGTAACGCCTTCCGTAATGGCCTCGATGAACTCCTCGGGGAGTCCGGGCCTTTTGCATTGATTGATAAAGACATTGCCGGCGCCCCTCCCGTTGGGAGACACCTCAAGCCTGACCATGGCATAATGGGCCTGTCCGGCCAGTTCTCTTTCAAAGACCTCTTCATGTTGAACCGTTTCGGAAATTGTCTCTCTGTAAACAACCTGCGGCTTGCCCTGGTTGGTATCTACCAGAAAATCCCTCCTGATCCTGTTTACGATAATCTCCAAGTGCAGCTCTCCCATGCCTGAGATAAGGGTCTGGCCTGTCTCGTCATCGATCCTGAACCTGAATGTGGGGTCTTCATCGGTAAGCTTCACAAGGACGTCCATCAGCTTATCCTGGTCCTGCACCTTCCTTGGTTCTATTGCCATGGAGATGACGGGCTCATTGACGCTGATAGGCTCAAGGAGGATAGGTTTGGATCCATCACAGAGGGTGTCGCCTGTCGTTGTTGTCTTTAAACCCATTACGGCAATGATCTCTCCTGCTGACGCCTTTTCTATCCTGTCTCTCTTGTTGGAGTGCATCCTGAAAAGCCTGGACAGTTTCTCAGTGATGTTTTTGCCGGGATTATAGACATCGTCTCCGGTATTGACAGTCCCCGAATATATCCTGATATAGGTCATCTTCCTGCCCTGGTCCATAACCACCTTGAAGGCAAGGGCTGAAAACGGGCCTTTGATATCCGCATCGCGGGCCTCTTCTTCATGGGATACAGGGTGATGACCTATAATAGGCGGCACGTCGGGAGGGGAGGGGAGATAGCTGACGATGCTGTCCAGGAGGGGCTGTATCCCTTTATTGCGCAGGGCGGCCCCGCACATGACCGGCACAACCTTGAGGTCTATGGTTGCCTTTCTGACTGCCCGTTTCAGGTCATTTTTCTCTATCTCTTCGCCTGCAAGGTATTTCTCCATTATCAGGTCGTCCTTGTCCGCCAGGGTCTCCACTATCGTCTCCCTGTGTATAACCGCATCATCCATCAGATCCGGAGGGATGGGCAGCTCTTCAAACTCAGCGCCAAGGGTCTCATCCGACCATGTTATGGCCTTCATGGATATGAGATCGATTACACCCCTGAAGGTATCCTCTGCGCCCCACGGGATCTGGAGGACCAGCGGCACGGCATTGAGCCGTTCCCTGATCATGTCCACGACCCGGAAGAAATCCGCGCCTATGCGGTCCATCTTGTTTATAAAGGCGATCTTCGGGACCTTGTACCTGTCCGCCTGGTGCCATACGGTCTCGGACTGGGGTTCAACCCCGCCCACGGCGCAGAAGACGCCTATGGCGCCGTCAAGGACCCTGAGGGAACGCTCAACCTCTATGGTGAAATCCACATGGCCCGGGGTGTCGATTATATTTATGGTATGACCGGTCCACAGGCATGAAGTCACAGCGGACGTAATGGTGATGCCCCGTTCCCTTTCATCAAGCATCCAGTCCATGGTGGCCTCGCCGTCATGGACCTCTCCCATCTTATGCACCTTTCCGGTATAATAGAGTATGCGTTCGGTGACGGTGGTCTTGCCCGCATCAATATGCGCTATTATCCCTATGTTTCGCGTCTTTGTAAGTTGCTGACTTATTGCCATATGATATTGCCGGAAAAATTAACCTTTCATAATTTATGTTTAATTGACATGCCGCGTAAATTTAAGGTATCCTGCATGCCATGTCAAGGTAATTAAGCGACCATGTCCGGATAGAAATTATCGGAATCAGGGGGTATTTTTGGAAACTTCAACCGGTAGCAGACTTATGGCGATGTTCAACCGCATGCTTGATTCCTTCGGTCCTCAACACTGGTGGCCCGGAGAGACCCGGCTTGAGATGATGGTCGGGGCGATCCTTACACAGAACACAAGCTGGAAGAACGTTGAAAAGGCCATTGCCGGCCTGAAAGAAAAAGGCATCCTTAATATTGAAGGTCTTCATGAGATCCCCTTGTCCCTGCTGGCAGAAGAGATCAGGCCTGCCGGATATTTTAACATAAAGGCAGGCAGGCTGAAGAATCTTATCAATTACATAAAGGAAGGCTATGACGGAGATATCCCCCTTTTCTTCAGGGAGAAGACGGATGCATTAAGGGAAGGTCTTTTATCGGTTAAGGGCATCGGCCCTGAGACAGCAGACAGCATCATGCTGTATGCCGCCAAACGTCCCGTGTTTGTGATTGACGCCTATACATACAGGATACTGAACAGGCACCGTGTCGTAGATGACCAGGCAACCTATCATGATCTCCAGACGCTTTTTATGGACAACCTCTCCGAGGATGTCGCTCTTTTTAATGAGTTTCACGCGCTCATTGTCAAGACAGGCAAGGAATTCTGCCGCAGCAAACCCCTTTGCGACTCCTGTCCCCTTAATGGGTGGGAGAAAATAGATATCCAGACCTCATACTGAAAGGAGCAGCATTTTATGAATAAATATATTAAGGCAATGCGCGCCCCGTTTATCAGCGGATCTATTGCCCCTGTATTGATCGGTTCTTCACTGGCATTTGTTGATATTGAAGACCCTTTCCCCTGGCTTAATTTTATTGTTGCCGCAATAGGCGTGGCATCGCTGCATACAGCCGCTAATCTTATCAATGATTATTATGATGCAAAGGGAAGCGATGCAATCAATTTCCACGTAACGCCGTTTTCCGGAGGCAGCCGGGCGATCCAGGATGAAGACCTGAGTTTAAATACTGTTAAAACCATGATTGTGCTCTTTCTTTTTATCGCCCTTTTTACTGCGATCTGGATGATAAAGGCAGGAAGACCCCTGGTGATCCCCATAGGCCTTATGGGATTGTTTATAGGATGGGCCTATTCCACTCCGCCTCTGCAATTGATGTCAAAGGGGTGGGGCGAGGTTCTTATCTTTTTTGCCTTCGGTCCCCTTGTAAGCCTGGGCGCATACTACGCCGTTGCCGGACACATGACTGTTAATGCATTCTTAATCGGAATACCCCAGGCATTTCTTATTACAGGGGTCCTGTGGATAAATGAATTTCCCGATTATGAGGCGGACAAAAGCGTTGGAAAGAATAACCTGGTTGTCATGATGGGGCCCGAGATCGCCAGATATCTCTACTGCATTATCATGGCAATGTCCTTTATGTCCATGATCTTCATAGTGGCCATATGTCATGTATCATTTCTTATCATGCTGGGATTTATCTCTTTACCCCTGGCAATCAAGGCCATGAAGATAGCCTGGAAGGAATATCTGTCCT
>Ga0153915_10000272_pt1 | contig 46917 bp, 26 predicted proteins | sample Opewatmetagenome_2_FD_107003 | JGI IMG/M metagenome (GOLD analysis project Ga0153915, IMG submission 107003) | Freshwater wetland microbial communities from Ohio, USA - Open water 3 Core 3 Depth 3 metaG | ecosystem: Environmental > Aquatic > Freshwater > Wetlands | place: USA: Ohio, Lake Erie...
ACGGTTATCGTGTCACCGACGAGGCAGTCCGGTACATTGATAACCAAGGGATTGCCATTTAACATCAATCTGCCAGGGTTGGTATTGAAATCAATCCTCAGTTTTGCGGCTGCCATAGCTCCAAAAGTCAGTCCTTTGGTTTCGGCAATGGCAACATTACTGGCATAAAGTGATGATCCAGCCGTAATGGCTGCTCTGTTTGAGAAACGGGTGGTGGATTCGTATTTCCAATTAGTGACCGTATCGGCCATCAGATTGGAAAGCGTTGTCGCACTCCAATTTCGAAAGTTCCATCTCCTGTCCGCTGATAAGGCCAGGGAGCTCGACAATACGAGCAGGATTAACGCAAGGAGTAATGATTTTTTCATGAATGAAATTAATTAAGGTTAGTTGATCTGGATTCACGCATAAGGATTGCCGTTTAGGGTTCCGGCAATCCAAAAAACAAAAATAGAACCTTTACATCAAGTAGATAGTTTGAAATTTGGCAAAAAGCTTATCATTTTTGATACAAAAAATAATAGAGTCATTTTGCAAAAGCCCCTGTTTCAAGGTTTACACGGCATTTCCGATAGCCCTGTTCCTGTATTCTGACGGTGTCATGCCGTACTTATGCTTGAAACATTTACTAAAATAGCGGGCATCGTTCATTCCAATCTGGAAGCTGACTTCCGACACATTATACTTGCCGGTTTCCAGCAACTCGGCCGCCCGTTTAATTCTAGTTTCCTTGATGAACTCGATGGGGGAAAGGCCCAGCAAACCCTTTAGCTTGTTAAAAAAGACCGTACGGCCCATTCCCGCTTCGGACACCAGCATTTCAACCGTCAGTTCACTGTTGGACATGTTTTCTTCCATAAAATCCATGATGCGTTTCAGGAAAACGGAGTCCTGTGACTGCAGATTAACTGAAGGTGCAACCGTGTTAGTATGTGCCGCGAACAGGTCCTGACGGAATTTTTCCTGCAGGATGCCCCGCTGCATGAAAATGTTTTCGATACGTGCTTCCAAATAGGCAGCGCTGAACGGTTTGGTAATATAATCTTCCACTCCTGTCTGAATACTTTCCAGTTTGGATTCTGATTCTGATTTGGCCGTCAGGATAATGACTGGTATATGGCAGGTACGGCGATCTTCTTTAATCCGCCGAGTCAATTCCAACCCATCCATGACAGGCATCATCAAATCAGAAATAACAAAGTCGGGCATAAGATTACCAATCATGTTCCAGGCTGCCAGTCCGTCGGCAGCATCAGCCACACGGTATTTCCTGGACAAGATGGAGGTCAGGAACGTTCTCAATTCTGCATTATCTTCTACAACCAGCAACAAGGGCTGATGCTCAATATCCAGATTGGGAACTGAATCCTGATTCACTGATTTTGCATCAATCAGGACATCCGGCAATAGGGTTTCATTTTGAATGAGTATGCTGTTGCTGTTGCTAAAGTGTTCGGTACCCAATTTGAAACGGAGCTCAAAGGTCGTCCCCTTCCCTTCTTCACTGCTGACAGCTATTGTACCTCCGTGCAGTTCAACCAGTTCCTTGACCAGGTTCAACCCGATTCCGGTCCCGGGTATTTTGCTGGTTTCATCATAGGAGAAAAATCGTTCAAACAGATGCGCCAGTTTTTCTTTCGAAATACCTGTTCCTTCATCTTCAACAATAACAACGGCTTCCGATCCTTCAATCCGAACGGATAATGAAACGGTTTTACCTCCTGAAGTAAATTTAAAGGCATTTGAAAGTAAATTATAAACAATGGTATCGTATTTGTCACGGTCTATAAAAACAGTGGCGCCATTCGTTTCATCGCTCAGGCTGAAATGGATCCTGCGTTCCTGGGCCGTGGGATTGAAGTTGGAGGCAATCTGTGCCGTAAGAGAACCAATGGGGGTTTCTTCCACTTTAAGCGTCATTTTCTTATCCTGGATCTTGCGAAAATCCAGCAACTGTGTAATGAGACGAAGCATCCGGTCGATATTACGCTGCACGATGGTCAAACTGGTTTTGGAATCTGGTGAGAGACCCGAATCCTGCAACACATGTTCGACTGGGCCGGAAATCAGTGTCAGCGGTGTTCGTAACTCATGCGACATATCGGTAAAGAAACGCATCTTAAGGTCACCCACTTTCTGTTCGACCACCACTTCGCTACGAAGTTTGTATATCGTGATGAAAAAGTACAAAGCAGCCAGAAAGATGGTCAGACCAAGCATTACATAAAGCATAATTGCCCAGGTTGTCTGCCAGAAAGATGGTCTGATGACCAGTTGCAGAGCCCGTTCATTATCCATCCAGAAGCCTTCGCTGTTAGTGGAGCGAATCCTGAATGTATACTCTCCGGGAGAAAGCCTGGTATAGGAAACCATATTGGATTTCTGAGTACTGATCCAGTTTTCATCAATCGGATCAAGCCTGTAGGCATACTGTATGTTTTCAGGTGCTCTGAAATCAAGCGCGGCAAACTCGATACTGAATACATCCTGAAAGTGTTTCAGCTCAATATGATTGACATCATTCACATTGTGTTTCAACGGGGAATCCTTGGCTCCGACGGTCACTTCCCTATTGAAAAGGAAAAAACGTGTAAATACTAATGGCGGTACAAATGTAGCCTTCTTGACAGTGGATGGATTGAAACGGTAAAAACCGTTCATAGTGCCCGCACAAATTTCGCCACTACTGAGCATACAGGAAGACGATTCGGAAAAAGTCACCGGATCGAGTCCATAATTCTTGTTATAAATATCCAGATTGAATGTTTTTGTATCCAACCGTGTTATACTGTTTTCAGTAAACAACCAGAAATATCCCTGCAAGTCTTCCTCGATACTTAAAACGATATCGCCCGGCAAACCGTCCTTCTGGGTATAAGCGATGAAATGTGGTGTCTGACCCAGGTTGAAATCATGTCCCAAGCGATTCAGGCCTCCGCCAAAAGTACCAAACCATCGGTCACCGGTAGTACCAATATGTATACAATGGACATCATTCGTTCGCAGGCTGGTAGCATCAAGTCCCTCTTTCCGATATTCGTGAAAGGTAATCATGGACGGGTCACGGAAATTGCCATCAAAAGCGACCAGACCATTCACTGTGGCTACCCAGATGACACCTTGCTGATCCTGACATAAATCCCTGATGTTACGGCACTTGTCATACGGATACGTTTCAAGTCCGTTTCCTGAATGGATAAACTTGAATTTACCGCCTTTCTCCTCCACTACCAGATTGAGGCCACCCCCATAACTACCAGCCCATATACGTCCCTGGGCATCTTCCAGTATGGCATAAAAATTGTTGGAATTTGGTCTGTCAGCTATTTCCTCCATCTGACTGAAATAGGCCATTTTATAGGCTAAACCTTTTTGAGTGAGGTCTTCCAGCATGACCAGGCCCCGACCTTTACACGCGATCCAGATTCTCCCTTTTTTATCCTGAATGATATCATAGGCAATCATCCCCGATTTTGTCTGACCAGCAACAATGGTCCCATTCTCCCTGAGAAATCCGATGGAAGCCCCCTGTTGATTGAACAATTGGATTTTTCCTTCCTTGTCAGCCACCCAGGTACGCTTAAACTTGTCTTCGAAAATAGCCCTGACTTCGCTTCCATCTGCCTGTTGTAACGTTGACCGGATAGGTTGAAATGAAAAGCGGGATTGATGGAACGTGCATTTTTCCAATCCAGGAGACCGCGTACTCATCCACAGGTTGCCATGTTTGTCGATATAGGCATCGTGCATCGTGTTGAAGAAGCGTCTGTTGGGATCCTCGGGATTATTGTAAAACGGTTTGAGCTGTTTTGATGCACGGTCAAACGCTGAAAAACCACCGGAACGCGGATGAACCCAGATTCGCCCGGCGCCATCCTCGACAACGAAAAAATTTGGTTGTGTCTGTGCCAAACCAATATCCTCATCACTTTTTGGCCTGAAATGGTATAACTGATCCGTAGCAGCATCAAAATAAACCACCCCTGTAGCATCTGCTTCCAGCCAGACATTACCACTCAAATCCTTGTACAGGGAATGGATCGTATTGCTGGCTAACTGAGGATGTGTGGAAAGTGTATAGTGTCTGATGACGGATAATCTGTCATCCGTCAGATAGGCTCCGTCTCCTGCTGTAACAACCAATAAACGGTAATCTCTTAACTCGCAGATTGCATTGACAGCGGCACTTGCTTTGAACGATTCGGCATTAAATTCGGCATTTGCCTTATTCCAGCTCCAGATTTGACCGTTTTCCGCACCCATGTATATCCGGCTATCCTTTTCCAGGTAAGAGGTAAAGCCTGTTTCATTCTGAAACTGATGAAAATAATGCTGCCGCTGATTGGACCTGGGGTTGTAACAGGTAATGCCCTTGTCAGTCAGGAACCAGGAGTTGCCGCTTTTGTCGATGAAGACCCCTCTGACATCATTGCCAGCCAGTGTCCCGTTTTCCTTACACAAGAAGTGTAACTTTTCTATGGAAGCATCCCGATTGATGTGAACCATATAACAGCCGGCAGCAGACAACAGACAAACCACATCACCGGACAACATTTGAAGACGTTGAATGGGATGTTTGACTACATCGACCTTTTCATCAGGGCTGTATGAGAGTTTCCGGAATTGTTCGGCTTGAGGATTGAAGCGATAAACTTCAAAATCATTGGTTAAAATCCATAAATAACCATAAGAGTCCTCCTGAATACTATTTAACCGGTTATTTGAAAAACCGTTCGGATCGCCCGGCTCACCCTTATACACTCGAAAATGTTTGCCGTCAAACTTATTCAGGCCATCCCAGGTCGCAAACCACATAAATCCTTTATGATCCTGCATGATGTCCATCACCCTGTTCTGCGACAAACCATCATCAGCCGTGTAATGAGTGAATCTGACATTGTTTACGGAAAGCAGGTATAATGAGGGTACGAGCAACAGGCTGATCAGTAAAAGACGCTTCATGGACGCATGTTTTTTAGGGCATATGACAATTCAAGGCAAGCTTTAATGAACGGGCCTGTCGCTTTGGGATCATCCTTGCGAACCGGCTCACTGACGTAATACTCAAACGATCCATCCCGATAAGGAGTACCACCTAATCCAGCCACGCTACAGGTACGAGTGATGCTGACTGTGCCATCGGTATTGACTTCAAGGCAATGATCAATTATGCCCTGATAACCTTTTAGAGCGGAGTCCAGGCAATCCTTATCGAGATAGCCCTTGTTTACCCCTTTTGCCATGCCATAGACAAACATGGCCGAGCAGGAGGACTCCAGGTAATTGCCATCTGCTTTCCGGTCAGCCAGATTCAGCAGTTGATACCAAAGGCCTGTTTTTGAATCCTGCCAGGTAATCAATGTATGGCAAAGGTGTTGATAAATAGTCAGGATTTCCTGTCGTTCAGGGTGATTCAATGGCATATAATCAAGTACATCCACTAATGCCATCAGAAACCAGCCGACGCTCCTGCCCCAGAAATGACGGGATTTTCCGGTGACAGTATCGCACCAGGCTTGTTGCCGGCTTTCATCCCAGGCATGGGTATATAGTCCAGTCTTTGGATCGAAGGTTTTTTCAGCTACCAACGTCAATTGATGAGCCACCTCATCAAAAGCATTCCTTTCGCCGAAATAGGCAGCATACTCTGCCAGAAAGGGAGAAGCCATGTATATCCCATCCAACCACATCTGATTCGGATAGATTTTTTTATGCCAATAACCACCCAGAGCGGTTCGGGGTTGTTCTTTGAGCTGCTGGCGTAAAAAGTGCATGGCCTTGCAGTATTTTTCGGTCCCATAGGTATCATAAAGACGGAAAAGGAGCCTGCCAGGAGTGATGTGATCAAGGCTAAAGTTACTCCGTTTGTAATTAAGCCCGATAGAACCATCCTTAAGAATAGCCGTATCCGCATACTGCCTGACATAGGAGATATAGCGGTCATCACCGGTAGCCTGCCAGACATCCAACAAGGCCGAACAAACAACACCATGCGTATAGTTCCAGCGCGGGCTTGTTGAAAAATCGATCATCCAACCCTGCGGATTACGCTTCATTTCGGCATTCGCCACTTGCACGGCCATGGCTAGATATGGATCAGCTGTAAGTCGATCCAACGGATTCCAGTTTCCAAAAACTTTTTGGATGGTGATGCTCCCGGCCTCTTCATCCATTAATTGCCGGCTCCATCTGACACGGCCACTGATATCGGCTCCAGGACCAACATTCTTATACTCAGCATAACGGGCGGTCATTTCATTGGCCGGATTCCGCCAGTTCTCCCAGCCGGCCGGATGGATAATGGCTGGTAATGAACACTCTTTGAAAACAGTCATGGCATAGGCTCTCCAAGGCCTTCCCAGATACACGCTTGTGACATCATCCGGATGCGTAACACGGCATTTATTGAAAACCAAGCCATATTCGATAGCGGGAGGTGTTGAAGCGGCCGTGATGTAGGAATTGCGCTTGCATCGAATTTCACACGCTTCAAACCAGGCTGTTGAAGGCCCGAAAATGAAATCGGTCGTTCCTTCAACATAGCAATGATGAAAATACATCCGGCAGCCTTCCCTACCGAGATAAATCGTGTCCTGATTACCTAAAAAACGGCAGTTGATGAATACAATCCTGTCTCCCTCCACGTGGAGTGCCACAGCCTGTCCTAATTGAGGGGCATTGTTTTCGATGGTCAGGTTCTCAAATACGATATCATTGCCACCTACAAAAAAAGTATAGGTTTTAAATGTACCCATTTTATCGATGTTGGCATGATCGTCCCATGTGATGATGGTGCTGTCAACATCTTCGCCGACAAACGTCAATGCTGTTTTATGGGTAGGCAGATTTATTTTTTCCTTGTAGATCCCTCTCCTGATAAAGATTGTTGTTCTTCCTTCGGGACGAAAATCCCGGACAGAGTTAATGGCTGCCTGGACAGAAGTAAACTGACCAGAGCCATCTTGTGCCACAACAATATCATAGGCTTTAACAGGAAGAGTACAGCCAATAAGCACACACAACAGTGCGACAACGTGTTTTATCATGATACTAAAAATTACTGGTATGATGCAGGAAACATGGACGAAAGATTCCTGCTCTTACCTGATGAACAGCAGTTCACGGTACTTTGGCAACGTCCACATTTCATTGTCTACAATCAGCTCCAGCTCGTCAATGTTGTGACGGATTTTTTCAAAATAGGGAGCGACTGTATCGTGATAGGCAACTGCTTTCGTACGTTCGTTTTCAATCCGGTTGGCGACCTTGCGCGCTTCGATCATCAACCCCACCATTGTCTGTACAGCATCAACATAGGACTCAATCTCTTCAATCAGGTTTAGTTTTTCTGCCGCTAATCGTTCAAATTTATCCTTCTCATACAAACTTTTGAGCTTGTACACATTATCAAGCAAAGAAGACTGATAACGGGTGGCAACCGGAATAATATGGTTCATCGCCAAATCACCGAGTACTCTGGCTTCGATCTGTATCTTCTTGGTATATGTTTCCCATTTCACTTCGTTACGGGCATGCAATTCCTTTTCAGTCATGACGCCTGTTAACACGAACATTTTCATAACTTCGGGTTTCAGGTAGGCATCATACTGAACCGGCACGCTCACTTCGCAATCCAGTCCGCGTGCCTGTGCTTCAGCCTTCCATTCATCACTATAGCCATTCCCATCAAAACGGATGGGTTTGGAAATCCTGATGTATTCACGAACGACAGCAAACAGGGCTTTTTCCTTGTTCTCTCCACCTGCAATACGTTTGTTCACTTCGGTATTGAATTCGGCTAACTGGGCGGCAACTGCCGTATTCAGCGCAGTCATTGCTGACGCACAGTTGGCAGAAGATCCAATGGCGCGAAATTCAAAGCGGTTTCCGGTGAAAGCAAACGGTGATGTGCGGTTTCGGTCCGTGTTGTCAATCAGCAATTCAGGAATCTGTCCGACATTCAGGTGAAATACTCCTTTGGCATCAAATTTGATAGCCTCATCGGTCGTGCTGGCTTCCAGCTTGTCAAGCACTTTCGAAATCTGTCCGCCAAGGAACGCGGAAATGATGGCAGGCGGTGCTTCATTGGCACCCAAACGGTGTTCATTGGTAGCTGATGCGATGGAGGCCTTCAACAGACCATCGTTTTTATAGACAGCCATCAACGTGTTAACCAAAAAGCTTACGAACATCAGGTTCTCTTCGGCCGTTTTTCCCGGGCTGAACAGATTGACACCTGTATCCGTGCTGAGTGACCAATTGTTATGCTTTCCCGATCCATTGATGCCTGCAAACGGTTTTTCATGCAACAGTACATGGAAATTATGACGTTTGGCAACACGGTGCATCACATCCATAACCAACAGGTTGTGATCCACAGCCAGGTTCGTTTCTTCATAAATCGGAGCCAGCTCAAACTGATTGGGGGCAACTTCGTTGTGACGGGTTTTTAGTGGCAGACCCAGTTTATACCCTTCAAACTCAAGCTCTTTCATAAATGCAGCAACCCTGGTCGGAATCGATCCAAAATAATGGTCTTCCAGTTGCTGGTTCTTGGCAGATTCGTGACCCATCAGTGTACGACCGGTAAGCATCAGGTCAGGACGTGCGTTGTACAACGATTCGTCCACTAAAAAATACTCTTGTTCCCAACCCAGGTTGGACTGCACTTTTTTCACTCTGGAATCAAAAAAGCGACAGGTCTCCGTGGCGGCTTTGTCAACAGCAGAGACAGCTCTCAGCAATGGCGTTTTATAATCCAGAGCCTCACCGGTATACGAGATGAAAATGGTAGGAATACATAGCGTATCGTCCATGATAAAGGCAGGAGATGAGGGATCCCAGGCTGTATAACCTCTGGCTTCAAACGTGTTTCTGATACCACCACTGGGAAAGCTCGATGCGTCAGGTTCCTGTTGTGCCAGCAACTTACCTTCAAATTCTTCGGCGACATTGCCGTTGCCGGAATGTTCAATAAAGGAATCATGCTTTTCGGCTGTTCCGTCGGTCAACGGATGGAACCAATGCGTGTAATGCGTCGCACCCATTTCCAGTGCCCACATCTTCATGCCTGCAGCTACATGGCTGGCTATTTCACGGTCCAGTGGTGTTCCATTATCGATAGCATTGGTCACGATCCTGAAGGTTTCCTTTGACAGATACTTGCTCATCTTGTCACGGTTGAATACATTCACCCCATAGTATTCTGATGTTTTTTTCTCAGGTGCTGTAACAGCTACAGGTGCATGTGAAAAGGCCTCTCTGACCAGGTGGAATCGTAATGATGACATACGTATGGTTATTTTGTTTATTGGATTAAGTTATAGCGCAAATATAGTACGAAAAACGCTGGAAATTTGCATTTTGTCTTATTTAATCCTGTTTTTTTAAGAGTTGGTTTTCTTTCAGAACAAGAACTTCAGGATTCATCTTTTTCTTCAGAATGGTGCATTTTCTCTCTGTACTCCGTTGGTGTCATGTGATAACGTTGCTTGAAACACTTGCTGAAGTATCTCGAATCATTCATACCCACCATATAGGTGATTTGTGAAACCGTGTACTCACCCACTTCCAGTAGTTGGGCAGCCCGTTTAATACGCACCTCACGGATGTATTCATTGGGTGACAATCCGGTTAAGCTTTTGAGCTTATTGAAAAATACTGTCCGGCCATATCCGGCAATCGAACAAAACTGTTCAACAGAGAAACTGCCGTTTGATATATTTTTTTCCATGACGGACATCAGACGTCCCATAAACTCTTCATCACGGCTGTGAGACTGGGGCATTGGTACATCAATACCTATCCGATGCTCGCTGACCAGCAGGTGTTCCCGGAAATAAGACTGTAACTTGCTCCGCTGATCAAGCATATTCGCTACCCTGGCTTCCAAAAACGTGGCACTGAACGGTTTTGTGATATAATCGTCGGCTCCCATGTCAAGGCATTCGATTTTGGTCTCAAGATTTGTTTTTGCCGTCAATACGACGACAGGTATGTGACAAGTCCTGTCATCGGATTTGACCAGATGGATAAAATCCTTGCCGCTCATTCCTGGCAACATCAGGTCGGTAATGATGAAATCAGGCATCAGACTTTGGACCATCTCCCAACCTTTCTGTGCATCGGCAGCATCAGCCACCCGGTACCTTTTGCCCAGCACCGTACGCAGGAACGGACGCAAGTCTTCGTTGTCTTCGACAATCAGCACCATCTGGGTGTCTTCCCTGCCCGATGGCAAGGTTTCGTGAGTTTCATCTTCAGCCACTCCGGCTTGTACAGCTTCCGCGTTGCCTGTCACGCCATCGTTGAGGATAAAGTCTACGCCGTTCCCGAAATGTCCGACGCCCAGTTTGAACCGTACTTCAAAAGTCGTACCTTCACCTGGTTCACTGCAGACAGTAATGATACCACCATGCAGGCCAACCAGTTCCTTAACCAGAGAAAGGCCTATACCTGTACTGCGCCTGGACGCCTCATTCCCCTCATCAGCAGAATAGAACCGTTCAAAAATCAGACCCTGACGGGATTTTTCGATGCCTATGCCCTGATCAATCACTTGTATTACCGCCTCGGTTTCAGTTGTGAATAAATGCACGGCAATACTTTTCTCAGGCGGCGTAAATTTAAAAGCGTTTGAAAGCAGATTGAACAAGATGGTATCAAGAGCATTCTCATCCAACCAGACAAAAATATCCCGGCTGTCATCTTTAATCAGCAGTTTGATGTTTTGTTCCCGGGCAATCTCCTCAAAATTAACGCAACTTTTTTGTACACAGGCTGACAGATGTACTTCCTTAAGGTGCAACCGCATTTTTTTATGTTGCACTTTCCTGAAATCGAGGATCTGGTTGATCAGACGAGTCATTCGTTCAGTATTCCGCTGAACGATCTGAAGCTGGGCACGGACATCATCAGAAACATCCTCCTGCCGGATGATGTGCTCAATGGGAGCTAAAATCAGTGTCAGTGGCGTACGCAACTCATGGGAAATATCCGTAAAAAACCGCAGTTTCAGGTCGGTCAGCTTCTGTTCGAGCAACACTTCGTTTTTAAGCCGGATGAAAAACATCAGTAAATAAATGACAATGGCAACGAGTATCATACCAAACAAGACATATAACATATAGGCCCAGATGGTTTCCCAAAAAGAAGGCAATACCTCAATGTTCAGTTGACGCAGGTTTTCCGACCAGACACCGTCACTGTTGGTCGATTTTACCAGTAACGTGTAATTACCCTTGGGCAGACCGGTATAGGTGGCAATGCGTTGCTTTGAGGCAGTATTCCATTCTTCCTCAAAGTTATCCAGCTTATACATGTACTGGATATTTTCGGGCGTCTGATAGTCCAGTGCTGCAAATTCAATATTGAAAGTACGCTGTTTATGTGTCAGTCGTAAAACCTGGCAATCATCAATGTGTTTTTTGAGCGGGCTATCCTTATCGCCTATGGGCACATCCCGGCCAAATAGCTGAAAGCGGGTAAAGACAAGGCGTGGAGAAAACACGTTTCGTTCAATCTTATCGGGATCAATAGTATAGAAACCAGCAGCATTTCCGAACAGTAACCATCCTTTGTCGCTTTTATAAACGGACGATTCCAGAAAATCACCCGATTCCAGTCCATTCGACACGTTATACCGGTCACAATCGCCAGTTTCAGGATTAAACCGGGCAAGGGTGTTTTCTGAGGTAATCCATAAACAGTGTTTGTTATCTTCGACAATGGCCAGTACAATATCTGTATGAAAACCGTGCTTTTGGTTATAGCACGTCAGTTCCGGTTTTTTTCCAGGTTGATAATCCTTGCAAACCATCAACCCACTGCCAAAAGTGCCTAGCCAGACCCTGCCTGATGCATCGCAGTAAATATCATAGACATCACTGCTGTATAGGGCATTACGAGATTGGACATCACGGCTGAAATAGTTGAAACAGATTCCGGATACCTGTTTGAACGAATCGGAAAAAACCAGAAAGCCATTTGTCGTTCCCACCCAGATGTTTCCTTTCGTGTCTCCTTCGATGCATCTGACCCTGGAACAAAAATCCATTGGATAGTGTGATAGTTCATTCCCTGCATGTAAAAAACGGTACTGACCATTCGCCTCATTCAACAGCATCAGACCACCGTCATACGAAGCAATCCAGAGATGTCCTTTCCGGTCTTCGTACAAACAATACAGGTTATTGTTAGATAAGCTGTATCGATCTCCAGGTGTGTACAAAAACCGGCTGACTTCAAAAGAAGTATAGGCTGCATTCCTGGCTTTCAGCATGACAAGTCCTTGTCCCTTGGTGGCCAGCCATAACCGCCCTTGTTTATCCATCAGCATATCATAGACCACCAGCTTGGTATCGCCTGATGGTCTGAGAGAACCATCCCGGCACAAGACTCCCAGCGATCGGTGGTTTTTGTCAAATACCCTGAGTTCACCCGCCTTGGAAGCTACCCACAAGTGCTCTGCCGGGTCCTGAAACAGACTCCTGATATCGGGCGTACCACTCTGAATAAATGATTCCAACGAAGTGAAACGGAATTCGCGATTGCGGGTGACACATTTATAAATGCCTTGATTACCGCAACATATCCACAACACACCTTCAGCATCAGGCCAGGCAACCTGAATATTTGTCTTGAAGACACAACGAGGATCACCTGGCTTATTGAAAAACCAGTTCAGCACGTTGTTTTTTCTGTCGAAGGTGAATAAAGTTCCTTCGAGGGTATGAACCCAGAATGTTCCTCTCGCATCCTCAAACACAAAAAAAGAAGTTTGCTGAGAACCTGAGCGTTTTTCATTCGGGGTTTTCAGCCACAAATGGGTGAAAATACCCGTTTCCGGCTGAAAACGAAGTACGCCCGGTTGGTCTGTTGAAAGCCATATATCACCAAAACGATCGGAATAAGCAGCGTTGATGCGGTTGCTGCGCATGGCCGGATAGCGTTCTCTGGTGTAATAAACTGTTTTTTCGGTACGAGGATCGTATAACAAAAACCCTTGTTCACCTGAGGCGGCAAATAAACGACCGTCATTGAGTGTCAGCAGATTGACAATGGCTGAATTGAACTGGGTAGCAATTTCCCTGAACGCGTTGGCTTTTTTATCGTAGTCCCAAAGGCTTCCCTGAGCACCTCCAAAAAACAGATCAGAAGAAGTTTCAACACAACAATGAAACGCCTTTGGTACTGATGTTTTCCCGATATTCTTATTCCCGAACAACAACACGGGCTGTTTCTCTCCGGACAACTGCCTGGCTAAGCCATGTTGAGCCATCAACCAGACAGTTCCGCCTGAATCCAGAAAAACCTGGTTCAACGAGCCGAGATTATTTAGCCCCTTGACGGAAAGAGGATTGGTTATCGTCAAAGCCTTGGTAACCTTATCGGTACGCACCAGATACGAGCCTCCTTTCTGAAGCGAACACCAGACATCACCGTTATCCAGCACCCAGACGTTGTCAACCCGTTCGTAGTTTTTTTCCTGCGACGATCCCTTGTTTCCTGATACGCGTAAAAAATATTCTCTCGAAGGATCAAAACGATACAACAAATCATCATAAGTCTTGACCCACAGGAAACCGTACTTATCTTCCCGAATCCAATCCACCCGCGTATGCAGCGGGCTGTTATCGTCAGTCGGATCAGTGTTGCTTTTATAGACAGTGAAATGGTAGCCGTCATACTTGTTCAGACCATCCCAGGTTCCAAACCATATCAAGCCTTTCTTATCTTTATGCACGGAAACCACCGTGTTTTGTGAAAGGCCGTCATCCGTAGTCAGGTGAGTCAGCACGGCTTTGCCTTCCAGTGAAAAAACAGGTCCGGCAATGAATGTTACAAGGAATAACAGGATGAGGCGTGAGATCCTGGAACAACAGCGATTGTAAAAATGTCGGTTTATCATGATTTGAATTAAACTATCTGATTGGCAAAGATACACAATCAGTAAAAAAAAGCCATCCCTTTCCGGTGATGGCTTTTTTTGTCGGAGACAGATGAATCAATACGTTTGTTCAGACAACCGTTTGTAGCCATTGTAACGCCATTTGGCATTGGTCTCAGCAGCTTTAAAGAGTTCGTCGGCTTCCTTCGGGAATACTTTCTTCAAAGAATTGTAACGTACCTCACCCATGAGGAAGTCCTGGAATTTCGACCAGTCGGGTTCCTTACTGTCAAGCTGGAACGGATTCTGACCCTGAGCTTCCAATTCTGGATTGAAGCGGTAAAGATGCCAGTAGCCGCATTCAACAGCACGGGCTTCTTCATCCTGTGATTTACCCATACCGGCTTTCAGACCATGGTTGATACAAGGTGCGTATGCAATAATCAATGACGGCCCGTCGTAGGCCTCAGCTTCACGGATAGCTTTCAATGTCTGACTCTGGCTGGCACCCATCGCGATTTGAGCTACATACACATAGCCATAGGTAGTTGCCATCAGGCCCAGGTCTTTTTTACGCACCCGTTTGCCGGAAGCGGCAAATTTAGCCACAGCACCGACTGGGGTTGACTTGGAAGATTGTCCACCCGTATTAGAATACACTTCAGTATCCACCACCAGAATATTGACATTCTTACCAGATGCCAGTACATGATCAAGACCACCATAACCGATATCATAGGCCCAACCGTCACCACCAATGATCCACTGTGACCGTTTAATGATGTGTCTGGTCAACTGTCGGATACACTTGCAGATATCACAATCGCAGGCGTTGACCAGAGGCGTGATTTTTGCTTCCAGTTCGATGGTTTTGGCTGCATGTTCACGGTTTTCCAGCCATTCGGTGAAATAGCCCTTCAGTTCATCGCTGCAGCATTCGCAGGTCTGGCCTTTTTCAAATAAGCCGGCCAAACGATCACGCATCACTTCGGTAGCAAAAAACATACCTAATCCATATTCAGCGTTGTCTTCAAACAAGGAACTGGCCCAGGCAGGGCCATGACCCTTTTCGTTCCTGGTATAGGGCGTTGAAGGGGCAGAACCTGAATAAATGGACGTACAACCAGTGGCATTGGCAATCATCTGACGTTCACCAAACAACTGGGAAATCAATTTGATATACGGCGTTTCACCACAACCGGCACAGGCGCCTGAGAATTGGAACAACGGCGTTGAGAACTGTGAATTCTTCACGTTGGCCTGGATGTCCACCAGACTTTGTTTGGTTTTAACGTTACGGGTACAGAAATCCCAGTTGGATTGTTCAGCATATCGCGTTTCAATCGGAGCCATTGACAAAGCTTTGTTCCCCTTGTTGCCCGGACAAACGTCAGCACAGTTACCACAACCGAGGCAATCCAGCACGTTCACCTGAATCCTGAAGGTCATGCCAGCAAACTGTTTGCCTGTGGCTTTCAAGGTAGTGAAACCTTCCGGTTGGATTGTTTGTTCTGCCTCATCCAGCACAAACGGACGGATGGTGGCGTGAGGACAGACATAGGCACACTGGTTACACTGGATGCAATTTTCAGCATTCCAAACAGGCACATGGCTGGCAACACCCCGTTTTTCATAAGCAGCTGTTCCCTGATCCCAAGTACCATCTTCACGCCCCCTGAAGGCTGATACCGGCAGATCATCTCCAGCCTGCGCGTTCATTGGCATAACGACCTCACGGACAAATGCAGGGATGCTTTCATCCATCACGTCTTTTTCGAGCAGGATGTTTGCCCATCCGGCTGGAACATCCACTTTGGTATAATCACCACCACGGTTAACGGCTGCATAGTTCATGTTTACGATATTCTCACCTTTTTTCCCATACGACTTATTGATGGCATACTTCATCTTTTCAACAGCCAGTTCGTAAGGAATCACGTTGGTGATTTTGAAGAAAGCTGATTGGAGAATGGTATTGGTACGATTGCCAAGACCTATTTCGTGGGCAATATCGGTAGCGTTGATAATATACAGGTTGATGTTGTTGGCAGCAACGTATTTTTTCACCTTGTCCGGCAGGTTCTTTTTCACCTCTTCGGCATTCCAAACGGTGTTGAGCAGGAACGTTCCGTTCTTTTTCAATCCTTTGGTTACATCATACAGGTTCAGATAGGCCTGAACATGACAAGCCACAAAATCAGGTGTAGTCACCAGGTAGGTTGAACGAATTTCAGCATCTCCGAAACGCAGGTGTGAACACGTAAAGCCTCCGGATTTCTTGCTGTCATAGAAAAAATAGGCCTGAACTTTTTTGTCTGTATTTTCACCGATGATTTTGATGGAGTTCTTGTTGGCACCAACCGTACCATCGGCACCCAGTCCGTAGAATTTTGCCTCATAAGTGCCGGCAGCACCTAAAGCGATTTCTTCTTTCAGGTTGAGAGAGGTAAAGGTGACATCGTCCACAATACCTACTGTGAAGTGATTTTTCGGCCTGTTCATGGCCAGATTTTCGTAAACAGCCAGCACCTGAGCCGGTGTAAAGTCTTTGGATGATAAACCATAACGACCACCTACAATGACAGGGGCGTTTGCCTGGCCATAGAAACAGTCCTTCACGTCCAGATATAATGGTTCTCCATTGGCTCCCGGTTCTTTGGTGCGGTCAAGCACGCAGATTTTTTTCGCCGTTTCAGGCACGGCAGCCAGAAAATGTCTGGCAGAAAAAGGACGATACAGGTGTACGGCAACCAAACCCACTTTTTCACCCCTGGCATTCAGGTAATCGATACCTTCACGCAAGGCTTCGGTAGCTGACCCCATGGCAATCACCACGCGATCCGCATCAGGAGCGCCGTAATAATCGAACAAACTATATTTACGGCCAGTTAGCCTGCTCATTTCATTGATGTACTTTTCCACAATCCCGACAATGTTGTCATAGTAAGGATTGGAAGCTTCACGAGCCTGGAAATAGATATCGGGATTCTGTGCTGTGCCTCGCAGAACCGGGTTTTCCGGATTCAGTGCCCTGTCACGAAAACCGTTAAGGGCTTCCTGGTCGATCAGGTCCTTCAAGTCTTCCTGATCAAGCTGTTCGATTTTCTGAATTTCATGAGACGTTCGGAAACCATCAAAGAAGTGCACGAATGGCACACGACCTTTTATGGCGGACAAATGGGCCACAGCAGCCAAATCCATAACTTCCTGAACGGAGCCGGTAGCCAGCATGGCACACCCTGTCTGGCGGACAGCCATCACATCCTGATGATCACCAAAGATGGATAAGGCCTGAACAGAGATGGCACGCGCCGATACATGGTATACGCCAGGGAGCAATTCGCCGGCCACTTTATACATGTTCGGAACCATCAGCAACAAACCTTGTGAGGCGGTAAATGTCGTAGCCAGGGCACCTGCCTGCAACGCTCCATGCATAGCTCCGGCAGCACCAGCTTCAGACTGCATTTCCTCAACGACAAGCTTTTCACCGAAGATGTTCTTCCTTCCGGCAGCCGCCCATTCATCCACATACTCAGCCATCGTTGAAGAAGGCGTGATAGGATATATGGCAGCTACTTCGCTGAACATATAGGCAATGTGAGCCGCAGCCTGGTTACCATCACAGGTTAAAAACTTCTTTTGTTTTGTCATACATCAAAAATTAATGGTTTATATAATCATTTTTTATCAATATAAAAATCCGAACAGCCACAAGGGAATAACATTACCATGGCCGCCACCTGGCATATCAATGGCATACCAGATGGCTGGATTGTTCCTGCCGTTCATTTTGCCACAGTTTACCTGAAACAGTTTGTCGCCGTTCAGAACGAACTGTTTGTTCTTCATGCCCAGATTTACCTTGTTGTCTTTGTGAACCGTATTGGAAAAGAAGGTTTCACAAATAGCCTGTTTGTCTAATTTGATTTTATCCTGAAGCACGTACATCAGATTGGTGTTGTGCAAATAAATGCGTGACGGTTTCTTTGGGTAACTTTCCCCGACAAGATACAACGTATCAATCAGCCTGGCATCTTTCAGGTATTTGATGTAATTCATCACTGTTGCCCTTGATATATCGATTTCCTGGCTTAATTGACTGACATTTGCGGCACAGGGGGCATCCAGTCCGATCAAATAGAGCAATTGTCTGATTTTCGACAAGTATTTCAGGTCAATCTGTTTGATAAGCAGGATATCTACTTCGATCATCATGTTCATGGTTTTCAGCAGGTTCTCTGAAAAATTGCGCTTCTCCAGAAAAAACGGATAAAAACCGTGGTGAAGGTAATTCTGAAAATACTCATCGGGCTTTACAACAGACACTATGTCGGCTGCTATCTGTTCGTGGTTTTTTATAATATCATCCAATGAATAGGGCGGAAAATCCGTCCCAGCCATCAGGTTAAGGTACTCCCGAAAAGAGAAGCCTCTCAGATTGTACGATTTAACGATGTCTGCCAGATCCTGATTTTCTTCTTTCAGCCTCATGACGGAAGAGCCGGAAAAGACCAGATGCAGATCGGGGCATGTATCATATATAGCTCTCAGTTCCTTTGACCAATCAGGGTATTTGAAGACCTGATCAATCAGCAGCGTTTCTCCACCCTGCCGGCAAAACTCAGCTGCAAATTCCACCAGTGAGTGTTTGGTAAAGAAAAAATGATTCAGATTAATATAGAGGCAGGACCTGTCGGTACCAAACCGTTCCTTTGCATAATCCAGCAGAAACGTCGTTTTGCCAACCCCGCGACAGCCTTTGATTCCTATCAGGCGGTCATTCCAGTTTATCTCATCCATCAATTGCCGGCGGACATGTGAATGCACATGTTCGACCAGATAGTTGTGTGTGCGATAAAACCGTTCCATGTTCAGGGCTTAGTTCGGATGGACAAAGATAGATAAAAAAATGTATTTTGCAAACTCCACTTTGCAATATTGGGCTATCAACCCTTTTTTACATTTTCCACGACCTCCGTCACCATTACTTTCAGTTCTTCAAGAAATTGAGCAGGATCATATTCCTTTCGTTCAATCTGACGCAGTTTCTTTTCCCAGAGGCCAGTCAGTTCTGCAGATTTAAGCAAATCAACACGGATCAGACTAATAAGCTCAACACCAGTGGGCGTTGGCAGCAAATTCTTTCGTTCTTTCCGGATGTAATTGCGTTTAAACAACGTTTCAATGATATTCGCCCTAGTGGACGGACGCCCGATGCCGTTTTCCTTGAGGGCATCCCGAAGTTCTTCATTGTCTACCAGTTTACCAGCTGTTTCCATGGCACGAAGCAGCGTGGCTTCCGTATAGGGTCTGGGGGGTTGTGTTTGTTTTTCAGCCAGATCCGGTATATGAGGGCCTGATTCACCTATGACAAAGGCAGGCAGGGTGCGTTCTTCATCTTGAGGTGTACCTGCCGCTTCCTCTTCGGTTTCTTTCGACTGCACCTCCTTTTCAAAAACCACCCGCCAACCAGGTTTAAGTATCTGTTTTCCTGTTACTTTGAAAGGAACATCTTCTACTTCGCCCAATACCGTCGTGGTAGAAAACTGGCAATCCGGATAAAAGGCAGCGATGAAACGGCGTGTTACCAAATCATACACTTTCCGCTCATCCGGTGTTATATTCATCGGCTGAACACCGGTCGGAATGATGGCATGATGGTCGGTAACCTTGCTGTTGTCAAACACTTTCTTCGATTTAGGTATTTTTCCGGTCAGCACAGGAGCCGTCAACAGAGCATAGTCATTCAAACCTTTCAGTATCGGTTCCACTTTAGGATAAATATCATCACTCAGGAAAGTGGTATCTACTCTCGGATAAGTGGTAAGCTTTTTTTCATAAAGTGATTGAATTAACTTCAAGGTATCTTCGGCCGAAAAAGAAAATTTTTTGTTGCATTCCACCTGCAAGGCCGTAAGGTCAAACAAACGGGGCGGTGCTTCAGTCCCTTTTTTAGCGGATGTATCGGTGATGATAAAAGAAGCCTGACTGACTTTCTCTAAAAAAGCCAGTCCCTCTTCCCTGGAGGAAAACCGGCCCTGAGTAGCCGAAAACATCGTATCCCTGTATACCGTTTTTAATTCCCAATATGTCTGAGGTACAAACTGATCTATTTCCAGCTGACGGTTGACGATAAGTGCTAACGTAGGCGTCTGTACCCGACCGATGGAAAAAATCTGTTTTTCTTTGCCATATTTGACCGTGAACAGCCGGGTCGCATTCATACCGAGAAGCCAGTCCCCGATAGCCCTGAGCAAACCAGCCTCATACAACGATTTATAGTCTTCCTGTGGTTTCAGTTTACTGAACCCCTCCCGAATGGATTCAACTGTCAGAGAGGATATCCACAGACGACTGACCGCACACTGGCAACCGGCTTTTTGCATCACCCAGCGTTGGATAAGTTCACCCTCCTGACCGGCATCCCCGCAGTTGATGACCTCATCGGCCTGACGAATCAATTGTTCGATAACCTCAAATTGTTTTTTGTACCCATCGTTTTCAATCAATTTGATGCCAAAACGTGGGGGAATCATGGGTAAGCTTGCCAGATTCCAGAACTTCCATTGCGGGGCATATTCGTGCGGCTCCTTCAACGTGCACAAATGTCCATATGTCCAGGTTACCTGAAAGCCATTACCTTCCATATATCCTTCATGCCTTTGGTTGGCACCCAAAACAGCGGCAATATCGCGGGCAACACTTGGTTTTTCAGCAATGCAGACTTTCATCTTCTACTATATTTTCGTTTAAGGCCAGATGGAACGCCGCATGCCGATTATCATCTGCTTGGGTGCCTGGTACAGGCATGCTCGTTTCATACTATAATATCTATTTTTAAATTAAAGTAGTATGCACGCCGCATGCCCTAATTATAACACGCTTGGGTGCTTTTACAAGCATGCTCGTTTCATCTATCCTGCTTTTTCAAAAAATACAGACGCTGTTGAAAGAGTGCAAAAATACCATTTTTCTTTCGTTCCATTCATCAAAAAACCAAACCAAATACCGATATTTGTCTGAATTCAGCCCTTTCAACATGTCGCTTCTCACTGTATACAAAGCCTCAGCCGGTTCCGGAAAGACCTGGCGCCTGACCATGGAATACCTCAAATTCCTGATGCAAAGGCCTGATGTCTACCGGAACATGCTGGCCGTCACTTTCACCAATAAGGCAACTGGTGAGATGAAAAAGCGTATCCTGAATGCTTTGTGGGAATTGTCAACAATCGATTCGGAAAATCCGGAGGGCCTGGTGATAACCCTTGTCGATGAAACAGGTCTGCAGCCGGAAGCCATCCGGGAAAAAGCCAGATTATCCTTACGGCTGATTCTCCACGATTATGGCCGTTTTCGCGTTGAAACCATAGACAGTTTTTTTCAGTCCATTTTACGAAACCTGGCCAGGGAATTGGGTATTGGCACCAGTATGAACATCGAGTTGAACGATGCCGCGGTTTTGGACGAAGCTGTCGACGCCATGCTTGACCGGAGCAGTGAAGATCCCAGCTTGTTGAGCTGGATTACTGATTTCATGGAAGAAGCTTACCTGGAAGGGAAAAACTGGAAAATAGACCGCACACTCCGGGAATTCGGGATGACCATCTTCAAAGAATTCTTCAAGGAAAAATCGGCTTTGCTTAAAGACAAACTTAGTGATAAAACGTTTTTACAAGCTTATAAAAAAGAATTACAGGCCTATCAGGCTCAACGTGAAGACAAAATAAAGAAGGCCGCCGATGTCTTTTTCAATACCTTGCAGCAAAACAACCTGAACATTGACGATCTCAGCAATAAAGCAGGAGGCGTTTCCGGCTTTTTCCTGAAATTAAAAAAGGGCGATTGCGACAGTAGTCTTGTTGGATCCCGGGTACGGGAAGCTATGTCTGATCCCGAAAAATGGGCCTCGAAAACGCATTTACGGCGGAATGAAATCATCAATCTGGCATCATCGACACTTATACCCCTGCTGAATGAAACCGAGGCGTTACGAAAAAAGGTTAGTCCATCCATCATCACCTGCCGGCTTTGTATCAGACACCTCAGCAGTGTCGGACTATTGACAGACATATCCAGGGAAGTGAGCGAACTGAATGAAATAAATAACCGTTTTCTACTTTCCGATACCATTGCTTTGCTTCAGAGCCTGATTTCCGGACAGGACACGTCCTTTGTCTTCGAAAAGACCGGTACAGAAATCGACCACATTCTGTTTGATGAATTTCAAGATACCTCCAGGATGCAGTGGGAAACATTCAAACCCCTGTTAGCTGAAAGCCTTTCGAATGGTCACGAAAGCCTGGTGGTCGGTGATGAAAAACAAGCCATCTACCGGTGGAGAAACGGAGACTGGCGGATATTGGGAAACATCTCCAATGACATGACGGAAACAACCGTGGAAGAAAAGGTATTGAGCAACAATTGGAGAAGCGACAAACTCGTGGTGGCATTCAACAACCGATTGTTTACCGAAATCGCCGGTTTGGTCAGCCAACACCTGAGTGATGCATTTCAGGAACCTGCAACCGATATCGAAAAAGCGTATAAAGAGGTTGTTCAGGACATTGTCCGTACAGAAAATCCAGGATACGTGAACCTGATTTTTGAAAAAGCCAGTGATGACAATACATATAACGACCTTATGCTGCACCAGTTGCTCGAACAAACAGAAATAATTCAGCAGCAAGGTATCCGTCCTGACCAAATGGCTATACTGGTTCGTGTCAATAAACAAATCCCGGTCATCGCAACCTGGTTTGCCAGTCATAAAAATGCAAAACTAGAGGAAGAAGGTGTTTGTTACGACATCATTTCCGATGAAGCTTTCCTGCTGAGTTCATCAAAGGTGCTGCAGATGCTTGTCAATGCACTCCGGTTACTGGCTGATCCACAAAACGCCTTACTCGAAGCACAGCTGAGACTGGATTTTCAACTCGAAGTCCTGCAACGGGAGCCGGATCTGCACCGGTTGCTGACTGAAGATGATCCGAATCAAGCCCCCTTGCCTGAAGCCTTCACCAACAATCTAGGGATACTGCGCCAAACACCACTCCATGAATTGGCAGAAACCCTGTATCAGGTATTTGACCTTTCGCAAATACCTGACCAGGATAGCTACCTGTATACTTTCATGGATAAGTTGAATGAATACCTTGGGCACCACCCTTCCGACCTGCCCTCTTTTCTGGAATACTGGGACGAATCATTATCGACGGTCAGCGTGCCGTCTGGTTCTGGCGTAAACGGCATTCGGATATTGTCTGTCCACAAAGCTAAAGGATTGGAATACCATACCGTTCTCATACCTTTCTGCGATTGGAAACTGGTCGAAGAACACCACTCCCGGTTATGGTGTGAACCACACCAGAAACCATTTGACCAACTCAGTCTCCTGCCGGTAAATTATTGTAAAGCATTGAAGGAGTCTATTTTCAGCGAAGAGTACAAAATTGAAACCATTCAACAGTATCTTGACAACATCAATCTGTTGTATGTTGCTTTCACCAGGGCAAAAAGCAACCTGATTGTCATTGGAAAAGGCAGGGAAGAAAAAAAAGATAACGGTCAGTCCAAATTGATCAATGTTTCCGACCTGATGCTTGAGGCATTTAAAAACGAGTCTTTTTTCGGCCATGGTATGGAAGAAAACAAAACATGTTGCATCGGTAATCTGCAAACCGATAAAAAACGCCCTGACAAGCAACCGGAAAAAGGGCTTATCCGCCAAGGAACAGACCTTCCCGTTTCTTTCTGCAGTTATGGGCAAAAAGCCCATTTCAGACAATCAAACCGTTCGAAGGAGTTCAGCCTGGGCATTGATCCGGAAGGCTTTCACAACAGTTATATTGACAGAGGAAAGCTCTATCACAAACTCTTTTCAGACATCCGTACCATTGAAGATATTCCCGATGCCGTCAGGAACCTCTCGTACGAAGGTCTCATTAACAACGAAGAGGCAAAGGAATGCGAGGCTTTTGCCAGGAAAGCGTTGGAAAACCCTCAAGTATCAGATTGGTTTTCAGGCAGATACAGACTCTTTAACGAATGTTCCATCCTGGATCAGGATGCAGAAGGACATACTGTTCTGAAACGCCCCGACCGTGTCATGCTCGGTCAGGATGTCATTACGGTTGTGGATTTTAAATTCGGCAAACCATCAACCGCCTATCGCCGCCAGGTACAGGAATACATGCGCTTGCTGAAAGCCATGAATTATCCCCTGGTAAAGGGTTATCTCTGGTATGTAGATGTTCAAAACGTCGAGGGAGTCACGTTACCGTAACACCCTCGTAATGAATCACCCCGAGCCCCCCCCTTGATTAAGAATTTATCGGTTACTGCTTCACGAACCGTAGCGTTTGTCTTGTCTTACCTGTTTTGACCGTAATGAGATAAATCCCTTTTTGCAAACCACCTGTTTCCAACGTTTTGGTATCGGATGCCTGTCGTAAAACACGACCGGAGAAATCCATGATAACAACTTTTTCCACCACATCGGACGTACTGATGTTCAGTACTTCTTTGACAGGATTCGGATATAGCGTTATTCCCTCCTGTAGGGCTTCTGTTTGAACTGAAAGCGGTTCAGTTATTGTAAAACTCAGTTTTGCCGAGGTCGAGGGAGTTAGCTGATTCCATTCATCATTATTGTAGTAATAAGTGCCAAAAAAATAGGAATCGGGAGCCAGATCCAGTACACCTGTCAGTGGAACGGTTACCGTACTTAATGAATCGATACATACGATTTTCGGGCCCAGGTATGTCAGCGACGTACCACCCAGCTTTGGAAAAACAAAAGCAATAACATAGGAATCAAAGAAACCACCCGTGTTGGTGATGTTCGCATTCAAGGTAATGGTTTCTCCCTGATGGAAGGTTATGGCGTTATCAGACAAGGCAATTTTACTTGTCAGAACCAGGGCAGGCGTACCAGGCGTTGGTTTCACCGTGAAGGCGAACGTTCCTAACGAATCAGGCAAAAGAGCCTTATACCCTGACTCCGAATAATTGTTCGTGCTGTCATAGCATACTGTAGCCAAATATTGGCCCGGAGACAATGAAATATTACCGCTATAGTTCACTGTCCTGGTTTCACCGGAAGGGATACACACCACTCCGTAATCCAGGTATTGATGTTGTAACGTATCAGTTGCTGAGAGTATATACATTGTCAGATAGGAGAAAAACTCAGCACCATCATTCCGGATGGTCACGCTGAAGTCCGCTTGTTTTTCCTGATACACGTTATGTTGCTGTGTTACTGCCTGAGTAACCGTAAGGGAAGGGACAGCGGATGGTTTGGAAATGACGGCTTGCTGGCCGGAAACAGTAACATTCAGGTAACTGTTCCAAGCCGAACTACCCCTGATGAAAGACCAGGAAGTGGAATCAGCCATCTTGTATATTCCCCGCAACTGATATTCTCCCGTCTGACAAGTCGATAGCCAGGTCATTGGAAATGTTAAAGAAGAATACCCATAAGAAGGCCATAAATTGTTAATTGAATAGGTATACCGTATTCCCATATCAACGCCATCCTTATACAAACCTACTCCGAGCAAACCGGTAAAGTTCGTTGAACCGACATGCAACACACCCATACTAAGTGTCATTGAAGAGGTAACAATGTTGTCAAGAACCGTGTTATCGCATGCCATACCATTCCAGTATGTCTTGAAACGGCTATCCTGCGATGATACGCCATCAGGTTTTCTAACGCCAATCAGAATATCTTGTGATATGTTGTATCCACCTACCTCATCGGAATATGGTTCCATAACATTCAGATTGAAATAACCATTACAATAGCCATTCCACCCCCAATTGATATGAAAATAATCGGTATTGTCTACACCATCACAAACAAACAAATGACCGCTATTGTCATCACTTCCCCTGTAAATAACGGGGCTGCCTGAAATCAATTCACTCTTAACCAACGCAATCCATTCAGCAGACGTATAATAGGGTCTGCTGGCCACCTTAACATCCGTATCATAACCAAAATAGGAAACCAAGGCTTTACCGGCTTCATTCAGACTCGAAGAGCTGCCAGCCACGCCATAATTCATACCAACAGACACCCCACAATGATACATCAAAGTAGCTACAGCTGTTTTTTGAATAGCGGTACTGGCATCATCATAGGTATCCGTCATGTTATCCCAATCATACGTAGTCGTACCAAAATCAGCTGTCAGTGTTCCGTAGTCATCCTCAACATAACTTTTTGAACCCGTTCCCCTCACAGGCCATTCCCAGTATTTCATGACTTGGGCCATGCCGGTGGCCACACATCCGACCAAAGCATTTGTGCTCTCTGTCTGGTCATAGGGACACAAAGTGTTATAAGGATCACCCTGACCCCATTTGATATTTCCAAGTAGTGGTGAGATGGAGACAGTCGCTTTTATCGAATTACTGGTCTGATCAGAAGCAGTTTCATCCACTGTTGTTGTCTGATTTGTTTCAATCAGATGCCTGATGGCTTCTTCATACATGTCAAGCCATATCTGCAAACCAGCCGGAACAGACTCAGGCGTAAAAGGCCCTTCATCCGAATAACCAAGTACTGGTTCTGTCCTGTCTTCGGCAGAGATAATCACATATCCCTGATCGGCTTCATTGAAAATATACAAGTACACCGCTTCGTCTGCAGAACGAAGCCCTGTTGTATCGTCTTTACCCGTGTATACCAATTGGAGTGATTCAGCCGATCTGAGCGAATTCTTGTATTTCTGAGCGATAAATGACTTGGCCAGACTTAACGCAGTCTCCCTGGTTATCTGAGAAGCATACGATTGGATGACAGAGACTAAAATGATACAGGTAAAAACAATGAATTTTTTCATCTGATACTATTTTTTGTTTAAGGCCAGATGGAACGCCGCATGCCGATTATCATCTGCTTGGGTGCTTTTACAAGCATGCTCGTTTCATACTATTGATTATTTTTTGCACGTAACTGGACTTTGCTGTGTTTCCTTCCATAGGTGAAATAAATGATAAAACCGATGGCCATCCATCCAAGTAAACGCATCCAGGTACCCAATGGCAAAGAAGCCATCTGGGCGAAACAAACCAGAATACCCATGATCGGAACAAAAGGTACCCAAGGTGTTCTGAATGCTCTGGGAGCATCAGGCTCCCGCTTGCGCAGCAGTATAATGCCGGAGCAGACAATGATGAAAGCCAGCAATGTACCGATAGACACCATTTCACCAAGGACACCGATAGGGAACAATCCTGCCATTAGTGAACAAACAATACCTGTAACCATCGTGGTCACATAGGGTGTCTTGAATCTGGGATGGACTTTAGAAAAATTTTTCCATAATAATCCGTCGACAGCCATGGTGAAAAAAACACGGCTTTGGCCAAGAATCAAAACCAGTACCACAGATGTCAACCCAGCTATGGCACCAATCTTGATAACCGGTGCCAACCATTTTAAATGGCTGCCAGCCGTATCGATGGCCAGGGCTATGGGTGCAGGAACATTCAGTTCCGTATAGTTCACGATACCAGTCAGGATCAGACTGACCGCGACATAAAGGATGGTACAAACAGCCAGGGAAACCAGTATACCGATAGGTACGTCACGTTTTGGATTGACCGCTTCCTGAGCTGTTGTGGATACAGCATCAAAACCAATATAGGCAAAGAAAATAACACCAGCTCCTGTCAGAATACCAGACCAGCCAAAATGCCCCCAGCCGCCTGTATTCTCCGGAATGAAAGGAGTCCAGTTGGATACGTCAATATGAGAAAGTCCGAAACCGACAAACAGCAGAATGACAGTCACCTTGATAATCACAATGATGTCATTGAGTTTAGCAGACTCTCTGATACCAAGGATAAGGATTGTTGTAATGAGCAGGACAATGAACACAGCCGGAAAATTGATCAAAGCACCAGTCATATGCCAGCCGTTGACATCATAACTGAACGGAGCACTGGCTATGACATGAGGCAGTGTGATATCGAAATCATTCAGAAAACTGACAACATAACCACTCCACCCGACAGCAACCGTGGCGGCACCGAACAAGTACTCCAGAATCAGATCCCAGCCAATAATCCAGGCAATAATCTCGCCCATTGTCGCATAACCATACGTGTACGCACTACCTGAAATCGGGATCATGGATGAAAATTCAGCATAGCACAATCCTGCAAATGCACAGCCCAAGGCAGATAAGAGAAATGAAATGACCAGTCCGGGACCAGCATAATTGGCTGCAGCCGAACCAGTCAGCACAAAAATACCAGCTCCAATGACACAACCGATACCCAACAGGATCAGGTTCCAGGCAGTAAGATGCCGTCGCAATCCGTTTTCGTTGCTTTCAGCTTCGAAAAACAACAAGGACAAGGGTTTTCTTAAAAACAGTTTTGACATAAAAGGGGATCCTGTCGCATAAAGAACTGTCAATCCGACAGTTTTACGGCCCGAATTTACGCATTTTTGCAATCCGACAAGGCTAAAATTCATCTTTATTTGTATCTTAGCCAACTGAACCCTGCATAGTTATGGATCCTTTCCTTCGCCTGACGGCCGACAACCTCTATACCAGATTCGGTGACCATCTGTCTGACATCGCCGTGATTTTCCCCAACAACAGGGCAAAACTCTTTTTTAGCGAACACCTGTACCGTATTGCTGGCAAACCAGTCTGGACACCATCATTTCTGACCATTAACGATTTGTTCAGCAGTCACTCCCGCTTGAAAGTGGCTGATACCTTCACGCTGGTAGCTCATTTGTACGGTGTTTACCTGCTGGAAAGTAACAAGAGTGAATCCTTCGATGAGTTCTACCTGTGGGGAGAACTGTTGCTCAGTGATTTCGATGACGTTGACAAAAACCTGGCCGATGCCACCCAACTATTCAGGAACATCAAAGAACAGGCTGCTTATACAGACACGCTGGAACATCTGACGGATGAACAAGTCGCCAGTATACGCCGGTTCTTCCGGAACTTCGATCCGAACCGGAAAACAGAACTGAAACAACGGTTCATTGAAAACTGGAATATACTGATGCAGGTATATACCGGTTTTCGTGAACTGCTGGAAACTCACGGGCTGGCTTATGAAGGTATGCTCAACCGGCAGGTGATTGACCGCCTCAAGTCGGAAGACAGCACCGGATTTCATTTTGATAACTATGCTTTTATCGGTTTTAATGTATTGAACCGGTGCGAACAGGAATTGTTCCGTTACCTGCAAAATGCTGGCAAAGCCCTTTTTTACTGGGATTATGATATCAGTTACATGCAATTCAAGGAACATGAGGCTGGCCGTTTTATGCGTCAGAATCTGGAACAATTTCCCAACGAACTGGACAAAAGTCTGTTTGATAATTTCAACACACGATCCAGGCAAATCCGTTTTATTGCTTCTTCTTCCGAAAATGCCCAGGCGAGATACCTGCCAGACTGGATAAATACGCTGGGAAGTGATTTACGCCCTGAAGAAACAGCGGTCGTGTTGTGCAATGAACAGTTGCTATTACCCGTCCTTCACAGTGTACCGGATAGTATCCGTGAACTAAACGTCACCATGGGCTTCCCGCTGAACCAGGCTCCTATCAGCAATCTGATTATCCGGATTTGCCAGCTACATGCCAGCGGTTTATTCAAAGGTGAATTTCAACACTTTAATTACCGCTATGTCCTGCCTGTCCTGCAACATCCGCTTATCAGGATGGTCAGTCCAGCATCCGTTCCATTGGAACAAACCATCCGTACAGGCTCTATTTTCAAGCCGGCCGCATCGGATTTACAACGGGACGCCTTGCTGAAGACCATTTTCACCCCAGCCGACAATACCTTGGCGTTGTCTTCCCTCCTGACAGATATGCTGACACAATTAGCCAGGTTCAGGCCAGTCAGTGAACCAACCGAGAAGTCAATCAGTCATTTAAATCAGACTCGTATTACAACCGACCAGTCATTGACGGATGATCCGTTGTTTCAGGAATCTGTTTTCCGCTGCTTCACCTTGATTACCCGACTGAAGGATGCCCTGAGCGAGAGTGTGGTATCGCTCAACATGCCTGTCTTTCAGGCCCTGCTTCAGAAAATGATCGCTGTAACCAGCATTCCTTTTTCGGGAGAACCTGTCAGAGGGATGCAGATCATGGGTATGCTGGAAACCCGGACACTGGATTTCAAAAACTTGATGGTTCTGTCTGTCAACGAAGGCATGTTGCCGAAAACAGGAACGGATGTATCATTCATTCCTTACAACCTGCGTAAAGGATTCGGGCTGACAACGTCCGAACATAAGGATTCCATTTTCGCCTATTATTTTTTCCGGCTGTTGCAACGGGCCGAAACCATCACATTGGTTTACAACACGTCTACAGAAGGTCTTAACCGGGGTGAAATGAGCCGGTTCATGCTGCAGCTGCTGGTGGAATCACCTCATCCAATCAGCCATTTCAACCTGCATGCGAATCTGGGATTCAGTCAACCAAGAAGTCTTCAGATTGACAAATCACCCGGTATCCTGCGGTTTCTGCGTCAACAATACAACATCAGCCAAACAGGAAAGGTGCTTTCTCCAACATCCCTCAACACTCTTATTGACTGCTCGTTGAAGTTTTATTTCAACTACGTGGCTGGTCTGAAAGAGAAGGATGAAATCAGTGATGAAATAGATGGAGCCATGCTAGGTACATTCTTTCACCATGCTGCCGAATACCTGTACACGGATATCCTGTTGCGAAAATCCGGACAGGAAAGTAATCAGGTCATCATTGAATCATGCAGACAGCATAAAACCATTAATCAGGCTCTTCAAAACAAGGGTCTGTCCGGGCAAATCACAACTACCGACCTGGAACCATGGATAAGAGGCCCATTTTCAGCAGAAAAATTGGCTGAACACGTCATGCGTACCGATTTCTTCCAACTGCCTCCTGATTCGGACAAAACACCTGAATACAACGGCGAACAGCTGATCCGGCTGAAATTGCTGACCAGTTTCATTAAAACGCTGGTCAGGCTTGATTCAGAAAGGACACCGTTCGAACTGACAGGTCTTGAAACCGAAGTAGTTGAGAAACTGGATATTAATACAACTGAAGGGCCTCTGACGGTTCGTATCGGGGGAACTATCGACAGGACAGATCGTCAGGGAGATGTACTGACTGTCATAGATTATAAGACTGGAGGCAAACCTGTCGAGCCGAAAACCATTGATGAGCTATTCAGACAACAGGAAAAAAGGGGCAGCTATATTTTCCAGATTTTCATGTATAGTGCCATGCTGCAACGCAAGCACCCTTCATTAAAAGTAACTCCTCAAATCCTATACATCAACATGGCTGGTTCGGATGAATATAGTCCGTTCATTACCATTGGCTCTGGAAAAGAAAAAACGGTTATATCCGACTATGGTTTCTATGACCAGGCTTTCCGGGAAGGAATCTCCAATCTGATAGCCAGTTTGTTCGATCCGGAGAATCCTTTTGTACAGACTAGTGAACCAAAACGTTGTGAATATTGTTCGTATAAAGCCATCTGCAGACGCTAAATAACTATCTGAACTTTTTCTTGATCCAAAACCGATTTTTTGTGGATAATCCGGATTAATAGTTACTTTTGTTTCAGGTTTTGCCTTGTCAATGCCTACGCATGCACCATTGACAAGGCTGTTTAAAATTGGTATTATTTTCTATGTTAAATTCTTAAATCAACAGATTATGAAGAAATTAATTACACTGGTAGTTGTATGTTTTGCATTGACAGCTTCGGCTGTAGCTCAGGACAAAGGCATTGGTCTCCGTTTCAATGGAGGTTATTATGATAATGGCGCAGAAGTCTCCTTCCAAATGAACATGGGAGATGCCAACCGTCTGGAGGCTGATCTTGGCTTCGGAACCTACGGTGGATTTGCCTTGACAGGTATTTATCACTGGATGTGGAATATTGACGCCCTTGGAGATGGCTTTGCTTGGTTTGTTGGTCCTGGTGCCGGTCTTCGTATCAACAGCAACGGATTAGGAGCAGGTATCGTTGGCCAGATCGGCATCGAATATACACTTCCTACGCTCCCCATCCAATTTGCACTTGATACACGTCCAAGCGTCTTCTTTGGAGCCGCCAGATACAACGACTGGGGTGGCGCATTTAGTGTACGCTACAGATTCTGATAAAAAATTCCGATCTTTGCAGCCTCTCTTTCCAGGTTTCCTCAACCGGAAAGAGAGGTTTTATTTTACCAGCTACTACAGATATTACAGCATGACCCTACTGGAACAGATTCAGGCTATTCGGATGGAACCTTATGACTATCCGCTGGAAGATACACGCATCGCCAGATTCCCGGTTGAACCAAGAGATTCATCCAAACTGCTGCTATACCGTTCCGGAACTATTACTGAAACCCGTTTTGGTGAGCTTCCAGGACAACTCGAAGCCAACAGCCTGCTGGTTTACAACAATACCAAAGTCATCCATGCCCGCCTGTTTTTCCACAAAGAAACGGGCGCTCAGATTGAGTTGTTTTGCCTGGAACCACTGATGCCTGTTGACTATGCTCAAAGTTTTCAGTCGGAAACACACTGCGAATGGATGTGCCTTATCGGAAACCTGAAAAAATGGAAGCAGGGACCTCTGCTACGGAAAATCATCGTAAAAGGTGAACCACTGATGCTTAAGGCCGAAAAAATTGATACAATCAATAATGCCCACCGGATCCGTTTTTCCTGGAACCTCATAACGGGCAACACGACCAATCATACCATTTGTTTCGGCGACCTACTGGAATCTGCGGGTCAGATTCCAATTCCTCCTTATCTGAACCGTGCATCGGAAGTCAGCGACGAGACCAGTTACCAGACCGTTTATTCCAGAATAGACGGATCAGTGGCCGCTCCGACAGCCGGGTTACATTTCACACCATCAGTGCTTCAACAGATTGACAAAAAACACATCCAGCGACAGGAAGTTACCTTACATGTCGGAGCCGGCACTTTCAAGCCAGTCCAGTCTGACAGGCTCATGCAACACAGCATGCATGCCGAATTCATTTCCGTCGAAAAAAAACTGGTACAAGCCTTGATTGCTCATCAAGGGCGGATTACAGCCGTTGGCACCACGTCTGTCCGTACCCTGGAAAGTCTCTACTGGTTCGGACATCAGCTGATCCAGCAACCGGACTTAACTCCGGACGAATGGATACTGGACCAATGGTACGCTTATCAGGAAGGATCTTTGCATAAATTACCCGATCCGAAAGAAACACTTCAGGCACTCCTGAACTATCTGGAAAAAACAGAAAGCACTTGTTTTACTGCTTCAACACGCTTGTTGATAGCTCCAGGCTATACATTCAGAGTGGTTAACGCCATGCTGACCAATTTCCATCAGCCCAAAAGTACCCTGTTATTGCTGGTCTCCGCTTTTCTAGGCGGAGATGCCTGGAAAAAGGTCTATGACTATGCCCTATCCCACAATTTCCGCTTTCTGAGTTATGGAGATAGTTCGCTTTTGATTCCCTGAAACAATAAGCCGCCTGTTTTTCCGTTATTCTGGCATGCATATTTCAAGATTCCTATGTATCCTATTACCTGCCTGCTGCCTGTTGACTGCATGCAAGACCACCATGGCCATCCGTAAGGGCGACAAAATGTACGGATACGGGGAATACCACGCAGCCGCCGTTCAATATGGCAAAGCCTACCGTCGGTTAGGCAGCGATGAAAAAGAGCTAAGAGCCCATGTATCCTTCTTCAGGGCTGAATGCTACCGGCACCTGAATGTTCCTGTCAAGGCTGAAAACGAATACCGGAAAACCATTCGTTACGCCTATCCGAACGATACCTCCTACCTGAGAATGGCTCAAACCCTTCAGAAAAACGGTAAATATGTCGAAGCAATCAGTTATTACAACACATTCCTGAACAACAATCCTGAAGACATATTGGCATTGAATGGTGTGTATGCCTGTCACCAGATTCAGGAATGGTCAAAAAGAGCCGTTGGTTATCAAGTCAGAAAAGCGACGGAGCTGAACACACGCAAAGGCAATTATTCACCGGTAATCCTGCCGACCGAATACAACAACCTGATATTTACCTCCTCTTCCAAAGTAAAAAAAGACCAGAAACCCAGTAAAATTACCGGTTTGCCGGACAATGATTTCTGGATGACCAGCATGGACGTTAACGGCAAATGGACAAAACCAGAGTACATCGAAGCCCCTATCAACTCAAACTTTGATGAAGGAGCTGCTACTTTTTCAGCCGACGGCCGTACCATTTACTTTACTCGCTGCATAACAAAATCCGATTCCATTGAATCGTCTTCCAAAGTCGAACTGTTTAAATCTGTCCGTTCAGGAACAGAATGGAGCGAACCTGAAAAACTGGAGGTACACAGGGATTCTACCATCCTCTTTGCTCATCCGGTTGTGTCGCCGGACGGACGTTACCTGTATTTCGTCTCAGACCTGAAAGGAGGCTATGGGGGTAAAGATATCTGGCGAACTGAAATGAGTGAAAGCAAATTCGGTACACCTGAAAACCTTGGCCCGGCTGTCAATACACCCGGAGATGAACTTTTTCCCTCCTTCAGAGATGACAGCACCCTTTACTTTTCCTCTGACGGACATCCTGGCTTTGGCGGGCTTGACTTGTATAAAGCCACTTTACTGGCCGATTCCGGATACACTGTCGAAAATATGTTGCCGCCCATCAACTCAAGTGCAGACGATTTCGGGATTACTTTCTTCGGAAAGGAAGAACGCGGATATTTTTCTTCCAACCGGAAAGAAGCCAGAGGCTGGGACCAAATCTGGAGCTTTGAGGTTGCGAAACCACAATTGATTGTTCAAGGCGTTGTCAGAGATCGTTATGGTGAGATCATTCCCGATGCCACCATCCGCATCGTCAACGACAAAGGGCTCAACACCAAAACCAGGACAAATAAGGATGGCACCTACAAATTCCAGCTGGAAAAGGGATCGGATTATGTCATGTTGGGTACAGCCCGTTCCTACCTGAATTATTCGAACCGTTTTTATACGCTGAACCAGGACAATGACACCATCTACACGGCTGATTTTATATTGACACCCTTGTACCGGCCTGTACGCATTGACAATATCTTTTTTGAATTCAACAAAGCCAACCTGATGCCGGAATCATTCACGGCTCTGACAGAATTGCACAAACTATTGCTCGACAATCCGCACATCGTGGTCGAAATAGGTGCCCATACCGACAGGATAGGTACGGAGGAATACAACAACCATTTGTCTGAGCAGCGGGCACAAGCCGTAGTCAGCTACCTCGTCGAACAAGGCGTCGATAAGGAACGTCTGGTCGCGAAAGGTTACGGAAAAAGCCAACCGGTAAAAGTAGATAGCCGCCTGAAACAGTCCTATCCATTCCTGAAAGAAGATACTTATCTGGATGAAAGGTATGTCGGAACCCTTACCATTCCACAACAGGAAATAGCCGATCAGATAAACCGCAGAAGCGAATTTAAAGTTCTTAAAACGACCTATAAATTGTTTTAATTACTCGTTTTTTTTACGTAGGTTTGTTGTCCGAACGGCATTATCCAATGAAACAATATCTTGATTTATTACAACGTGTTCTTGATGAAGGCACCCGTAAAGAAGACCGTACAGGAACAGGAACCATCAGTGTCTTCGGCCATCAAATGCGCTTCAACCTCGAAGATGGATTTCCTTGCCTTACCACCAAGAAATTACATCTCAGATCCATCATACACGAATTGCTCTGGTTCCTGAAGGGGGACACCAATGTGGCCTATCTGCATGACAATGGCGTTCGTATCTGGAACGAATGGGCCGATGAGAACGGCGATCTTGGTCATATCTACGGCTATCAGTGGCGTTCATGGCCGGATTACAAAGGGGGCAGTATTGACCAGATAACCCAGGCAGTTGAAACCATAAAAAACAATCCTGACTCCCGCCGCATTATCGTCAGTGCCTGGAACGTGGCCGATCTGCCCAACATGAACCTCCCACCCTGTCACGCTTTCTTCCAGTTTTATGTGGCCGATGGCAGACTCAGCCTGCAATTATACCAGCGTAGCGCCGACATTTTCATCGGCGTACCGTTTAATATTGCCTCCTATGCCTTATTGCTGCAAATGATGGCACAAGTGACTGGTCTGAAGGCAGGGGACTTTGTCCATACACTGGGAGATGCCCATATCTACCTCAATCACCTCGAACAAATAAAGGAACAATTGGACCGGATACCAAGACCGCTGCCGGTCATGCGTGTCAATCCGGCAATAACCAGTATATTTGATTTTAAATTTGAAGATTTTTCACTCGAAAATTATAACCCGCACCCTCATATCAAGGGCGCCGTAGCAGTATAACCTACTTCTTTATGGAAACAGGGATCATCGTCGCCATCGCCAATAACAATGCCATCGGAAAAGATAACGGACTGCTTTGCCACCTGCCCGGAGACCTGAAACGGTTTAAAGAAATCACTTCCGGATACACTGTCATCATGGGGCGCAACACCTATTTTTCTTTACCGAAAGGAGCCTTGCCCCATCGACGGAACATTGTCCTGTCTTTTGACGATGAGACTTTTGAAGGTTGCGAAACAGCCCGCTCGGTAGAAGAGGCGCTGATAATGTGCGAGAATGACCAAAAAGTATTTTTTATCGGGGGGGCTTCAATCTATCACCAAACCTATCCTATTGTAGACAAGCTCTACCTGACCTTTGTTCATGAAACCTTTGATGCTGACACGTTTTTCCCAGCTATCGATTTCAGTCAATGGGATAAAACCTTTTCAGAGAATCATCAACCTACAAAGGAATGCCCCTTTAGCTATACGTACGAGAATTATACCCGAAAAAAATAAACGACATAAATCGATTTAGTCATGAAGCATTTTATAATTATCTGCTTGACAGCATTTCTAAGTCTCCCTATACTGGCAGAAACCAGTGCATCCATCCAGTTTGAAACCAAACTGCACGATTTCGGAGAAATCAACGAAGATGACAAAACAGCAACCTGTGTGTTTACGTTCAGGAATACGGGTGACGCACCCCTTATCATCCACAAAGCTGTCGCTTCCTGTGGATGCACCACACCGGAATTTACCAAAGAGCCTGTTGCCCCGGGAGCATCGGGTACTGTAAAAGTAACGTACAACACAGTCGGAAGGCCCAATGCTTTTCACAAGACCATCACCATATACAGCAATGATCCGAAAACTCCAACGACCATTCTGTCCATCAAAGGCAATGTCATTCCCAGTGCCAACAATCCTGAATTATCTTACCCCAAAAACATGGATGGTCTCCGGCTCAACAAGACACAGTTATCCATTCTGGATGCCCGAGTAGGCAGTATCCGTACCGAAAAAATAAACATTATCAATACCAACAGCAAAGCGGTCAGGCTATCCTTTAAGAAAGTACCCTCACATATCCGCGTAGTTGCATCAAACGCGGTCCTTCAACCTAAGGAAGCCGGATCCATCACTGTCACCTATATGGCTTCCCAGGCCAAGGACTATGGACGACGGGAAGACTATTTTTACCTGATAATGAATAACAATAGCAAAGACCTTGAAAAAAACCGTATCAATGTCAGTGCCTATATTACGGAGGATTTTACCAACCTAAGTACAGAACAACGTCAGGATGCCCCCATTGCCGTCTATTCTGAAAACAGGCTGAGCTTTGGAAAAATGGCACAAAAAGAACGAAAAGTTCAGTTCGTCACGTTAACAAACAATGGAAAAAATCCGTTGTTCATTCGAAAAATCGTTCCCGAATACGATGGGCTGAAAATCACTCCAGAAAAGCAGATTGTCCCTGCCGGAAAATCCATCAAAATCAAAATGGACTTTAACGCTGGTACCTTCAACGGAAACGTGGTACAACGGGCAACCATATTCACCAACGATCCGAAAAACAGTATTTCCCGTCTGTTTGTAACAGCTCAGGTGACACCTGTCAACTGATCCTGACCATGAAACATCCGGAAGACAACGAAAAATACAAGGGCCTTTCTGTTCAAAAAGGCATCCCCCCCCCCCCGATTGTGAACCCTTATCGCAAAGGGAAGGTTTACAAACGTAGTTATACAGCCTCAGAGTACGTTGAAGGTATTCTGAAAGGTGATCGTGTCATACTCAGTCAGGCTGTCACCCTTGTCGAGAGTGCCAGATACGACCATCAGCAAATCGCTCAGGAAATCATCGAAAAATGCCTGCCCCATACCGGTAATTCAATCCGCATAGGTATCACCGGCGTACCAGGTGCCGGTAAAAGCACCTCTATTGAAGCCTTTGGTATGCATCTGATCCGATCTGGGAAAAAACTGGCAGTACTGGCTATTGATCCAAGCAGTGAACGTTCCAAAGGCAGCATCCTTGGGGATAAAACCCGCATGGAAGAACTTTCCGTTCAAGAAAATGCCTTCATACGGCCTTCCCCCTCTGCCGGTTCGCTTGGCGGTGTTGCCCGTAAAACCCGTGAAACCATTGTCTTATGTGAAGCGGCCGGCTTTGACACCATTTTCGTGGAGACTGTCGGTGTTGGGCAGTCAGAAACTGCCGTCCATTCGATGGTCGACTTCTTCCTGCTCATCCAGATAACCGGTGGCGGAGATGAATTGCAGGGAATCAAACGGGGTATTATGGAAATGGCTGATGGTATTGTCATCAATAAAGCCGACGGAGACAACATTCCTAAAGCCCTCGTCACTCAGACCCAATACCGGAATGCCCTGCAGTTGTTCCCGGTCAGTGAATCCGGCTGGAGGCCCCAGGTACTCACCTATTCAGGAAAAACAGGTACTGGTGTAAAGGAAGTTATGGAAATGATTTACGAATATATGGCCTTTACCAAGGCCAGCGACTTTTTCCGTCACAAACGGGCATTACAATCCCGATACTGGATGTACGAAACCATCAACGAACAGCTGAAAAATAACTTCTACTACAACAAGGACATCCAGGCATTATTGCATAAAAAAGAAGCCCAGGTGCTCAACGAAGAAGTCAGTTCTTTCGCTGCTGCCCAGGCCTTGTTGGATAACTATTTTAAGTGACAGTCCCGGTTACCGGATCAGATTGACAAAATCTTCAGTACTTTCAACAGTTCAGGATCAATCGGTTTGTCATTTTTTATAGCCTTGCTGAAGGGAATAGCCACCACCTTATCGTTGTCGATACCAAGCAGAATGTTGCGTTGTCCATCTATCAGTGCCTCAATGGCCGCTTCGCCCAGCCGGCTTGCCAGTATACGATCAAACGCCGAAGGAGAACCACCCCGTTGAACATGACCTAAAATCACCACGCGCACATCATATTCAGGGTATTCTTTCTTTACACGATCGGCATAGTGCATGGCTCCACCCGTTTTTTCACTTTCAGCCACCAGCACAATGCTGCTGTTTTTGGATTTGCGGAAACCTTTTTTAATCACTTCCTCAAGCTGATCCACCTCGGTAGCAATTTCCGGAATAATGGCTGCCTCAGCCCCGGAAGCGATGGCTCCGTTCAATGCTAAAAAGCCGGCGTCCCGTCCCATTACTTCAATAAAGAACAAGCGTTCATGGGAGGATGCCGTATCACGGATTTTATCCACGGCATCCAGAATGGTATTCAGGGCCGTATCGTAACCAATTGTGGAATCTGTTCCGTAGATATCGTTGTCAATCGTTCCTGGTAATCCAACAATCGGGTAATTGTATTCGGAAGCAAATATCCTGGCACCGGTCAATGTGCCGTCTCCACCAATAACAACCAGTGCATCAATTTCTTCCCGAACCAATGTCTCATGGGCTTGCTTACGCCCTTCAACGGTCTTGAATTCATCACAGCGGGCTGTTTTTAGAATAGTCCCTCCCTGCTGGATAATATTGCTGACATTCTGCGTTTTAAACTCAACAATTTCTCCCGTAATCAATCCTTTGTATCCACGGTAAATAGCCTTTACCCTGAATCCATTATAAATGGCTGAACGTGTCACGGCACGAATAGCAGCATTCATGCCCGGCGCATCTCCGCCAGACGTCAATAAACCGATCGTTTTAACAGCACCCATACTCTATTTATTCTTTACCAATTAAGAAAACCTGATACAAAAATACATATTTACTAGTCAGTCAAGAGCTTTTCTACCTGAATTTTTACGGCTTCCATCAACCAAAACGGGGTGGAAGTGGCTCCACAGATGCCGATTCTTGACGCGTCATCAATCATATACCGTTTAATATCAACAGGTTCTGTGATAAAATAAGTTCGCTCGTTCACCTTCCGACAAGCATCATACAAGGCCTTCCCGTTGGAACTTTTTGTCCCACTGACAAACAAAACACTCGTGTAACAGGAAGCGAACTCCCGCAAGTGAGGCAACCGGTTGGCCACTTGCCGACAGATGGTATCATGATAGTCAAAGGCAACTCCAGGCTGCATGTTCTGACGGATAATGGCCACTAGTTCCCGAAATTCTTCCAGTGATTTGGTCGTTTGAGAATACAGGATGACCGGTTTTGAAAAATCCAGCTTCAAGGCATCAGAAACATGTTCCAGTACAATAGCCGTATTCCCTGTCTGCCCGTTCAACCCGATTACTTCAGCATGACCGGCTTTTCCAAAAATGACCAGTTGAGCCCCCTTGTGCTCTTCATATTCTTTTCGTATGGTCTTCTGGAGATTCCGTACCACCGGACAAGTAGCGTCGATCAACCTGATATGTTGTTTTTTTGCCAAATCATACGTTGCAGGAGGCTCTCCATGTGCCCTGAGCAGGACATCAGCTCCCTTCAGCTGAGCCATTTCCTCCAGCGTAATCGTTTTCATGCCTTTTTTTTTCAGCCGTTCAATCTCACTGTTGTTGTGAACAATATCGCCAAGGCTGTAAAGGGTCCGGTTACAGGCAAGAAATTCCTCCGCCTTGTCAATAGCCTTGACAACACCCATACAAAAGCCGGAACATTCATCTATCTCAACAAGAGCCATCGCGTTTTATATTAACCTGATTCATTAACCAGGCATCCTGTTCTTCGAGTGTAAAGTAACCATTATCCAGCACAATGGCATCATCTGCTTTCCGTAACGGGCTGACAGCCCGCGTCTGATCAAGCGTATCCCGCAATTCAATGTTTTTCAGGATAGCTTCATACGGTTCAGGCTGACCTTTCTGAACCAGTTCATCGTACCGGCGTTTCGCCCTGATCTCAGCATCGGCAACCACAAATAGTTTCAAGTCAGCATCGGGAAAAACCACGGTTCCGATATCCCTTCCGTCCATTACGACACCGCCGTCCTGCCCCGCCTTCCGTTGCAGTTTCACCATAGCCTCCCGTACAAACGGTATGGCACTGACCAGACTGACAGCATTGGATACTTCCAGCGTACGAATTGCCGTTTCGACATTTATTCCATTCAGATACGTCTGAGGTTGTCCTTCCGCGTTTGGCACAAACGCCACGGTCACGTCAGGCAATTGTTGCTGTAAGGCTGATTCATCGACTATTCCGTCGTGAATCAATCCGTTCTGAATACAAAACAAACTGATAGCCCTGTACATGGCACCACTGTCAATATAGATATAGCCCAGTCGTTTGGCCAGCGTTTTGGCCATGGTACTTTTTCCACAGGAAGAAAAGCCGTCAATGGCGATCACCAGTCGTTTCATAAGCCAAATACCGAGGAGTTGAAAGATAGTGTCATTTGCAATGAATTACCACCCACATGATACCGCGCAAACGATGCACCAGCTGTCATTTTCTTCATCCGTAACAGCATTCCGGCAGTGAATCCCCCGAAGAAGGTTCGTTGTTCGATGCCCAGTTCCTGCACACGCCGGTAATTATAACCCAATGACAGCATAAACTGATCCGAAGGTACAAAGTCAACACCGCCGACCAACCGGCAGAAAACCTGATCGTACCATTTCAGGGATGCGGTTCCGTCATCGGTCAGGTAAGTCATGCTTCGCTGGTTCAAGTGTTGTGCCGTCAGGTTGAAACGCAAAGGGGCATGCTCCAGCTTCTTTGACAATCCAAGCCGAATATCCCATGGCATGGATTCGTATTGTCCGTCGTATGAAACAATCTGGGAGCCAAGATGATTCAGCGTCATAGCCGCCGAAAACAGCTTGTCAGGTTGACAATAATAAACACCCAGATCGACAGCAATCGCCGCCGAGGTATATTCATCCAATACCGAATAGATCAGATTGAAACTACCGCCTGCCCGCCAGGTTTCAGAGAGTTTCCAGGCATAAGCACCGGTCAAAGCCAGATCCTGAGCTGTCGTTTCACCCAGTAAATCGTTTGTTTCAGAAGTCCACGGCATGGTTCCGTAATCGATATACCGAACCCCCGCCATCCACTGACTCGATTCGTTGATCTTTCTTGAAAAAACAGCGGAACCAACATTGATGTCCGCGATATAATTCATATATCCAAAAGTCAGCTGATTATGCTGATCAGGGCTTAAAAGGGCTGGATTGTGAAAGACAAGGTTTAAATCAGACACGGGAGAGGCAATCACATTGCCACCATTGGCTGCTGCAACAACCGAAGCAGGCAATTCCAGAAACTGATAGACACTTTCTCCTGTCTGAGCCTGCAACCAACCAGGACAGATTACAGCAAACAGGCATGCATATAGCGTTTTGCGCATAGAAGCGGATTTTCAATTTATAGTCAAAGATACTGAGTTTTTACGCTTTTCCGATTTTAATAACGGACGAAGTTGGAATTGATTGTGTTTTCCACTTCAAACCTGTTGTTTTAACGACAAAATCAGGTTCCTTGTTTGCATTTACCGTTCGAATCACTATTTTTGAGTGTTAAAACTACGCTATGGCTTTACACTCCCTACAGGAAATGCTAATCTTGGTCAATTCAGCTATTGACGGACTTGATTTTGATAAGAAGCCAACCCGGTTATATGAGCCTATCCGATATATCTTATCCATGGGTGGTAAACGTATCCGGCCTGTCTTGTGCCTGACAGCCTGCGAATTATTCGGCGGAGACATTCAGAAAGCCATACCGGCGGCTCTTTCTCTGGAACTGTTCCATAACTTCACGCTCCTGCACGATGATATCATGGATAAAGCCGAGAAACGCCGGAACATGGATTGTGTTCACATAAAATGGAACGAAAATGTAGCCATATTATCTGGTGATGCCATGCAAATAATGGCTTTCGACTGTCTTAAAACGTTACCGGAATCCGTCATGAGGGAATGTATCGGCCTGTTTAACAAAACAGCTGTTGAAGTATGCGAAGGTCAGCAGTTTGACATGGATTTTGAGCAGCAGTCCGATGTCACCGAAGCAGAATACATGGAAATGATCCGGCTTAAAACCGGTGTTCTGCTGGCAGCCAGCCTTAAACTAGGTGCCATCATTGCCAAGGCTTCGCCAGAGGAAGCCAGCCTGATGTATGATTTCGGTATTCATGTCGGCCTTGCTTTCCAGTTACAGGATGACCTGCTTGATGTATATGGTGATACCACAAAATTCGGAAAAAAAATAGGTGGCGACATCACCACCAACAAAAAAACGTTCCTGCTGATACAGGCACTCAGGAAAGCTGATATGAAGACCAGAAGGGAATTGGAACGCTGGCTGAACATGACAGGATTCCGATCTGAAGAAAAAATTGCAGCCGTTACGGCCATTTATGACCGGACTCAAGTCAGGGACATCTGCCAGCAGGAGATGGAACTGCATTACAACAAAGCCCTGGATTGTATTGGGGCTATTTCTGTATCTCAGGACAGAAAGGAGCCTCTGCTGAAACTGGCTGCTTCCCTGATGAACCGTACGTACTAACCTTATTCTTAATCGAAAATGCCATACAGAAGATTGCCCAACACCGATCAGTCCCGCATACGGGCTATTAACACGGCTCTTGAACAGTATCGCTCGGAAAACATTCCCGGGCAAGTGGTCAATCTCAGGACCAAAAATGATGCAGAAGCTTTTTTGCCCGGGTTTGAAAATGCTCATCACGAGTACCTGCATTCCCTTGAAAAACAGAAAGGAGCCAGTAAAAAATATTATATGCAGATGCGCATGGCACGTCTTTACCTGTCACACTTTATTCAGGTGCTGAATTTTGGCGTCATCCGCAACGAAATCAAGAAGGAAGCTAAAAAGCTCTACGGACTCGATCCCGACAATTACACCGTACCTGACCTGAGTACGGAAGGGTCCATTCTCTCCTGGGGCGAACAAATCATTAACGGCGAGAAGCAACGCATTTCATCGGGTGGTTCTCCCATTTACAATCCGGCCATCGCCAAAGTAAGTGTTCACTACGAGATATACAGAGACACCTGCATTTCCCAGAAAATTTTCCAGAAAAATACGAACCGCTACCTGGAACAAATAACGGCTATGCGCAAGGAATGCGACGCCATTATTCTGGATATCTGGAATCAGGTCGAAGAGTATTTTAAAAACGTACCCGAAGAAAAACGGCGGGAACTCTGCGAACAATACGGCGTACGTTATTACCTCCGGAAAAACGAAAAGGAAGCTTCCGAAGAGGACGAATCCGATGATTGATACCCATGCTCATTTATACTTGGACGATTTCAACGCAGACATCGAACAGGTCATCCAACGTTGTCAGGAAGCCGGCATTCAGGAAATCTGGTTACCAGCCATTGACGCCGGCAGCTTATCTGCCATGAATGCCTTGTCAGCTCGTTATCCTGGCTATTTTCGTCAGTTTGCCGGCCTGCACCCCTGTGATGTGCAACGTGACTACCGGCATCAACTTGATCTCATCAACCAAGCCGCAGAATCCGGTCAATATGCCGGCATCGGTGAGATCGGGCTTGACCTCTATTGGGATACTACCCGTTTGAAGGAACAACAGGAAGCACTAATGTACCAACTCGATCTGGCTGTTTTATATCACCTGCCCGTCATTCTTCACATCCGCAACGCCTTTGAAGCCATCATGCCTATCATCCGCACCTACTACAGCAAAAATCTCCGGGGCATCTTCCACAGTTTTGCCGGCAACCTTGACCAGGCCCGTGAACTAACCAACAAGGGTGGTTTCCTGCTCGGCATCAACGGCAGCATCACCTACAAAAATTCAGCGCTGGCCACCTTCATTCAGGAAATTCCGCTGGAATACCTTGTCACCGAAACCGATTGCCCTTACCTGACGCCTGTTCCCTTCCGTGGCAAACGTAATGAACCGCGTCACATCGCCCTGATCATCCAACGCCTCGCCTCCATCTACCAGTTACCAGAAGCCACCATCAGAGTCCAGTGCCTGGCCAATGCAAACGCACTTCTCGCTTAAACGAATCTCTCCCCCCTTCCCGAAAACACGTCCTAAACCCTTTGCAGGATAAAATATCTTTCGTACATTTGCGTCCGCATTTGGGAAACCAACCATCCCAAACAAGGAGAGATGCTCGAGTGGTTGAAGAGGCACGCCTGGAAAGCGTGTGTACCTCTAAAGGGTACCGCGGGTTCGAATCCCGCTTTCTCCGCAAACAGTCTAAGACAGACGAAAGAAAATCTAAGACAAACCCCGTAAAATCAATGTTTTACGGGGTTTTTTATTGCTTATCACTGACATCTAATACTTTAGTCATTATTTTAGGCAAGATAAGTAACGTGGAGTGGGGCAACTTTGAGGTAGTAAAAAATTTACAATGGGATATTATAATTGTTTACTGGGACTTACGACCTAATGTTAATCGTGTATTCGTGAATTCTTCTATTAAAGGCTTATCCAAGGATAAACTTATCGAATCTATTTTTAATACTCAAGCCAGTAAAAGCAGAATAACAGGAATGAATGTTTTTAGAGTATTTCATGATGTTAAAAGGCTCTCATTGTTTAATGTAGGAGCACGGAAAGGTTTTGGACAAGATGTTACTTTTCAAAATTTTATAGGAAGAGCTGTACAGGATGGCATTAAGTCTTTGGAACAAGGCACATTGATAAAAAATAATTTCTTTGGAGTGGGGCATAAAGAGGGAGAGAAAATCTCACTTGGATGTTCTGTTAGCGGTAAGATATGGTCATATTTAAGAGGCAACTTGAATGAATTAACAAGCTGGTGTAAAGATATTGGAAATACAGTCGCCAATGAAAATATTGACCCCAATGTTGTACTAAAAAATACTTTAGAGATAGTAAAAATTACTACTAGGCCCCAAATTGTACCTGTAATGGTTGATTGGAACCCCGATATGTATGATTATTCAGAAAACAAATTTGAAATACGAGTCAACGGATTCACATATGATTTATCTAATTCAGAATTGAATGTTGTTGAACGCAGCGTAGCACTCCCCTTGCAATTTTCATTCGATACATCTGAAATTAGTATTATTTTTGAAATAGAACTTGGATCGGAAAACGTTGATGGTCAAAATATCTCTTATTATAAGATAGGAAAGAAGACGAACATAAATGCAATTGTTTTCTATGGAGGTACTCAACAATCAATAGAAAGTTTCTTTCAGGAATTTGCCCCTACAATCTGGTTTGCAGATGGTTCTCAACTATTTCAAAATAATTACATTAAGGAAAAAACGGAGGCCGATCTTATTCCTTTAGATAACATCATTACAGATAACTGGGTTGGAGTAAATATTAGAAATGAATCTCAAGACATTGCTCCATACATTCAAAATTCTATTCAGTATTATTTCATAAACAAAATAAAAAACGATTTTGATATTGTTTATGATGATGATGGGAAAGGAGAAATAGCAGATATAGTGGGAATAAAAGACTTACCAACTTGTATAGAAATTCACTTATTCCATTTAAAATATGCCTTGAATGGTGTGGTAAGTAATAATATTGACAATTTTTATCAAGTCTGCGGACAGGCTCAAAAATCATTGAATTGGAAGTACAAATTCAGAAAGGGAAAGGATTTCTTTGATCGCTTATTTAAGCGCAAAGTAAAAACATTAAATGGAGTCTCTTGTAGCCGATTTGTCAAAGGCACTGAAGACGATTTGGAGAATGTTTTAATGGCAGC